>WNFS01004318.1_pt1 | contig 10828 bp, 8 predicted proteins | sample 5400141 | NCBI WGS metagenome assembly WNFS01 (sample SAMN13153358, study PRJNA577476) | soil metagenome | isolation source: 60 cm saprolite under Madrone tree | place: USA:California | collected 2016-06-14 | reverse complement strand
CCGCGCCGCCAGTGGAATCGCTGTGGCCGTTCAGATACTTCGTCATGGAATGAACCACGATGTGCGCGCCGAGTTCGATGGGCCGCTGCAAATACGGACTCAGAAACGTGTTGTCGACAACGATGGAAAGGTTGCGGTCCCCGGCGAGTTTGGAAATGGCCGCGATATCGGTAACGCTCATCGTGGGGTTAGCCGGCGTCTCGAGGTACAGCATTTTCGTGTTGGGACGCAACGCGGTGCGCACGTAATCCGGCAGGGAGGTGTCCACGAAGCTGAATTCCAGGCCGAAGTGGACCAGGAGTTGCGTAGACAGGCGGTAAACGCCGCCATAGACGGCTTCGGAGAGAATCACGTGATCGCCGGGACGGAGAAGCCGGAAGACCGCGTCGATTCCCGCCATCCCCGAAGAAAAAACATAGGCGCTGTGGCCGCCTTCGAGCTTGGCTACCGTGCGCTCCAGCGCTTTGCGATTTGGGTGATTTGACCGCGCGTAGTCGTAGCCTTTGTTCTTCCCCAGCTCTTCGTTGATATATGTGGAGGTCTGATAGATGGGCGCGACGATGGCCCCCGTGGCGGGGTCCGGCTCCTGCCCGATGTGGATGGCGTTGGTGGCAAAACCCATTGTGCTCTCCTTGCGATTCCTGCTCTGATCTTGAAGCAGTCAGGCGACGTTAACGGATGATGTTCGGCGCTGACCGTTCGGCGTGATTGTAATCGTTGATGCGTCCCGCTCTTGCCTGCCGGGCAGTGTCTTGAAAACTTACAGGAGCTATATTGGTGAGTCAAATGGCTGGTGCCCGGGGTTTCCACGGCAGAGCCGGGGCGAGGCAGCACCCCACCTGTAGCGAGCATCATAAGAAAGCCGCCGCACTTGACCCAGGCAGGCCGTTCCGTAGACCATGGGGTTAAGCAATTTATGAAACTTCCCGCAATTTTTGTAGCCTGCTTTTGCGTTGCCGGCTTTTTGGCGGCGGCTCAGCGCGCAGCTGCCCAGGATCCACCGGCATCCGCGCCCAAACCTCAGGCTGCGCCGGCCCGAAGCGATATTCAGACGCGAATCACCATTGAAGTGACCGGCGGCGAGAAGGACACGCCCGTTGAAAACGCCAGCGTGTATGTCAAGTTCGTCGAAGAGCACGCCATAAAGAGGGACAAAAAGCTGGAATTGAACGTAAAGACTAGCCGGGAAGGCGTCGCGCATGTTCCCAACGCGCCCATGGGAAGAGCTTTGATTCAAGTCATCGCGGAAGGCTGGAAGACTTATGGGCGTTGGCTGGACATAACCGACCCGAAGCAGACCATCAAAGTGCATCTCGAGAGGCCACCAAAGTGGTATTGAGAAGGCCCGCCGTCCCTTTTTGAGAATAAAAACTCAAGAAAAACAAAAAAGAAAAGTTGCGATAGAGCTATCTCGCGAAATTTCTCGCCAACAATTTTCTCCAAACGTCAAAAGGAGTTTGATTGAGCAGAATTCTGCGTGGCAAAGACTGCGTTGCACGGGAATGGTGCAAAGAGCAGAAGAGTGTTGAAGGCCGACAAGTTAGCCGCGAGCCGGACAGGATTTCCACAAACTTATCAACACTTGTGTTGAAATCTTAATGGAATAGAAATATTTGTTGCGGACTTCGGCACGCCGCTTGCCCTGCGGCGGAACAACGCAATTTTGACGCGCGCGAAATTACGATGATACAGTACGGATTCGGTCGCACACGATGACGGAAACCTACGACGGACCATTTTCCCTCCTTCAAATGTTCTGGGGCAGCATTTCGGCGCGGCCGCTGCGCAGTTTTCTGAGCGTGACTGCCATCGCCATCCAGGTGATTCTCGTTCTAATGATCGTTGGTCTCACGTCGGGAGTGATTTCCGAATGGGGAAAGCGCGTCGAGGGAGTTGGCGCGGATATCCTCGTTCAGCCGCCCAATTCTTCGATTTTTTTCGCATTTGTCAGTGTTGGCATGCAGGAGTCGCTCGGCGAGCAGATCGCCGCGTTGAGTGGCGTGGACGAAGTGGCTGCAACGGTCATCCTCACGGAACCGAAGCACTTAGTGATGGTGTATGGAATCGATTACAAACGCTTCAACGCGCTGAGCAAGGGCTTCCTGTTCCGCGATGGCAGGCCGTTTGAAGGCCCGGATGAAGTGATCGCTGACGACATTATCGCGCAAACGCGTCATTTGAAGGTGGGCAGCCAGGTATCGCTGTTGAATCATCCATTTACCGTCTGCGGGATCGTAGCTCACGGGAAAGGCGCGCGATTTTTCATTCCTATACGGACGGCGCAGGAAATCGCGGGGGCGGAAAAACGCGTTTCGATGTTTTATGTGAGAAGCAAAGGAGATACGGAAGCAACGCGCGAGCAGATTCTCAAGCTGATGCCGGAGAACAGCATTCGCTCCATGGCGGAATATATGACGTTGATGAATTCGTCGAACCTGCCGCAGTTGCGTCCCTTCACGCGGACTATGGTAGCCCTGGGAATCCTGGTGAGCTTCCTCGTGGTGCTTCTGAATATGCACACCATGGTGATGGAGCGCACGCGCGAGATCGGCATTCTGAAAGCTCTCGGCTTCTCCCGTTTCGATGTCGTTCGCATGCTGCTGGGCGAGACTCTCATTCTCACGTTGCTCGGAACTGGCTTGGGCATTGCCCTCACTTTCCTGACGCAGGCCATTTTGAAACAGGCAAATCCCGGCCTCACGATCCTGATCTCTCCGTCCTGGTTGTTCTCCGCGGCCGTCCTGGCTATCGTCGGCGCCTCCACTGGAGCTGTCTACCCCGCCCTGCGCGCCGCCAGCTACGACCCCGTCGTCGCCCTCGCCTACGAATAAGACCGTTCTAGTCATCGAACCTCCGATAATGTCATTCCTTTCAACCATTTGATTCCTAAAGTGGGAGCGAGCGGCGTGCAGCATCACCACCTAGCACGGAGAAAAGAACTTTCGGCCCTTTTTCTGGCGGATGTGGCTATTATAGGTTCGCACTTTTTGACTTTTGGAGCCTTCACAATGAAAGTGAATCTGCCTCGCACGCTGCGAGTCGGCCTTGCCGCGCTTCTCGCACTTTTGGCGTTCGTTGTCTTGAGTTACGCCCGCCACCGACAGAACAGCAGCGCGGATATCCAGGCACAGAACCGCCCGTGGATGAACTCCAGCCTTTCCCCGGACGAGCGCGCGGATCTCGTCCTCAAGGAGATGACTCTGGATGAGAAAATCGATCTGCTGCACGGCAACGGCATGCCTGGTTGGGGCAAGCCTCGGCCCAACGCACACCTGGGGAACGGCGGCGCCGGTTTTGTGGTTGGCGTGCCGCGGCTTGGAATTCCCATCATTCAAATGAGCGACGCCGCTTACGGCGTGCGCAGCAGCGGCGAAAACGGGCGTTACTCCACCGCGCTCCCTTCGAACGTCGCTTCCGCCGCCAGCTGGGATCCTCACGCCGCGTGCGAATACGGCACGCTGATCGGCCGGGAATTGCGCGCGCAGGGCTACAACATGACGCTCGGCGGCGGCGTCAACATCACCCGCGAACCGCGCAACGGCCGAACCTTCGAATACATGGGAGAAGATCCCATCCTCGCCGGCACGCTCGTGGGAAATCGCATGAAGTGCGAGCAGGCCCAACACATCCTCGGCGACATGAAGCATTACGCGGTGAACGATCAGGAAAGCGGGCGCAACGAAGTGAACGCCGTCATCAGCAAGCGCGCCATCCGCGAGACCGACCTGCTCGCCTTTCAGATCGGCATCGACATCGCAAAACCCGGCGCCGTCATGTGCTCCTACAACGCCGTCAACGGCGACTTTGCCTGCGAAAATAAATATCTGCTCACCGATGTTCTCAAGAAGGAGTGGAACTTCAAAGGTTTCGTCGTCTCCGACTGGGCTGGAACGCACAGCACCGTGAAAGCTTCCGCCGCCGGCCTCGACAACGAGCAGCCTTTCGACCATTTCTACGGCGCGCAGTTCAAGGAAGCGGTCCAGTCCGGCAAAATTCCTCAGACGGAACTCGACGAACACGTTCACCGCATCTTGCGTTCGGAGTTTGCGGCTGGCATCGTCGATCACCCAGTGAAAAAGAGCGTCGTCGATGTTGAAGGTGGCCTGGAGACCTCCCGCAAAATCGCCGAGCAAAGCATTGTTCTCCTTAAGAACAGTTTGGGCGTTCTCCCGCTCGATCCCGCAAAAATTCATTCCATCGCCGTCATCGGCGCGCACGCGGACACCGGCATGATTTCCGGCGGCGGCTCGGCCCAGGTGGATCCTCCCGGCCAACCGGCCCCACAGTGGCAGGAGCACGTTTGGTTTCCTAGCTCACCGCTGAAAGCTGTAGCCGCGGCAGCTCCCGGCATCAACGTTCAATTCGAATCCGGGGCCGACAGGGAATCCGCCGCCGCTCTCGCAAAGAAATCAGACGTGGCCATCGTCTTTGCGCATCAATGGACCAGCGAAGGAATGGACTTGCCCAATCTGTCGCTGCCAGAAAATCAAGACGCGCTTGTCGAACAGGTAGCCGCGGCCAATCCCAAGACCATCGTCGTGCTCGAAACCGGGACCGCCGTCACCATGCCGTGGCTCGACAAAGTCAGCGGCGTCGTGGAAGCCTGGTACGCCGGCAGTAAAGGACATGAGGCCGTAGCCAACATTTTATTTGGACGTGTGAATCCCAGCGCGAAACTGCCGATGACTTTTCCGCGCGGGGAAGCTGATCTTCCTCATCCCACTGTGATCATGCCGCCTCCGGAAGTTGGGAACCACGGATCCGAAGGGAACGAGCGTGGAGCCAGGCCCGAATTTGAAGTCCACTACGACGAGGGACTCAAAGTCGGCTACAAATGGTACGACGCGGAAAACAAGAAGCCGCTCTTTCCTTTCGGCTTCGGACTTTCGTACACGACGTATGCCTATTCGGATTTGAATGTGAAGCCGGGCAAGGAAACCACGGTGACCTTCACGGTGAAGAACACCGGCGGCCGCGCCGGTGCAGAAATCGCGCAAGTGTATGCCGCGCTCCCGCCCAGCGCCGGTGAGCCGCCAAAACGCCTCGTCGCGTGGAGCAAAGTCCGCTTGGACGCTGGCGAAAGCAAGCAGGTCAGCCTGACCATCGATCCGCTGTACCTGAGTATCTACGACGAAAACGCCAGCGCCTGGAGGCTCGTGCCCGGCAACTACACCTTCATGGCAGGAACATCGTCACAAGCTCTTCCCTTGCAGCAGAGAGTCACTCTCGAATAACCGGTCCCTTGAGAAAAATGGCCATGGCTCTTTCCCCCGACAAGCACTACCGAGCCAGGATTCTTGAGCGTCGAGACGTTTCTCCCGATCTGTGGATCATGCGAATCGACCCCGGCGGGCCGTTCGAATTTCGCGCCGGCCAGTACGCGACTCTGGGAGTCGAGCGCAAAGGAAACCGCATCGAACGTGCCTACTCGATAGTTTCCTCGCCGTATGAAGACTCACTGGAATTCTTTTTCGAGCTAGTGCCTCACGGAGACCTCACTCCCGATCTTTTCAAACTAAACAAAGACGACGAGTTATTGTGCAGAAAAATTGCCAAGGGGCGCTTCACGCTGGATTTGCGCAGCGGGAGAACCCACCACCTACTGGTCTCCACGGTAACGGGAATCGCCCCGTTTGTGAGTTATGTTCGAACGCTTTATCGAGATTGGAAAAGTGGCGATCGCCCCATGCCCGGGAACCACAAGTTGTACTGCCTGCAGGGTGCCAGCCGTTCATGGGAGTTCGGCTATCGCGAAGAATTGCAACGTTATTCGAACGAGGCACCGTGGTTCAAGTATGTGCCCACGGTGAGCAGGCCTTGGGAGGATTCGAATTGGAAGGGGGAGACGGGGCGGGTCGATGACCTATTGCGAAAATACGCCTTCGAATGGGGGCTGACGCCGGAGAAGACGACCGCTTATCTTTGCGGGCATCCCGTGATGGTGGAGAACGGGCGCGGCATCCTGCAGCGAGCCGGCTGGAAGAAAGACGCCGTGTTCGAAGAAATTTATTTTCAAGAGGCAAAAACCGGGTCAGCCGGAGCAGGTTGAGCCTGGCAATCGGACTGATCTCCGCAAGAGTCAACAATTCTTACGTCTCAAACCTGCTTCAGCAATTTCCCAAAGCCTTCGCGGCGCCGAGTTTTACGCTGCGGGAGCGTTTTCCTCGAGTTGACTGGTGACGTCTTCGATGGTCGACAGCGGGCAGAGGACGTGGACTCTTTCGTCGGGCGCGTCGACGTCAATCTGCAGTTTCCCGTCATGAGTGCGGATCTGCACGTGCTGATTGTGATCGATAACTTCAACGAAGACAGCGTCCGGATATTTTTTCAGTTCCTTGACGACGGCATGAAGAATCGGCAGCGCTTCGCGCGACTGCTCGGTAACGTGGCGCCAGTGTTTGTCCGGCACTAAATGCATGACCATGGGCACGGCGGCGGCAGGCACCCACATATGAACGTGAGAACCTCCGGACCGGAATTCATCGACATCGACGCGAATCACGCCTTCACGAAAGGTATAGGCGCCCGCGAGTACAAGCGTGCCGCCAAGTCCCAGAGCTGCTTTCGCGAGTAGCATCATGTCTGTCTCCTGACGGTCCTAGTCCGTGACGTTCTTGGAATCGAGCCAGACGCGAACGGTGTTTTCGTGATCCTTTACGGAGACGAGCTCGGTATCGCCCTGCGCGGAGAGCGCATGGAGAGCGGCGACGAGGTCCAATTCATCCTTGCCGGCGGAAAAGAGGGCGTCCACGACTTTCATGGGCACTTTGACTTCGACTTCGGACTTCTTGGAATCTTCCTTGTCGAGAACATGAACGATCAGGTGGTTGTTGATTTTGGCGACGCGAACATCGCAATCGTTGCTCTGAACGGTGACGAATTCGCCGTCCTTGGCCGTGCGGATGGCATCGACGAGGGCGCGGAGGTCGACGTCATTGACATGGGCGTTGTCGATCTTGACCTTGCCGTTGTGAAGACGATCCTTGTTCACTGCAGGGAGGACTTTTTCAGCCAGTTCGAGGGGGACGTTGACGCGGACGGTTTCACCCTTGGCGTCGGTGCTGATAACGCGGACGTGCAGCCAGCGGTCTTTGGACGCGGATGCCGTTGATTGTGTGGAGCTTGCCGGGGCGGCGGTGGATTGCGCCAAGGCGCCGAGGGGCGATAGGAGAAGAGCCGTGGCTGTGATGAGAGCGGTCTTGGCGAACAAGATCCTGTAGCTGTCGGACATGACTGGATGCCTCCTGGCCGGCGCGGGGCCGGTGCTTGGAGATAGGTACGACTGACTTCGAAGAAAAGTTTCCTGAAAACGGCGAAAGTTGAAAGTAATGACTTTCAAAGAACGAAGTTGGAGGGAAGCCACTCTTGCCGAGCGGCGTCCGGGCGGCCCGTCCCTAGGCTTTGAGCAGGGTGGCGACGTAAGCCGGGGTTAGCGGGATCCGGCGCGCGAGAACGCCGGTGGCGTCGAAGAAGGCGGCAGCGACTGCGGGAGGGCCAAGTGCGTTGGCGGCTTCCGAGCCTCCGCCGAAGCCTTTGTCGTCGCGGGAGATCTGGACGACCTTGATCTCGGGCGTTTCTTCCATAGTCAGGATTTTGTAGCGGGTCCAATTCGTGCTGGTCACTTTGCCCTTGTCAAAGGTGACTTCTTCCTTGAGGGCTTCGCTGAGGCCCATGACGACGCCGCTCTTCATGCAGCGGTCGAGCTGCCGCGGGTTGATGACCTTGCCGCAGTCAAGACCGATGGTAAACTTGCTGACCTGAACGACTCCTGTAGCAGGAACGACGGAAACTTCAGCGATACCTACCCAATAGGCGTTCATGCGGACGATGATGCAGATGCCGCGTCCGGTGATAGGAGTAGTTCCGGTTCTGCGCGCGGCGCGGTGTGGGGAGTGGCGAGATTCCCATGCCGCTGCCTTGGCCGTGGCATTGAGTATGTCGATCAGCCGCTGGTCGGTGGTATGGTCCAGGCGGAACTGGATAGGATCGGCTTTCGCCGAAGCGGCTGCCTCGTTGATCAAACCCTCTAGCGCGAAGTTCTGCTGACGCTGTCCAGGCGTGCGCATAATGTTGCCACGCAGGCCGGCTGAGGTGGAATCCGCTCCAAGGTTCGGCATTCCATAGGCTTCTTCCAGTCTGTTCTGAATTTTGTCGTAGGGCCATTCCGTGGCAACCCAGCCTCCCGGCTTCGGAGTGCAGCAAGGCATTCCCGCGAGAATGGCGCCTAGAAGCCGCACATCGCCAGAGGGCGAGTAGAAGGCGCTGTGCACCCCGACAAGGCGGCCATTCGGATCGACCCCGGCTTTGATGTCGGATATCCATCCCGGCGACACAGTGGACCAAGCCAAATCCTCCTGCAGCGTCCACTGCACGCGCACGGGCTTGCCAGTCAATTGCGAAAGGATTACAGCGTCGCCCTCAGCGCCATCGCCTCCAAGAGTCGTACGTCCGTACTGTCCTGAGTGTTCGAGCCAGCGGACCACCACTTTCTCGACTGGCGTGTTCAGAGTGTTGGCAATCTGCGCGCGCAGCCCCTGGGACTGTGCCGAATGGGTCCACACAGTCACACTGCCGTCGCTGCGAACGTCGGCAACGGCGACAAAGGGGCCGATTGGAGCGTGCCTGACGTACGGTTGTCCATACGTCGCGGAGATCGTTTTGGGCGCGGTCGCGAGTGCCGCCATCACATCGGTTGCTTTTCCGCGGCTTTCCGAGGGCGCACCCCATTTGTAGGCGCGAAGCGCCTTTGTCAGATCCTCGCTGCCCGAAAATCCGGACCAGTCTGTCCACTTCGTTCTTGCAGCAACGGATTGCGCCGCCCGAATCGCCTCCCACTCATTTGGAGAAACCACGGCAACTAGGTTGCCTTTGCTCACGACTTCCGCGGTCGGGAACAGCTTCTTGTCGAGTGCGCCGACCGAGATCAGGGTCGACCCCAACGTGGCGGGGCGCACCATGCGCGCATGCAGCATCCCAGGCAATGTAACGTCGCAACTCCATTGCGTCTTGCCGGTGACTTTATCGGGAATTCCCGGCATGGGATAGGAGGTACCGATGACCTTAAACTGGCTCACGGGCTTCGTCGGCGGCTCTCCGGTTACCGTTAAGCCATTGAGTCCGGCGACTTCTCCCTGTTCCATCCTTGCGAGCTTCCCGGTCACTGGAATTCTCAAGTCAAGCTGCCGGCCTTCGAGTAAGTGACAGTAACTAATGCTCTTTCCGCTGCCCGAGGCAATCCCGTCGGTGACGGTCAGACTCGATGCAGGAACACCTAGTTGTGTTGCGGCCAGCTCGAGCAGAGCTTGGTAGGCGTACGCGGCGACTTTCCGATGGTTATACATTCCGAATAGGAAACCAGCCGAGTAACCGCCGTCAGGAGTGTTGTCCGTGTCACCCATGATGAGCGAGATCGTTTCCGGGCGGACTCGTAGTTCTTCGGCAATCACTTGTGGGTAGTAACCGCTCATGCCGGTGCCCGTCTCTGTTCGGCCGGTGCGCATTACAATAGTGTTGTCGCTGCGAATTTCGAGCCATGACGCGAGCAGAGTTGGATCGATCTGGTTTACGGGAAGCGAAGTTTGGTTTTCGGCCGCCTTGGCGGAAAATTCTGCTGGAATGTAGAACGAGATAAAAAGAGCACCACCGGTTTTGACGAAACCGCGCCGCGTGAGGGTCATGCTGATTGCGGAATCGGTGGAATTTTCTGTTTTTGCAGTCATGGCAATTATTCCCCTCAGGCCTTCATGGCCCTGGCGGCACGCTGCACGGCGTCGATGATGGCGGAGTAGGTGCCGCAGCGGCACAGATGCGGCGACGGGGGCTTGTTGGTGAAGGCGTCCTTGATCTGCGCAACGGTAGGATTCGAGTTGTTGGCGAGCAATTCCACCGCGGCAATCATCATGCCGCTCTGGCAGTAGCCGCACTGCGGAACTTGTTCGTCGATCCACGCCTGCTGGACCGGGTGCAGGGTCTTGGCGGCGGCGGCAGCGCTCAAGCCTTTCTGAGCCGCCCAAACCGCGGGCAGTCCTTCGATGGTCGTGACCTTTTTGCCGACGGCGTAGGAGACCGGCGTGATGCACGACCGGACTTCTTCGCCATCGAGTAGCACGGAGCACGCTCCGCACTGCGCCATCCCGCAGCCGAGGCGTGGGCCGGTAAATTTCAGATCGTTGCGCAGCACGAACAGCAAGGGCGTCTCCGGCCCCACGAACACAACTTCCTTGGCGCCGTTCACGGATAAGGTAAGCTCAGTCGGCATTTCCTTCGCTCCCTAACAGCAGGATCTCATTATTCAATCATGCGGACGTTATCGCAAGAATGCTCGTTAGCCACACCAAGTGCCCCTGCTGGGAGTATCAGGCAGCCTCCCCGGTAGCAGGCCGTTGAAAAACGGCGAGAAAGCATTGAAAATTCCGAACGCCGCGGCGTCTTCGTCATTCGCCGTTAGACGTCAGACGGCAAGCTCTGTGAGCGTCCATCTTCCAGACAGACGGAAGAATGAAATTAGAGAATTGAAAATGGAAGGGAAAATCTCTGCCTTGCGAAGTTAGAAAATTGAAATTGAAGGATCCAGAGAGAAAAAGCCCCACCCCCTTGGGATGGAGGGTGGGGTAGGTGGGGATTGATTTGAAGCGCCTATCCGCGACGACGTCCTCGGAGGCTGCCGAACGACCGCCATCGCGTGCTTGTATCCACCTTTATTTTTCAAGTAGAAGCTTACAACTCGGAATCGGGTCTGTCTGTTCAAAATTGAACATGGTGTGGAAATACAAGACGGTAAACCTACAGGAGCAAAATATACAGAAGCCGAGAGGGCAGGATTGAAGCT
>WNFS01004317.1_pt1 | contig 10828 bp, 7 predicted proteins | sample 5400141 | NCBI WGS metagenome assembly WNFS01 (sample SAMN13153358, study PRJNA577476) | soil metagenome | isolation source: 60 cm saprolite under Madrone tree | place: USA:California | collected 2016-06-14 | reverse complement strand
GACCCGGTCGGGATCGTGCCCTTCTTGTGTCCTCAGCATCGTGTGATTTATGCTCAACCCGAGGAGTCGCCAAAATGACGTCGCTTCACCGCACACTTTTCTACGCCACGGCACTGGGAGCCTGCGTTCTCGCGACGTACGCCGCACGGGCAGATGGTCCCGCCGTCCCAGTCCTCGCGATCGGCGCACAGGCCCCCGATTTTTGTCTCCCCGGAATCGACAGCCAAACCCATTGCCTCAAGGACTACGCCGAGAGCAAGGTCCTCGTGATTGTCTTCACCTGCAATCACTGCCCGACCGCTCAGCTTTACGAACAGCGCATCCGCCAACTGGCCGCTGACTACAAAGACAAACGTGTCGCTCTCGTGGCCATTGAGCCGAACAATCCCAACGCCGTGCGCCTCGACGAGATGGGCTACACCGACGTAGGCGACTCCCTCGACGACATGAAGATCCGCGCGGCCTATCGCGAGTTCAATTTTCCCTACTTGTACGACGGCGACACGCAAAGCGTTTCCCGGGCTTATGGTCCCTCGGCCACGCCGCATCTGTTCATTTTTGATGCGCAACGCAAGCTCCGCTACCAGGGACGCGTGGACAACAATCCCCGCGAAGCGCTGGTCACCACCCGCGACGCGCGCGATGCCATCGACGCACTCCTCGCTGGCAGGCCGGTTGCGGTGCCCAAGACTCCCTCTGTCGGCTGCTCTACGAAGTGGATGTACAAAGAGGAAGGCCGCAAGAAAGAGCTAGAGCGAATCGAGAGCAAGCCCGTCGTTGTCGACGCTGTGGACGCAGCTGCTCTTCAGGCGCTGCGCAAAAATGCCACCAACAAACTAGTCCTGGTGAATTTCTGGGCTACCTGGTGCGCCCCGTGCGTGCAGGAAATGCCCGAAATCCAGACCATGTACCGCATGTACGGCCAGCGCACCTTCGAGGTCGTCACCGTTAGCATCAACTATCCCGACGAAAAAGCCGGCGCCCTGGCCGCCTTGACGAAACTGCACGCCACCACTCGCAATTTCATTCTTGGCTCCACGGACATCTATCCGCTCCTCGCAGCCTTCAATTCCGATTGGAACGCCGCCGTCCCGTATTCCATGTTGATTCACCCGGGCGGCGAAGTCGTCTATGAGCATCAAGGCACCATCGATCCCCTCGAGATGCGCCGCCGCATCATCGCCAGCATTCCCGATGACAACTACAAGGGCCACCAAGCCTACTGGCAAACGAAAATGGAATCAGAAGCAAAGAACTGAGGAAATTGAGACTTCGCGTCGTTCATCAAGCCACGTCCCTCGCACCGGTATTCGTACGCCCGCACCTCTCCCCCAGATGTCATCCCGAACGGAGTGAGGGATCTGCTTCCTCTTCCTGCTTCACTCCTGTGAAGGGTCGTCCCGCGCAAAGAGAGCCCCTAACTCTTCGTTGGTAAGAACGCATCCCACCAACCGTACACACTACAATCTTATTGAGCCTACACATCAGAGTGTGTAGAATAGACCCGAGCGCAAACCATGCCTACTAATCTCGCCATCGACGACCGCTTGATCGAAGAGGCCCAGAAGCTCGGCCGCCACCGCACCAAGAAAGATGCCGTCACCGCCGCGCTGGGTGAATACATCCAGCGCCGCAAGCAGCAGGACATTCTTCCACTCTTCGGCACCATCGAGTACGACCCCAGCTACGATTACAAGAGAGAACGCACCAGAAAGCGCGCGTGAACGTTCTTGTCGATACTTCGATCTGGTCCCTGGCGCTTCGCAGGAAGGCTCACGACCTCAATCCCGCCGAGCATGCCGCCGTCGCCGAACTCACCAACCTGATTAAAGAGGGCCGCGCCAGAATTATCGGCTTGGTCCGCCAGGAGCTGCTGTCTGGCATCAAGGCCGTCAGCCAATACGAAAAGCTCCGCGCCGTCCTTCGTTCCTTCCCCGATGAGCCCGTCACCACCGCCGACTACGAAGCCGCCGCCAAAGCCGGCAACGACTGCCGCGCCCGCGGAGTCGCCGTATCCGTTCCCGATATCCTGATTTGCGCCATCGCCATCGCCCGCGACTGGTCCATCTTTGCCACCGACCCCGACTTCAAGTCCTACGCCAAAATCCTCCCCCTGAAGTTGCACACCCCGCGCAAGTAGCCGGTTGCCGTTCCGTCCCTTTGTAAGGCGCACGCCTCAGCGGGCTTAAGGTCGCCATCGCGGCCTCGTTCAAAACGAAAGCTCCAGCACAGATGCGCGAACATTGCAAACTGCTACAATCCTCTGCGCTAATCATCGAGTTACTGCCTGGCGACGGAGGGGACATGGAGGCACGGCAATGGCGCGGCAGCAGGGTCTGGGAAGAAGTAAAACGCCTAGGGAAGGGCGGGCAAAGCGAGGTCTTTCTAGTTCGTAATTCCGTGAGAATTGCAGACCGAAAGAAGCACTTGGACAAACTCATGGAATTATCAGGTCAGGGATTCAATGATGTAAGGGCGCAGCAATTCACTGAAGCTACGCTAGGGTATGGGCGCGAAGAACATCCGTCCGAACTTGCGGCTTTGAAAGTCTATAATCCGCGTGCGGCAGGAGCCGATGCAGAGCAACAAGCACTAAACCGGCTACAGATTGAGACCAAAGTACTTGCCCAGAACAGGCGCGGACTCCCACGGCTTTTGGATTCTAACGAATCTGAGCGATGGATTGTCACAGAGTACTATCCAGGAGGGACGCTAGAAGACCACGCACTCAAGTACCAGGGGAATCCTCTTCTTGCTTTAACTGCTTTCCGTCCACTGGTTGAAACTGTGGCGGCACTCCACAAAGACAACATCTTTCACCGCGACATAAAGCCTGCGAATATTTTCATGGGGAATGGCGGAGGTCTGATTCTCGGTGATTTTGGAATCGCCTTTCTGCCAAACCTGCCCGAGCGCATCACGTTCTTGAATGAGAGTGTCGGCCCGCGCGATTACATGCCGCCGTGGGCAGAAACCGAAGAGCGCTTGGAAGAAGTAAGTGGCAACTTCGACGTATACATGCTCGGAAAGTTGCTCTGGTGCATGGTTGCTGGACGCCTCAAGCTTGTCCGCGAGTGGTACAACCGGCCCGAATTCAACCTGACCGTGAAATTTCAGAACGACCCTAAAATGCACATGATAAACGCAATCCTCGACAAGTGCCTTCACGAAACTCCAGACAAGTGCCTCCCGCGAGCCGGAGAACTACTGGGCTGGGTTGATGAGGGTCTAGGCATAATGCGACGCGGCGGCCAAATGATTCGAGATGGTGTTCCCAGGCCCTGTCGCGTATGCGGCAAGGGGTTCTACCAAGCTTCGGGAGTGCTGGGTTTGCCCATATCAGTCACAGCCGGATACCCTGGATCGTGGCGGCACGAAGGGGCGCTTTACGCCCAGTTTCTCACCTGCGACTATTGCAAAAACATTGAATTGTTCAAGACCTCGTGACTGGGGCATGTTTCTCCATCCCTGAACTTCAACCTTCATATTTGTAACCTGCCGGATGGCCCGAGTGCCGGTGGCGTTTACCCCGACCGGGTCGGGGCACTTGGCGTTTTTGACCCTTCCCCTATCCACTTCAAGCAGACGTCCGCTATCCCTCAGCATCCAAAGCACTTAAAGTAATCATTGACATACTGTACCAGTATGTTATAATAGTTTCGTAGAATGGGCACGATTCCTCCGCCTGCCCGCCGCAGCTTGGCGTTCGCAGATTCCGACCGTGTCGGAAAGGAGGGGTGCCCTGCGAACCATGCTCGTCCGCCAGGTAGTCCTTCTAACCTCTCCAAAATCTCCCCATCCAAACCAATTACTTTCTCGCCAGTACTTTGTCCCCATAGGTCCTTTAGCCGCAACACTTATGGATTGCCCCGCAAGTGTTGCATACAAAAGACTTACGGCAGGGGCTAAGTCCTTTAGATGCAACACTTACAAAAAACAGGGGGGTGGGGGGCCCCGCCTTTCGGCGTTTCGACCTTCCGCCCTTCAGATGTCGAAAGGTTCCGACGTTCAGGCGTGTCTTCCAACGTCACCAGCCCTTGCCTTTTCCCCTTCAATGTATTCTATTTGTCCCGCCTCCATGGCCACCGACGACAACCGCGCCAATCCCCCCGAGCCACCCCAACCCGGCTTCCTGGCGCGAACTCTCCTCAGTACCGATCACAAAGCCATCGGCCTCAACTATCTCTGGCTCGCGCTCTTCAGCGTGTTCCTTGGCATGGCCATGTCGCTGCTCATGCGCATCCACCTGGTGTGGCCGAGCGCGCACGTTCCGTTTCTCTCCAGCCTCGGCAACTCGCCGGATTGTTTTGCCGCTCTCACCTCGCTCCATGGTTCGCTGATGGTTTTTCTGGTGCTCACAGCAGCGCCCCAGGCCGGGTTCGGAAACTATTTTCTTCCGCTGCAAATCGGCTCGCGCGAAATAGCTTTCCCTGCGCTGAATCTTCTCGCGTTCTGGCTCACGTTCGCCTCGCTCTTGGGCCTGACGACAACGTTTTTCCTTTCCCCTCAGCCAGCCATCACGCTCTGGATCGTCAGCGTTGCCATCTTTTGCGCCGCGTCTCTTTTCAACGCGCTCAATTTCAGCGTTACGACTATCGATCTCCGCGCCCCGGGCATGACTCTCCCGCGTTTGCCCTTGACCGTCTGGGCCTGGTTCATAAACGCCATCCTCGGCATGCTGATTTTCAGCATTCTCCTAGCGGCCTGCGTTTGCTTGCTCTCCGATCGCCTCTTGAGCACTCACTTTTTTCCCCTGCTGAATTTCATCGCCAATCAACAGCCCGGCGTTATCGCCAATGCCGTTCCCATTCTTTGGCAGCGCCTCTTCTGGTTTTTCGCCCAAGCCGAAGTCTACGTCGCCATGCTTCCGTGCTTCGGCCTCATTACCCATCTCGTTTCCACGTTTTCCCGCAAACCGGTTTGGAAGGAACGCCTCGTTGTTCTGGCACTTTGCGCGGTCGGCCTCTTCGGTTTTTGCGTTTGGGGACAGCACATGTTTTCCAGCGGCATGAATCCCTTTTCGCCACTGGTCTTTTCGCTGCTGGCGTCTTCTCTCGGGCTGCCCGCCATCGTCCTCTTGATCAGTTGGTTCGGCACACTCTGGAACGCGCGCGTTCAGCTCAACACCTCCATGCTTTTCGCGCTCGGCTTCATTTCGCTTTTTCTCTCCGGCGGACTCTCGGGGATTTTCCTCGCGCGCCACGATCTCGCCGCCGCTGCCGTCAGCGACGATTTCGTCACCGGCCATTTCCATCTCGTTATGGGTGTCGCTGCCACATTCGCCATTCTCGGCGCGCTGTTTTTCTGGTTCCCCAAACTTTTTGGCCGCCGCCTGAACGAATCTCTCGGCAAACTCCATTTTTGGCTCACCTTCGTTGGCGTCTACTGCGTCTTCATGCCCATGCACTGGCTCGGCCTGATCGCGCATTCCCGCATTTCCCCAGGAACTCCGTTGGCTTCCGTCGTCGCCGCCGGCTCCGCAATTCGCAACTTCATCACTGCCGCGATTCTCCTCACTGTTTTCGCGCAAGGGCTCTTCCTTTTCAATTTTCTGTGGAGCCTCTTCCGCGGCGAAAAAGTCGTGGACTGCAACCCCTGGCGCGCCACCACGCTCGAATGGAGTGTCCCTTCGCCGCCGCCCGCCGACGATTTTGGCGCGAGCGACCCGGTGGTGTATCGTGGGGCTTACGAGTTCAGCCTGCCGGATGTGGCCGAAGATTTCGTGCCGCAGCACCTGGCCCCCGAGCAGGTAGTCAAGGTGCGGCAGTTGGCAGAATAATGTACGCAGAATAGCGTCAGGAGAGCACAGAACATCATCATGCCGGGCACAACCGCAACGCCGGACATCGAACTAATCGTCGAAGACATCGGCGGTGGAGGCAGCGGTCCGCCGCCACCTCCAGGAGGAGGCGATGATGGCGACGGTGGCGGCGAAGAACGCTATCGCCGCAACAAGTCGTCTCCTTCGCCCAAACGCTACTCGACTGCAATCGCGATCGGTATCGTTTCCATTTTGATGTTTTTCATGGCGCTTGCCAGCGCCTTCATCGTCTTGCGCCGCGGCAACGATCTGTGGGTGTCCGTCCATCTTCCGCGCATTCTCTGGGCCAACACGCTCGTTCTTCTCGCGAGCAGTTTTACTCTGGAATCGGCGCGGCGGCGGCTCTTTCTTGCGGACCTTTCCGGCTTTCGTGAATTTTGGCTGGCGACCACGGTCCTGGGATTTCTCTTTGTCGCCGGGCAGCTCGTTGCCTGGCGGCAACTTGTCGCGCAGGGCGTGTACATCGCGAGCAACCAGGCCAGCAGTTTCTTTTACATTTTCACCGGCGCGCACGCAGTCCATCTCCTGGGAGGCGTCGGCGCCTTGCTTTTTGTTTCCTTCCGCAAATTTGAAAAAACAAAAATTTCCCTTCCGACGGCTGCGGAAATCGCTTCTTACTATTGGCATTTCATGGATGGACTTTGGATTTTTTTGCTGGCGCTTCTCTACCTGGGCAAATGAATTCTCGAATTTTCGAAAACTATTCAACACTTCAGAATTCATGTTTGCAAAACGAACAAATTGGAATCTGGCGCCGAACCGCCTGAGCGCGGCTCTGGCGGCGCATCGCGCAGCGGGGAAGCCGTTGCTCGATTTGACCGTTTCAAATCCCACGGAGTGCGGCTTCCACTACGACGGTTCAACGATTCTTCAAGCACTGAGCAACCGCGCTGCGCTTTGCTATGAACCAAACCCGAAGGGACTGGAATCCGCGCGCCGCGCGGTCGTTGGCTACTATGCAGAGCGTCAGGAGGAAGTTTCGGTCGAAGATATATTGCTGACGACCAGCACGAGCGAAGCGTACTCCTTCGTCTTTCGAGCGCTATGCAATCCGGGCGATGAACTCCTGATTCCTTCGCCGAGTTATCCACTGTTCGATTTCCTCGCGGAAATACAGGACGTTAATTTAGTGCGCTATCCCTTGCTTTACGACCACGGATGGCAGATTGATTTTCATGCGCTGGAGCAGGCCATCACCCCACGGACGCGCGGAGTGATCGTTGTTCACCCCAATAATCCGACGGGGCACTTCACGAAACCGGCGGAAATGTCAAAGCTGAATTCTATTTGTGCCGCGCGTGAGTTGGCCATCATCGCGGATGAAGTGTTTCTGGATTTCGCGCTCGATGGGAATCGCGCGGCGAGCTTCGCTGTGAATCGCGACGCGCTGACCTTCACAATGAGCGGCCTCTCCAAGATTTCTGGTTTGCCGCAAATGAAGGCTGCCTGGCTAGTTGTGAGCGGGCCGCAACCATGGAAAAGCGAAGCACTCGCGCGACTCGAAGTCATCGCCGATACCTATCTCTCCGTGAACGCGCCAGTGCAACTGGCGATGCCGGTCTTTCTCGCGCAACGCCATGCTTTCCGTGACCAGTTGATGTCCCGGGTTTGCAACAATCTTGCAGAACTCGACCGTACGCTCGCCGGTCAGACTGCCTGCACCCGACTGGCCGTGGAAGGAGGCTGGTACGCCGTGCTGCGTGTCCCCGCGACGTGTTCCGACGAGGATCTGGCGATCGAGCTTCTCCATACCCAGGGCGTATACGTTCACCCCGGCCACTTCTACGACTTCCTCTCCGATGGTTATCTAGTCGTGAGCCTGATCGACTCGGAGATGGATTTCTCGCGAGGGTTGGTGGGCCTGCTGGCATTCTTCAATTAGGCCGTTATTTGAATTATGCGTGCGCCTGCTGTTTTTTATATTTCGGTACATACTTTGGTATTGGCGCACGGTCTCTAATATAAATTATTTCTAAATTTTTCACTTTCGTTCCTGTCCCACCGCACTAAACAAAGAAGTTAACACAAGCCAGTTTCAGCAGAACGTAAATCATAAAGTGGAAAGCGTCTTGCAACATTCCAAACGGTTAAATTGTGTTTTTCGACCCGACACTGGAAAAAGACCAATTGTTGTTGCTTCGCGGAGGATTCTATGAACTGGAAGTTCCGATTTAATCGTAGTCTGATCATCTCATCTCTCTCTGTTCTGTTTCTAACACTCGTGGTCCAAAACGTGGCTTATGGCCAGGGTGGGACGGGCGAGCTTACGGGTACCGTGTCCGACCCAAGCGGTGCGACGGTATCGGATGCGAAGGTGAGTCTGACAAACGCCGGAACTGGATTCTCGCGCGAAATGACTACTGGCGCGGGCGGAGTCTATCGGTTTACGGCTCTTCCGGTGGTGGGGGCTTACGCGGTTACTGTGGAGCACGCAGGTTTTCGCAAAGCAAACGTCGCAGACATCGTCATTAGCGTTGGCACTACAGCGACGGTGGATGTGCGACTGGAAGTCGGAGCTCTTTCCGATACTGTAACCGTGGACGCCGGGGCAGAACTTGTGAACCCATCCGAGTCTCAAATCTCCGAGCTCATTGATCGCCGCGTGTGGGAGACCTTACCACTAGAAGTTCGGAATCAGAACACCTTCATTAACTTGGTAGCGGGAGTTGTGCCCGGAAACACGGGCGACCGTGGCACGGACTTCACCGGAACTACCCGCGGTGCCGCCGTCAACGGCGCTCGCCCGGGAATGGGAAACTTTATCCTAGAAGGCTATGACAACAACGATCAGGGACAGGGCGGCCGCGGGTCGGAAGGGGGCGGCGCGATTACATCCATTTCACCGGAGGCCATTGAGGAATATCGCGTCATTACCCATTCCTTTTCTGCGGAGTACGGAAAAGGTGGCGCTTTTGTGACCGATACCGTATTAAAGTCTGGGACAGACAGCCTCCACGGCTCACTGTTCGAATACAACCGAGTGCAGGCATTGGCTGCCAACGATTTCTTTTCCAATGCCGCGGGCTTAAAAGACTCACTCGTACGTAACCAGTTCGGGGGATCCATTGGGGGCCCGATCCTAAAGGACAAATGGTTCTTTTACGGCAGCTATGAGGGGCACCGACGTCGCCAAACGTCACCGTTGCCTGTGGCAACAGGTACAACGCAACAGTTCATCGATTTTGTAAAAAGCGGAGCGTTCGAGACTTTTATGGAGTCCGATCCAAAAGGCTTCTGCGTCGTCAATAAGGGAGCCGCTTGTCCCGGGGCATTCGCGCAGTCATCGACGCTGGGCCCGATCGCGCAGAAATTGCTCCAGACACAGCCTTTCCCGCTGGCGCAAAGCGGCCTCTCGAACACCGCACAAGGTTTCTATACTTCCAAAAACGGAGTGGGCACGGCTAATTTAACCTATCCTGTTCCTGTCTACGGCAACGTAACTTTGTCCGATCCGGTGAGCTTCAACCAGCACCGCGTCTCTTTTAAGTCCGACTACAAGCTCTCGAACAAAGACAGCCTCAGCGGCACATTTCTTTACACAAATGAGAACACCGTAGACCAGTTCGCAGGCGGTTGCGCGACGATTGGTCCATCGTTCACTAATCCTGCGGTTTCCGTGCTGTTGGGACTAACGTACACAAGGAATCTGACCCCCAACTCACTCAATCAATTCCGCGCATCCTATCTGCGCCACCGATCTGATTTTCCCAATGCCCCAGGATCGCAAGGAATTCCCGACATCGTGACCTTTACGGACCCGCTTACAATCGGGTTCGGAAACTCCAGCGCCCTTCCGCAGTTTTTTACGGACGGTCTATTCCAGTACAAAGATGACTTGTCCATCGTTCATGGCAAGCATTCTGTGAAGTCTGGCGGCGAGTATCGCCGGACGCGCAACGCGTCGTCGTTCCAATCCGTAAAAAATGGGTTCTTCGAGCCGTACGGCATCGAGGAGCTTCTCACCGACGGGTTCTTCGGAGATGAAGCGGACCAGCTACGACACGGAACCGGCAACTTCGTCGATGGAGCATTTGGGGTCGCTCAAGCGTCGATTAACCCTTTGACTGGGAACTTCCCGGAATACTATCGCGGATATCGGGCCAATGAGGTCGCTCTGTACACCCAGGACGATTGGAAAGTCTCGCCCCGGTTGACCTTGAACCTGGGTCTGAGATGGGAGTATTTTGGACCGCCCCACAACTTCCGGCCGGGCCTCGACTCGAACGTTTTCTTTGGAAATCCGATCACGCCAATACCGGTAACCACATCGAATGTGTTCTACCCAAAGAATAGCCCCCTCGCCGCCCAAGTATTTGGAGAGCAGGCCATTCAGGTCAACCACGATATCTGGCACAAAGACACTAATAATTTCGGGCCCCGTCTTGGCTTCGCATGGGATGTTTTCGGGAATCAAAAATTCGTCCTTCGGGGTGGCGGCGGATTCTACTACGACAGAATCTGGAACAATCTGTTCGAGAACATTCGCTTCAATCCTCCCTTCTTCGCGGTTTCGACGCTTGGCTCGCAGGCCGGTGCTCCACCGGTAGGTCCGATCATCACTCCCGGGCTATATGGAGTCCCGTTCAACAGCCCACAGCCTTTCCAGGCGTTCGCTGGAAAGCCTGCGCCGCGGCACATGGACCAGAGTCTCGTAACTCCCTACACGCAGCAGGGCAACCTCGGAATCCAGTGGGGCTTTGCCAGGAACTTCGTTCTCGAAGTAAATGGCACCTACACGGGTGGGCGCGAGCTGACAGGCATTACCGATATAAATACTTATAACGGCCGAACAGCCTGCACCAGCGCCGACCCAGCCACGGCGCAAGGGCAGGCGTGCTTGGCAGCTGCCGCGGCGGGCCAGATTCCGGCCTCAGGTACATTCTCCTCGCGGCGGGTTAATACTACGTTTGCGGGTGACAACTTCCGCAGCAACAATTTCACTTCCAGCTATTATGGCCTGCAGCTGGTGGTGATCCGCCGATTCTCCAGTGGTCTCCAGTTCAACTC
>WNFS01009228.1_pt1 | contig 10831 bp, 9 predicted proteins | sample 5400141 | NCBI WGS metagenome assembly WNFS01 (sample SAMN13153358, study PRJNA577476) | soil metagenome | isolation source: 60 cm saprolite under Madrone tree | place: USA:California | collected 2016-06-14 | reverse complement strand
GTTTTCTACAAGGTCGATCAAGTCTATTCGGCCGCTCATGACAGCGGGGTTAACTGGGCTGATCTGGAATTGGGGATTGAATGGCCTGTTGCTGCGCCAGAGGCGATCTTGTCCGAGAAGGATCGCAGACTGCCGATGCTCGATGATCTCGCCCCGTTTTCGAGTGAGGATGGAGAATAGCCGATGGGTGTGCTGGTCACAGGAGGAGCAGGCTTCATCGGTTCAGCGGTCTGCCGTCGCCTTGTGCTGAATCACGGGATTTCCGTCGTCAATGTCGACAAGCTTACATATGCGGCCAATCTTCGCTCGCTGGATGCGCTCGCTGCGGAGCGATCTTATGTGTTCGAGCAAGTGGACATCTGCGACCGCGCGGGTGTGGACGGTGTTTTCGGCAAGCACGAGCCAGATGCGGTCATTCATCTCGCAGCCGAGAGTCACGTCGATCGTTCGATCACCGGTCCGTCGACTTTCATCGACACGAACGTCATGGGAACGTACAACCTGCTCGAGGCGGCGCGAAAATACTATGACCTCCTGACGCCCGAAAGACGCCGCCGGTTCCGCTTTGTTCATGTCTCGACCGACGAAGTCTATGGCTCGCTTGGCGCAACCGGCTTGTTTTGTGAAGAGACGCCCTATCGACCTAGTTCGCCTTATTCGGCCAGCAAGGCGGCATCCGACCATCTGGCGCATGCCTGGTTCAAGACATATGACCTGCCAGTGATCGTCTCGAATTGTTCGAACAATTACGGCCCGTACCAGTTTCCAGAAAAACTCATTCCATTGATCATCCTGAACGCGATCGAGGGCAAGCCGCTGCCGGTATACGGCAACGGTTCCAACGTGCGTGATTGGCTGTATGTCGACGATCATGCCGAGGGTCTCATAAGTCTGCTGACGCGGGGCCGGCCAGGAGAGAAGTACAACTTCGGCGGCAACAGCGAACGAAGTAACCTCGATGTCGTCGAACTCATTTGCGACGTCCTCGACCGGATGGTGGCAGGGCGCGCGAGGAGGCGATCGCTCATTACGTTTGTGAAGGATCGGCCTGGACACGATCTGCGCTACGCGATCGATGCATCGAAAGCGCGGCACGAACTTGGATGGAAGCCCAGCAAGACCTTCGAAGAGGGCATCGCGCAAACGGTGCAGTGGTATCTTGAAAGTCGGGCATGGTGGGAAGCGCCGCGAGTCAGCGTCTACGGCGGAACACGCCTCGGGCTTCCTGAAATGCAGTACTGAGATCAAAAATGGCGGAAAAACCGATCCTTGTTGTAGGCAAAAGCGGTCAACTGGCTCGGTGTCTTCTTGACTCAACCGTCTTGCACAACGTGCCGATGGTAGCGGTCGGCCGGCCTGAACTGGATCTTGAAAACGGAGAGGGGATCGATCGCGTGATGGCGGCCGTCGAACCGTCGGCAATCGTCAATGCTGCGGCCTATACGGCGGTGGATCGCGCCGAGGCGGAGCCGGAACGCGCGTTTGCGGTTAATTGCGATGGAGCGATGCTGCTTGCCGCCGGGGCAGCACGACGCGGCATCCCTTTCATCCAGATCTCGACCGACTACGTTTTCGACGGAAGCAAACAGTCGCCGTATCGCGAAGACGACGTTCCGGCACCGCAAAATGTTTATGGCTCTTCGAAACTGGCGGGCGAAACAGCGGTGCTCAAGGCCTGTCCGAGCGCCGCCGTGATACGCACCTCGTGGGTCTACAGTCCCTACGGCAATAATTTCGTCCGTACCATGCTGCGGCTGTCCGACCAGCAACCCGTGGTGAGGATTGTAGAAGACCAGCGCGGGACGCCGACGTCCGCTGCGGATCTGGCTGTGGCTATCCTTGCGATCGTCGAGCGGCTTCGGTCGGCCAACGGCTGTGACGCCGCCGGAATCTATCACCTCGCCGGTGAAGGTGAAACGAGTTGGCATGGATTTGCGGCCGTCATCTTTGCGAGTCTCGCCCGCCGTGGGCGACGTGTCCCGGCATTGCAGGCCATCACGACGGCAGAATATCCGACCCCAGCCCGCCGTCCCAAGAATTCTTGCCTGGACTCATCCAGGGCGGAGCGCGTCTTTGGTGTTCGGCTCCCTCCCTGGCGATCGTCACTCGAGGAGTGTCTCGATCAGCTGGAAATTCCGAAGGAATTGCACGCATGCTGAAGGGGATCGTACTGGCAGGAGGCAGTGGAACGAGGCTTTATCCGATCACACGAGGCGTGAGCAAACAGTTGCTGCCGATCTACGACAAGCCGATGGTCTACTATCCGCTGTCGACCTTGATGCTGGCAGGCATTCGCGACATTCTCGTTATCACCACGCCAACGGATCGTTGTCAGTTCGAACGGCTGCTCGGAGATGGCAGGCAATGGGGCATTCGTCTCAGCTATGCGGAGCAGCCCAGACCCGCCGGGCTCGCCGAAGCCTTCATTATTGGAGCGGATTTCATTGGACGCGATCGCGTGGCCATGGTGTTGGGCGACAATATCTTCTTCGGTCACGGATTGCCTGAGCTGCTCGCGAAGGCGGCCAGTCGCCAGCAGGGAGCGACGGTCTTCGCGTATCACGTGCGAGATCCGGAACGATATGGTGTCGTCACCTTCGACAGCAATGACCGGCCGGTGCGTATCGACGAGAAGCCGAAGAACCCGGGCTCAAACTGGGCAGTCACGGGCCTGTATTTCTTCGACAACGAGGTCGTGCGCCATGCCTCGCAGGTCAAGCCGTCCGCGCGGGGGGAGCTTGAAATAACCGACTTGCAGACATGCTATCTGTCTGCCGGCGCTCTTCACATCGAACGGATGGGACGCGGTTTTGCGTGGCTTGATACCGGAACGTTCGAATCGCTGATCGATGCTGCAACCTTCGTGCAGACGCTCGAGACGCGGCAGGGGATGAAAGTTGCGTGCCTGGAGGAAATCGCTTTCCGGCGTGGGTTCATTAGTTGCGACCAGCTGCTCATTTTGGCCAAGTCATTAGAGAAAAGCGGCTATGGCAAATACCTGACTGACCTGATCGAGCCCGGTTTGAAATCGCTCGCGTGATCCGCAAGTCTCGGGCCATAGCGAATGACATGATCAATCGACTGAACCTCGCCGCTGATCACGCACGCGGCTCACTGGCAGCTACCGGTGATGGCCGGGGCAGCAATATTGGCGAGGCATTCCAGCACCGTCCGAGCAGCAGGACACAGCGCCTGGTCGGTATTGACGCCGTCGTCCCAACCATTGGTTGCGTTGAAGGTCACGAGTAAAATGCGCTCAATTGACGCAGTCCGCATCGCGCATTAAATTTTGGGTGCGAAAATTACTATATTATTCTAATATTTAAATTATACTATCTGTGATTGTCGGGGATGCCGAAAGGAAACAAACCATGTTTTCGATTCTCAAGATCCTTCTTGTCCTGTTCGCGGTATCAGGTGCCGCCACTGCTGGCCACGTGTTCTTTAACGCTTCGTCGTCACCCTCCGCCAATTGGAAAGGTGGTGGCGCCCATGGCGCTCCGGGACCGATCGTTGGTGCGGGACTTCCTCTCATCGCAGCCGGCTATGGTGTTTACTGGCTGGTAAAGCGCCGTCGGAAGGCGGACTGACAATTCCAGATTTTGGACTGTTTCACACAGCTCTCGGCTGCGACCTCCGCCGCTCGCCGATATGCTGGCTGTCCGAGCGCCTGCGGCCAGCGTGGCCATCGCCGCCTGCAACGCGGCGCCGCACAAAAGCCGCGTGTCGCAGGAAAACCCATCATTGCTGGGTGCAACATTTCTGGGTAGCGGTCCTACACTAGCCTGGGCCGATCGTCGGAAAATCAGATCGTGTTGATAGCGTCCAGGTGTACCCCTTTTACCGCTCTCCCTGATGGATCATCCATCTTCGCAAATTCCTGCGACCAACGAAATGCCGTCGGCGTCGAACACGCAATGGAAGGGCCGACAGGAACGGTGAGACAGGCGGTCGGATTTCTAAAAATGCTATCAAAAATCGTTCTGTACAAATATCCTTCTTTCGAGGTCGGCGTTTGCCGGGGAAATCGCCGCGCAACGTCTGCCATCATCTCATCCGTGACCTTTTCCTCCGCTTGACGTTTCAAGCAGTCGACCCAGCCATATCCCACGCCATCGGAGAATTGCTCCTTCTGACGCCACAGGATCTCCTCAGGGAGAAAATCTCGGAAAGCCTCGCGTAATATACTCTTCTCGATCTTCTTGCCCGGACACATCTTGTCTGCCGGGTCTATCGACATCGCGTAGTCGAGAAATTCCTTGTCCAGGAACGGCACACGCGCCTCGAGTCCCCAAGCCGCTGTCGCCTTATTTGCGCGACAGCAATCGTATTTGCTGAGTGCGAAGAGCTTTCGCACGGTCTCCTCGTGAAACTCTTTTGCTGTCGGCGCCATGTGGAAATAAAGGTATCCTCCGAACACCTCATCCGCGCCTTCTCCCGAGAGCACCATCTTGATGCCCATTGATTTTATCTTGCGCGCCATGAGGTACATCGGCGTTGCGGCCCGGATTGACGTGACGTCAAAGGTCTCAAGATGGCGAATGACGTCCCTTACGGCGTCGAGTCCCTCCTGTATCGTGAAGATGATCTCATGATGGACCGTACCAAGATGCGCCGCCACTTTGCGGGCATAGTTCATGTCCGGCGAGCCCTCGAGCCCAACGGAAAATGAGTGCAACCTCGGCCACCAGGCTTCTTCGGTCTCTCCCGATTCTATCCTTTTGAATCGGTGCCGTGCCGCGATCGCGGCTATGAGGGAGGAGTCGAGACCTCCCGATATGAGCACGCCATATGGGACATCGCACATCAGTTGCTGCTTAACCGCTGCCTCAAGTGCAGTTCGCAGTCTTTGCAAAACGACTTTTTCCCTAGGCACGGTGCGCGCCCACACGGGATCGTACCATTTGACGAATTTTTTTTCGTTTCCCGTATAATAATGTCCCGGCGGAAACTCTTGGACCGACTCGCATACGGCGTCGAGAGCCTTCATCTCGCTCGCGACGTAGGTCGTACCATCGCGGCCCCAACCAATGTAGAGAGGAATGATGCCGATGTGGTCTCGTGCCACGAAGAAGTCACGCGTCTTTTCGTCGGAGAGAGCGAATGCGAAAATCCCGCTGAGCATTTCGCACAACGCAGGCCCATACTCGTCGTAGAGGTACAGAATAATCTCACAATCTGATTTCGTCTTCCATGCATGGGGCCGCTTCAGCTTTTCGCGCAGCGCAACATGGTTGTAAATCTCGCCGTTTACCGCAAGTGCGCGGCCCGCAGTGACATCGAGAAGGGGTTGCGCACCGTGCTCCACGTCAACGATCGAGAGTCGCTCGTGCGCGAGTACTGCGCGTTCGTTTGCGTATATTCCGCTCCAGTCCGGCCCGCGATGTCGAACCGTCTTCGCCATTTCCAGCGCGCGGGTGCGCACTGATTCGAGCGGTTCCTTGAATTCGAAAATCCCGACGAAGCCGCACAACGCAATTACCTCGCTACCGTGCTAATCATCGCCGGTAATTTATCCGACGAATATTCCAATTTAATTTACCCTGAACGAGTTAATTGACCTTGACCGGCCGTATTGCCCATTGACCGTAAAACGGAAACATTTCTGTTATTTGTCGGCACATTAGCTCGTTTTGGCATTTATCGATAATTTGTTTTCTCTTTGCAATCCGATTAATCTTGGCTTCGCATCGTATATTAAATTTTGGCCGTCACCACATGATATATTGATGAATTATGCTGCTTATTCAAGCTTGGTTGGAGTGGAATTCCAGGGCAGTGGGCGCATCATAGCCGCCGGTTCGCCGCCCCTGTCGGAGCTGAGCGCTGCTCGGCAGATGTCCTGATGGATCGAGAATTAATCGAGGGCCTGATCAACGGCAATCTGCGACTACAAGGGAAGAAAGGCCAGCGCTACCAGATGTGTAGAAATACAAAATCTGAGTTTTACGACCCGACCGTTGCGCACGGTTGCCTGCTGATTAGCTAGATCGACTTCGACATCATGGTGACCAAGCAACGCCTGGTCTAGCGGATAGACTGCCTTGTAGGCAGCCTCCTTCGCTACAAAGAACAATCGACCTCGATAGGGATCATATTCAATCATTGCGCGTTCTCGCGGCGTTGTCACGAGGTGCAGCAAATCGGCTGGTAGAAGTTCGGCGGGCTCTACATCTATACCCACGCCGTCCAGTTTTTCACAGGTACCCACCGCGGCAACAGCGACCCGGGAATCATGCGCAAGCGAGCCTAGAACGCCTTTTGGCCAGATTGGCGCGCCTCCGAGCGATTTCGGCAGGGCCGTCATTTCATGTCCCAACCGATGAAGGAGGGCCCGTGCAACTATGCGAGCAGCTCCGCTAGCGCGTCGTACTTGAACTGCGCTGCGCTCAAATGCACTTGCCTCCTCGAGCAACAGCGCATGCTCATCACCGACGGTTATTAGTCGGTGGCCAATCATTATGCCGGGTGGCGCGAGCGTACGTAGAGATAGCCCAAGGTCCTGGTCGTGAGCTGGTGCCATCGCAGCGTAACCTGATCCTCTGTTTCCATGCGGTGAAATGCGATGGGCGCTGCAGCCGCTTCAATGCGCATCACGCCCTCCAGCCAGATTGCGCAAGCCGGTGTTTTTATCATGCGGTCAAGTGTGCGACCACCGGAAAGTTGGGAAAGGCACTCTTGCCAAAAGCGTTGCCGATGCGGCATCGTAGCATCCGAGAGGGTGCGTCAGAGATTCCGCTGATGGGTACCCTTGTGATTGGTGCGGGATCGTCGGAAGCTCAGCTGCCCACGGCTGTAATTCGAGACCGGATCATGACATACAAATCGCCTTGGATGACCGACGAGACAAGCATCTTTCAGAAGTCGGTTCGCCAGTTTATCGAAATGGAGCTTGCGCCCCACCACGCGCGCTGGGCTGAGCAGGGTCACCCGGATGCCGAGGCTTGGATTAAGGCGGGCAAGATCGGATTGCTGCTCCCAGATGTACCCGAGGAATATGGTGGCGGAGGCGGGACTTTTGCCCACGAGGCCATCATCATCGAGGAGCTCGCCCGAAGCGGCGTCCACTTTGGCTTCAGCATCCAGAGCATTGTGGCTCACTACATACTCGCCTGCGGCAGTGAGGAGCAGAGGCACCGCTGGCTTCCGCGCATGGCCTGCGGCGAACTTGTCGGCGCGGTCGGGTTGACGGAGCCCAACTCCGGCTCTGACCTGCAGGGCACCAAGACCACCGCCCGAAGGGATGGCGATCACTATGTGATCAACGGCTCCAAGACATTCATCACGAACGGCTGGCAAGCGGGCCTCATCTGCCTCGCCGTGCGAACCGACCCCAAGGCGCCTGGCCCGAAGGCGCTCTCGCTGTTGGTGCTCGAGACCAAGGACCTGCCCGGCTACCGGGTTGGCCGCCCGCTCCATAAGATCGGCCGACACGCTCAAGACACTTGCGAGTTGTTCTGTTCCAGATGATGGATCAGTTCCGCTACGAGCGGCTGTCTATCGGCCTTAGCGCAGTCGTTGCAGCGGAACGCGCCGTGGAAATCACCGCGGGTTACGTGAAGGAGCGAAAAGCATTCGGTAAGCCGCTGCTGGACTTGCAGAACACGCGATTCAAGCTTGCGGAGTGCAAGACTGAGACTCACATCGGGCGCATATTTGTGGACAATTGCATTCAGCAATTTATCGATGGTCGACTCGATTCCGTCACGGCAGCGATGGCGAAATACTGGCTAACCGACTGCCAGTGCCGGGTTGTTGACGAGTGCGTTCAACTGCACGGCGGCTATGGTTACATGCAGGAATCGCCAATCGCGCGCTTGTGGGCCGACAGTCGTGTGCAGCGCATTTACGGTGGCGCCAACGAGGTTCTGAAAGAAGTCGTAGGCTCCTCACTCTGAATCGAGCATTGATGGGCGCAATTAACCGTCTCGTCCACGGCACCGCCATCAACGCTGCATCGTGGCCCTCGGCTATGATCAAGCCCTGACTGGATTCGCTCTCACGGCTGAGCACAAGGCCGCTTGAAAACGGTGGTTGGAATACCTTCTGGTATTCAAGCCGATCTCAACCGACGGCTTGCGCGAGATTTGCGCCGTCTGCGGTCTGAAGCTGATTGAGCCTCCCTTGAAGTGAAGCAGCGAGGGTGCTCACGTTCGGTCCAAGCAACAGATCGTTGACCTCGAAGTCCTCAAGGCGGTGCTCGCGTAGCGATCCGGCGAATGCTCTCCATCGGTCGGATCGATGCCACGCGTCGGCCGTGACGAACAGGTCGATCTGGCCCGGATAGGGTCGCGGCGTGTAGCTGCGGACTGCAGCAACGGTAGCGCTTTCTACCCGTTGCCTCGCGGTCAGTGCGGCGGAGCCGACGACCGCCTGGGCCCTTTGTCGTTCGAGGCGCAGCTGCAGCCTGCGTGTGAACGCGCCGGGTGTAAGCGCCTTGGCGTAGCTGGAAAAGCGGACCCACATCAGTGACGCCCGCCCGAACATCGTTGGAAACGGACTCCCGATCAGCGCAAGCAGAGCGACCTTTTGGCCTGCTGCGATGAGTTGTTGCGCCACCTCGAACGCGAGGGTCCCCCCCGCGCAATGCCCTGCGATCAGGTACGGGCCGTGGGGTCGGTAGCGGCGTATCTGCTCGATTTCGTAACGTGCCAGCGCCTCGATGGACTTGAGTGGCTCGGTGCCGTCCAGGCCCGGGGGCTGGACGCCGATCACGGGCTGCTCCACGTGAAGGTGACGTGCCAATGGGAGGAAGCAGAAGACGTCGCCACCATGGCCGGACACGACGAAAATCGGTGGTCTGCACCCCTCGGGCTTGATCGGCACGATCGAGGCCGGACCGCTCTTCAGCGCTTCCGCATGCCGCAGGAAGGCCATGATCTCTTGCTTCCGGCTGGCCAGCGCCTGCCGCAGCCCTGCGTCGAGCGCGCCGACTGGAGCACTGCATTTGAGCTGTGCGTCCTCGATCCACAGCCTGACCTCCCGGGCACGAAGCGTCGAGAGAAGCGCGGCAGCATCCATCACAGTTCGAACTCCTCACGCGCGCCCGAGGAAGATTTCGAAGCGAACCGGTGGTTTGTCAGCACAAGCATGTCGATCGCTTCCGAAAGCCCGGCGATCGTAGGTCGTTCGAACAATGTTGCGAGTTCGACATTGACGTCGAAGGCCGCACGAAGCCGGGCGACAAGCCCGACAGCGGTCATTGACTGCCCTCCCAGATCGAAAAAATCATCATGGACCCCGATCCCATCCATGCGCAGTAGCTCGCTCCAGATCGCTGCGACCGCCTTCTCCGTTTCCGTCTGGGGCGGCCCGCCTTCGCCGGCACTCGCTTTGGATGGAGCTGGCAGGGCCTTCCGATCGACCTTTCCGTTCGGCGTGAGGGGTAGCGAGTCCAGGAACACAAACTGCGCAGGGACCATATATTCGGGGAGCCTTGTTTTTAGGAATGCCCGCAGCTCCTCCGTGTCAGGTACTTCGCCTTTGCGCGAAACAACGTACCCCACGAGCTCCTTGTTTGCTGGCTCGTCCTCGCGCGCCAGGACAGCGCACGCCTGCACATTCGGTTCCGCAGCAAGGGTCGCTTCGATCTCGCCAAGTTCGATGCGATAGCCGCGGATCTTGACCTGGTCATCAGCACGGCCCAGGTACTCCAGCGTGCCGTCACTGCGATATCGGGCCAAGTCTCCGCTTCTATACAAGCGCGCGCCGCTCACGCTGCTGAACCGGTCCGGCAGAAACCGCTCGGCAGTAAGCTCGGCTCTATTCAAGTAACCTAGTCCCACGCCGACCCCGCCGATGAACAACTCGCCTATTACGCCGGGCGCCACCGGGTGCATGTTCTCGTCGAGGACATACAACTGCGTGTTCGCGATTGGCCGCCCAATGGATACAGACCCGCTGCGCGGGTCCGCAGCCTGCACCTCGTGGACGCAGCAGCCGACGACCGTTTCCGTTGGACCGTACTCATTAAACAAACGCGTCGAGGGAGCGTGGTCACGCCACAGCCGAAGGGTTTCGGCAAGGAGGTTTTCGCCCCCGATCACGAACGCGCTCGCCATTCCCGCTGCCTGGTCGGGGCCTATCTGCGTGCTGAGCAGTTCGAGGTGAGCCGGCGTGATCTTGACGAGGCCATGGCTTCCGGCCCGCAGAAGGGCGGCCAACAGGTTCTGCGCGCCGACGTCCTCCGGCAACAGCTCCACTTTGCCGCCACCCAGCAGGGTCGTGTAAAGGCTCGTGACCGTCAGATCGAAAGAGATGGATGTGTGAACTGGAACCAGGTGCCCGGGCTCGACGGCGTAGGTTCTGATCGCCCACCACAGGTAATTGACCAGGCCGCGATGAAGAATCATCGCGCCCTTCGGCTTGCCGGTGGAGCCCGAAGTGTACATGACGTAGGCAAGATCTGAGGGACCGGCGGTCGGCGCCGGATTGTCGCCGGTCTCCTGACCAAGCATCGGCCAGTCGGTATCCAGGCAGACCACTTTGTCGCCGGATGTAGATAGTAGCGGGAGGCACTTCTTCTCGGTCAGGAGCACAAGCGGCTGCGCGTCCTCGATCATGAACGACAGCCGCTCCTTCGGATAGGCCGGGTCAAGGGGCACGTATGCACCTCCGGCCTTCCAGACGGCCAACAATGCCACGACCATTTCCGGCGAGCGTTCGAGGCAAACACCCACCAGTACGTTCGGCCTCACGCCTCGTCCACGAAGGTGGTGCGCCACCCTGTTCGCCTGCTCGTTCAGCTCTCGGTAGCTGAGTTGGCGCTTCCCGAATACGACGGCAACGGCTTCGGGATCGCGGTCGACTTGAAGCTCGAATAGCTCGTGCG
>WNFS01004316.1_pt1 | contig 10831 bp, 11 predicted proteins | sample 5400141 | NCBI WGS metagenome assembly WNFS01 (sample SAMN13153358, study PRJNA577476) | soil metagenome | isolation source: 60 cm saprolite under Madrone tree | place: USA:California | collected 2016-06-14 | reverse complement strand
TGGGCGATCTCGCGCAACAGCGCGAAATGCAATGCTGGCTCCTCGTCGAGCGGCGGGACGCACATCAGGCCCTCGATCGGCAAGCCGAGCCGAGTCGCGGCACACGACGATGAGGTCATCGGCCGCGCCCGGAATAGCCCCGATTTCTGCGGCTCCCTGCCGCTACAGGCCCGGCTCTTGACCAATTTTTTGCGATCTTCGGGGACACTGAAAGGATGTCTGTCCCTGCCATTGCCAACGACGTTCGCTATTTTGCCCGGGTCGCCTTCACCGGTCGCAACGGCGCCTTCCGCCGCCTGGCCACACGCGGCGCCCTATTGGAACTGGTCACCTTCGGTTTCTACCGGTTCTGGCTGACCACCGACATCCGCCGGCACCTTTGGTCGCACACCGAGATCGACGGCGACGCGCTGGAATATACCGGCCGCGGAAAGGAGCTGCTGTTCGGCTTCTTGATCGCCATGACCGTGCTCGGGCCGGTCTTTCTCGTCTATTTCCTGATCGGCCTTGAATTCGAGCGGCTCGAGGCATTCGCCAGCCTGCCGCTCTCTGCGCTTGTTTTCGCCTTCGGTCAATTCGCTGCGTACCGTGCCCGGCGCTACCGGCTGACGCGTACGGTTTGGCGCGGTGTGCGTTTCTGGATGACCGGATCGGGCTGGTCCTACGCTTGGCGCTCGGCTCTGTGGGGATTGCTGCTTTTGCCCACGCTCGGCCTCGCTTATCCTTGGCGGGCCGCGGCGCTCGAGCGCTACAAGCTGAGGCACACGCTCTACGGCAACCTGCCGGGCCGGTTCGAAGCAAGCGGCTGGCAATTGTTCAAGCAAGTTTGGTGGGTGTGGCTGCTTGGCCTGTTGCCCTTCCTACTGCTCGCCGGCGGCGTCGCCGCAATTGCCATTACGACCGGCAATACTCAACCGCCCGCCGCCTACCATATCCCGCCACCCCATAGCGTCAGCGTCGCTGCCGGCGGAGCGATGCTGATCGGCGGCATGGCGCTCATCATCGGGTTGCCGTTTCTGCACGCCGTTCGTCGCGCCAAGGAATGGGCTTGGTGGGCCGGCAGCATCCGCTTCGGCAGCGTGGCCGTTGCCTGCCACCTTCGATCCGGCAGCCTGATCGGCATCTATTGGAAGCTGATCGGCGTGGGATTGTTGGTTTTCCTCGGCTACGCGGCGATTGCCGGCGGCCTGACGGCGCTTGTCGGACCATCCGCGATCATCGGAGAGTTGGCGGCCTGGGGATTTGGCGCCCACGCGGTCATGTATCTGCTGTTGCTGGTCACCTTCGGCGTGCTCGCCCGCATCTACACGTTGCAACGGATTTGGCGGCGCGTGATCGAAGCCTGCGCGGTGATCAACATTGGCGATGCAGCCGATATCGCGGCCGCAGGTTACGTCGTCAATGCGTTTGGCGAAGGGCTGGCCGACGGTCTCGATTTCGGCCTCTAGCCGGATATGGAACCGGCAGTTTTCTTCGACGGGCGATCGAGCCGGCGGCGTGGCGTTACCCTGACCTTCGCCAACTGTCTAGAGATCGCCGATCCCAACGCCTCCGACGGCACATCCCTAGCGTCCTGGCCATACGATGCCGTGCGCCGTGTCGACGGCCCCGAAGACGTGCTGCGGTTGGCCTGCACGTCGGCGCCGCCGCTGGCGCGGCTGGAACTGCGCGACCCGACAGCGCGCGCCAATATCCTCCGCCTGTGTCGGGCCCTCGACGGGCCCGGCAGCGCCGCAGCAGTCTCGGTGTGGCGTATCGCCGCCGCGTCGCTCGCAGCTGCCGCCGCGATCCTGGCCATGGTCTGGTTCGGCATGCCGGTGCTCGCCGATCGGTTGGCGGCTGTTATTCCCTATGCTTGGGAGAAACCGCTCGGCGATGCGGTAGACCCGCGCGTGCGCGCAATGTTGGGAACCGCCTGCGAGAAGCCGGATGGCGTGGCGGCACTGCGCAAGCAGGTCGGCGAACTGCAGGCGATCGCCCAATTGCCGATCACGCCCGATCCGGCGGTGCTGCGATCGACGGTGCCAAACGCCTTCGCGCTGCCGGGCGGCCGGATTTACGTGTTGTCGGGGCTGCTCACCACGGCCCAGAACCCGGATGAGCTCGCGGGCGTTCTGGCGCATGAGCTCGGCCACGTCGCCCGTCGCGATGGACTGCGGCGGCTCATTCGCGAGGGCGGCACGTCGTTTCTCGTCGGCCTGTTATTCGGCGACGTGACCGGCTCCGGCGTGGTGCTGATGGCCGGCCGCATCGTGCTCGGCGGGGCTCACTCCCGCGCCGCCGAGGAAGATGCGGACGCGTTCGCGATGGCGATCATGCACCGCCTGGGGCGGCCGACGGCGCCAATGGGTGCACTGTTGCAGCGCGTCACCGGGCCGAGTGAGGACGCGGTGCCGTCGATCCTGCGCGACCACCCGCTGACCCCGGACCGGAAGGCTATGCTAGAAGCCGATGACAGCGGCGCCACTGGCCCCGTGCTGCTGGATCCGGAGGAGTGGCAGGCGCTCAAACGCATCTGCGAGCGCTAGTCTCCGGAGCTTTCCGCCGCAGCAGTGGCTGGCGCGGCGCCGCGCGCGCCGAAGATGGCGCTGCCCACGCGAACATGGGTCGCGCCAAAGCGTATCGCCTTCTCGAAATCGGCGCTCATGCCCATGCTGAGGAGTGCTAGCCCGGTGCGGCGGGCGATCTCGCGCAACAGCGCGAAATGCAACGCCGGCTCCTCGTCGAGCGGCGGGACGCACATCAAGCCTCGGATCGGCAAGCCGAGCCGGTCGCGGCATTCAACGATGAAGTTATCGGCTTCGGCCGGGAAAATCCCTGCTTTCTGCGGCTCTTCACCGGTGTTGACCTCGATCAAGCAGGGTAGGCGACGACCGCTGCGCTCCATCTCCTTGGCCAGCGCTTCGGCGAGCCGCGGCCGGTCGATGCTTTCGATCACGTCGAAAAGCGCCACGGCGTCGCGCACCTTGTTAGTCTGCAGCGGTCCGATCAGATGCAGGGCGAGGTCGGGAAATGCCTCGCGCAGTGCCGGATATTTCGCCTGCGCCTCCTGAACCCGGTTTTCGCCGAAGACGCGATGACCGGCAGCGAGCGCCTCGCGGATCGTTTCCGCCGGATGGGTCTTGCTGACGGCAACAAGATTAACGCTGGCCGGCGTTCGCCCGGCAGCGACCGCGGCCGCCGCTATCCTGCCGCGGACGTCGGCGAGATTGGCGGTGATAACCCCTTCCATAGCGCCTCCATTCCTGGCACAAGGCTCATTCCCTGGCTCCGGCCGCGAGGACGCCGTTTTGCCGAGGATCTCGGGATGTCCTTCGTCCATTACCGCCTGTCTGCCGCCTTTGCCGCAAGTCTTTCGTTGGCGGTTGCGGCATGCGCCTCAATCCCGTCGAGCGAGCAGCCGCTGCCGGCGGCGCCGAACCCCCAGCACGCCTCGACCAGCGCACCGAGCGAAATCGATACCGAGGCGACGATCTGGACGATCCTCGGCTTCGCCAAAAAGGAATCGGAACGGCACCCGGGGCCGCAAACCGGGAGCACAGTGAGCCCGATCCTGTGGCAGGCCGCACTCGACACCCTCGATTTTGTCAAGTTGGCCTCGGAGGACCCCCTCGCCGGCTCGCTGGTCACCGATTGGTATTCGCCGGCGGGGAAGCCAAACGAGCGCTACAGGGTCAACGTGTTCATCCTGGCGCGATCGTTGCGGTCCGATGCGATAGCGGTGACGGTAACCCGCCAGGCGCGGCTAGGCGACGGCAACTGGCTCGAGACCACCATCGCTCGGCAAGTCGAGACCGATCTCGAAAACGCGATCCTGAACCGGGCACGTCAGCTCAAACGCGAGTGGACGGCGACCGCGAGCCCAAAATAATCAGGCGGACGCCGGCGCCGGCCGCACCGGCGGGCGAAACCGCTGGAAATGGCATGCCCGATATCAATGTGGTAATTGTCACCCCGTGAAAGAGCGTGCAAAGAAATGCCTGAAGCATTGTCATTCCGGGGCGTGGGCGCAGCCCGCGAGCCCGGAACCCAGGAACACAGGCCGGTGAAGGCTGTGCGTGGCCCGGTGTCCTCGGGTTTCGGGCCCAGCCCTTCGGGCTATCCCGAAATGACCTGCTAAACCATCATGTCACGCTACAATTTCCGGGAAAGCGAAGCGAAATGGCAGCGCCGCTGGCGCGAGCGGCAGCTGTTCGAGGTGGCCGCGGAGCCGGAGCGGCCGAAATACTACGTCCTCGAAATGTATCCCTACCCGTCCGGCAAGCTCCATGTAGGGCATGTCCGCAACTACACGATCGGAGACCTGGTCGCCCGCTACCGAAGGGCGCAAGGGTTCAACGTTCTTCATCCGATGGGATGGGATGCGTTCGGCCTCCCCGCCGAGAATGCCGCGATGGCCGAAAACATCCATCCGGCGGTCTGGACCCACGAGAACATCAGGACGATGCGGGCGCAGCTCGAACGCATGGGGTTCGGTTACGACTGGTCGCGCGAGATCGCGACTTGTCACCCGGAATTTTATCGCCACCAGCAGAAGATGTTTCTCGACTTTCTCGCGGCCGGGCTTGCCTATCGCAAGGAGTCCTGGGTCAATTGGGACCCGGTCGAGAACACGGTGCTCGCCAATGAGCAGGTGATCGACGGGCGCGGCTGGCGCTCCGACGCGGTCGTCGAAAAGCGGCTCCTGGCGCAATGGTCGCTGCGCATTACCGCCTTCACCGAAGAGCTGCTCGAGGCGATCGGCGAGCTCGAACGCTGGCCGGAGCGCGTGCGGCTGATGCAGGAGAACTGGATCGGTCGCTCGGAGGGCGCGCGGGTCTTTTTCGCGATCGCCGGAATGGACGAGCGAATCGAGGTTTTCACGACCCGGCAGGACACGCTTTTCGGCGCCTCGTTCCTGGCGCTCTCGCCGAACCATCCGCTGGCGCTGCGGCTTGCCGAGAAAGACCCGGGGCTCGCCGCCTTCATCGCCGAGTGCAACCGCATGGGGACCAGCGAAGCGGTGGTCGAAACCGCCGAGAAGCGCGGCTATGCGACCGGACTCGACGCGGTCCACCCCTTCGACGAGAGCCGCCAAGTCCCTATCTGGGTCGCCAATTTCGTGCTGATGGAGTACGGCGCGGGCGCCATCTTCGGGTGCCCGGCGCACGACCAGCGCGACCTCGAATTTGCGCGAAAGTACCGCCTCCCGGTGATCCCGGTCGTGCTGCCGTCCGGCGCAGATCCGGCAAGTTTTGCGATCGGCGAGGTCCCCTATCTCGAAGACGGCACGGTATTCAACTCCGCCTTTCTCGACGGCTTGTCGGTTGCCGATGCCAAACGCGCCGCCGCCGATCGGCTCGAGGCACTGGGCCGCGGCGAGCGCACGATTGCCTATCGGCTGCGTGATTGGGGGGTCTCGCGCCAGCGCTATTGGGGTTGTCCGATCCCGATCATCCATTGCAGCACCTGCGGGATCGTCCCGGTGCCGGAGAAGGACCTGCCGGTCACCCTGCCGGAGGATGTCAGCTTCGAGGTGCCGGGCAATCCGCTCGATCACCATCCGACATGGAAACACGTCCTCTGCCCGGGTTGCGGCCGTCCCGCTCTACGTGAGACCGACACGCTGGACACGTTTTTCGATTCGTCGTGGTACTTTCTGCGCTTCTGCTCGGCGCGCGCGCCGGTCGCCTTCGAGCGGCAGGCGGTCGATTATTGGATGCCCGTCGACCAGTATATCGGCGGGGTCGAACACGCGGTCCTCCACCTCCTTTATTCAAGGTTCTTCACCCGGGCCTTGAAGCGCTGCGGCTACCTCGATCTCGACGAACCGTTCGCCGGGCTGTTCACGCAAGGGATGGTCTGCCATCAGACCTATCAGAGCGAGAGCGGCGAGTGGCTTTTTCCGGAGCAAGTCGAAACCGATAGCGCCGGCCGGCTCGTCGATGCCGCCGGGCGCGGAGTTATTGCTGGCCGATGCGAAAAGATGAGCAAGTCGAAGCGAAACGTCGTCGGCCTCGACGCGATTGTCGATACTTACGGCGCCGACACCGCGCGGCTCTACCTCCTGTCGGACAGCCCGCCCGAGCGTGATCTCGAATGGACCGAGACCGGGATCGAGGGCATCTGGCGCTACGTCAACCGGCTATGGCGGACGGTGAGCGAACCGCCGGTCCCGCTGCCGCCTCCGGGGAGGCCCATTCCCTCGCATCTGCCGACCGAAGTCGCTGCGCTGCGCCGTACGACCCACAAGACGATCGCCGCGGTCACCGACGACCTCGACAAATTTCGCTTCAATCGCGCGGTAGCGCGAATACGGGAGCTGACCAACGCTCTTGACGAGCTGCCCGCTAGCGCGCCGGGCGCAGCGCACGCTTTGCGCGAGGCGCTCGAGACCTTGGCCCGGCTCCTCGGACCGATGATGCCGCATCTCGCCGAAGAGATGTGGGAACAGCTGGGGCATGAAGGGTCCCTTGCTGAAGAGCCCTGGCCGCAATCCGATCCCGAATTGACCCGCGATGAGCAGGTGACGATGGCTGTCCAGGTGAACGGCAAATTGCGAGCCACCCTCGATATTCCACGGGACACGGCGAGCGCCGCGGTCGAGGACGCAGCACTCGCGTTGCCGCAAGTGGTGCGCTGGCTCGAAGGCCATGCCCCGCGCAAAGTCATCATCGTACCGAACCGCATCGTCAACATTGTAGCGTAACCCGAGATGAGGGCACCTCGCGCGTGGGCCGCCCTCCTCGCGGCGGGTGTACCGCTGATGTTGCTCGGCTGCGGCTGGGAGCCGCTCTACGCTGACATCGAGACCGAACCGGTTAGTGCCGAGCTGCGCGCGATCAAGGTCGACCCGATTTCGGAGCGGATTGGGCAGCGCCTCGCGATTGCGCTGCGCAACTCGCTCAATCCGACCGGCGAACCGACGACCCCGCGCTATCAGCTGAGTACCACGCTCACGACTTATCTGAGCAATCTCGGCATCCAATCACAGGGTCTGGCAACACTCGGTCAACTCGACGCCTACGCGACCTACAAGCTAGTCGAGCTCAAGACCGGCAGCGTTCTGCTCACCAACTCGGTGCACGTCGCCAACTCCTTCGACCTCAATCCCAACCAATACTCAACCATCGTCGGCGAAGACGACGCGCGCAACCGGTGCGTCTCAGAGCTCGACCAGGAGATCGTTACCCGGTTAATCTTCTTTCTGCAGCGGCGCGCCGCCGAGACGAGCGCGAAATCGAGCTGAAACGGCATGAAGCTTCCCGCGGCACGGGTAGCCGCATTCTTGCGGCGACCGGATCGCGAAATTCGCGCGGTACTGCTCTACGGACCGGACGCGGGGCTGGTCAGCGAACGCGCCGACGCCGTCGCGCGCACCGTCTGCCCCGATTTGAAAGACCCGTTCCGGGTCACCGATCTGAGCGGCGCTGTTCTGGCAGCAGATCCCGGGCGCCTCGCCGACGAGGCCGCACAGATGAGCCTGATAGGCGGGCGGCGGGTGGTCCGGCTGCGCGACGCAGTGGATCGCCTCTCCGGGTTGTTTGCCGGCTTCCTCGATGCCGCCCCCGGCGATGCGTTTATCGTCGCCGAGGCCGGCGACCTGCCGGGTTCGTCATCGCTGCGTCGGGTGTTCGACCGCTCGCCCCGCGCCGTTGCAATCGGCTGCTATCCTGATACAGCGCGCGACCGGGCCGCGGTCATCGACGACGCATTGCGGGCGCACCGGATAACGGCGAGCGCCGACGCAATCCAGTACCTCGTCGAGCATCTCGGCAATGACCGCCTCGTAACTCGTTCCGAACTCGAAAAGCTCGCGCTTTATGCCGGCGACGGCGGCCGCGTCGAATTCGAGGATGCCCGGCTCTCGGTTGGGGACAGCGCCGAAATCGAGCTCGATGACGCGGTCATGGCGGCGGCGGAGGGCGATGCAGCCAGGGTCGATCGGGCGCTCGGCAAGGTCTTCCAAGAGGGCGAGTCACCAGTCTCCGTCACCCGAGCGATGCTGCGCCATCTGCACCGGCTGCACGTGCTCGCTGCCCGGCTGGCGGCGGGGTCGACCCTCGCCGAGGTGATGAGCAGCGCGCGCCCGCCGATCTTCTTCAAGCGAGAGGCCAATTTCAAACGCCAGCTCGCGCTATGGACGGAGGCGAGACTGCGCGCCCAGCTCGGCCATGTCGGGCAGGCTGAGTTGCAGATGAAGCTGACCGGCCTGCCGGCCGAGACGATTTGCCGCGAGGCGATGCTGGCCGTGGCGCAAGCCGCCCGCGGCCTGGCAAAGCGGGACGAGCCTGCGGCACGCGGGTAGCCGCCCAGGCCTGTTCTTTCGTATATGGAAGCCGATAACGTGTGATGGGAGGAGAAGCATGCGCTCTACACCGCCGCTGGCTTTTTGGGTTCTTGCCGCGTCATTGCTCTGGGGGGTCGCGCAGGCCGAGCAGATCAACTTCAAGGCCGATCTCGGCGGCGCCAGCGAGGTCCCGCCGGTCACCAGCCCCGGCAAGGGAAGCGCGACGGCTTCGCTTGACCCCGCCACCAAGACGCTGACCTGGACCGTAACCTATTCGGGGCTCAGCGGCCCCGCGACGGCAGGCCATATCCACGGCCCGGGTGCTCCGGGAGCGAACGCCGGTGTCCTCGTGCCGTTCAGCGGTGATTTAGCGAGCCCGATCAAGGGTTCGGCCACGCTGACCGATGCACAGGTCTCCGATCTCGAAGCCGGGAAGTGGTACGTAAACCTTCACACGGCGGCAAACAAACCCGGCGAGATCCGTGGCCAACTCCTACGGTCGCCGTAACCGGCCTTACGGCTAGCGATGCAATTCCAGGGAGCAGGGATCGCCATCGCCCCCGGGCGCACCGATCCGCACCAATAGTTGGCCGGTCAGGCCGCACGTCCCGTTGGCGGGGCCGAATAGGCAGCCTTCAAAGGCTTCGAGAGTTGTGTCGCGAAAGATCGCGCTGACGACGGCGCCGTTGCGCTGCCACAGCTCTTCGGCAGCGGCCTGATATCCGCTCGCCGGGCGTACCGGGATGACGCACATCTGGTCCGGCGCGCCAAAGTCGCTTCGCAGCGCCGCCAGTATCGCGCGGAAAGCCGGCGGGTTGACGCCGTGGCGCGGCCGTTCGAGCTGAATCCGCTTGAGGCCATGCGTCGCCTTGTCCATCTGGAAAAACACCACCATCGGAACCCCGCCGACGATCTGGCTAGGCAGGACGACATCAACGTAGCTGTCGCCAAAGTCGAGAGCTCGAGGCAACCGTGTCGCCTCGGCGCCGAATTGCCGTAGCAATTCATCCGAGAATTCGCCCCAATGAGTTCGGTGCCAAATCTCGCCAATTCCGGTTGCAGCAAACGCGGGCCCAGCATACGCGGCGGCTGCAAGTGCGATTGCCAAGCGTAAAAATCGGGGCATCAATGCAAAATCGGACGAAGCAGACGCGGCGGCGGCACTGCCGCAGAACCTCGCTCATCCCGCACGGCGGGGGAACACTGCATAACGATTACATCCTCACTATGAGGCGATATGACCGCGGCCGACCGTTGGATGGTCCCGACCGTCATTCCCCGCCGAGACCCGATAAGCGGCATCCGGCGCGGCTCTTGATCTGGTCGCCGGGCGGCACCGTTCAAGCGCAGGGGCGTCCGAAGCTGCTCAGAGCGCGTCTGACCGTTCGGTTCTTCAAACGAAAACAGCGGTGTAGACGCACCGGGCGGCTCTTGAACAGGGATTTCGAAGAGCCAGATATGTTGTCGCTGAACGCCCAATTCCGGGGTTTGGCAGACCGGGTGCCGGACGCTGTCCGGTGCGCCTTGTACCCATGTTGCTCGATGGAGGATGTGGCTATGAGGAAGATCGACCTCGCTCCCTCTAGCGGCGGCATCGAGCCGGCGCATGCTCTGGAACTCTCGACCATCCGATCGGTTTAGGTCCTTGGCAAAATCGAGGGGTCATCGGGAAATGAGGATTGCACAAGTTGCGCCGCTCTACGAGAGCTGCCCGCCGCAGCTCTATGGCGGCACCGAGCGTGTGGTGTCCTACCTAACCGAAGAACTGGTTCGACGGGGGCACGAGGTCACGTTGTTCGCCAGCGGCGACTCGCGGACCGAGGCGGTTCTGCAGGCTCCTTGTGAGCGCGCCCTGCGCCTGAATCCCGAGTGCAAGGATCCCCTGCCTTATCATTTCATCTCGCTGCATCGCCTGGCGAGAACCGCCGCGGCGTTCGACGTTATCCATTTCCATACCGATTACCTTCACTTTCCGCTGTTCGCACAGCACTGGGGCAAGACGCTGACGACATTGCACGGCCGCCTTGATCTGCCGGACCTTCCACCGCTCATGCGCGAGTTCGCGATGATGCCCTTGGTGTCGATCTCGAACGCGCAGCGCACGCCGATGCCGTGGGCAAACTGGTACGGCACGGTTTATCACGGGTTGCCGACGAGCCTTTATGCCCAGGGATGGGGCGATGGCGGTTATCTCGCCTTCATCGGCCGCATTTGCCCGGAGAAGCGACCGGATTTGGCAATCGAGATCGCCCGTCGCGCCGGGTTGCCGCTGACCATCGCGGCAAAGGTCGACAAAGCGGATCGTGCTTATTACAAGACCAAGATCAAGCCGCTGCTCAAGGATCCGCGGATCGAGTTTATCGGCGAGATCGGCGATAGCGACAAAGGGGCCTTTCTTGGCGATGCGACAGCGTTGTTGTTTCCGGTCGATTGGCCGGAACCGTTCGGCCTGGCTGTTATCGAAGCGATGGCCAATGGGACGCCGGTGATCGCTTTCGGGCGCGGCTCGTTACCGGAAATTGTCGAGCACGCCGTCACCGGCTTCCTCGTCGAGAATGTTGA
>WNFS01004313.1_pt1 | contig 10833 bp, 8 predicted proteins | sample 5400141 | NCBI WGS metagenome assembly WNFS01 (sample SAMN13153358, study PRJNA577476) | soil metagenome | isolation source: 60 cm saprolite under Madrone tree | place: USA:California | collected 2016-06-14 | reverse complement strand
CGAGGGGCCCTGTATGTGGAGGACAGAATGGCAACCGTGAAGCAGGCACTGAACGGAAAGACGCTTGAGGCGAAGGCGGCCGCGGGGACAGCGGCAGGCGTTCGAACAGGACTGGTGTTTGAGCGGTTCTTTACCGACGGAAAGGTTTCGCCATTCGACGCGGTCGAATGGGAAAAGCGCTCAGCGCTGATCGGCAACGAAAAAGGCGTGACGATTTTCCGCCAGGACGACGTGGAAGTGCCGAAGGGCTGGTCGCAGACGGCGACCAACATTGTCGCGAGCAAATATTTTCACGGAAAGCCGGGAACGAGCGAGCGCGAAGGATCGGTGCGCCAGCTGATCGGGCGCGTGGTGAACACGATTGTGAAGTGGGGCGAAGAGGGCGGCTACTTCGCGGACAAAGCGTCGCGCGATGCGTTCAAGGACGAACTGAGCCACCTGCTGGTCGAGCAGAAGATGGCGTTCAATTCACCGGTGTGGTTCAACGTGGGCGTGCAGGCGAAGCCGCAGTGCTCGGCGTGCTTTATCAATTCCGTTGCGGACAGCATGGATTCGATCATGAATCTGGCGAAGACGGAAGGGATGCTGTTCAAGTGGGGCTCGGGCACGGGCACGAATTTTTCGACGCTGCGGGGGAGTAAAGAAACGCTGAGCGGCGGCGGCATCGCGAGCGGTCCTGTGAGCTTCATGAAGGGCTTCGACGCGTTTGCGGGCGTGATCAAGAGCGGAGGAAAGACACGGCGCGCGGCGAAAATGGTGATCCTGAACGTCGATCACCCGGACATCGTGGAATTCATCGAGTGCAAGACGAAGGAAGAGCGCAAAGCGCACGTGCTGATCGAGCAGGGCTACAACGCGGCGATTGACGGCGATGCCTATACTTCGATTTTCTTCCAGAACGCGAATCACTCGGTGCGCGTTACGGACGAGTTTATGCGCGCGGTGGAAGAAGACAAAGATTGGTGGACGAAGAACGTCAACGACGGGCAGCCGAACGAAAAGCTACGCGCGCGCGACCTGATGTACAAGATTTCCGAATCGACGTGGCAGTGCGGCGATCCGGGCATGCAGTACGACACGACGGTGAACCGCTGGCACACCTGCAAGACGACGGCGCGGATCAATGCTTCGAATCCCTGCTCGGAATACATGTTCCTGGACGACACGGCGTGCAACCTGGCTTCGCTGAATTTGATGAAGTATGTGAACACGAGCGGGCAGTTTGACGTGACGGCGTTCAAGCACGCGGTAGACGTGACGATTACGGCGCAGGAAATCCTGGTGGACTATGCCAGCTATCCGACGCCGAAGATCGAGAAGAATTCGCATGACTTCCGTCCGCTGGGCCTGGGCTACGCAAATTTGGGCGCGCTACTGATGTCCATGGCGCGGCCGTACGATTCCAACGAGGGCCGCGACACGGCGGGCGCGATTACGGCGTTGATGTGCGGCGAAGCGTATGCGCAATCTGCTCGCATTGCAGAGCGGATGGAGCCGTTCCCGGGTTACGCGGAGAATCGCGAGCCGATGATTGACGTGATCCGCATGCACCGCGAGGCGATGCGCGGAATTCAGCCGGATCATGTGCAGGCGGATCTCTACATGACGGCGCAGGAATCGTGGGACAGTGCGCTGACGCTTGGCGAAAAGTTCGGCTACAAGAATTCGCAGGTGACGGTGCTGGCGCCGACGGGAACAATCGGCTTCATGATGGATTGCGACACGACGGGCATCGAGCCGGACCTGGCGCTGGTGAAGTACAAGAAACTGGTTGGCGGCGGCTTGATCAAGATCGTGAACAACACGGTGCCGGCGGCCTTGATGAAGCTGGGCTACACGCCGGAACAGACCAGCGAGATCGTTTCTTACATCGATAAGGAAAGCAAAGTGGAAGGCGCGCCGCACTTCAAGGCGGAGCACCTGCCGGTGTTCGATTGCTCGCTGGCGGCGCCGGGCGGACGCTCGATTGCGTGGACGGGACACGTGCGGATGATGGCGGCGGCGCAGCCGTTCCTTTCCGGCGCGATTTCGAAGACGATCAACATGCCGGAAGAATCGACGATTGAAGATATTTCGAATGCGTACATTGAATCGTGGAAGCTGGGGCTGAAGGCCGTGGCGGTTTACCGCGACAATTCGAAGAAGTCGCAACCGTTGAATGCGGGGAAGAAAGAAGAGAAGAAAGCGGAGATTACGGCACAGGATATTTTGCCGATGCAGCACGATCTGTTTGCGCGCATGCAGCGGGAAAAGATGCCGGTAGAGCGCAACTCCGTCACGCACAAGTTCAGTGTGGGCGGGCACGAGGGCTACATTACGGTCGGGATGTACGAAGACAGCCGGCCCGGCGAAGTCTTCATCAAGATGTCGAAGGAAGGCTCGACGCTTTCGGGCGTGATGGACGGATTGGCGCTGACGATTTCACTGGGCTTGCAATACGGCGTACCAATCAAGGTTTTCGTGGACAAGCTGGTGAACACGCGGTTTGAGCCGAGCGGGATCACGGCAAATCCGAACATTCGCTTTGTCTCGTCGGTGCTGGATTACATCGCACGGTGGCTGGGCGGCCGGTTTATTTCGGCGGACTACCTGAAGCGGAATGGGTCGGCTCCTGTGGAAGCGGGCGCGGCGGGAACGGCAATGGCGCCCGCGGTTGCGGCGATGCCACGGATGATCCCGCCGGCGATCAAGCCCACGGGTTCAAGTTCGATGACGAACGCGCACGAAGGCGCGCCAACGTGCAGCGAATGCGGAATGCTGATGGTGCCGAACGGCGCGTGCTACAAGTGCGAAAACTGCGGCAGCACGAGCGGATGCAGCTAAACCGGTGAGAAAACAGGAGACGCGAGCGACTGCATGAGCGCAAACGCTACCCGAACAGCACTGGCAGCCAATCCGTTACCCGTTACACAAAAAACGCGAGGGTTTTTGCGCATCGTACGACACGGCGCAGGACCCTCGGCTATTTACATCATCACGTACCACAAACTGGAGGCGCAGGGCGCTTTGCCGAAGCCGGCGATGGCCGAAGGCGCGCAAGCGTTGATCGATCTGCTGGAGAAGATCGGCGTGGACTTCCGCATGAACGAAGTGCGCGGGGCGCTGGAGGATATTTTGCGGTTTGGCTCGGCGAATATTCCGGACTTGTGGTTGAGTGATGAAGAAATGGTGGAGAAGGGGCTGGTAGAAGGCTGAAGTCGTTCTCGGCATCTCTTAGGGACTCAAGGAAAAAATAACGTCGATTGTGGTGTCTATTTCTACCGGCTCCCCGTTAAGTAAAGTTGGACGATAGCGCCATCGGCTGACGGCCCGCTTAGCCGCGTCGACAAGAATGGGAGGACCGGTAAGCGCCTCCAGCTGTTTTATACTCCCGTCGGCGCCGATAATTGTGTGGAATCTCACCGTGCCAGAAATGCGCTGCAGTCGTGCCTCCTCGGGATAGTAGGGCTGGACTTTGCACACGAGTCTTGCAGCCTGCACAGTGGCTCCCGCGGGAACGCGCTGATCCGGATTCGAGACCTTGGAGCCAGCGTCGTCGACTTTCTCAATTACTCGGCCGCTCGGTTTCGAGAAATCCGGGGTCGGCACTATTCGAAAGGTGCCGTCTACATAAGCGAATGCGAACACTCGCTTGAATTGGTCGCCATGTGTGAACCTCAGTTCGTAGAGAGGGACAGGCGTTTTCCTTGCTGTCATTGCGCTGAAGACTTGCGCGCTGGAACAGGCGCTTTTCTCGTCGTCATACCGCACGGCGTCAATCGTTCGGAAACCCTCTTGATACGTGCTGAGAAAAACGCCAGCGAGTTGTGCGGGTAAACGTGGCGCATTGGCCGTGTAAGCCGGTATTACTCTGGCGACGGCAGCCTCACTAAAATTCTGAGCGTACCACTCGTTAAAATTGGGCGGTAAGAGGCTGTCTAACAGTTCCTGGGCGCGAGAACCGTTATTTTCCTTCTGAGCTTGCAGGATGTCGCTAGCCAGCTGCTTCAATCCGCTTTGCGTATCAGGATAGGTGATTTTAGCTTTCGGAGCACTGGTCTGGGTGGCAATTTGCGGCTCCGTCGACTGTGCGCCAACTTTGGGCGGAACAGAAGAGGTGGCAACTACCAGGAGTGGAAAAAAAAGATAATAAGGGCGAATCACTCCCGCATGATTACCGAAACGGAATTGATTGACAAGCCCCGGGCTCAGCGAGGACGCGGGCGCAGCGGAGGACGCGCGGCGAGGGGGCGCGGGCGCATACGGAAACGGGGGCCAAGTGGTGGCGGAACGGCTTGAAGCGAGCAGCCGCAGCTTGGGCAGAATTCGAGGCCGGCGTTGGGGCCGGATAGATGGGCGCGAAGCCAATGACCGCGAGCGGAACAGTCCTGGTTGATGCATTGCACGGTCCAGCCGGGAAGATATTGCATAAGTTTGTTCTCCGGTGGCCGCCTTCCCCAGTGCGGGGTTCCCCTTGGGCGGCAAAATGAACTGCGATGGCGGGGATTTTGCGCCGGAAGGGTTTTGGTGTCAAGAGAAAAGCACTACAAGATATAGTGGTAGAGTTGCAGTGTGGAAAACCGGGACGTAAGATGGCTGGCAACGAAGTGGTCTGCCGCGCGTTGAAAGCTGCCAAAGGAGAAATTTATGGCGAATGTGGAATTCAGTTTTGGCGGAGGGAAGCCGGGGATGCCGAATTTGGCCGGGCTGAAGTCGCGATTTTTGACGATAGTGGCTGTTGTTGCGGTGTTCATTCTTTTGATGGCGGCCACGACTTCGATTCCGACGGGACATGTGGGAGTGCTGACGCTGTTCGGGCGAGTGACGGGAGACGTGCTACCCGAAGGGATTCACTTGATCAATCCGCTCAAGTCCGTGGAGAAAATGACGGTACAGACGCAGTCGCGGAAAGAAAGCGCGAGCGTACCGTCGAAAGAGGGGCTGACGCTTTCGTTGGACACATCGCTGCTATTCCGGCTGGACCGGGACAAGGCGGCGCAAGTGCTTCGAACGATCGGCGTGGACTACGCGGAAAAGATCGTGGAGCCGGAGTTGCGGTCGGCGATTCGCGGAACGACGGCCTCGCATTCTGCCAATGATCTGTATACGAACGGGCGCGAATTGGTTCAGCAGCAGATTAAAGACGACCTGATTTCGAAGCTCGCGCCGCGCGGCGTGATTGTCGAGGACGTGTTGCTTCGCGACGTTCAGCTGCCGCCGCTGCTGAAGGCGTCGATTGAAGCGAAGCAGCAAGCGGAGCAGGATGCGCTGCGGATGAGTTTTATTTTGCAAAAGGAAAAACAGGAAGCGGACCGCAAGAGCATTGAGGCGAAGGGCATTGCGGATTTCCAGAAGATTGTGGCGCAAGGAATCAGCGCGCAATTATTGGAATGGAAAGGCATCGAAGCGACGGAGAAACTGGCAGCGAGTCAGAATACGAAGATCGTGGTAATAGGAAATACGAAGAACGGACTACCGCTGGTGTTTGAGCCGAAGTAAGAATCTTTGAACAAAATTAGAGCAGGGAACGGAGCGTTTCGGCGACTTCGTCGAGCTGTGCTTCGGTGATTTGGTTGAAGAAGGGCAGAGCGATGGTGCGGGCGCCGGCCAATTCCGAGATGGGAAGCGGCCGGTGGGGCAGGGCAACGTAAGCGGGTTGCAGATGAATCGGCGGGAAGTAGCGGCCGCAGGCGATTCCTTTCGCGGCCATGGCCTCAACGATCCGCTCGCGGTGCGAGGGATCAACTTCGTCGCGCAATCGGACGACGTACACGAACCAGCTGATCGTTTTGTCTTGGTCCCTAACGAGTGGTCTAATCAGCGAGGACTCAGACTGAAACCGTTTGTTGTAGGAGAGCGCGATTTCGTCACGACGCGCGAGAATTGAGTCGATGCGCCGCAATTGCGCCAATCCGAGAGCAGCGTGCAGCTCCGATAGGCGATAGTTGTAACCAACTTCGGCGTGCTGGAGCCAGTCACCAGAATTGCTTCGACCGTGGTTGCGCAAGGAACGGACGCGCGACGCGAGTTCGGAATTCTGTGCTACAACCACGCCGCCTTCCGCGGTCGTAATCTGTTTGTTGGGATAAAAAGCAAATACGGCGACATCGCTGAACGCGCCAACTTTCTTGCCGCGATACTCCGCGCCGAGGGCCTCACAGGCGTCTTCGATCAAAAATAAATTGTGGCGCTGGGCAATGGATTGCAAGTTGCCCATTTCTGCCGGTCTGCCAAAAGTGTGCACGGCCAAAATTGCACGAGTGCGCGGCGTGATCCCTTCTTCCACCAAGTTGGTATCGAGGTTGAGGCTAAGGGAATCGATATCAACAAAGACGGGCGTGATGCGTTCGTTGCGGAGAACGTTTGCCGCGGCGATGAACGTGAAGGAGGGAAGAATAACTTCGTCGCCTTCCTTGAGGCCGAGTGCGCGAATCGCGAGATGAAGCCCGCCAGTGCCGGAGGAAACGCCAACGGCGTGTCTTGTGCCGGTGTACTGGGCGATAGCGGATTCGAAAGCGTCGAGCTGCGGGCCGAGGCTGAGGCGGCCGCTGCGCAGAACTTGCGTGACGGCGGCGATTTCCGCGTCGGTAATATCCGGGGCCGAAAGAGGGATTCTCATTTCCTTAAGAAACGGCGCGCTTGATGAGGAGCTTGCGACCGAGCGGCGCAGTCGTGAGGACTTCGCAGATTTTTTCGGCAGCGGTGCCGTCGCCGTAAGGATTGGCCATCCCTTCGAGCGATTGGCGGAACGCGTCGCTACGAGCAGTTGACGCGGCGTTGAGGATAGCTTCGCCGTTTGCCGGCGCGTCTAAGATATTACGCGCGCGTTCGCGTCCTTGCTGGCGGATGCCGATGTTGACTGTAGGCAGCGCGAAGGACGGCGTTTCCATGATGCCGCTGCTGGAATTGCCGAGAAAAAGAGCAGCTTGGCGGAGAAGGCTCCAGTAGGTGACTGCATCGAGATTAATGAAGATGCGGCCGTTGCCGCGGGCGTTGAGAAGAGATTTGGTGCGCTCGATAAGCGCGCGGCTACCGGCGTCGGCATTGGGATAACAGAAGAGAAGCTGTTCAGGGAGTTGTTCGAGCGCGGCGAAAAGCGCGTCGGTCTCTTCGAGCGTGTCGTTTGCAAGTGTGACGGGGTGATAGGCGACGACGGCGCTGGGCGTTTCCAGATTAAGTGAGAGTTTTTCGGCGAGATGGTCGCGCTTGAGGAGCGCGGATTTTGTCAGGTGGTCGAGCGAAGGCGCACCGGCGCGATGAACGCGCCATGGTTCTTCACCCATGGAGATGACGCGATCGCGGGCAGTGATGGTGGATGTGAAGTGAACGTGAGCCAATTTGGTGAGCGCGTTGCGAACGGCGTCGTCGATCGCGCCTTCGCTGATTTCACCTCCTTCGATGTGCGCGATGGGAATGCGGAGGGCAAGTGCGACCGAAGCAGGTGCGAGCATTTCGTAGCGGTCGGCGATGAGGAGGAGAAGATCGGGGCGAAGCGCGCCGAGATGATCGGCGAGGCTCAGGGTGGCGACGCCGATTGTTTTGGCCATGCCGATGTCGGAGTCGGAGCTGAGCAGGCATTCGATGCGTGCGGCGATGGGGAAGCCGTCCTTTTCGATTTCGCGGAGGGTGGCGCCGAATTCAGGCGAAAGGTGCGCACCGAGGACGATGAGTTGCAGGTCGACGAGAGCGTGTTCGGAGAGCGCACGGAGCGGCCAATATAGATGGCTATAGTCGGCGCGCGAAGTCGTAACGACTGCTATTTTCCGGCGCGAGTCAGTCATGAAGCGTGGATTTCTCTACGGGGAGTGGTGCGCGCTCAAGCAGTGCGGCGCTGGGTTCGTACTCAGGAACAATTTCGCGGATGGTTTCGAGGAGAGCAGAGAGGTCGCGCTCGCGGGTTTGCGACAGGAGCCGTTCGAATGCGGCGTCGATTCTTGGGCCGGGAATGAATGGGCTTGAGATTCTGTGGATGCCGGGCAGGGAAGTCGGTTCGAGGGATTCTGATGGCGAGAGCAAATCTTCAGAGAGTTTGTCGCCTGATCGAAGGCCGGTGAATTCAATGGAGAGATTCCCAGGGGCGTCAGGGGCGGCCAATTGCAGCAGGCGTTCGGCGATGGCGCGAATTTTAACAGGCTGGCCCATTTCTGGAAGAAAGAGACCGTCAGCCGCGGCCAGGGCCGCGACGCGAAAAATCAGATTCACCGTTTCGTCCATGGTGAGGAAATAGCGCGTCACATCTTTGTGCGTGACAGAGAGGTTTTGGCTGCGCGCAATTTGCTGTAGAAAGAGCGGGACGACGCTGCCGTGGGAGCCAAGAACGTTTCCAAGGCGAATGGCGTGGCAGTTTGCGCCGGCGGATCCCGCGCGGAGGATGGCAAGCTCGGCCAGGCGTTTGGATGCGCCCATAATGCTGCGCGGATTTGCGGCTTTGTCAGTGGAAATGAGCAGAAACTGCGCTACGTCGTGTTCGGCGGCGAGGCGCGCGAGATTCCAGGTGACCAGCGCGTTGTTGCGAATCGCCGCGAATGCATTCGCCTCCATGAGCGGAACATGCTTGAACGCAGCGGCGTGATAAACAATCGACGGCCGATTTTCTTCGAACAGCGAGGAGAGAAGCTGCCGATCTCCAGCGTCGCCAAGCACCGCTAGAAACGGCGGTGCCGTGGAACTGGAGGAAAGCGCAGTTTCGATTTCGTAGAGATTTTGTTCGGAGTGATCGAGCAGGATGAGCAATTTGGGAGATTGCGCAGCGATCGCCTGGACCAGCGCAGAACCAATGCTGCCGCCCGCGCCGGTGACGAGAACGGTCTTTCCGGTGTGAATGACTGGAAGCGAGTCGGAGACCGACGCAAGGTTTCGCGCCGGCAGAAGTTGATTCCAGTCGAAGGAAATAGTCCCTGAGCTCATTTGGTTCGGGTTTAATTATACGGATTGCGAGGCAGAAGGTCTTGAATTGAGTACGCCGCGGCGAGAAGACGGGAGGACGAAAAAAGATCCGGCGCTAAGAATCACGGTTGACTGACTTAGATTCAGCGTTGCGGAGGAGCGGCGGGCTTCGCGTCGTCCAACGAAATGCCAGCCTTTTCCGCCAACTCGGTCAGTTGCCGTTTCAATTCTTCAACCGATGTTTGTTTGTCGCCGATCAGCTGCTTAAGGTCGCCTAGTCTTGCTTTGCCATTCGCGTCGTGAGCGTAGTCAGGATTCGAAAAGAACGAATCGGAGTCGAGGGCGAGTTCGCGTTTGAGGATATCGAGTTGAGTCTGCGCTTGAGCGAGCAATTCTTTGGTCTTGGCCGCGGCGGCAGCTGCTTCGGCTTTCTTTTTTTGATCGGCCGCCGTGGTGGAGGAGTCGGCGGGTTTAGCGGTTGCAGCAGCTTCCGTTGACGCCGCCGCTGGTGTCGAAGCAGTAGCGGCTGTCGCATCGGTCGCTGCTGTGTCACCGGCTGCGACAGTGGGAGTCGTATTGATGACCGTGCCCGCCGGAGGCGCGCCGTTGAAGTCCGAGGAGGCCGGCCGAAGTTTTAGCGTGTCGTCCGTGATGACGTGATTTTCTTTCGGAGCGGTCTTTTTGCGTTCCTTGGCCTTGCGAGCAGCTTCGGCCACGGATTGCGAAGAGTCGTCCTGCGACTGCGCAAAGGAGAGCGTGGGAAGAGCGAAGGCGGCAATCAATGCCACGGCGGACCCGAGTGCAAAAGTTCTGATGTGAGAGTTCATTGGTGTTTTCATGGTTCTTCTCTCGTTGGACTCAAACTGCAGAATACGCCCAGAACCGCATGACGTGCAATCGCCCGAAAGGACAGGGCTGCGAATGAGCCACTGTATTGAAGTTGCGAGCCGGACGGTCACTGCATTTATACTGAATGCATTTGCAATTGAGGATCTTCTTGAGAAAATTCCGACCAGCGGCACGCAAGAGATGTTTCCTAATCGGATTTGCACTCTACTCTGCGGCAATTTTTTTACCCGTTAGTTGGGCGGAAGACGTGCCCGTGGCGCCGACTCCGAAGCAAGACGCTGCTGTGGGCGCCATCAAAAAATCCGACGGACACAAGTTCTGGGACGGGACAAATGCGTGGCTATTCGCCGGCACAGGCGCTTCGCGAACACTGGACTACTTTTCGACGCTGAACATGAGGCGGCGCGGGCGGCAGGAGATTTTTCTGACCAACGACGCGGTGGATAATCATGCGGCATTTGCCGCAATCGAGGCGGCGGGTACGGGAGTTTCGATCGGTGCGGCCTATATCTTTCATCGAACCGGGCACCACAAGCTGGAACGATGGACTTCCGTTGTTCATATCAGCGCTGCGACTACCGGAGCCGTTAGAAATTATTGTTTGAAGACGGCCCATCCTGCGACAACGCCGACACCCTAGTTCGTTCGCGCCGAGTTCGGCTGCTTTCCAAAGGCGTTTTCGCGCATCTAAGAACGTGGGAATCGAACTGGCGCCCGCCGGGCGGTCCACAGAAGACGTTGCGGACGAAAGACATGTGCTGCATACTCGCGGCGCGCGCCGGGTCCAAGCACCCCGAGCGCTTCAGAATCCAGAGCAGGAAGCGGGGAGGGTCGATGAAAGGGAGCGGCTATACGGGCCGTTTCTTGGCGACACTGGTGATTTGTTGTGCTGTGCTGGCGTGCCGAACCGCCGCGCAGACGCATGATTCTCGTGCCGCAAAAGTTGATGCGAATGGGAACTGTACGGAGGTCCTCGTCGCGCAGGAAAAGCCGACGGTGGACCCGCCAACAACGCAGCCTCCTGAACCTCCGCAGAATCCTCCCGTCACGGAAGCGAAAACCGAAACAGACCGCTACACACTCTCCCACGAACGTTATGAAAAAGCAGTGGCGTATTCG
>WNFS01013356.1_pt1 | contig 10834 bp, 9 predicted proteins | sample 5400141 | NCBI WGS metagenome assembly WNFS01 (sample SAMN13153358, study PRJNA577476) | soil metagenome | isolation source: 60 cm saprolite under Madrone tree | place: USA:California | collected 2016-06-14 | reverse complement strand
GTCCCTTGAAGGCCTCGTCGCAAACTGTTCGTGCGGGCCAGGCGTAATGCAAAGCGCTGGCGCTATCAAAACCGAAACAGTTCACCACACCAGGCTGCGCGCACTTTTGGGCAAGGGCGGTTCCGGGCGGAATTTCCGGGTCTTCAATGGCTGTCTCCAGACCCCCGGAAAAAAAAGAAGATCCGCCGGCCGTGTTAAATGTGAGCGCGATAAAGATTGTGCCCACGCCAACGCCTATCATTAGCAGGGCGAGAACTAGCCTGAGGTCCTTCATCTTATTTCCCAGAGAAGCGGTCTGGGACCTGGGGTTCAAATTGGTGAGCTACCGCCATTAACGCCCACGAAGGTCGTTCCCCAAATCGCGGCCTGTCCCAATTCCTTTGGACAGTCCTCCGCCAAACTTGGCTGTCAAATTGAACTAGATATGGACGTCTGTCAACACATGTGTGACGACTTGAGAAAGTCTCAGCAGGCTGGGCGGGGTTCCGGTCAGGAGTTCTGGTTGGCCGGACTACTCCGTCTACCGAAACGACTGAATAAAGGCAGCAACAACGTTGCTGTCGAACTGACTCTTTGAACAGCGAGCGATCTCTGCGATCGCTTCTTCGTGGCTCCGGCCGTTGCGATAAGGGCGGTTCGTCGTCAGCGCATCATAGGCATCCCCCACCGCTACGATCCGCGCCCCGAGTGGGATGCGGGTGCCCGAGAGTTGACCCGGATAGCCGCCGCCGTCGAAGCGTTCATGATGATGCAGAAGGACGAGGCTGGGCTCCTCGAAACCCTGAAGGGTGCGGAGGACCATCCAGCCGAATTCGGAATGCTTCTTGATGTACTCGAATTCATCCTCGGTCAGACGGCCCGGTTTGAGCAGGATGTGATCCGGAACTCCGATCTTTCCGACGTCGTGCAGCGAGGCAGCGAGCAGCAACATTTCCGTTTCCTCGTCGCCTAATCCCATCTCCAGGGCAATCCGATGGCTGTACTCGGCAACCCGTGTGCTATGCCCGCCGGTGTAACAATCGCGGAGGTCTACAAGCGAAACCAGCATCGACGCCATAGACAGCATCTGCTCACGAGAGCGATCTGCCATCTTGATCGACTGAAATCGCGTCGAAACAGGCGCCAGGCCCGTGCTTTTACTCGGAACAGGCGCTAAGTCTGTGCTTTCAGTGGCTAATCCCTGCATAAAACCTCCTCACCAAGAAACAACGTGTCCACTATATCGGCATCCGGAGGTTGAAACTTTAGGCGGGATCAGACTGATTCTTCAGGGTCGGCCTGCGAGAAAGAACTGCGCCCAGTAGAAGGGGTGCGGATGGTCGGCGCGCACAGCCAATTGGGCTGTTCGCATCGCCTGGTGTTTGCTCTTTCCCGAAAGCCATTCGGAATAAAAGCGCTCGAAAAACGCATCCGAGGGTTCTCGTCGAATTCTCCACTGCTCGACCAGGACCGAGCGGCTTCCCGCATAGAGAAATGCCCGCAACAAACCCAGCAGATCGTCGCCATTCCCCTCTATCTCGACGGACGGCTCGATCCGGCTAAGCGAGAGGATGTTCGTATTCCACTGTGTCGAATAGACGTCCGGGATGCAAAACATCCCGTCGGCAAACTCGACTCCCGACAGAACGGGATTGTCCTGCCGGAGCGCTATCGGCACTTCCATATGGATGAACTGAGCGGCCCCGCTCTCGCGAAGCACGGCTTGACGCATGGCGTCTTTCTTAACGTACAAGGGCGCTGCAGCGGTCACGTCCGGACGGTCCATGCAATATTTCAAAACCGATCCACTCGGCGCGTACGAGATGTCGAAGCGGTCGGCAAGATAACGTTCGCCATCATGGAACGCATGAAACGGCACGGAGTGCAGCAGGCTGTGACGAACGATTACAACCCGCCCGGTCTCGATGACTGAAGCGATCGGCTCGATCAGCTCCTTGTAGAACTTCTGCATCAGCTCATCTGTTCCGTTCTTTAAGGCCGCTTCTTCCTCGGGAGAATCCTTAAAGGCGATGACGGACGCGAACTTCTTCAATTGGTATTGCAGGCGCCCCACGAGGTACTGAATGCGCTCCGTGGGAGTCACGTGCCGGGAACAGTGAAACCTGCTTTTCGAAATAATGAAGGCCATTACTTCGTCCCTTGCAAAGAAATATTCGACGACCGTTGTGTCCTCAGGCAGTGCTTGCTGCAGCTCCTGGATCCCGATGCTCGATGCGTGCTGAAGCGATACGTACTCCGAGTCGGACTCCGATAACTCGCTGAGCGTCCGGACCAGCTCGTCTTCTTTCAGTTCAACTTCCTTGGCCTTGGACAGGCTCAGCGCCGCGAAGTTCTCCGACCCGGACCGAAGATACGAACTATTCAACTCTCCGCGAATGCGATCGACGCGGGTGAGCAAAGCCTCACTCGCGTGGCTCCGGACCGACGGAAGGTGCGGCGCCAGCGCGTCTACAAACATCTGGGACTTGGCTTTTTCGCACCAGGTGTAAGCCTGGCCGGAAGCTTCATGGCCATGAAGTGCCAGGGTCAGGGCCGCAAGAGATTCGAAGATCTCCGCTTTACCCTTGTAAAACGTGATTCCGAGCTCGTCGTGGTGCAGGTGCGTGTGCTTCAGTTCGATTTCCTGGGCAGCCTCCTGATAGTAACCCAGGGCCTCTTCGATGCGCCCCTCGCGCTCGGCAATCTCTGCCGACAATGCATAGCAGGCGAAAAGAAATAGCGGAGTTTTTGTCTCCTCAGTCAGATCTCGAACGGCGTGCGCATAAAACTGCGCATCGTCGAGCCGGCCGAGTTCCATGGACACACGCCCGAGGAGAACCAGGCTGACGAGGCGGTTTGCCGAACAGGCAAGTTCCTTGAACTTCGAGTCGGCGTCCGAAGCCAGCGAAAACGCTTCCCAGTGCCGCCCGACGGTAAATAGAACTTCCGCTCGATACAGATCGAGCTGGGCGCTCCAGAAAACGTTGCCCTGCTGCTCGAACAAAGTCTGCGCTTCGCGGAAAGCGGAAAGAGCGTCGCCGAACTGCTGCTTCTGAGTGAGAGCTACGCCCGCAAAGGCGATCGCCTTACCCTGCTCGTACGCCAGTTCGAGTTTATGAAAAGAGTCCGCCGCAGCATGGGCTCGAACAATGGCGTCATGAGGAAGCCGCAGCTGCACGTAGACTTCGGCTTCATCCAGGTCGCAGAGCGCGATAAAACGGTGGCTGCCTGCATCAAGGAAAAGGCTTCGAACGTCGCGGAACAGCGCCAGGGCCTGACTCAAACGGCCGGACAGGAAATAAAGATACGCTTTGTTGTAACGTGCCTGGGCCAGCAGTTCAGGCAGTCCAAGACGCTCAAATTCCCTTTCGCAGTCCTCGTACATCTGTTCGGATTCGCTGAATCGATCGAGGGCACTGAGTACATTTCCGAGATTCAGGTAGGCCTGTGCCAGACCGCGCTCATCTCCCATTTGCTTGAACAGGTCGGCGGCTTCGGAGTGATACGCCAGAGCACGTTCATGATCATCGAGACGCTTGTATACGGACCCCAGATTCGTGGCAATCTTCGCCAGCGACGCTGAATCGTTCTGCTCGCGAAACAGTCTGGCTGCCTCATGGCCCACCGTGAGAGCTTCGCGCGACTGCCCGGTCAACGAGAGAGCGTTCATAAAACCCAACCGGATTCGCGCCGCCCTTTGCTCATCACCCGCCCGCTCGAGTGCCTGGATTGCCTGCCTGTAATACTGCACGGCTTCGACCCACTCTTCATTCGCATTCAGAGCATAGGCCATCATGCACCACGCCTCGACCAGATGGCGATTGTCCTGAGACTCTGTCGCAAGCGCCAGGGCCTGGCGCGCAATCGCAAGGCTCTCCCTGGACGAACCGCTACGCGGCTGGCCGCTCGAGAGGTTCGCTTGACGAACCTGGCCCCACATCTGATCGAAGAGTTGTTCCAGTGCCATAAGCCGTTTCAGTTGCCGTATACCCGAAGGTTGCAACTCCTTCTTTTTTCGGCATTCCGGCGTCTTCCCATTAATTCGGGCCAACTGCCTGATTTCGCTAAAGTCCGCTGACCTTTTGCCGATAACTGCCAGAGGCGGCTGAGTCCGCCGTTGAGACGACGTCCGGGGAGGACTGACGATGGTTAAGATGGCTAAACGGATCTTATTGTGCCTTTTGGTTTTCTGCACCCTTAGCGTAAACGCAATGGCGGCGGATGTCCCTGTCATTGTTCAACTCGGCTCGCTTGGAAACATCCTTAACGTCCTGAACGTGCTCGGTGGAACGCTTCTGGATCAGGTACCGGGGACGAAAATATACCTTCTGAAGCTCCCGAGCCTCCCAATCGTCTCTTCCTTAACTCAACACGGCAGTGGACTGGTACAAGGCTCAGCCGGAGCTCCAAAGGATCCGGACCATAGCGGCGCAGGCAAAATCCAGAGGCGCCGGGATTGTGATTGCGGATCTCAACTCATCGCTCGATTTCGCCCATCCCGCCCTGGCAGGACACCTGACTGGCGGATATGATTTCGTGGGTGCAAGAGCGGGCTATGCTGCAACGCTGAACCAGGCGGATGCATCCTTTCTGGATCAAGCGGATGCTAGTTTCCTGGATCAGGCCGACACGGGCTTTCTGGATCAGGCCGATGTAAGTTTCCTGGATCAAGCCGACGCGAGCTTCCTGGATCAGACGGTCGTTCCTGTCAGCGGCAATCCCGCATATGCCCACGGAACCCTATGCGCGGGCATTATGGCCGGGGTCGCACCGGGCTCCAAAATCATGCCGTTGAGAGTGTTCGATGATTCGGGTCAGTCGGATGTCTTCTCGGTCTCAAAGGCGATATATTACGCGGTCCGGAATGGCGCGCGGGTCATCAATTTAAGCTTTGGAATGAGCGGATCGTATAGCGCAATTCAAAGCGGGCTGGCCTTTGCCGCAAGCAACCACGTGGTGGTTGTGGCCTCCGCGGGTAATCAAAACAAACAGACTCCACAGTTCCCTGCTTCCGTAAGCAGCGTGATTTCGGTAGCCTCAGTAAACCACACAGATGTGAAGGCTTCGTTCTCCAACTACGGAAGTACCGTTTATGTGACGGCGCCAGGCGTCAATATCATTTCGGCCTACCCGGGCGGGATGTACGGCATGGTCTCCGGAACGTCATTCAGCGCACCGATGGTCGCGGCTGAGGCCGCTCTCATCATGGCTGTCAAGACCACCGATCCAAGGACCACCATTGGCGCTGCGGTCATTAACATTAACGCCCAAAACCCTTTATATCTGGGCAAATTGGGAAAGGGACGCGTGGACATTCTGTCCGCTGTCCAGTAGTTGGCAGTTGGTGTTTGGTGGGTGAGACTTCGGGAAACGGCCGGGAGCTAGCACTCCCGGCCGAACCCAAATTCCGGAAACTTAATCGAGGAAGCTCGTGTCGGCTCCGCCGGGGGCGATCTTCTGTTCGAGTTCTTCGATTTCGATGCTGACGATTTCGTTCTTCAATTCGGTATTCATCGTTTGCTCTGTCCTTTCGTTTGAGACTACTCACATTAGCTCGATCAATGCGTTAAGTGATCGGAGGCGTCCCTGGAAGTATGGGGGGCGCCAGATTTTTTTGAGCTGGATCGGATCGCCCATTAAAAGAAGGACTTACGAACAAAGGAAATTCTGCTAATGAATTGCTCAGCCCTGCCGATAAGAGTCTGTGAAGGGCGATATGCGATTTGCAAGACTGCACTGTGAGGCCGAACAAGAGGAGTTGAACTGGATAGGCGTGGAATCAGTCCGCAACCTGGAGGATGGTGGGACATATCTGATTGCGGATTGCCTGACGGAAGACTTCCTGCCGGCCGAGCCGGGAGCTAGCACTCCCAGCCGGGACGCAAATTCTGCTTAAGCGCGTTCAATTTCGTTCTTCAATCGATATTCATTGCTGTGTCTCTCGTTCGTAGAAAGATGAGGCCGACCTGCTCACATCAGGTCGGCCTCAAGCTCGCTTACTATCCCCTAAACATCTTTCGCAGAGGCTCGACATTCTTTGTCGAGGCAACGACATCTTTTGCAGCGACGTGGGAAAAGATATCCACGCCCCGGCAAAAGATTGCAGTGCCCCGACATCTTTTGTCGAGGCATCGACATCTTTTGCGGCGACGCGGGAAAAGGTCGCGGAGGCTTGTAAACTTTTGCAGCGGGTTGGTTAGTCGAGGAAGCCGAAGTGCACCTCGGCAGCGATTTCGGCTTCGAGTTCCTTGATTTCAATGAGGATTTCGTTCTCGTTTCCGATGATTTCGGAATTCATCTTTGGGTCCCTTTCGTTTAGCGGAAAAACATTTAGCTCGTTATTGCTTTAAGTGATCGGAAACGGCCCCGAAAGTATGGGGTCCCCCAGATTTTTTGACCACTCGGCACCTGCTTTCAACAGAAGAACTTACGGACCGACCCGGACTACCAGTAAATGTCCCCGTGCTAGACTAGGCCGGATGGTTATGAACGCGCTCGAAACATCGACAAGGGACAAGATTTCCGCCCTGAGAGAGGCGATCGCCAGGACGATCAAGGGAAAGCAGGAAACGATCGGACTAGCCATTGTGACCCTGCTGGCCGAAGGGCATCTGCTGATTGAAGACGTCCCGGGGGTTGGTAAGACCACGCTGGGCCATGCTTTAGCGCGATCCCTGGATTGCAAATTCCACCGGATTCAATTCACGAGCGATCTGTTGCCCTCCGATGTGCTCGGCGTTTCGGTCTATAACCCGAAGCTGAATGAGTTTGAGTTCAAAGAGGGACCGATCTTTGCAAATATCATCCTGGCGGATGAGATCAATCGCACGACGCCGAAAACACAGAGCGCGCTGCTCGAGGCAATGAATGAAACCCAGGTCACGATCGAAAATGCGACCTACCCGCTTCCCCGTCCCTTCATGGTCGTGGCCACACAGAATCCGGTTGAACATCATGGGACATATCCCTTGCCGGAATCGCAACTCGATCGATTCCTGATGCGGATTGAAGTCGGCTATCCCGACGCGGCGGCCGAGAAAGAAATCCTCAAGCGCTTTACAAACGGCCACAGTCAGTACACCGTGCCCTCGGTCTTGACGCCCGACGAGGTTCTCTTCCTTCAGGATGAAAGCCGGAAGGTACACATCGACGAGGCGATCGTCGATTACATGATCCACATAGTTAATCGAACCCGGGAACACCAGGAAATCGAGCTCGGCATCAGCCCGCGCGGGACCGCAGCGCTCTTCCGGGCGACGCAGGCGCTGGCCATAGTCGAAGGCCGAAGCTTCGTCATTCCGGACGACATCAAAAGGCTTTTGTATCCCGTGTTCGAGCACAGGCTCGTGATGGTTCGTTCCGGCGCCCGTTCGGCTGCGTGCGCTCGAGCCGTGCTGGAAGAGATTGTCGACCAGACTACAGTTCCGGCTTGAGGCCCTCCATGCTTTCCTGGCTGAGGGATAAACTTCTCCGCGACCAACGACACACCACGATGGTGAAAACCTTCACCACGGCGATCGGCCTGCTTGGGATCGCCCTGATGGCCGCGCTGTATTCCTCGAGTATGGGCCGCGACGGGCGAGTTCTCGCCGCAGGCATTTCCGCACTGATCGCCCTGAGCATTGCGCTGTGGGTTGGTTTCCGCTTCGTGCCGCGGCTTGCTGCAAGCGTGGATTGGGACTGGCTTCCCTTCATCTCGCGCTACCACATCACACGCGAGGGCTGGATCTATTTCGCAGCGGTGTCCGTTGTTATCTTCGCTGCCATCAACACAAGCAACAACCTCTTGTATATGGTGCTGTCGGCGCTGCTGGCCGTGCTTCTCCTTTCGGGTTTTCTCTCCGGTCTGAATTTCGGAAACCTTCGCCTCGACATTCGAATTCCATCCAACTGTTTCGCAGGCGAACCCTTTCCGATTTCCATTCAAGTCCACAACGAAAAGAAAGTTTTTCCGAGCTTCTCGCTGAACTTCGAACCGCCAGAAGAAAATGCCTTTCGATTCTCCAGCTTCTATATACCTGTGGTGCGGGCGCAGCGGCACGTCACCCAGGCCGGGCAGGCGATACTCAACAGGCGCGGTCGGTACTTGGTGAACCAGATCAAGTCGGCGTCACGTTATCCCTTCGGGTTTTTCGTGAAAGACAAAAAGTATCGGGTCGAAGCGGAGTGCATCTGCTACCCGGCAATCCGGCCGCAGGAGCGGATCAATTTTTCGGTTCTGGACATCCAGGGTGAGAATCAACGATTCGAGCGCGGGTTTGGCTACGATTTGTATACGATTCGCGATTACCTGCCGGCGGACAGTGCCCGGCACGTCCATTGGAAGGCCTCGGCCAAAGCCGCCGTTCTGAAAACCCGCGAATATGCAGCTGAAGAGAACCGGCGCATTGTGCTTGCTTTCGATCGATTCGGGCGCCCCGGCGATACGGAGGAGTTCGAGCGCCTGGTCTCGCACACGGCCTCCCTGGCATATCACCTGATCAACGACGATGTTGAAGTGGCGCTCGTGTCCGATGACTGGAAGACCGGATACGGAACGTCGGAAGCGTTACTCGAATCGATCCTGCACTACCTTGCTTTGGTAAATATGTCCGCTGCGGCCGAACCGCCCGATGCCCCCGAAGCCGGGTTGCGAATCTCATTAAGAAACGGATGAAAAGGTATTTCCAGGTTTCTTGTCATGCATTGATCATCAGCGCATTCATAGCGCTGGCGCTCACCGGAAGACTGGATGGCCCGTCCATCGTCCTTTTCACGGTTGGCCTTGCAATCAGTGTGTATCGAACTGTGAAGGCACTGCCGCCGCTGCTTGCTGGCAGGGGCGCGTTTCTGGTGTCGTGCGTCTACATCGTGTTCTTTGTTTTCGACATGCTGATTCTGTCGCGCTCGTTCATCCCGGCGTCCATTCACCTGGTGCTCTTCCTCGAGCTGGCAAAGCTCTTTCAGCAGAAATCGGACAAAGATTACTTGTACCTGATCATCCTTTCGTTTCTGCAGATCCTGGCAGCATCGTCGTTGACCATCGATATGTCCTTCGTGGCGACGCTCTTCCTTTTCCTCGTCGCGCTCATCTCTACGCTGATGAGCTTCGACATGTACAGGTCCGAGCGAAAGTCCGAAACCGAGATGGAGGAAGTTGCCGTGCCGCTGGGAGGCATGAGCCTGTGGGCGACCGTATGGATCATCCTTACCGGGGTGGGTCTGTTCTTCTTGATTCCGCGAGTTGGCACCGGTTACTTCAGCCGTGCCCAGGTGCCATCGCTGCTATTGTCCGGATTCACCGATAACGTCCAACTGGGCGAGATTGGTGAGGTGAAGCTCAGTTCGGCTGTTGTAATGCACGCGCGACAGCTCAGTGGAACCCCGTTCGGCGTCTTGAAATGGCGTGGTATTTCGCTCGACCGGTTCGATGGCCACAACTGGTATAAGACCAAGCGCAGTCGCTTCTCCGTTGAACAGTCGCCCGACCAACAATACTGGCTTCGGCCGATTGAAAAAACCGGCGATCTTGTGCGATATGAAATCCTTCTCGAGCCGCTCGCCACGACAACACTGTTCGGACCGCATCAGGTCCGTGCCGTTGCGGGCCGCTTGCCGGGCCTGGAGACGGATGCCGACGATTCGATCTACATGAGACTTCAAACGCTCCGGCGCGTGCAATATGTAGTGCGGTCGGAAATCCCGAATCGAAGACGATTTCTGGCTGCTCAACAGGAAGAACGGCTTCCGCCGGAGATCGGCGCCCGGTACCTTCAGCTGCCGCACGACATCGATCCGCGAATTCAGCAGCTTGCCACAGACATCACTGCGCGCGGAAAGTCGACGATGGATAAGGCATCGCTCATCGAAAGCTACCTCAAGCGGAATTACAAGTACACGTTGAAGCTGACTTGGAAGCCCGGTCCGCAGCCGATCAGCACTTTTCTGTTCGATGCAAAGGCCGGACACTGCGAGTACTTCGCATCATCGATGGCAATCCTGCTGCGAGCAGCGGGAATCCCGACTCGTCTCATCAACGGCTTCCTCATGGGCGAATACAACCCAGTAGGTGGTGATTACATCATCCGCCAATCGGATGCCCACACCTGGGTTGAAGTCTACGAGGCCGGCATGGGATGGATGGAGTTCGATCCAACGCCGCCGGATCCGAACCATAGAGAACTGAACCTGGCGACGCAGATGTTGCAATACGTCGATGCGATGGAGCTGTACTGGAATTCCTACATCATTATTTATGATTCCGGCGCGCAGCTTCAGTTGTTCTACAGTGCGCAGGAAAGAGTACAGAACATCCAGACGGACCTTCGCAACAAATCGGACCGGTGGGTAGCGCGCGGCCAGATGTTGTCGGATCGCTTTGCCAAGATGAGCCGGGAGCTGTTCGAGACCATCTGGTTCTGGAGTGTCGTTGCAGCGATCTTCATCGGGTACGGGGCCTACAGGAATCGGAGGGCGCTGAAAACCCGGTTTCGGATCTGGCGGCTGCGCAGGGTCGGCGGCACGGTAAATGAGGATGTCGTTGAGCAGTTGTTCTATCGAGCTGCACGGCTAGCGGCGGGCCGGCTCGAAAAGCGGCGGCCCGGCCAAACGTGGCGCGAATGGATCTTCGGGTTGCCGGATCGCGACCGCCGGTCTATCCTCACAAGAGCTCTCGAAGTTTTTGAAAAATCGAAATACGGACGGCTTCCCGTCACGTCGTCGGAATTTCAAATCCTTGAAGAAACCATCCGGGAGTTGAAGCTGTAGGAAACTGGGATCCTGGCCGCGAATGACGCGAATGACGCGAACGGGCGCATCAATCAGATTCTTTTGAGCGCCCGTTCGCGTCATTCGCGTCATTCGCGGCCAGGATCCC
>WNFS01010450.1_pt1 | contig 10837 bp, 10 predicted proteins | sample 5400141 | NCBI WGS metagenome assembly WNFS01 (sample SAMN13153358, study PRJNA577476) | soil metagenome | isolation source: 60 cm saprolite under Madrone tree | place: USA:California | collected 2016-06-14 | reverse complement strand
TCCAGGACGCGATGGCGGGTCGCATCGGGATCTATTCGAAGACGCACTAATCTGCCGGAGATAACGCGGATTACAAAGCGAGTCGTCTAACCACGGGTCGGATGTCTGCTCGTGGCACTTCGCGACGGTTCGTTGTGACGCACCAATTCGGTCGTTATTGGATGGGAAGCGGACATGCCGTGAGCGTCGCGAGCATACCGACGCGATGCGTTTGCCGAGTAGGCCCGGGGAATTTCACCCCGAGCCTCTCACAGATCCGGACTTGATACTCTCGCATCATCCGGCTCGTGCCACCGCACGAAGGCTGCCGCCTTCCATTGTGCATCGGGTTCCTCCCGTTGCCGGTTGACCCGACCCCGGTTGACCCGTTTCAATGGCGATGGCCTGCTCTCTTCGCTCCACGGGCATTACACCCGCTTCATCACTACTACAAAGCAGTCCGCCCCTAGCCGGCGCATCGGTACTTTCGGCCTCGCGGTTTTAGCCGCTTGTGCCTTTTCCCTTGGCATCACCGCCTAGGTTCTCACGTTCCGTACAAGAGCCAGGTTGAGCTTCGCGCCGCCTATATGCCGGATGCCGCTCGGACAGCCTTCAGGGCAACTCCCGAACTTGTCCCGGGAAAAGGGTCAGTCCCCGGTTTCGACATCATCTAATCCGCTTTCGACACTTAATCGGCGGTTCGCTTGCGCTCGCCTCTCTCAACCTCACCCGCCGGGATTCGTCCCAACGTTAGCTGCAACGCTCACCACCATCGCTTTTGACGACAGCAGCTTGCAGTGGTTTGAGGCCCGCCCCTGACGACCGGCCTCGAAGGGCCCTCCTTCATCTCTCGTACAGTTGCGCACCGCCGTTTGGACCGGCGATACTCGTGACACAAGACCCCATGCGGACAGCACACTCTCACCGATTACCAGCGCCCTCTTTCCGCGCAAGATTTTCATCGCGTCACGACATGATGATAGGCATCGTGCCTCAGCAGTCGACGTCGGCGTTCAAGTGCAGCCGGCCTATTGCACCCGCAGCAAAAAAAGCCCGCGGCGGTATCCCGCCCGGGCGTCAGGCCCAGCCTTGGAGCGTGCTTTGGTAATTCCATCCATAGATTGCGCTTCTCTTAGAAGCCGGCGATAACGCTATTCATGATCCCCATCGTGTTGAATAACACCCATGACGCCGTTCATCTAACCTTGAAAGCCGCCGTGAAAGAGAAACCCGTCGAAGCCGTTGGCGACATCTTAGGCTTTTTTTCGTTCCCATCTTTGTCCAGAGTCGGATAGATATTGCTGGTGAACACATAGCGACCCGGTCGAGTGATGGTGATCGCGAATCGGGCGCATGGCGCGGCGTGACGTTAGCAGTGATCGCCTTGTCTTGGTTAATGGTCACCTCCAGTTCCATTGTGCTCGCCGATTTCACCGCTCCAACCTAAAGCAATCGGCGCTCCATGACAGTGAAGACGAAAATATCCTATCATCGCACTCCTACCGTTGGGCAGCCGCGACCGACCGATCTCACCTGGGTCGCCATGGCCCCAGGCCAACCAAACAAGCATTCTTATTCAAGCCTCCCGACCATTGCGTGCACTGGTCCCGGGCTTTATCAGCGAGGTCAGATCATCCGGCTGCCCATTCGGCCCTTGCGTGGGTCATGGACAATCTTCCGGCACATCAAGTCGACGGGGGTCCGCGGGCGTGACGTTCACGACAATGCCTGCTCTCATACCGAGAGCTTAAACTGCTTCGGGCGGTTTGTGAATCGCCTGAATGAATCAGACCAATAGGTGGCCAACGACCTGCCATCCGTCCGGCCCGATCTGGACGGCCAATCTTTGTCGGCGAGGTCTAGATAGGTACGGCCGTCGTGTGCAGCGAGGCGGATGTGAACCGTGCGCTCCGAGGCGTCAAACTGGGCGCGCAAGTCGAGCAGATAGACCCTTGCGTCTCGCCACCAATGCCGAAACTGCCTGCTGCGAATGCGCCAGGGTGGCCATCGATCGCGAGATCGGCGAAGGTGCCGTTGGGCTCGTGACACAGAGATGCGGCCGGGGAAAGAAGGGCAAGGAGAAGTCATTATGGTGCTTTGCTGTCGACAGCAAATGGTCGGTCCGTACGAGCGGCTTGCAATGACGGATTCGGCCTTTCCTGGCCTTTGTTTGCACGCGTGTCCTTCCAAAGCTTGCGCGCAATCTTGAGCGGATCGATGCCTGCGGCCTTCCACCAGGCCCGCTCATCGCCGGCACGATGAGCCGCGCGGTGATGGATACGGCAGAGCGGTACCGCGAATTCATCGCTCGTTTTACGACCAAGCGCCCGCGGCTGCACGAACCGCAGGTGATGCGCATCCGAAGGCTTGCGAGCGCACAGGAGGCATGGCTGGAGGGTCACGCAGCGAAGATGCTCCTTGTTGCGGTAGCGACGTGGTGCGCTTACCGCGAGCACGTTCTTGTCGATCCCGTTGGGTTGAAGCTGATTGGCAGTATTGCCCTTCTCAATGCTGTGAGAACGTTCTACCGAAACTGGTAGCGCCTCGATGACTGACGGCTCGATGGTTTCAACTGCCAATGCCAACAATTGGGATAGTTTCTGCTCGAACGCGCCTTCCAACAACTTTGCGTCACCCGCGGTTAGCGTGTTTTTGGCAGCAAGCGCCTTGCCTGCCCAGGTGGCAGCACTGTGCTGCGAAGCGAGCCCGGCGATCTCGCTCATGAGACGGTCGCGAAGAACAGCGGATTCATCCCTGAGAAGGATCGTCGGGCCCGCGGTCTTGGCCGCGTCGCGACTCTTGCCGTTTCCTCGTGTCTGTTGAGGCAACTGCAATCCACCTGTCGAGGACTCTGTTGTCGATGCCTCGGTCAGCGGCGCCGGCACGCAGATATCGGCCGCATCGAGATCGTCCTCGCCGGCAATCCCAACGAGGGTGAACAGGGCATAGCGGCGAGCGTAGGTCAGGGCAGCGCCCATGCGCTGGGGGTTAGCGGTTTCGGCAATGGGACAGACTGGCCACTCCGACGCGATCCACTCGCCAGAGGCGTGGGCGAGCGTGGTGGTCAGATTGATCATGCCGGCGGTCTGATCGATGACGGTTGTCTGTAAGGTGGCAATCTCGTGCTGCCCCAGCGTCTTGCGCACGATATCGAGCCCGCTCGAGAGCGGCGCATAACGGAAGCTGCGCTCACGTTCCCATGGTCGGTCAGTGCGGATCGTAGCCGTGAGCGACTTTTCCGGATTGATGAGTTCGGCCTGAGCCTTGGCCAAGGCGGAGGCCAGCGCCGCGACTGTTTCACTGGATCGGGGCATGGGTCGCCTCCGTCTCCAGCGCGTCGAAGCTCACCGCTCCTGATTTCGAGCGCTTTGCTTTCACACCATGCCCGATGGCCTCCCTGGCATCCTCGGGCATCAGGTCTTTAAGCTCGCTCTTTGCTCGTTCGTGGTCGAGAAAGGCGCTTCGGAACGATGCGGACGGCCTCGATGCGCGGCCGCGGCGGCTCGGCATTGATGAGATGGGGCGCTTCGCCGGATTGGATACAGCGCCAGAACTTCTTTTCCGCCGACACCAGCACGCTGAGATAGAGGGGGTCCATGGGGACGGTAAGGGCAGCCGCCTCTTCCGACAAGGACCAGGGCAGCATGTACTTGGCCTCGAAGACCGCCCCAGTCCATTCGCCAATGCCGTCAAGGGTCGCCGCCATCCACGGAATGGCCGAATGCTTCACCAGGCGCTGGACATCTCCGACAATTCGACCGGTGTTGCGCTCATACCAGCTTCGGTTGAGGTCCTCGGTGACTTTTCCGAGCTGCACGATGAGGTTGCCGGATAGGTCCTCCGGCTCGACTTCGCCGCGTTTCTCCCGCCAGAGACGGAGCAGGGCAGCTTCATCGGCGCCCATGATAACCCGGGCGTCGGAGCCCCCGATGAAGGTCCGCCTATTGAGCGAATCGGCTATCCTGATGGGCAGTGTGGTCATTTGCCAACTCCTACGCTCGAGGCGCTCGATCTTGCCTAGCCTGCATGATCCAGAGAACCATGCGCCTACCGCTGAGGGCCAAACTCATGGGCTCTGTCCCTTATCACTAGGATGTTAGTTGTCATAACCATCCACTTTTAAAACCTTTTGGCGGTTGTGTCAACCACAAAGGTAGGTATGGAAACTAGTCGTGCTCGTCACCGGAAATCAGTTGAAGGCGGCGCGTGCTCTGGCGGGGGTCGATCAACAGGAGGTAGCGGACTCTGCTGGAGTCAACGTGAACACGATCCGAAACATGGAAGCACGGGGCGCCAAGCTGATCACCAGCAGCGCAGTGACTGTCCATAGAGTGCAGCTCGCACTGGAGGCCCTAGGAATTGAATTTCTCGATCATGCCCAGCCGGGCGTGCGGCTCCGAAAGCGTCAGCGACATAGGCGCTGAAGTGCGCCGACTAACGGTACAACGAAATTTTCTTCGTTCGATGGATCCAGGCTGTCGCAGCGGAGGGGATGTACCTTCAGTTCATTCTTGGCGGCCGAGCGAGAGGCCCCCCTAGAGGAAGGGCCGCCTTTGCGGCCTGCCGATGCCATTGCAGAATCTTGATTCTACAACCTTGAGTAACACCGATTGCCAATTTGGCAGAACGAAGCCAAGATAGTAAGTCTTTTCAATTGGCTACGGCAAAGCCACGGTGGACTCGCCGGGGCCAACGGCTTGCCGCCCATCGAGACGACAATCCTGTTCGCGACACGCAGGCCTTTTTTGAAGCCCATCCCTTCGTGCTTGAAGAAGTGTCAGACCCGTAGCAGCCCGCGCTCCGCCAGTTCGGCCAATAGTGAGCGCGCGCCGCCTTCAAGAGCCGCACTGGGAGCGGTTGGGTGAAATCGCCGCGCACGATGTCGCCCCACAGGACCGCTTCATGCACCGCCTCGACCTGCTAATTGGGACCCTGCGCCCGCACCGTCCACCAGGCGCGCCACTCCTCGCTTGCATGCTCGAGCCCGGACAAGTTCGCATCGACGTTCCACGTACGCCGGAAAACATCGAGTTGTCGCGCAAAGCGCCGGTATTGCGCGCCGGCATCGATCGGGTCGTAGCCCACGAATATGGTAGACGTTGCAATTCAAAGTCGGTCGTCGCGGCAATTAGCTCGGCCAAGCGGCGCCCCAGCGATCCGCATATGCCACCTCGCCCACTGGCCTGCGTGCCACCGGACCAAATTTTCCCCGCGGGTAGCCGATCGGCATCAACGCATAGGTCGATACATCGGATGGCAAGCCGAGCAACGCCTTGACTTCATCCTCGCAACGGATGTGGTTGGTCGTGATCACGGTGCCTAATCCGAACGCACGGCACGCCAGGATGATGTTCTGCACGGCCGGATAGATGCTCGCCGCCCGAATCCGCCGTTCATAGGCGAGCTCTCCCTCATAGATTGCTTGCAGAGACGGCGGAAGCGCTGCACGCGGCGGCGGGGGACGGTCGTGCAGACAGGGGACCAGGAGCACCGGCGCTTCGCCCATATGGTCCCACAAATAAGCGCCGGACGTCATGAAGCGCCGATACTGCTCTTCGCTCATATGCGCCGGCCGGCCGCGCGCCTTGTATACCTCACTCGCGATGTCGGAGGCCTTGCGGTAGATCATGCCCAGCTTGCGCCGTTGCTCCACGTCGCGCACCACGACGAACGCCCAGTTCTGCGCATTTCCGGCCGAGGGCGCTCGAATGGCGGCGTCCAAAATGCGGGTGATGATCTCCTCCGGTACTGGATCGGGTTTGAGCCGGCGCAGCGCCCGTGCGGAGTAGATCGCGTCGAACAGTTCGATGTCAGGCATGGCGAGCCCTCACGCGTCAAATCCGTTCGGCAGCCTACCGACCTCGGCTGAACCGCGCGCGTTTATCGCGCTCATCGGCGGCGCGGCGGCGGCATGCCCGCTCGCGGCGCGCAGCACGGTGGCCGGCTTGCCTGCCCGGCCGGATCAATCAAGCCTGCTTGTACCGTCCCATTCCGAGAATTCGATGACGGTGCCGTCGGGATCGCGGATGTAGAACTGGCGGCCTACGAAGACGCCTTTCTTGCGGTCTTCTTCCTCGAACACCTCGACTCCTTTGGCGGCAAGGAAGGCCTTGGCCCGTTCATATTTCTCCGAGTCGACCTTGAAGGCGTGGTGTGCTCGGCGGCTGTCCTTTGGATCGCGCTTTAGCGGTGCGTCGCTTCTCGCCAGAATGACGTGATCTCTTCCCGCGCGCAAAAACACCATGCCCGACGCGGGCGTACTCTGTATCAGCGTCAGCCCGAGGATCTCAGTGTAAAATTTACGACTCGCCTCAAGGTCGCTGACCGCGATGCTGAAATGAACGACGCCTTTGGGTTCGATCATGTATGAAGGTCCCTGGAGCTTCGATTTAATCATGGGCTCAAAGGCTGCACAAGAATGCGCGCGGTCGGCACAACTCGGACGGTCCCCGCATGCGGGTTTTCCGCCGATTACGGTGCCTCAGCTGACATCGTCAGTGGCCATTGCCGAGCCGTCGCGTTTTGAGTACGCGCGCTAATAGATGCCGGGCAAGATGCGCGAGGTGCAATCCATGTAGCGGCGGTAATCCTCGCCAAAGATCTCGATCATCATCGCCTCCTCGTGTCCGACGCGCAGGAAAAAGAGCGTGCCGAAGCCGACGAGGCCGGCGGGCCCCGCAATCCAGTTCGGCAGCAAGAGTGCTTGCGCCAGCGCCCACAGCCAGAATGCCGAATACATCGGATGCCGCACCCGGCTATAGACACCCCTTGTCACCAAAGTGTGCTGGTCGCGCACTTCGAGCGTGACCGACCAATTGCGGCCGAGGTCCTTGTGCGTGCGGTAAAACAGCCACAGCGCCGCGGCGAACAGCGCCACGCCGAGCCATGCTTGCCAGGGATGAAACGCATAGTTGGCGAAGCGCGGTGCGTCGCTGATCACGTAGACGAACGGAATGATCCCGAGGCCGGTGGCCGAGATCGTCATCAGCACGACCTCGCGGCCGCGGTCGCTGCGCCGTAGTTTCGGGGTGCGCCGCGCCCGGCGATCATGGGGGTAGCGGATGACGAACCAACCGACGATACCCAAGACCCAGATCGCCTTGGCGACGAGCGGCGTCATAACGATGGCTGCGCCGCCGCAACGCGCGATGGCGCCGGATCCCGGTAGGTGCCGTCGGCAGCGAGGAAATCCAGGAAGCCCAGCGGCGACGTCGTCCAGTTGGCGAATGAAACCGGACCGCACGCCATCAGAAAATAATCGTAAGGCGCGCGCCGGTCGTTGGCCATGACCGAGCGATAATGCAATCGAAGGACGTGGGTGCGGCAGCGCTCGAACGTTTCGGGCAGCAGCATGTCGTGGATCTGCACGCGTCGGATCACCGGCTTGCCGTCGAGCCGGTCGTCGTCGATCCGTCGCAGCGAGACCGGATCGAACTTGTAGAAGCTGATCGTGTCGGCGCGAGATTGATATTCGGTCCAGGCGACGGAGGGCTCTGCGACAACGCGGGCAATTCTGGCGCGGATCGCTTGCGCGCGCGGGTGCAGCGCGAATTTGGGGATGGTCGCGCCGATGGTGAGCACGGAAACAGCGGCGCCACGGCGGGCGAAACCGGCGTCCCGGGCGAGCGCGCGAACGATCACGTCGAGCACGAGCATCGCGCCGAGGCTGTGGCCGACGAGGACGATCTCGTCCAGCCCCCCTTCGCGCGCCCGCGCCAGCAAGGTCTCCGCAAAGCGATCGAGTCGCGCATCGATATCCGGGCGGCCCCCGTGAATGTAGTCGTGGGCGCAGACCCAATCGTCCAACAGTTGTTCGACGCGCCAGCGCCGGCCGGGCCACCGCATCAGCACGAGAAAGAGGAGCAGGCCCGCCGGCACGCCGAGCGCGACGGCGTTAAACCCGTCGAGGCCGACAAAACCGGTCAGCAGCCGTGCAAAGAACCATCCGACGGCGGCGAACAGCACGACCGAAAGGATCGGAAACAGGAAAAAGATCGCGTAACGCTGGTTCGCGACGATGTAGCGGAACATCGTGCCGGTGACGATGAAATCGAGATAGGCGCGCAGCGCCTCAAACAGCCGCACCGGCAGCGGCCGCGTGAAATCGCCGCGGACGATGTCGTCCCACAGCAGAGCTTCGTGCACCGCCTCGACCTGCCAATTGGGAGCGCACGCGCGCACGCTCCACCAGGCGCGCGATTGGTCGCTATCCTGCTCGAGCTCCGACACACTCGCGTCGACGTTCCAGGTGCGCCGAAAGACGTCGAGCTGGCGCACAAACCGCCGGTATTGCGCGCCCGCATCGATCGGGTCGTAGCCCGCAATATGATAGACGTGTCGATGCCGCACCATTGCAGCAGCGGCCTATTTCATCATCTCGTCCGGCGGCATGATGCCCCACAAATTCGCGGCCGCCGGGTCTTTGGGCCACACTTTCGGTTTCTGCGGGCGGTCGCGGTGCCATGGACGCGGCTCGAAATACCCGAGTTCCTCGTTGACCTGATCGAGCTCAGCGAACAGCTCGGTGATCAAGCCGTTGGGTGCGCGGTGATAGGCAAACAGATTGTGACCGATGCCGTGCCGCCCCGGTCCCCAGATCAGCGTGTAGCCGTTGAGGCTGAGAAAATCGCAGGCGGTCTGCAGGTGCGCCCAATCGCGGAGCTCGAAAGCGGTGTGAAAATGCCGGTTCGCATCGATCTGCATCAGGTTGATGGTGTGATGGTCGCGGCCGCAACGCAGGAACGAAAAGAAATCTCCCATCCAATCCGACTCGCGAAACCCGAGCACGTCGCAATAGAACTTGGTCACATGCTTGACGTCGGTGACGAAAAACGCGACGTGGCCGAGCTTGTGCGGAACGATGCCCTTGGCCGGGAAGCGTTGGCCGGAAAATGCCTCCCGCTTGAAGACCTCCATCACGGTCCCCTTCGGATCCTCGAACGTGACCATGTCGGTAATCGACGGCTCGGCGTCCTTGCGCCTCTGGGTCTTGATCCCGTGGCCCTGCACCTGCTTCTCGAACGCGCCGAGATCGTCCTCGGGCGCGATCTGGAACCCGAGGCGCACACATTTGGCCTGCGCGCCCTTGTGCAACACCACGGAATGATGATCGATCGTCGAGGCGAGATAGACCGCATCCTTGCTCTTGTCGGTTACCGTAAGGCCGATCACGTCGGTGTAATATTCGGTCTGTTTCTCGACATCCGGCATTTCATAGACGGCGTGGGCGATCTTCTTGACGCGGATCATGCGGACCTCCGTTCTCTTTCCCCTCAATCTCGGGCCTTGGCGCGCGGCAGCGCGCTGATCACGTCGACCATGGCGGCGACGTCCTTCTCCCCAAATCCCATCGCCATGAACTTGTCGTAGAGCTCGACCGCACGGTCGAGCATGGGGGTGGCGACGCCAACGCTGTCGGCAAACTCGCCGATCATCTCGAAATAGTGCCGCAGCGCGGGCGCCGTGCCTTGCGGGGGAAGAAAGCGCCGCTGCGCCATCCAAGGGGCGCGGATGCCGAACTGGGTCGAGCCTCCGCTGCCGCCGGCGATCGCCTTTATCATCAGGTCCACGTCGACGCCGGCTTTCAAGCCCAGCGCCATCGCTTCTGCGGCCGCGGCGATGTGGACAGCCACGAGCAGATTGTTGACGAGTTTGACCCGGCTCGCAGCGCCGAATGGCCCGAAATAGAGGCAGGTATCGGCAAATCCGCGCACGTAGCGCTCGGCCTGGGCGCAGGCCTCCTTGTCGCCGGCGAGATAGATCACCGCCTTGCGCGCCGCCACCATTCCCGGCGTGCCGCTAACCTCACCGTCGAGAAAGATCGCCCCCTTGGCCGCAAGCGGAGCGACGTAACGTTCCTTGTCAGGAACGGGATATGAGCCGAGCTCGACAATGATCTGGCCCGCCCGCGCGGATTTGATGAGCCCGTTCGGGCCCTGCACGACGTCCTCGAGCGCCTCCGCGGATGGAAGGCACGAGAACACCATGTCCGCTTGGGCGCCGACGTCGGCGGACGAGCGACCTCCAATGCCGCCGATTTTCTCGAACTCGGCGAGCGAGCTGCGGCGATAACCCACCACCCGATAGCCGCTCTTGACCAGGTTTTCGCCGATCGGCAGTCCGATCTTGCCCACCCCGATGAGGCCCACCGTTTCCATGCGCTTAGCCTTTACTCAGACACTCGCTCGTTTCACCTTACGCCAGTTCGAGCGACTGATCGGAAAAATTCACCTTAATGCCGAGCGAGCCCTCCATCACCGTCCATTCCCGCAGCTCGAAGCTGCGCAGCCCGTGCAGGACGAAGGGATCGGCCTCGGCGATCTCGCGCGCCGCTTGCGCGCTCGCGGCCCGCACGATGGTCAGGCCATCGCCGCGCATTTGGCCGTCGGCTTGCGCCAGCGGACCGGACGCGAACAGCACGCCCTTCTTCTCCAAGCCGATCATGTATTCGAGATGGCGCGGCAAATGTTCGGCGAGTTGCTCGGGTGCTGCGCCGCCCTTGGACAAGATGACGTAGAACTTTTTACGAAGCATGCCCTTGGTGAGCTCGCGGATGCGCTCTTGCGTCATGCTCCCCTCCCCCTTCCCGTCCGGCGGCAGCGTCGCCATGCCTGCGAGCATGGCGAGGTGCACGGCCGCGATCAAGCATCCGATCCGGCCGCGATGGCGGTTCCCTGCGATATCTGCTGCGCCCGCCGGATCCGCTGCCACACCTGCTCGGATGTCAGCGGCATGTCGAGGTCGGTGATACCGAGGGGAGCGAGCGCATCGAGCGCCGCGCTGATGAGCGCCGCTGGGGCGCCGATGGCGCCCGACTCGCCACAGCCTTTGGCCCCGAGCGGGTTATGGGTGCACGGCT
>WNFS01006709.1_pt1 | contig 10838 bp, 9 predicted proteins | sample 5400141 | NCBI WGS metagenome assembly WNFS01 (sample SAMN13153358, study PRJNA577476) | soil metagenome | isolation source: 60 cm saprolite under Madrone tree | place: USA:California | collected 2016-06-14 | reverse complement strand
CGACTGTCACCTGCGGCTCGGATCAGAACGCCTGGAAGTGCGTAAACACCATCTTGAAGACTCTCCCGCCACTGGACAATCCAGTCGAACGAGGCTGTGATGTTATGCGGGAAAGTCCCATCAATTTTCGGATGGAGATCGATAAAGTTGACAGCACCTGGACCAGTAGTAGTAGCCACCACGCCGAAATAGTTTCCCGTAGGGAACAAGGGGTTAAAAGTTCCGAGTGTGTTGGGATTCGACTTTGGATGATCCCCGCTGGAGATGTCAGCCTTCACGCTGAATCGAGGCTTTAGCGCAATCGTCGGAAGGCAATAACCAGTCTCAGATGAAACGGTCCAGGCACGAATATTCGCAGAGCCAAATGTGCCAAACTGCCCGAGCGCCTCGTAGTCGAAATCCCAACCGGGTCGTTCGGTGGCGATCGGATGTGAAAACCGTGCACCGAGCGAATGGCGCACTTCTTGCGCAGTGCCGCGTTGAAACGTCGCCTGCGCCCGATCAAGGCCTAGGTAATAAGCATCAAGCTGAGTTTTGTGAAGCAAAGGTCCGGTTGCATATACTCCCCAGAAGCTGACCGCGTGGTTTGGTGAATTGTCGAAGAACCCGGGATTGTCCTCATCCGGGCGCATGGCGAATCCATCAATCTGCCATGAGTGCGTGAATGTCTGGAGGCGAAACCCAGTAAAACTCATTCGAACGTTGGGACCTTCGCGCGCATCGATCAGCCGTCCCGAGCCGTACTCCAGTTCTTGTCGGCCGACTAGAAGTTTGACGGGACTGTCCTTGATAGTCGTGCCCAACTCCAGGAACGCTGCCTGAAAATCGAGTTTCTTTTCATCGAAGGGGCGTCTGCCTCCGCTGCGAAAGGAGTTCAAACCACTCTTCAACTCCACAAACGTGCGTACGTGTTTACCGTAATGAATGTCAAAGTAAAGCATGTAGCGTTCGTTGAGATAGCCGTTCATGTACGGAGCTTGGCCCCAATTGTCGTTTCCAATTTGCTCCCACATCTCTCGGGCTTCCCCGCCCATCGTCATGAACCAGTCGCCATTGTTTCGAATTGGAATGTATTTGATGGGGTCCCAGAAATCCCGACGAAGACTTGAGTCTCGGAGGAAGCTCCAGTCCTCATCCTCCCTCAGAAGTTTGTAGGTGCGTTCCTGAGTCACTGGAGGATCAGCCTCAACGGACTGAGCGAGCGCTTGCACCGCTCCAAAAGCAAGTGCCATCGCGAGAATGGATGCCGTACGCATTGAACAACCTCCTCATTCGAAACATTTCAGTAAGCGTTTCAGCTTTCACTGCGTTTCGGCTACACGCGCGCGATCGTAGGATTCACCGACGAGGCAAACGGAAGCAGCCTGAGAGACGTTGACATTCTTCGTGTGTACCCAGGTGCCCAGTTGTTCTCCGAGAACCATGCCAAGTAAACCCAGCAGAGCGACGATCGGGGGAGCAGGACTTTTTACACGGATAAGACCATACAAAACTCCCACTCCGAGCCCCACCACAAACGAAATGAACAAAACTTTCATGACGATCCCTTCCTAGAACGCGAAGCAGTCGCAGCCCAACCCCCAGAAACCCAAGTCGCCGAGCACCGAAATGTGGGGCTGTTTCTCGCCCGTACCGGATGCTGCTCGAGAACGCGACATGGCCACAGTTTCCGCTGATGGTCTTGCATAGCCACCGTATTCCTTGACGGGAGACCAGTCCGGACTAACTGGCAGCGGTGGCGGAGCCAGGTCGCAATATTCATTTGAGGCGAATACCACCTCGCCGCCGACAATCGTTAATAACGACTCGAGTTGCTTGATTTCTTCATCTGGAATCGAAAAATAGTCTGCGGACAAAATGGCTAGATCCGCCAACTGACCAGGCGCCAGTGCGCCTTTCTTGCCGTCTTCAGTCGAAAACCAACTGCTCCCCATGGTGTAGAGTTTCAGCGCTTCCGAGCGGTCAAGCCGATTGTGGTCCGGATAGAGGCGATTCTGCACGGCAATACCACCGCCCAAGGCTTTGATGCGCTCGATGTTTCGGTCCGATATCGTCTCGCAGTGATCGAAGAACCAGTGAAGGCCGTCAAGAGGGATCTCGCGGTTCACGTCTTCGTAGACATTCAACGCTCGTTCGATTGTCTGGTCATATGTTGCGTGCAGGCGAAACGGCCAGCGATTCTCAGCAAGATGCCGAACCACAGCCTTCAACTCGCTTTCCATCACTGGCGTCATGTCCGGTCGTGGTTGAAGAAAATCTTCAAAATCTGCAGCGGAGAAAACGAGCATCTCTCCAGCACCATTTACCCGGAAACAGTCGTCGCCCTCGCCGGGTTTGGTCATCTTCGTCCACCGTTGGAAGTCCGAAAGTTCTTCCTTTGGCTTTTGGGTGAATAGGTTGTAGGCAAGCCGGATGGAAAGCTCTTCATTCTCGTGCAGTTCACGCACGACTTCGTAGTCGTCCGGGTAATTTTGAAATCCGCCGCCAGCGTCAACAGCGCTGGTGATCCCGAACCGATTCAGCTCGCGGAAAAATAGTCGTGAGGAGTTGATCTGATCTTCGCGGGAAAGCTTCGGTCCCTTAGCCAGTGTTGAATAAAGAATGTTTGCGTTCGGCATGGCAATGAGGAGCCCTGTAGGGTTGCCGTGCCTGTCGCGCTGTACTTCAGCCGCCGGGAACTCTGGGGCATTCTTGTCGTATCCAACGGCACGGAGTGCCGCTCCATTCAGCAGAGCCCGATCGTATAAGTGCAAAATAAAGACGGGCGTCTCCGGAGCGGCCACATTGATTTCGTCGAGCGTTGGCATGCGTCGCTCTGCGAATTGAAATTCTGTCCAACCACCAACCACGCGCACCCATTGTGGAGCTGGAGTTCGAGCCGCCTGATCCTTCAGCATTTGCAGCGCGTCTGCGAGAGACAGCACGCCGTCCCAGCGCAGCTCCATGTTGTAGTTCAGGCCGCCGCGGATCGGATGTATGTGCGAATCGTTCAGTCCGGGAATGATGGTTCGTCCTTTTCCGTCGATCACCCTTGTCCCGGACCCGCGGAGACGAAAGATTTCTTGCTCTGTGCCGGTTGCTGCGATCTTCCCGTCTGTAATGGCGAGAGCTTCCACAGACGACGGCACTGCGTTTGTTGCGATCTTGGCGTTATGAAGTATCGTGTCAGCCGACATGGGGACCTCTCCTTAATCAGAACTTCACGGCCGGACGGCCGGACTGTCAGGCCATCCGGCAGGTTTTAGTTGTGTGCGCCAGCGAGGGTCGGGATCACGTACTCTGGAAACTTCGTGGCCGGAGCTCCGTGCACCATCGTGTAGGCATACTCGATACCAATGCCATAAGCCCCGAAGTGGGTCTTCGCAATGTCCATGACGGCGTCGTAGGTATCGCGTTGTGCCCAATCACGCTGCCATTCGAGCATTGTTGAGAGCGCAGTCACGGGCTTGGCGCCTGCCTGGATGACTCGCTTCATCGCGTTGTCGTGGGAAAGCTGACTCACATCTCCGCAGCAGTCTTCCACGACGTAGACTTCGTATCCGTCGTGAATCGCCTGCACGGTAGGGAGGGCGACGCAGGTCTCGGTCCAGAGACCTGCGAGAACGATCTTTTTGCGTCCTGTCCGCTCGATAGCCGCCACGACTTTTCGGTCGTCCCAGGAGTTCATCGTGGAGCGTTCGATTGGTTCCTGATCGGGAAAGACGGCACGTATCTGCGGCCACAGGTTGCCGCTGAAGGATTTCGTTTCGACAGTTGTGAGTACAACGGGAACATCAAACACTCTGGCTGCCTTCGAAAGTGCCACGGTGTTGTTGATAATTCCCTGACGATCGAAATTGCTGGTTCCAAATAGCATCTGCGGCTGATGATCGATCAACGCCACGACACAATTGTCGGGAGTCAGCAATCCCTTTTCGCTACGCTTACCACTACCGTTGTTCTGTGACATTCCGTTCTCCTCTATTGAAATTGCTTGTATTACCGTTTTCCTGTTCTGCTGGCACGCCGTTGTCTCCAGCCTTCCAGGTCAGGTGGATCTCAATCATTCCAACCTTCGCAAATGCAAATCGCGTGCCACAGCTGAGGGCGTGCTAGATCTCGCGGAATGAACAAGTTTTCAGGCGGGTATATTCACGCCGGCTGTCAGAGAGGTCAGAAGTGTCGGGAAAGACAACTCTTGGCAGCCGAATTAGCCGAACAACAAAATGGCAGCGTGAAACTTAATCGCTTGAACAAGTGGACAGGCGAACGAACCGCGCTGCTTTTGCCGGTTCTGACACGTTGATCAACGAGGTGATCGAACAAGAGAACCTGCACCGAACGCAATGTAGCCGGTCAGATGCCACTGCATATGCGGGCCAGGATGAGAGCTAATTGTGTTGAATGGGAGAATGTGAGGATGGGCACTTTATTTATCGTGATTGAAAATGTGGGAAAGGAATCGATCTAAGTTGCGGTGTCTCGGACCTTTTAGATCTTTTTAGGAGAGTTTCTCAAGCTCAACTTCTGAACGCCCGTCCAAACTACTTACACATCGCATCCGTGGGGCGCCTGCCTCACGCTCGACTAACCTGGTCGCCACTGCAACCAGGAAACTTACAGAGATCCCGCACATCAGCACGCCGGTGACACCCTCAACCGGGCCTAGCAGCCGCCAAACCCGTGGTAGGACCACGTCACCATAGCCGACTGTCGAATAGCTGCTGGCGGAAAAGTAAAACGAGGACTCCCACGACGGAAGACAACGCCATCGGTAGAACACTGCCCAGAAGAAAACGTGCACGAAATGCAGAACAGTGACCAAGGTCGAAAACCGAATCATCAGGATGGCGGCGTGCAATGGGCTCAGGTGGGTGACCCCGCGCTCAATGCTGGCTCTCGCCCAATGAACAAGCACCGCGATCCCGGCGCACTGGATCCAAAGCGTAACCGTAACCAGAAAAACCGCAGCGAGCAAAGGTCATCATCTCCATTCCTAAGCGGTTTAGCGAACACTTGGATTCGGAGATGCACTTTCTTCTCCAAGTGAAAATAGCTCCCCGAGAACTCAAAAAGGCGACCCATCTTGAAAACTAACGCCGCGTCGCGTCTGTCCTCAAAAGGTCGCGCCCTGCTCCGAGCTGCGTCTCCGGAACTGGACCTTAATTCGGCACCGTTCCGCTGTCGGGGCCCGGACAGTTCCAACTGTTCTGACACTGCACGACAATGTGAAGCCAGCGTCCGCCTCCCGTTGCATGCGGTTACCGTCTCGGACATTTGGCGCACAAGTTGCACGTTGAGAGATGACACGCAGTTCGAGAACCAAAGAGTCCGCTGCAATCAGCGGCTTCTGGGCTAGCTTAATGATCGCCGTACTCGATGGTTCGAATCGACGCTGGCTGGCTTTGAAGGGCTGCGCAGATTGCATCCCCGGGCAGCTGAGCTGAAGGAAAGACATGGAACACACCAACGCATCTCTCGGAGCTGACGAGCATCAGGAAATCTCACGCAGCGAAGAGGCTACTCAGGCATTAGAGCAAGTCTTGTCAAATGGGCTTCCAGTTCTTTACAGACAGGCGTACCGGCTGTTGGGCAACCGAGCCGACGCCGAGGATGCGGTTCAGGATGCTCTTCTCGCCGCATATACGCACCTGGACCAATTCAAGGGGCAGTCACAGATGTCTAGTTGGGTGACCGCATCGTACTCAACAGCGCTCGAATGAGGCTGCGGAAGCGCCTACGCTGCATCCACGTCCCGCTCGACGAGCCAATCGGACAGGTTCAGATCCTTTCGATATCGGAGCGACTCGCAGATGGACGACCTAATCCCGAAGATGAGTATCGAAATGCTGAGTTGAGCACATACTTGATGCGTTTTCATGGTCGGCTGTCTCCGACCCTACGCAGAACATTTCAACTGCGCGCGATTGACGGTTTATCGGTACGTGAAACTTCGCAGATCCTCGGAATGCCACACGGAACTGTGAAGGCGCAATTTGCACGTGCACGCAAGAAGCTCAAGGAGTGGATGGTGCGGGCCGCGAAGGGGCGATCTTGTCGTCTGCTGGATCGATTACCGAGTTTCTGAGTTCGACAAGTTTGTACTAGCTCCTTTGAACAGGTGAGTTCGGGTGTGCCGATGAGACTGTGATTATGCTGAAAGACCAAGAGGCCCATCGCAATATTAACGATCTGACCGATGAAGAGATCTATTACGAGATTCACGGTCTTGAGCCCCCATCCAGAATCGAACGAGGAACAAGGTCATGGTGGCGGTCTCGCACCGCCATCATCTTCTTAATACTGTTGCTCGGTGTAATCGCCTTCATCTGGTTCGACCCTCGTTGACGGGTGATCGCCTTGCAACGGCGGTGTCCTGCGGGAACTCGAGGGCATTCTCAGGACTCTTCGGCATGGCGGGAACCGCGGGACTCGAACTCGCGGCCTCCTGCTTGAGGCGCAGGCGCTCCATTACTGTGAGAAATTCTAATGTGAGAAATACGTCGGCTTTTGGGTAGTGCACCCAAAGATCGCTAAGGCTCGTCGGGAGCTTCCAATTTCTGGAAGAACCCGGCGCTGCATCCCCACCCCCGGGTGAATAGACTCGCGCTAAACCCAAAAGGAGGGGGACATGAGCACGCGACACAGGTACCAATACGGAAGTCTCACAAGGAGGAAACGAATTCGGACGGAAGATGTCTGGCAGTTCCGTTACTACGAAACTTCCCCAGAGGGGCAACGGCGCCGGCGGTCTAAGATCATCGGTATGCTAAGCCAGTATCCGACACCGACCGATGCGCTTCGGATTCTCGAACGATTTCGACTACGGCTCAATCTTCAAAACCGATTGGGCCTGCCGATTACGCTGGATGCTCTTGCGGATGACTACGTCGAGAAAGAACTGCCACTGCTACGTTACGGAACGCAGCAAGCGCATCTGTCCAGTTTGCATCGGTGGATACGACCGCGTTGGGGTGGATGCCTCGTCTGCGAAATCAAGCCGATCGAGGTTGAACAGTGGCTTCGATCTCTGCCGTTGGCAGAGAAGTCGAAGGTAAACCTGCGGAGCCTTTTGCACCTTGTGTTCCAGCATGGACGGCGGTGGGAGATAACCGACGTTAACCCCATTGATCTGGTGCGGCAGCGCGGTGGGCGCCGATCGATTCCGCGAGTGCTGAGCGTGCATGACATGCGTTTGATCCTGGGAGAGCTGACGGAGCCGTACCGCACTATGGTTCTGATCGCGGCCTGTCTTGGTCTCCGCGCCAGCGAAATTATCGGCTTGAAGTGGGGCGATCTGAATTGGGAGGACCGCACGCTACTGGTGAGGCGAAGTGTTGTCCAGGGCCGAGTGGGCGATACCAAGACGGAAGCTTCGCGGCTTCCTCTTCCCGTTGATTCCAATCTGGCCGATGCCCTCAGGGCACACTGGCAGCGTAGCTTGCACCGAGAACCGAGCGACTGGATATTTGCGAACCGCAAGGGGAAGCCACGCTGGCAGGAGAGCATTCTGCGACGGGACATCAAACCGGCAGCGGTGCGTGCCGGCGTTGGCAAGATTGGCTGGCACACGTTTCGGCATTCTTATTCGAGCCTGTTACGTCGAGTCGGTGCTGACATCAAAGTCCAACAAGAATTGCTGCGGCACTCGACCATCCAGAGCACGATGAATGTCTACACGCAAGCCATGTCGGAGGGCAAGCGTGCCGCCAACAGTGTGATCGTTCGGAGCGTATTGCCCTGTGAAAGTTGTGGTGGCATGAGCGCATGAGCGGTGCCCAACACGGTCGCTAATGGGAGCCAATGGGTACCGGGAAGGCTGCAAGTGGTTGCGGGGGGTGGATTTGTTCCCCAGCCGCATGTTGATTCCGTGTAACTTGCTGAATCTACGATAGTCCGGAATGCCAAAAAAGGCTACAAAGGCAAATCCTTCATTCAGTTTTCATTCAACCTCAGTCTTTCGTCTTTCCGCACGAATTCTTGCTTGGACCCACTTTTGCGCCGTTCGCTTAGAGAGTGTACCGCCGTGAAAGGGCCGGAGTTGACAGTAAGTTACTGAAACTACGCGACACGGATGGCTACCGAAAGCGCTTTCGGTAAGGGGATAGAAGCAGTTCGTGGATCATGAATGGATCAAGAATTAGTTTGGCAAGAAGTGCATTGCGTCAATAGGACATCAACCGCAACGACCCGCTTCGAAGCGGCGGCAATCAGCCATGAGTTGAGTCAGAGATGCCGCTTATTCCCAAGGGACCCATGATCAAGAGGTCGGGGAGGGTTAGGGCCCGGCGCACGTGCAAGGCGGAGTCTCGCGGCCATTGTTACCAGATCGGCGAGAGAGTCAGCCTTCATCTTTCGCATCACCTGACCTCGGTGTGCCTTTACCGTGATCTCGCTGATGCTGAGCTCGCCACCGACCTGTTTATTCAACAGACCGGAAACCACCAGCGCCATAACCTGCCGCTCACGATGTGTGAGCGACGCGTAACAGTCCCGGAGCGCCCGTATCTGCACCTCGCGACCAAGTGCGGCCCGGCTGCGCTCGATGGCGTCTCGGATAGCACTCAACAGCACATCATTGCCGAATGGCTTCGTCAAGAACTCGATAGCGCCTGCCTTCATGGCCTGGACGGACATCGGTATGTCACCGTGACCTGTTATGAAGATAATCGGCATGTCGATCCGATCGCTGGCGATGCGTTTCTGCAGATCGAGACCATTGAGACCTGGAAGAGAAACGTCAAGTATGAGGCAGCTCGGAACAAGGACTCGTGAGCGGCAGAGAAATTCCTGTGCGGAAGCGAATATTTCCGGCTGCCAGCCTTCGCAGCGAATCAACAACTCCAGCGACTCGCGAACGGAGACGTCGTCGTCAACCACGAATACGATTGGTGTGCCGTCCGACATGCGTGATGACTCCACTTCATGGCCAGGTGCGCGGACTAAATTCATTTTATATCCTCCTGGTGCAGCACATAGCAGATCGCTTACCTCACTCGAAGTGCGACATTGAGCGCCTGAAGCAGAGCCGTGTCACTGAATGGCTTGAACAGGCACTCAACCGCACCCTGTTCGAGCATTCGCGAGCGCACAGCCTCATCTCTCTGAGCGGTGATGAAGACGATTGGAATCTCTTGTCGACGACGCTTCAATTCCTGCTGAAGGCCGGGTCCGGTCATTCCGGGCATGGCAATGTCGAGGATCAGACATCTGGTTTGGCCGACGCAATCGGACGCGAGGAACTCTTGCGCCGACGAGAACGCGCGGACTGCAAAGCCGAACTCCTTCAGCAAGTCGGGTAGCGACTCGCGCACGGACTCATCATCATCGACTACTGACACAAGCGAACGTGTAACTTTCATAATTCCTTGCCGCACCCGTCGCGGCTGGCGTCTCCGAATGCCCCGACTGGCCTCGGCGGCCGTCAAAACCCTCGGGTCCGCAAAGAATAGCGAATGAAAACGCGACTTGGGGGCGGTCCATGTCACAAGGATGCGCTACTCCAGTGGAGAGCGCCATTGTCCCTTAGTATTGGTTCGGTGCCGATATCAATGCCGGCGCGGCGGACGAAGATGATCGCGATCTCTTGTAAGTGTGGATTTCATAGATTTCTCATAAAGTATCCGTATCGGCTCCGGCAGGCGACCGCATGTCACGATCAGGGTCGGCGCCGGTCGCGCCGTCGAGTCCCCGAGGAATAGAAAACGAGAACGTAGCTCCCGGACCGTCATTCAGCGTTGCCCACAGACGACCCTGATGACTCTCGATAATGGAGCGACTGACGCATAGTCCGACCCCCATACCGTCATTCTTAGTTGTGTAGAACGTTTCGAAGAGTCTGTCGACAGTCTGAGGATCGAAACCGATCCCCGCATCTTTCACGCTGAGGAGCACCCGATCGCCTTCGTCTCGTTCGGTCCTGATCAACAACTCCCTGGGGCGATCATTGACAGTATTCATCGCGTCCGAAGCATTCCGGAGGAGGTTCAGAATTACCTGCTGGAGCTGGACGCGGTCACCTGCGACCAGCGGGAGGTCGTCGGCAAGCTCACATCGCAAGATCAGCCGGCTTCTTTGAAGCTCACTCAGTGACAGAACAATCACTTCTCTCGTAGCGTCATTCAGATCGACCCGCTCTGCGAGCGTATGTTTCTTGCTGAAGAGTGCTCGCAATCGCGTGATCACATCAGACGCACGGTTGCCATCGCGAATCGTTCGCCGGGCCGTTTCACGCGCACCGTCGACGTTCGGCGGATCCAATGTCAGCATCCGCAGGCAAGTGCTGGCGTTAGTGACGATACCTGAGAGCGGCTGGTTCACTTCGTGCGCGATTGACGCCGTCAAGGTAGCGAGGCTCGTGACACTGGCGACGTGTGCGAGCTCCGCCCTGGCCTTGGCAAGTGCCTCTTCCGAAAATTGCCGCTGCGTCACATCCTGAACCGCACCGATATATTCCAGGCGCCCGTCGTTGTCGCGAATCCCGTGCGCGATCAAGTGCAGGTATTTGACCGTATTATCAGGCATTAGTAAACGGTGTTCGTACTCAAAATCTCTGACCGCGCCTCGCGCCCTTTCGACCATATCGTTCATCAGCGGGATGTCTTCTGGATGGACTCGAGTGGCGATCAAGTCAAGCGTCACAGGCACATCCCGTTCAAACCCAAAAATGCGATAGAGTTCCTCTGACCACGTGATTTCGCCTGTCTCCACACGCCAGGACAAACTGCCGATTCGACTGAGACGTTGGCCTTCGGCTAGAAACGCTTCACTGCGCTTGAGTGCGTCCTCTGCGCGCTTCCTCTCGTCGATATCGGTGTGCAGAGCGCACCAGCGAAGGATTCGCCCATTTCCATCTCGAA
>WNFS01004308.1_pt1 | contig 10841 bp, 8 predicted proteins | sample 5400141 | NCBI WGS metagenome assembly WNFS01 (sample SAMN13153358, study PRJNA577476) | soil metagenome | isolation source: 60 cm saprolite under Madrone tree | place: USA:California | collected 2016-06-14 | reverse complement strand
TTCGAACTGCATCTGCCGCTGGGCACGGCGCAAAAGTTCTCCGCGGAGATCGCGGATATTCCTCCGGACAAGTGGGTCAGTTGGCGGCGCCATCGCGTGGAAAACGGAGAAACGCTCACATCCATAGCCAAGAAATATCACGTGACGGCTGCGGCCATCGCCGATGCCAACAATTTGGAGCGTAAAGCCGCGCTCGATGCGGGCGAAAAACTGATCATCCCCGCGACGCAGCCGCAATCGGAAACGAAACGGCGGCTGGTAAGTTATCGCGTGCGCCGCGGCGACACGTTCCTGGGAATCGCCGACCGCTTCAGCGTGAGCGCGGACGACTTGCGCAAATGGAATCGCTTGAGGGCCAACAAAGTGAGCCGCGGCATGGTGCTGCGCATCTACACGCTCGGCGGTGCGCCAGAAACATCGCCCGCACGGGCGCGATCCAAGTCCAAGAAAAAAGCCTCGGGGCCCGCGGCAGGCGGCGCAGTCGCTGCAAATCACAATTAAGTCTTTTTGCATGAATGGATTACGGGCGAGCGAGGGTCTCGAGGAGTCTCCTCTGGCGGTTTATTCTCGCCCCGATCCCCGCACTCCCGGCAGCCTCTTCGAAGGAATACCGCAGAATGCTTGACAACTCCCGGCGAGTACGGTAACAACGGCTCAAGGACGGGGTGGAATTTTACGTAACTCCGGCCAGAACAGCGACCCGTGGACCCCCTTAGCAAACGGGGGCCAAAGATTCCCCCAGGGGAGGATGGAATGGAAATCGAGAAGGACAATTTCGAAGACGACAACGAGCTGTCACGGCTGGAAGACGACGAGGAGCTGGCGGGCGAGACGGAAGAGATCGTCGAAACCGAGGAAGAGGAGCTGGTGATCGTCGGTGAGGAGCCCGAGGAAGAGGCGCCCGCTGCAAAGCCTGCGCCTAAGCCCGCGGCAAAGAAGCCGGCCAAGAAAGCGGCGAAAAAGAAAGCCGCGCCGAAGAAAAAGGCGAAAAAATCGAAGCCGAAGAAGAAGGCCGCCAAGAAGAAAGCGAAAAAGGCGGCGAAGAAGAAAAAGAAGCGCTAGGTCTTTTTCAAAAACCAGAGATCTGCGTGAGGAATAGGCCGGGACCATTGTTCCGGCTTTTTCTTTTTGCGGAACCACGCCTCCCGGAGTGGGATTCCAAGAGCCAGGTTACTTCCCAAATTGAACGCAGGGTTTCTCGATTTAGGAATCGAGCTGCCCCGTGGAGCACAGAGCTCGCCGGGGGCAGCAAGTAGCATTAGCATAATCCCGCATGTTGCGGGCTTTGGAACAGATACGGCGTATGCGTGGTGGCGCGCAGTCTCGTCTGATGCGCTGCAACGACGGCTACTATGATGTCGTGAAGTTCCAAAATAATCCGCAACATACGCGCGTCCTGGTCAATGAACTGCTTGGAACCAGATTGGCGGCACGACTGGGGCTGCCCACGACGCCGCTGGCCATTATTTCTGTCAGCGAAGACCTGATTCGGCTTACTCCTGACCTGTGCATACAGATGCCTCGGGCGTGCCCCCCGTGCCGGGCGGGACTGCAATTTGGGTCCCGCTATCCGGGGGATCCGCATCGTTTGGCGTTGCTGGATTTTTTACCGGACATCAAGTCTGGAAAACGGCTGGACTCTGGGAACGCATCCGGAAGTCGGTGCGCGTAGCGGAGTTTACCTTTCCCGGCGACCCCATGCGCATCGACTATAGTTACCGCCGAAATGGCACGCGAGGCTATGTGCAAACGCTCAGCGTTTCTCGTGCTCCTGCGGATTGCAAGCTTTACGCGTACACTGCGGCTGGTATTGCTGCTCGGGCGCCTTTCGCCTCAGAGTTTGCGGCCGTGACCGACGTTCCTCTGCTGCCTGAGAATGAGCGCCATCGCTTCGTGCGCGACACCCTGCGTGACGCGGGGATCGAACCCGTGGGGGTGGACCACTTTGCGACCTGGGTGCCAAAACTGAAGCCCACGATCCAGTGACTGATGATTCCCATCAGGGCAGAAAATGCCGGATCACGCCGGCATTTCAGGGCGGGTTCTATTCGCCCACGGCAAGCACCAGCAGCGTGGCATCGTCCTGCCAGCGGCCCCCGCTGAATTCGCCGACGACGTCCAGGATTTTCGCCTGCAGTTCATCGGCGGACAAAGCGCGGTGATCCTCCAGCAAATGCAGCAGGCGGGCTTCGCCGAACTCCTCGCCCTCCACCCCGCACGCTTCGGTGACGCCATCGGTAAACAAAATCACGCGGTCGCCCGGAGACAATTGCGCCGAGCCCATCTCGAAATCCCGGGTCGCGAACACGCCAAGCACGGGGCCGCCTTCCCGCAATCGCTCGTGCGAACCGTCGGAGCGCACCACGAACGGCGCATTGTGCCCGGCATTGACGTAAGTCAGGCGGCGCAGGGGGCCCTCCAGCTGCGCATAGAAAAAGGTGATGAAGCGGTCGCTGTCCGTATTCCGGTAGACGATGGAATTCAGCCGGCTGCAAAGAAGATTCGGCGCAAGGGACAGCGAGGAAAGTCCGCGCACAGCGGCTTGCAGATTGGACATCAGCAGCGCGGCGGGCATCCCTTTTCCCGCCACGTCGGCGATGCAGATTCCCAGCATTTTCTCGTCGAGCGGAAGAATGTCGAAATAATCGCCGCCTACCAGCCGGGCCGACTGCCACGCGCTGGCGATTTCATATCCCGGCATTTGTGGAATCTCGCGCGGCAGAAGTTTTTCCTGAATCGCTCTGGCCTCGGCGATCTCCCGTTCCTGTTCCTGCTGGTGAACCAGGGCCTCTTCCCGCGCCCGGGCCTCTTCCGCGGCGCGGCGCCGCGCTTCGCGGCGCTCGCGGCCCAGGCCGATTTGCTTCTGGAGGATTTCCAGCAGCCGCGTGTTGGTCCACGGCTTCTCGACAAAGTCGCTCACGCCATACTGCATCGCTTCCACGGCCAGGCCCACGGTGGCCCATCCGGTCATGGCCACCACGGGCGGAGCGTCCTCGATCTCCCTCAGCCGGCTGAGAACATCCAAACCTTCGCGTCCGGACGTGGTGTCGCGCGCATAGTTCAGATCAATGAGCAGAATATCGAACTCCTGGCGGCCCACCGCCGACAGCAAGTCCGCCGGAGAATTCACCGTTTCGATGCTGTAGCCGTGCCCCTTGAGCAGCAGCCGCAGGGCGTCCAGAACATCCTGCTGGTCGTCGGCGATAAGAATTCGTTGGTGCATTGTTCCGTGGTCCCTTGAAACTGGCAGCGCCGCAGTCTGCGGTGAAATCTAGTTGGCAATGCAAACTAGCTTGTGGGTTCTTATGATTTGAACATGTTCAATATCCTAATCGCGCTGCAGGGCCCCAGGATCGGAGCCTACGCTCTTAAGGGCAGTCCGGCTTCCAGTGCCGTACGGCAACAAGTCTTTTCGTGTGAGTTCCTTCCAGGCAGGAGAGGCTGTGAAAAAAATCCGGCATGGCCACTCATGGGAACGCTCGTCCCACTTCCGCACAACACTTCGCCAAAGGTTTCTGGCTGCCGGATTTCCTAGAGACGATCTGCTCTTTGCGGAGTCTATCCTCTCGTTTCTTGGGGAGTGGGAACCCGCGCTCCAGAGCCACAAACTAACCGGCCCGGTTCCCAACCAACTCCTCACTACCGGCCAGCCCACCTTAAAGGACCGGTTCGGACCAGTTTTCGAGCGTCTCCTTGACCTTGTGCAGGAACTGGTGGGCGATGGCACCGTCCACCACGCGATGGTCGTAGCTGAGCGTCACGTAACACATCGAGCGGATGGCGATGGAGTCGTTGATCACGACCGGACGCTTCTCGATGGCGCCGAGACCGAGGATGCCCACATTGGGCTGGCTGATGACCGGCAGACCGAACAAGCCGCCGAAGACGCCCGGGTTGGTGATGGAGAAGGTGCTTTCCTGCACTTCTTCGGGCTTCAGCTTCTTCGAACGCGCGCGCTCCGCGAGGTCGTTCATGTTCCGCTGGATGCCGAGAATGTTTTTCTCGTCGGCGTTTTTCACCACCGGGACGAGCAGGCCCCAGTCGAGCGCCACGGCGATGCCGATGTTGATCTCCTTGTGCAAGATGACGTTCGTTCCATCCAGCGAAGCGTTCAGCGTCGGAAAAGAGCGCAGCCCGGCGACCGCGGCCTTCACGAAGAAGGGCATGAACGTCAGCTTGGTCTCGTAGCGCTTTTCGAATTCGTCCTTGGACTTCGCGCGCAGCGCGGCCACTTTGGTCATGTCGATTTCGTCGACGGAGTAGACGTGCGCCGAAACGCGCTTCGAGGCCACCATGTGTTCGGCGATGCGCTGCCGCATGGTGCTCATCGGCTGCACTTCGTAATTGCCGAAGTACATCTTTTCGCGTGGGACTGCCGTTTCAAGCGCGACGTGCGCCTGCCCGCCGGACACTCCTGGTGCAGATGCCGGTGGGGGTGCCGGCCGCGAAGATGCCACCGGAGCCGGACCGGAGTATGTCGCGGGAGGGGCAGCTGCCGGCGCGCCACCCGCTGCAATCAAGGCTTCAATGTCCTGCTTACTGATTCGCCCGCCCGCGCCCGTACCCTCCACGGCGGAGAGGTCGATGCCGTGCTCCTTGGCCATGCGGCGAACCAACGGCGAACTGTGAATCCGCTCGCCCGTTGAACTCGAGGAAGAAGGTGCAGGTGCGGCCGCAACCGGCGCCGCCGGAGCAGGAGCCGCAGGCCTCGGCGCTGCCGGGGCTGGCGCTGCGGGGGCGGGAGCCTTTGCGGCAGGGGGAACTGGCGCAGCCGTTTTCGCCGGAGCCGGCGCTTGCGCCGCAGCCGCAGAGCCCGCCGCGTCAATGACGCCGACAATCGTTTGAATCGGCACGGTCTGGCCTTCGCCGACCTTGATCTCCTTCAGCACGCCGGCCGAAGGCGAAGGAATTTCCGCGTCCACTTTGTCCGTGGAAATCTCGAATAGCGGCTCGTCGCGCTCCACTTGGTCGCCTGGCTTCTTCAGCCATTTGGTGATGGTGCCCTCGAAAATGCTCTCCCCCATCTGGGGCATTACGATGTCTACTGCCATGGTCTACTCCTCCGCTGCAATCCCAAATCAATAATTATAGCTCACAGAGCTTCTTTGCTGCCTGTTGGCTCACGCCTTTATCGTGTAACTGCGTTCAAACCAATAAGAATGCATTCGGCGTAGAAACTTCTCCGACAACGGGAACCCCGAGGCTGACCCAATAACGGAATCAATGCCGCAGTGTGGACGCAAGGCCGTATCCTCTTTTCCGACCCATTCGCGTATCTCGCCGGGAGAAAATGTTTGTAGGCAATAAAAGCATCCGCAGCGCTCACTTGCAACAACCTCGTTTCGGTGCCGCGCTGCATGGGTGTGAGCCCGGACATAGCCGGGTCCTACAGCCTTGAGCAGACGCTTGACCAATAACCGTATCCTCACGCCAAACGGCAACTCGCCCGCGGTTTTGCTCGTCAATATCGTGCCAATTCCTTCGCGGCGGAAAAAATCTTTTTCGCGTTGGGCAGAAAATATTCTTCCAAAGTTGGTGCGTACGGTACCGGTGTATCGAGCGACGTTACGCGCATCAGCGGCCCGTCCAGATCGCTAAATGCTTTCTCGCAGAGAATCGCCGCGATTTCACCGGCGATGCCGCCCGTTTTCGTGTCTTCATGCACGACGAGACATTTACTCGTCTTCTTCACCGAATGCAAAATCGTCTCTTCATCCAGCGGCAGCAACGTCCGCAAATCGATCACTTCCGCCTCGATCCCTTCTTTCGCCAGGGCCTCGGCCGCTTCGAGCGAAGTATGCAGCATCGCCGCGTAGGAAAGGATCGTCAGGTGTTTCCCTTCGCGGCGCACCACGGCTTTGCCGATCGGCAGGGTGTAGTCTCCGGCGGGAACCTCTCCTTTGATCCGGCGGTAGAGGAACTTGTGTTCGAAGAAGAGCACCGGATTATTGTCCCGCACCGCGGCCTTCAGCAAGCCCTTCGCATCGTACGGCGTCGAGGGATAAATCACTTTCAGCCCCGGTGTGTGCACGAAGTACACCTCCGGATTCGCCGAGTGGAACGGCCCGCCATGCACGCCGCCTCCGGATGGCCCGCGCACCACCATGGGCGCCGGGGCATTCCACAGGTAATGTCCCTTGGCGACGAAATTCGTAATCTGGTTGAAGGCGCAAACGATGAAATCGATGAACTGCATCTCGACAATGGGCCGCAGCCCCAGATAGCTCATCCCGCAGGCCGCGCCGATAATGGCGCTCTCGCTGATGGGCGTATCGATCACGCGCTCCCAGCCGAACCGCTCCAGCAAGCCTTCGCTGGTCTTGAACGCCCCGCCGTACACCCCGACGTCTTCGCCGAGCAGCACGACGGCCGGGTCTCGCTCCATTTCCTCGAACATCGCCTGCTTGATGGCTTCGAGAAATGTGACTGGCGTTCCGTTCGACGCGCCGCCGTTTGTTCCGGGCATGGTTACCTCCGCGCCTTTCTCGAAGCGCTCGCAGCCCCGGACTTCACGGTTTTCTTTGGCGCCACCTTCGCCGCCGGCTTTCGACCGTTCGTGGATTTCGCCTCATTCCCAATCGTATGCTCCACTGGCGGCGTATCGCCGAAGTGAATCGGCGCATGCGCGCCGCCGGAGCCTTTGCCGGATCCGAATCCCGGAACCGCCCAAACCGCTTCGACGCTCGACCCCGGCGGCGTCACTTCCGCAACCGGGCGCTCCCACTTCGCGCGGATCTTGTGGCAATCGTCGCCAGTGCAGTAGACGCCGGTCTCCGCCAATTCCGGCGGGGGCATCGGAGAGTCCTCCGCAAAGTCCCGCTCCTTGGCGAGCAGGGTGTTGATCTTCTCCTCAATCTCTTTCCTGCTTTTGGCGTCGAGCAGCTTTTCACCCGTCAGGAATTTTTCGTAGAGTGCTATCGGGTCGCGCGCTTCCCAATACGCGCGCATCTCTTTCGGCACGTATTCGGCGGGATCGTGCTGCGCGTGGCCCATGCGCCGAAAAGTCTTGGCTTCGATCAGAATCGGCCCTTCCCCAGCCCGCGCCCGCTCCACCGCTTGCTTCGCTGTGGAATACATCGCGACCACATCATTGCCGTCAACAATGTAGCTCTGGATCCCATACGCCTTCGCACGGTCCGCGAGATTCTCGAGCGGCACCTGCTTGCGCACCGGTGTCGAATACGCCCACAGATTATTCTCAAGAATCAAAACAAACGGCGCCTTCTGCACGGCCGCAAAATTCAGCCCTTCGTGAAACACGCCGGTGGAGCTGCCGCCGTCCCCAATCCACGTCATGGCCACAATCTTTTGACCCAGATATCTTCCGGCCATGGCCACGCCGGTCATCACCGGAATCAGATCCCCGAGCATCGAGATCGGCGAAACGATATGCAGATTGTCCAAATCCCCGAAGTGGCTGGTGCCGTCCTTGCCCTTGGTCGGCGAATCGTACTTCGCCATGTGCTGCATGAAAATGTCGCGGGGCGGCACGCCCTTCACCAGCAGCGCACCGATGTTGCGGATCATCGGCGCCAGCCAATCTTTCTTCTCCAGCGCATATGCGGTTCCCACGGAAATCGCTTCCTGGCCCAGACTGGAGTAGAGCCCTCCGACAATTTTGTTCTGCCGGAACAGCTTCACCATCATGTCTTCGACGGCGCGGTTCAGCCGCATGTAGTAGTACAGGTCCAGATACTGTTGCCGCGTCAATTCCTTCTTCATCCCCTGCTCCAATTCCTATGCGGATACCATGACGGCCTGCTCGTCGTGCCCCAGCTTCTCCATCAATTCTTTTTTCGACGCTTCCTTCATCTTCAGCCCGAGCACTTCTCCCAAGTGCTTTGCGATCCGGGGGGAGACTTCCTTTTCATCGACATTGCGCCCCAGCAATTTCTCAAGCGACGTGGCTTTCCGGTCCGCGATTCCGCACGGCACGATCAGGTCGAAATTCCGCAAATCTGTCGACACGTTATACGCAAACCCGTGTGAAGTAACCCAGCGGCTGATGTGCACGCCGATGGCCGCAAGTTTTTCGGAAGTGGCGAGTGGCGAGTGGCGAGTGGCGAGCGCGGAACTACTCTGTGCAACATCCACCCAGACGCCCGTCTTGCCGGGCTCGCGAACCGCGGTGATCCCAAATTCCGCGGTCGCGCGAATCATCGCTTCTTCCAGCGTTCGAACGTACCACACGACGTCACGCCGGATCGCGCCCAGGTTGAGAATCGGATATCCCACAATCTGTCCCGGCCCGTGATAGGTAATGTCCCCGCCGCGATCGGTGGCGTGAAATTCCACGCCCTTCTGCCGCAGCACATGCTCCGACGCCCGCAAATTCTCCCGCTTGCCGCTTCTCCCGAGCGTAATGACAGGCGAATGCTCGCAAAGCAGCAGCACATCTTCAATCGCGCCGGCTTTCCGCGCGGCCACAACACGCTTCTGTAGCTCCCACGCTTCCGCGTAGCCTATCATCCCCAAATCAACTTGCAGCGCTTTCGTCATTTCTTCATCAATCGGCGCGATTGCCAACTCTTCGCGGTTCTCAGTCGTCAGTGATCAGTTCTCAGTGAGAAAGAAAATCAAAAAAACCTCGTCCAATTTCTTCACGCTGGACTGACAACTGAAAACCAATAACACGCAGCTACACGTTGATCTGCAGGCCACGAACCGAGGCAAACGCATCGCCCATCGCTTCCCACACTGTGGGATGCGCGTGGATCATATTCATCATGTCGTCAATGGTGCCTTCGAGATTCAGCACTGTCGCGGCCTCGGCGAGAAGTTCCGTCGCCAGCGGCCCGATGATGTGAATCCCCAGCACCTCGCCGTACGATTCATCGGAAACCACTTTGACGAATCCGCCGTGACTCCCCAGAATCGTTGCCTTGCTGTTCCCCACAAACGGGAACTTCCCGATTTTCACATCGTACCCCGCGTCGCGCGCCTGCTTTTCCGTCAATCCAATCGAGCCGATCTGCGGCTCGCAGTACGTCGCATTCGGAATCCGAGTCTTCACAATCTGATGCGCCGGTTTTCCGGCGATGTGCGTCACGGCGATAATCCCTTCCATCATGGCCGCATGCGCCAGTTGCGGCAGTCCCGCAACGATATCTCCGATGGCATAGAGCCCCTTCTCGGCCGTCTCCATGTTATCGCCGACGTGGACGAATCCGCGCTCCAGCTTGGCCTTCGATTTTTCCAGCCCGCAGCCATCCGTCATGGCCTTGCGGCCCACTGCCAGGAGCAATTTTTCCGCCTGCAGCGTCTGCGGTTTGCCATCCTTATCCTTGAAGGAAACGGTGACGCCCTTCGCGTCTTTCTTCACCGATTCCACGGCGCAACTGGTGAAAACCTGGATGCCTTTTTTCTGAAAAGCCTTGGTCAGCTCCGCGGAGATTTCTTCGTCCTCGACCGGCACAATGCGCGGCAACGCTTCCAGGATGGTCACCTGCGTCCCGAACGAATTGTAGATGGACGCAAATTCCACGCCTACCGCACCGGCACCAACGACGATCAAGGTCTTCGGAATTTCCGGAAGTTCAAGAATCGAGCGGTTGGTAAGGATCGTCTTGTGGTCGGGTTCAATGCCGGGAAGCGATTTCGCCTCGGACCCGCTCACCATTAGGATGTTGGCCGCTTCGATTTCGGTTTTCTTTCCGTCCTTTTCCACGCTCACGCGGCCCGGGCCTTCATACCTTCCCCAGCCCTGGACCCATTCCACTTTGTTCTTCTTGAAAAGGAATTCGATGCCCTTCGAATGCTTCTTGACGATTTTGTCTTTTCGCGCGAGGACGTTGGCCCAGTTGATTTTCAGCCCGCTGACCTCGAACCCGAGCTCTGCGCCATTTTTGAAGTGGTCGTAAACCTCGGCGTGATGCAGCAGCACCTTGGTGGGAATGCAGCCGACGTGGAGGCAGGTTCCCCCCAGGTAGGGGTCCTTTTCCACAACAACGGTTTTCAGGCCAAGCTCGCCTGCACGGATGGCCGCCACATACCCGCCGGGACCGCTGCCGATAATCGCAACATCGTACTTTGCCACTCGTAGTCTCCCTTCCACAGGGCCAGAACCGGTGAGTTGAGCACCTTCCCAGCGCAGTCACACTCGAAAAAGCTCGAGGGGGCAAGCCGATAAGACGGGGCGCCAGTCGTTAGATTCGCGGACGCCATGCAAGACGCAGAAAAAGCCGCCCGCGCTTACGGCGCAGACGGCTGCGTCCCAGCAAACATGGAATTTTAACAGCGGTACGCGCCACTCGCAACCCGACGGCTGGCGGGCGCTGGCGGGCTGGCGGGGTAGTGGGTCAGTTTACGGTTACGTTTACCAGGAGCTGGGTCATAACTTCCGGATTGACGACTCGGCCAGAATCGTCGCATCCGTTGCAGACCGATGAACGAAGGGCCATGTTGCACAGTACAGTTGCCCGTTTCACATTCCCTTCCGCAAGATCGTGCTTCGCAATCGCGCATGATCGATCGCCGCGTCGTTGACCAGTGGGATGGGTTTGTTGGCGGGAAGGACTACGATAGAATGTGCGCTCGAGCGGCGGGGACGCTCAGCTATGGTCGGTGAAGTCCTGGGCCGTTACCGGATCGTCGAGGAGATCGGAGCCGGCGGCATGGGCGTGGTATTCCGCGCGCGCGACGAGCGGCTGGGCCGCGATCTCGCGCTGAAGGTCCTCTCCCCAGGTGTACTGCACGATGAAGCTTCCCGCAAACGCTTCCGCAACGAAGCACTCATGCTGTCGCGGCTCAACCATCCTTCCATTCAGGTCATCCACGACTTCGACACGCAGGACGGGGTCGATTTCCTCGTCAGCGAACTCGTCCCCGGCGTCACGCTCGTT
>WNFS01008043.1_pt1 | contig 10842 bp, 12 predicted proteins | sample 5400141 | NCBI WGS metagenome assembly WNFS01 (sample SAMN13153358, study PRJNA577476) | soil metagenome | isolation source: 60 cm saprolite under Madrone tree | place: USA:California | collected 2016-06-14 | reverse complement strand
CACATGTCGGGCGCGCTCAACCCGCGCGGGCTGGTGGTGACGAGCTTCGGCGTGCCCACCGAGGAGGAGCGCGAGCACGACTTCCTCTGGCGGGTCCACCACCTCGCTCCGCGCGCCGGGCGACTCGCCATCTTCAACCGCTCGCACTACGAGGACGTGCTGGTGGTTCGCGTGAAGGGCCTGGCGCCCAAGCCGGTGTGGAAGGAGCGCTACGGCCTGATCAATGCGTTCGAGCGAACGCTGGCGTCGGCCAACTGCATCATCCTGAAGTTCTTCCTGCACATCACTCCGCAGGAGCAGGAGAAGCGGCTGCTGGCGCGCGAGAAGAATCCGGCCGACGCCTGGAAGCTGAGCATCGACGACTGGAAGGAGCGCGCGCTCTGGGACGAGTTCACCGAGGCGTACGAGGACGCGATCGGCCGCTGTGCTTCCCCGGACGCCCCCTGGATCGTGGTTCCGGCGAATGCGAAGTGGTATCGCGACCTGGTCGTCGGCGAGGCCCTGGTGGCGGCCCTGCGGCCCCATCGCCAGTCATGGAGGAAAACGTTGGACGCAGAGGGCAAGGTGCGGCGGCACGACCTCAAAGAATGGAGAGCAAAGCACCCCACATCGGGCACTTGACCGTTCAGCTTCAGGCGAGCGGCGGGCCACCTCGATTCCATCCATCGCCCGGCAGACCCAGCAAGCGTGGCGGCGGTCGGCCGGCGGCCGTGACGATCCCATGACCTGCGAATGCGCATCCTCGCGCGCATGAACGTCCTTCTGGTGCAACCTCTCGCGCCAAAGACGTACTGGGGTTTCCAATACGCCGTTGGCATCGTCGGAAAAGGCGCTCCCCACCCACCCCTCGGACTGGCCACCCTGGCGGCGCTCCTTCCGGGGCGTTGGAACCTGCGCATCCTCGATCTGAACGTCGCGCCGTTCGAGGAAGAGGACCTGCGCTGGGCGGACGCGGTGTTGGTGACGGGCATGCTCGTCCACAGCGAATCGATGCACGCCGTGATCTCGCGGGCCCACCGGACCGGGGTCCGCACGGTGGTGGGCGGTCCGGCTGCCAGCTCTCGTCCGGACGAATTCCCCGACGCCGACCATGTGTTCGTCGGCGAGGCTGAAGGACGCCTCGACGCGCTGGTGGCCGCCCTCGAGCTCGGGCAGGGGCCCCACCTGCTCTCCCCGGCCGGCGATGCGAAGCCCGACATGGCCACGGCGCGCGTGCCGCGCTTCGACCTGCTCGACCGCGCGCGCTACACCTCGATGAGCGTGCAGGTCTCGCGCGGCTGCCCGTTCCAGTGTGAGTTTTGCGACATCATCGAGCTGTACGGGCGCAATCCCAGGGTGAAGTCGCCCGAGCAGGTCCTGCGCGAGCTCGACGCGCTCTACCGGCTCGGCTGGCGCGGCTCGATCTTCGTCGTCGACGACAACTTCATCGGGAACCGCCGCGAGGCGGCCAAGCTCCTGCCGGAGATCGAGAGCTGGCAGGGTGCGCACCACCACCCCTTCGAGCTGTACACCGAGGCAAGCGTCGATCTGGCCGCGCTGCCCGCCCTGGTCGATTCGATGGTGGCGGCCGGCTTCACCACCGTCTTCCTGGGAATCGAGACGCCCTCCGCCGAATCGCTCAAGGAGACGCGCAAGCTGCAGAACCTCAAGCTGCCCCTGCAGGAATCGGTGATGCGGCTGACCCGCGCCGGGCTGGAGGTGTACGCGGGCTTCATCGTCGGGTTCGACAGCGATGGCGAGCACATCTTCGAGGCGCAGCGGGCGTTCATCTCGGGCCTGCCGATCGCCGCGGCGATGATCGGGCTCTTGACCGCGCTGCCCAACACCGCGCTCTGGCGCCGGCTGGAGAAGGAAGGGCGCCTCCGCTCGAGCTCGACCGGCGACCAGTTCGGCCGGCCGAACTTCGACCCCGTGCTGGACGAGCGCAGGCTTCTCGAAGGCTACCGGCAGCTGCTGGCGGACATCTACGAGCCCGCTGCCTTCTACGCCCGCATCGAGTCGATGGTCCGCGATCTCGGCCGCGGAAAAGCGCGCTCTCTCTCTGTCGATGCGCTACTGATGTTCGTTCGCATCCTGATCGGCGTCGGCGTGCTCTCGCCGCGGCGGTTCCGCTTCTGGCGCCTGTTCTTCAAGGCCATCACCCGGCCCTATGCGTTCTCGAAGGCGATGTCGATGGCGGTCCAGGGCGAGCACCTGATCCGCTACACCTACGAGGACGTGCTGCCGCGGATCGACCAGGCTCTGGCGGAGCTTGTCACGCCGGTGGTCCAGCGGGCTGCCGCCTCGGAGGCGCGCGCCTGAGCGGCGTCAAGAGACGCGCCGGCCGAACAGGCGCGACATCCAGCCGCTCTTTCCGCCGCGCGGATCGGGCGCGTCCAGCCGCTCGGGCTCGGCGCCGTGCGCGCCCGCCATGCGGCGTTTCACCGTCTCGGCCGTGTCCTGCGTGCTGAAGGTCGCGCTCACCGTCCTGCGCGTGCCGCGCTCCTCGGCCGTGACGGTCAGGATCGACTCTGGAGAGACCGAGAAGATGATGTCGAAGACGACGTTGCCCTTGCTGCCGGGCGGCAGGTCCGGGACGATCAGCGTGCCCAGGTACTCGTTCTGCTGGGCGCGCTCCGCCTCGCCCTGGAAGATGGGGATCTCCAATATCTTTTGGTCGTCCTGCGAGGTCCAGATCGAATAGGCCTTCTTGTGCGGCAGCGAAGTGTTGCGCTCGATCACCTTCTTGAAGCGGCCGCCGGGTAGCCCGACCCCGATGCTCATCGGCAGGACGTCGACGAGCACCATGCCGCCGATGTCGCCCGACTGCATCGAGTGGGCCAGCACCGCCGCGCCCAGGGCCACCGCCTCGTCGGGGTGCACGGCCTTGGAGGGCTCCTTGCCGAAGAACTCGCGCAGCCTGGCGCGGACCAGCGGCATCCGGCTCTGCCCGCCCACGAGCAGGACCTCGCCGATGTCGGCCGGCTTGAGGCCGCAGTTGGTGAGGACCTCGTCGCAGACCCGCACCGTTCGCTCGATCAGGTCGGCGGTCAGCTTCTCCAACTCCGCGCGGCTGACGTTGGCTTCGAGGTTGTACCCCTTGTCGGCGACCATGGCCACGAAGGGGACGCTCACCTGCGCGGTCAGGCGCTCCGAGAGCGCGATCTTGGCGCGCTCCGCAGCGTCGTTGATCCGCTGCAGCGCGACTCGGTCGGCCTCGAAGCGGTCGCCCTCGAAGGCGATGCCGTGCTTTTGCTTGAAGCGCGCCAGCAGGTCCTGCACCAGCGCCTTGTCGAAATCGACGCCGCCCAGGAACGTGTCGCCCCCGGTCGAGATGACTTCGTAGACGTTGCCGTGCAGCTCGAGGACGCTGGTGTCGAAGGTCCCGCCTCCCAGGTCGTACACCATCACGCGCTGCTCGAGCGCGCGGCCCTGCGCGAAGGCGATGGCTGCGGCCGTGGGCTCGTTGACGATGCGCTCCACGTCCAGCCCTGCCAGGGCGCCCGCGGCGCGCACCGCCTGCCGCTGATTGTCGTTGTAGTAGGCCGGGACGGTGATCACGGCGCGCGAGATCCCGGTCCCCAGCCAGCGCTCCGCCAGGTCCTTGACCTCCGCGAGCACGAGCGACGAGATCTTCTGCAACGAGAAGGTCTGCCCGCCCATGCTCACCGCGGCTTCGCCGCGCGGTCCCGCAACCACCTCGTAGCTGAAGCGGCCCAGCAGGTCGGTGACCGCGGGCGACTTGAACTGGCGCCCGATCAGCCTCTTCGCGCCGTAGACGGTGTTCCGGGGATTGATCAGCAGCTGGCTCTTGGCCGGGTGGCCGACCATGAGCTTGCCCTTGTCGCTGAGCGCGACCACCGAAGGGATGGTGTTGTAGCCCTCGCGCGACGGGATCACGAACGGCTTGCCGTCCTTCACCACGGCTGCGCAGGAGTTGGTGGTGCCGAGGTCGATGCCGATCACCGGACCCGCCGGACTGCCGGTTCGCGCCTGCGGAAGCTCGTCGCCCTCTCCCCCCGGCTGACCTGGCGGCTGGGACGGGGCGGCGCCGGGGGCGAGCGTCGGTCGCGGGAGCGGCGGAGGAGCGGGGCGTTTCGACTCTACCGGCCGGCTCGTTGCCGGTGCGCGGGAAGGGACTTCTGCGGCGGAGGCGGCGGGGGCTGGCGCGGGTGCGGCAGCAAGGATCGGCGCGGGCGGGGCAGAGGGAATCGGCGCGGCCGGGGCGGGTGGGACCGGCTCGAGATCCTCCAGCGTCACGTCGAAGTCTTCCTCGATGATGGTCTGCTTCGAGGCGGGAGTGCCCTTCGCGACCGGCGTGGCAGCCGGGGCGGGAGACCTGGCCGCAGCGGCCGGGTTTCCGGCGGCGCTCGCCGCGGTAGTGGGCGCGGGCTTTTCGGCGGCAAGGTCCGGCGGGGGAGCCGTTTTCGCCAGCGGAGGTTTGGCGGATCCTGGCGCGACAGGCGGCGCTCCCCCTGAACCGTCCGCAGCCGCGGGCTTCAACAGCGGCGGCGGCTGGCCTCCCATCCAGGCAATCAGCTCGCGGCCGGGATCATCCATGCGCGCGAGCCACAGCGACATGCCGGGTCCTCCTCGCTCGGCCGGCTCGCCAGGCTGGATGACTTTCTCGACCACGGCATTGGCCCGGAAGCAGTGCTTTCCGTCGCTCAGGGTGGCCGTGAGCCGGATGGCGGTGGCCACCGGGCGCGGATTGGCCGTGCGGAGAAGGAACAGCCGGGAGCCCAGCTCGGGGTGGCGCGCGCGGACCTCGTCGAGCGTCGCACAGGGCAGCTTCACCTGAAGCCCGATGCCTGTCTTCTTCGGACCCTTCGGGGACGAAGGGTCCGCGGGTCCGTTGCCGCTCACGCTCTCATTCTGGGGTGTTGGACATGCAGCTCCAAGAAAGCAGCGGGCCAGGTCCACCCACCTCCGCGCCGGAATGGCCACCCGGCCGCGCAGCAAGTCGGGCGCACTCCTTCCTTTGCCGTGGATCCGCCACGCTGGCGTACCCGCCGCGCTTGATTGACGACCGGGGCGAACACGTACGTTGTCCTGCAACGTCTGAATGGGAGGGGGCAAATGATGAAGCGGTTCCTTGGACTCGCAATCGTGTTCGCCGTGGCGGCCTTCGCCACACCAGCGCTGGCCGATCGGTCGCGCGACCGGATCTCCGCCGACGAGAGCCCCGCGTACAACTCCATCTTCGTCGAAGGCGGTGGCCCGGGCCTGCTCTATTCGCTGAACTATGAGCGCGTGGTGGAGAACGACTTCGGCCTGCGCATCGGCATGAGCTACGTCTCGTTCTCGGCCTCGGCCGGCTCGAGCAGCGCGTCCGCGACCGTCCTCGCGGTCCCGGTGATCTTCAGCTACCTGGGATTGCGGGGCGGGAACCACATCCTCGAGCTGGGCGGCGGCGCAACGGGCATCTACGCGTCGGGAGCGGGGAGCGGCGGCGCCTTCGCGGCGTCGGGTTCCGGAATGATGGCCCTGGGCACCGCGCTCGTCGGGTATCGCCGGCAGCCGCTGGACGGCGGTTTCCAGTTCCGGATCGGACTCGAGGCGCTGGCCGGCAAGGGCCTGGCGTTCAGCAACCCGGACCCGACCAAGTTCGGCGTGCTGCCTTGGCTGTACATGAGCCTGGGCCTCGCGATGTAGGCACGCCCCAGGGACTCGATCGGAAGCCCCCGCCCGCAACACAGGCGGGGGCTTCCCCTTTTCTACGGACCTTCATTCCGATCTGACGCGGTGCCCGCGTCGATGCTCAGGTCGCCTGACTCGCCGCGAACCCGGCCACGAAATCGGAAACCGGCGCCGCCCGCAGCTCGTCCGCCGTGCCCTGCTGCACGATGCGCCCCCGCTCCATCACCGCGATGCGATCCGCGACCGACGCATCCGCCGGGTCGTGAGAAACGATCAGCGCTGGAAGGCGCCACTCGGCGAGCCAGCGGCGGAACGAGGCCCGCAGCTCGCGGCGCGCGGTCGGATCGAGCGATGCGAACGGCTCGTCCAAGAGGAGCGCGCGGGGCTCCCGCGCCAGCGCCCGTGCCAGGGCGACGCGCTGGCGCTCACCGCCGGAGAGAGCGGCGATCCGGCGGCGCGCCAGGTGGGAGACGCCCAGTTTCGTCAGCCATGCGCCCGCGCGGTCGCGGCGCTCCGCGCGCGGCAAGTGGCCGAGACCGAACGCGACGTTTCCGAGGACGTCGAGGTGCGGGAACAGCGCCGAGTCCTGCGGAACGTAGCCCAGGCGCCGGCGCTCGGCGGGCACGTCCACGCGATCGTCGAAGAGCGGCCGCCCGTCGAGCAGGATCCGTCCGCCCGCGTCCGGGCGCGAAATCCCGAGGATGAGGTGAAGGAGGGTGGTCTTTCCGGCGCCGTTCGGTCCGGCGACGAGCACCGTTCCCGAGCTCACCGACAGGTCGACGTCGAGCTGGAGCGAACCGACGCTCCGGGCGATGCGCACCTCAAGCATCGCGCGCCTCGCTGGACACGCGCCGGAGCACCAGCAGCAGCCCGAACGAAGCCGCCACCATGACCAGCGCCAGGGCCCGCGCGGCGCGCAGGTCGGATTCCATCGCCGTGTAGACGGCGAGAGGCAGCGTCTGTGTCCGCCCGGTGAGATTGCCGGCGAAGAGCAGGGTGGCGCCGAACTCGCCGAGCGAACGCGCCCAGCTCATCGCTGCTCCCGCCACCAGGCCAGGCGCGGAGAGAGGCACGGCCACCCGAAGGAAGGTGCGGAACGGCGAGGCGCCCAGCGTCCGGGCGACGGCGATCAGGTTTTCGTCGACGCGGCGGAAGGCCGCGATGGCAGCCTGGATGAAGAAGGGCGCGGACACGAAGGTCTCGGCGAGCACCACTGCCGGCGTGGTGAAGGGAAGCGCGATGCCGTGCCGCTCCAGGAAGGCGCCAAAGAGCCCGCGCCTCCCGAATGCCAGCAGGAGCCCCACCCCGGCGACGGCGGGAGGGATGACCGCGGGAAGCTGGGTGACGGACTCGATCATGCGCGAGACTCGTCCCGCGTGCCGCGCAACCCACCAGGCGACCAGCGAGCCCAGCACCACCACCAGCGTCAAGCTGCTCGCGCTGGTGGTCAGCGAGAGCCGCACGGCGGGGAGCAGCAGCGGGTGGCGCAGGCCGGCCACGAGCTCGTCCCAGCTCAGCGTCAGGCCCAACGAGGCGACGGGAAGGAGGAGGAACGAGACCAGCAGGCCGATGGCGGCAAGCTGGGCGGTGTCCCAGGCGCGGGACCTCATTGGAACCCATGTCGCGCCAGCACCGCCTGTCCGGCGGACGACAGCACCAGCTCGACGAATGCGCGCGCCAATCCGGGTCGTGGCGCGCCGCGAAGCACCGCGATCGGATACTCGGCGACCACGTTCAGCTGGGGAGGAATGGAGATGACCTCCGCGGCGCCCCGCGAAGCCAGCGCATCCGTCCGGTAGACGATGGCAGCGTCCGCCTCGCCGAGAGCGACCTTGGCCAGCACCTGGCGGACATTGAGCTCCCGGGACGCGACCCGCGCCTCGACCGCGGCGCCAAAGGCTGGACCGTAACGGCGCGAAGCCGCCTCCAGGATCCGGACCGTATAGTCGCCGATCGGCACCTCGGGCGCGCCGACCACCAGCCGCCGGGCGCGGGGGAGGTCCGCCAGCGAATGGATTCCGGCCGGGTTTCCCGCCGGGACCACGATCACCGGCTCGTTCCGAGCGAACACCTGCGGCTGCAGGGCGAGCCCGGCGTCGGCGAGAGCGCGCAGGGTGCGCGGATCGGCGGAAGCGAGGACGTCCGCCCGCGCCCCGTGCTCGACCTGCGTGCGAAGCTCCTGCGACCCGGCGAAGTTGAAGGAGAGGGAGGTCCCGGGGTGCTGCTGCTCGAAGCTTCGTCCCAGGTCCTGGAACGCGTCCCGCAGCGACGAGGCGGCGAACACCGTCAGCTGTGCGACCGCCAGCAGCGCGCAGCAGGCTCCCATGGCCAAGATGTCGCGTAGGGCAGGTGCCCGGACTGGCGGGTGTCGTATCCGCCCAGGCTCCTCAGCTCGCGGCGGAACGGCCGGCCCTCCAGCGTCTCCACCATCCGCGCGGCCCGGGGATCGCCGCTCCATTCCTTGGGGAACACCAGATCGAATCGCTCCTCGGAGAGCGGAACGAAGTCCAATCCGTGCGCGACCGCGGCGCTGCGCGTCACTACCCCGGCGTCCGCGGCCCCCATCGCCACGGCCTGCGCTACTTGAAGGTGGCCGCCGAGCAACCGGTCATAGCCCTTGACGGCGGAGGCCGGCACCCGGGCCTTGCGCAGCAACCGGTCGAGGAGGCGGCGCGCGCCGGCCCCCGGCTCGCGGTTGACGAAACGCACGCCAGGCCGCGCGATGTCTTCAGGCCGCCTGATGCGGCGCGGGTTGCCGGGCGCCAGGGCGAACCCTTCCTCGAGATGAGCGAAGGTCACGACCACCATCGCGCGGCCGGCCAGCATGCGGCGCACGAAGGGGACGTTGAACTCGCGCGCCTGCTCGTCGAACAGGTGCGCTCCGGCGACGTGGGCGTGGCCGCGCGCCAGCGCCGTCAAGGCTGCGTCGCTGGAGGCGCCGATCCAGCAGAGCCGCTGGCCGGGCCAGCGGTCGGCAAGGCGTCCGGCCAGGACGGCCAGCCCTGGGTCGCACCCGATGACGAGCAGGTTGGCTTCGACGCTCTCGCGCGTCCGGAGCAGGCGCAGGCCGTCACGCGTCAGCAGAGCGTCAGCCGGAGCGAGGAGGGCGAACGGGTCGTCCGGCCGCAACGGGTGGGCGATCCAGCGGCCCGCCACCAGGCCCGCGAATGCGCGCCGCGCCCCGCGCGGGGGAGTGGCCAGCTGCGCCCGGATTGCGTCGCCCCCTTCCCGCAGCCAGAACAGCTCTTCCACCCGGCAGCCGAGGGCGCGCGCCAGGTTGAGCGCGATCGCCGTCGAGGGCTGGGCGCGTCCTGCCTCGAGCGCGCTCAGGGTCTGCCGGCTGATCCCGGCGCGCGACGCCAGCTCCCCTTGCTTGAGGCCGCTCCGCTGCCGTGCGCGGCGCAGGCCGTTCTCGAGGCTGGGCATGCCGAGACGTGTCACGCGCCCGCCCGCTTCCTGTCAACGGCGGCGCGCAGAACGGCTTGCCAGACCCTCCCGGGTGGCCCTTCCACCTACCCCCAACGGAGTTGCGTTACGGAGCAGCTTGCGCCTCAAATCGCCCGTGCGACACGCCTTGCCCGCCGGCGGTGAACCGGAAGCGCTGGTGATCGAGGACGACCCCGACGCCCGCCACCTGGTCTCGGCGTGTCTTCGCCGCCTGGGCCTGCGCGTCCACGAGGCCGCGACCGGAGCGGAAGCCGCCGCCGTGCTCGCCCGCGCAATCCCGGACGTGATCTGCCTCGACCTCCGGCTGCCGGACACCAGCGGCCTCTCGCTCTGCGAGCAGGTCCGCGCCACACCGCGCTTGCGAGACGTGCCTGTGGTCGTGATCACCGCGTTGGCGCGCCCGATCGACCGGGCCCAGGCCGAGGTTGCGGGCGCGGACCAGTACCTGGTCAAGCCGTTTCGGGTCGACGCGCTCGCCGACTCCGTTTGTGAGCTGATCGGCCTGGCCGGCGTTACCGCAAGCTGAGGTTGGCTGCATGCCCGCGAATGTCCACGTTCCCTGGATGGCGGACACCAAGAACCCTTCGGAGCCGGACCAGGCGACGGAGTCGGGGCGCAGGGCGCCTGGACCTCACCCGGCGGACGACCCACGGGAAGAGCTCATCCGGGATCCCAACCTGAACCAGGCCGACAACTGGCGAGGCTCGCTGGACCAGACGCAAGGGTCGCAGACCGGCAGCGAAGTCGACCTGATCCCAGAGCCGTAAGAGGTCAGGAGGAGAAGGTGCCCAGTCCCCGGTCCGGGCCGGTTGGACCAACCAGGGTGGGGGAAGAGAAACAGGGCGCGCCCCAGGAGGTCCGATAGACTTCGACCGTGTGGCAGAAGCTCAGGCTTCGAACCAGCGCGAGGATGCGGCCGCGGTCCTCGTGGGGTAGTTCGGTGAAGTGCTGGACCAGCTCGCGCTCCTCTTCCGACAGCTCGGGGGCCATGCGCGTCCAATGAGCAAGCCACGTGCCGGCGCGCTGCCGTTCCCGGAGAGCCTGTGCCACCGCTGCGCAGCGCCTCCGCGCTACATCCGCACGAACACCAGCGTTTTCATCCTCTGCCCGCTGGTTCCGGAGAAGTATCCGCGCCAGCCCGTCCGCGAATGCCCGTACTTCCGGCCCAAGGCAGAATCGTGAATTGTGTACAGCCGGTGTCTGAAAACCGACCAGGGAGCCGGTCGGAACTACAGCCAGGTTTCCACCAGTGCCGGGTCGTCCGCCTCGCTCCGGGGAACCCGGATGAGCCCCCGGCGGGCGAGCACCTGCCGCGCTTGCTCGATGCTCTGGAACAGCTCCCATTCGCTCGGGGAGAGGCCGTCATCCTCGACGAGGATCTTCCGGACCGCGCAGCAGTGCGGGTAGTCGGTGGGGTGATCGAAGACGCTCCAGAGCTCCACGCGCTTCACTCTAGAGCGCCCGATCGGGAACGCCAGAAAACCTCTACATCTTGCGATACACGCCCACCACCACGCCGATGATCTGCGTCTCGCGAAAGTCGTCGCGGTTCACGAAGATGGGCTTGAGGCGCGGGTTGGACGGCTGGAAGCGGATCCGGTCGCCCTCCGGATAGTAGCGCTTCACCGTGGCCTCGCTCCCGGAGGTGTTGTCGATCATCGCCACCACGATTTCGCCGGACGCGGCCTGAAGTTGCTTGCGGACGAAGATGTAGTCGCCGTCGAAGATGCCGTCGCCGATCATCGAATCGCCGGCCACGCGCAGCGCGAACACCTT
>WNFS01006030.1_pt1 | contig 10843 bp, 9 predicted proteins | sample 5400141 | NCBI WGS metagenome assembly WNFS01 (sample SAMN13153358, study PRJNA577476) | soil metagenome | isolation source: 60 cm saprolite under Madrone tree | place: USA:California | collected 2016-06-14 | reverse complement strand
CGGAACCGTCGTGAAAGAAGCCGTGCCGCGCAAGTTTGATTTCGGCATCGCAATAATCATTTCATCGAGATCGATGCTGCCGTCCGCGGGAAACCAGCGCCCCTTGCTCTGCAATGCGAGCTTGGGATTGTCCGGCCGCTGCGTCAAATCCCAGAGGTGTATTTCCGATGCGCGGGCATTTAGCGAAAAAGTCCACTCGCCTGGACGCGCGTCCGGCACATTATCTTTTGTGCCGCTCTCGGCCGTAGCGTCGAGATCAAAAAGGCCGCGGACGCCTTCGTCCTCTCCACGCGCGAGACGTACCAGATCGGCAAGCGAAGCCTGTGTCCATCGAATCTGCAAGCGGGCTGGGCGCAAACGTACGGACGTTCCCGCAACTTCTCCTCGAACTTGGATAGTGCCGGTCGTTTGAAGTTGTACGCCGCTGCGCCACGGCTGGGCTTCCAGATTGATTTGCCAGCGACCGAGCGCGGTTTGTTCAACACTGCCGTTGACACTGGTGAAGGCAAACGGTTTTTTGTCGTCGCCAAGTTTGAAGTTAACGCGGCCGTCACTCACTTCGATTCTTGCGAGGCGGTTCGTTGCGGCGTCAGGCGAAGCGGTAGCATGCGGTTTGCCGGGCAAACCTCCAACCGCAGGCGGCGATGGCGGAAGCCAGCGCTCCAGATTCCAGCGGCCTTCCGCATTCTTGACGAGGATCAAACTGGGGCGATCGAGCGACAAAGTTCCAAATTCGAAACGCCCAAGGAACAGTGCGAGCAGACGAAGGCGCGCCGACAAGCGGTCCGCGCGCAAGAAATATTCATTTCCGAATGCCGGGTCCTCGCCAACAGTGATCCCCTCCGCATCAAGGCTCGGAAGTGGAAGGAGCGACGCACTAAAAGTCTGCACATCCACGCGCCTGCCAAAGGTGCGCTCGAGACGGGCGATCATCGCGGCGCGGACGCGATGCGTCCGCAAAACGAGATTCACGCCCAATTGCAGCGCGAATACGAAGAGAACGAGGGCTACGCCCCACTTCCAATGTTTTCGGAGTCTGACCAAACGCTATGCCATCGCTTTCGCGGGAAACGCCGTCAAAAAGTTTCGCAGAGTCCGGCGCAAAAAGGTAGCGAAGCAGAGTGCGAGCCGCCTCGCGGAAAAGAATCAGTGAACGGTGTGCAGCATCCGATTCCAGCGCGTTCGGGCCGGAAGATGGCGCAGGGTATCCAAGACGCTAGCCAGGCGTTGCAGAAACGTGTCTTGCGCATAATCGGTGCTAGTGGCGTTCACCGACCAATAGATCAGGAACGGACGGCCCATGATAGCGTCACGATCGACGAAGCCCCAATAGCGGCTGTCCGAACTGTTGTCGCGGTTGTCGCCCATCGCAAAGAATTTATCGAGGGGAACGACGATTTCATCGCCGTGGACGTACTTACGGATTTCCGCAATCCACTCCGGGCGCGCGTGAGAGCCGAGGAACCGATCGCCGGGAGGCGGAAAGTGGTAGTTCAACACGTCGTAACCGGAAGCCGGATTCGGATCATGAACGACGTAAGGCTCGACCAGCTTTTTACCGTTAATGTAGACGTCCTGATCCACCATCTTCAACCGGTCGCCGGGCAGTCCGATCACGCGCTTCACGAAATGCTGGTGATCGTCGTACGGAAACTTGAAAACGATGATGTCACGGCGCTCCAAGGCCCGATACGGCAGAAGCTTTTCGTACCATGCATCGCCGCGCCCGCCGAAGACGAATTTGTTCACGAGCAAGTGATCGCCGACCAGCAGGGTTTTCTCCATCGAAGGCGACGGAATCTTGAAAGCCTGGACGATGAAGCTTGTGCCAAACAGGGCGAGAATCACGGTGACGAGCAGCGATTCGAGATATTCAGAAACGGTGGTTTTTTCGCGGTGCGGTTGAGGCGCAGGGGCGGACGTTTCTGTTTGCGGAACTTCTTCCGTCATAGAGCTTCAGTCCTTGGGATGCGTCGCTTCCCATTGTAGCAGCGCAGTGCGCGCCGCCTGCTGCTCGGCTTCCTTTTTTGTTTTGCCTTCGCCGCTGCCAAGGCGGGTCCCCTCCGCCCACACTTCGACGACAAAGATTTTGCGGTGGTCGGGACCACTTTCGCCCGTGAGGCGGTACTCGGCAGGTGGACGTCCGTTTTGCTGCAACATTTCCTGGAGCGCGGATTTCCGGTCCGAGTCCGCTATGCGATCGCCTCGCTCCTTCAAGGCGTCATCGAATAGAACGCGCTTCAGGAAATTGCCGGCCGTTTGCAGTCCGGCGTCGAGGAACACGGCAGCCACAACCGCTTCAAAACCGTCCGCAAGAAGCGCGGGCTTGTCGCGACCGCCCGTTTTTTCTTCGCCACGGCCGAGGCGCAAATGCTCACCAAGTCCCAGGCGGCGTGCCGCCCGCTCGAGCGAGCGAGCATTGACCAGCCGCGCGCGACTTTTCGAAAGCTGGCCTTCTGTCCAATCGGGAAAATTCTCGAGCAGATACTCGCTCGCCAACAAATCGAGAACGGCGTCGCCTAGAAACTCCAACCGTTCGTTGTTTCCAATTCCTGCCGCGATGCCGGCATCCTCGCTGTGGCCTGCGCGCAAATCGGGACCAGCGGAACTGTGCGTCAGAGCAAGATTGAGAAGCGCGCGGTTCTTGAAGCGGATACCCAGCTTCTCTTCAAGCCGCTCATCGTCACTTTGGTTCATGAAATTCGCGCCGACTTTCCGGGCGAAGGCTTCACTTAGGGGCACTTAGCTTGGTCGCCGCGAGCTTCTTTGCTTCGTCCGATTTAGTCTTGCAGGTGTTTTGCAACGAACTCGCGATCGAAGCGCAGTGCGTGTAAGCCGCCGCAGCCGCGTCAAAGTGTGATGTATTCTGATTTGCGCTACCGAGAATGAACCAGTTGACCGGGTCCGCAATTGTATCCAGCTTGACCGATTCCTCCAGCTCGGGAATCGCGTCCGCGAATTTGCCGCGGCGCCAATCCACGAGGCCGAGGCCCCCGTGCGCCATCGCCAGGGTTTGATTTTTCGTATTCGCGAAAACCTCGTCGGTCATGCCTTCGGGCTTGGGAAGTGTCGGCACGACTTCCACGGCCCGTTTGCCGAGCACTTCCGCCCGGTCAAGCTTTTTGGTGCCGTCCGGCGCGCTCATATTGACGGCGCGTGGAATCGTCTGGCTCAAGATTGCCATCGTTGCGACGTCATTCGGATTCAGTTCCAGTTCCTTGTCGCCGTACTCCATGGCCTTGTCGGATTTTCCGACCTGCGCGTAACTGATAGTGAGGAACCCATACGCCATCGAGCGATAGCGACTCTGCGGGTATTTCTGGATAAATGCTTCGGTCGCGTCGATTTTAGCCTGGAGGTTCGCGACGGAGCCTTCCGGCATCGCCTGAATCGCCTTCAGCGCGGTGTCTTCTTCCGACGAAGCAGGCGGAGTCGCCGGCGTGTCGAGCGACAGCGTCGTGCTCGCCGGTTGTTGCTGGGCCGGCTGCTTGTCTTTGTTCAAAGTTGGGCGCTCCTGCGAGTCTTGCGCGCCGGCGGCTGAACAGATCATCAGCATTGCCACGCCGATCGCACCCGTCGCCGTTGAAAAATATTTCGAATTCTTCATCGTACTTCTCCTTGTTAAAACTAGCCGGGTTAAGGGCGTTCCACCACTTTCGTGGTTTCCATTGCCGCAAGTCCTTTGCTGGCCGCCTGGCGCGCTTGTTCGGGGCCGCCTTCGACGGCGAGCGCTGCCTGATACTCCGCTTTAGCGCGATCGCGTTCGCCTTCGCGATCAAGCACCTGCGCGAGATACACGTGAGACCACGCCAGAACCATCGGATCTTTTCCCGCCACGGTCTCGCTGTTCGTCAATCGGCCGAACACTTCCTTCGCCCGGATGCCGTCGTGGTCGAGCAGCGCGACAAGACCAAGGCCGTACAGGGCGCGCGGTTGATCCGGATATTTCACCAGCACCCGCTGGAACGAGGCTTCAGCGGCACGGGGATTTTTCTCCGCGATGCGGCGTTCGCCTTCGGTCAACGCCGCGATTACTTCCTTATCATTCGGAATTGTTGTCGGCGCGGCTTTGCGTCGCGCGACCGCTTCCGTCTCCGTCGATTCGGATTCCGCGGCGCGAATCGGTTCGGCAAACTTCAGGGCAGCTACACGCTTCTGTTCCGTCGCCAGGTCGATAGACCGGACCAGTTCCGGAAAATAGAGGCGAATTCCAGGCTCGGATTGTTCGAATTTTGCGAGCGCCGTGAAGAGTGGACGCACGAAAACCAAGCCGCCGGCATCATCCACATCCATGGCGGATTCGCGCTCGCCGGGCGACATGCGCTTCAGCCTCAATTCCACGGCACGCACCATGCATTCGGCAAAATAGGAGGAGAAATCATCTTTCAACTCCGCGGGAAGCCGTGGCGCCTTGGCGGCAACGTCATAGACCGGCCGCTTCACGGCAACGACGTGCGGATACATCAGAGGGAGAGGATCAAGCAGAAAGTGCAGAAACGCGTGGCGGACCACGTCGCTGGGCAGCGCGTCCGAACCGCTCAAGACGAGCGAATAGTGGTCGCCGAAGTTGCGCACGTTGGTGATGCGGCCCACGAGCGGCTCGACGATAATCGTGAACGTGCGCGGATTCGTTGGCTCGAGAATTTCGCGCAGATAACCCGTCGCCACGAAGGTGATGTCGGAAATCGGGTCGTGCAGCTTCTCGATTTCGCGATTGTAAATCGGTTGCACTTGCCGCCACAGCTCGCCAATCTTTTGTTCCTTGTAATAAGCGGCGAGAATTTCCTGGAAGCCTTCGAGCGCAATTACTTCGGGCGGCAGTTCATCGCGGCGAAGATTAGGCTTGAAGTCCGGCACAGAGCCGCTGACGAGCCCGAACCAGATGTAACGCGAAAGCATCGCGCCCGGATCGGCTAGTTCGTGCTGCTGATAAAAATTGCGAAGCACCTCGACGGCCGGGCCTTGCTGGTGCTGCAAGCGGTCGCGCAACTGCGCACGCATCGGCGACCATTTTTCCGCGCTCACGTTCGCCTCGTAGCCGGCAGCAAGCAGCGCACACATCGTCGTAAACATTGCTTCGCTGCCGTCCACGGTCACGCGCGTTTCGGGAACCTTTTCCCACTTCATCGGTGGCGGGGGCGCGGTCTTCTGTGCCAGTACCGCCAGGGGCAGCGTCGTACTCACGCACAGGAGCGCCACCGACTTTATGAAATTGCTCATCATTTTTGGCCTTATGTCCTACCTGGACCTTCCCTGCGGCGACTCAGCGGTCCTCTTAATGTGTTCACTTCGCAGACTCTTGCGGCTCACCACGGCACAATTTCGCTTTCTGCCAATTTACAAGCGCGTCGGGCTTGAGTCAAGAAAAGCTGTCCGAGGGTGCCGAGTCCAACTCTTGCTTACGTGACATGCATCTGCTTAAGTGAGGATGCGCCCGATGCGTTTGAGGATGGCTCGACCTATGCCCCGCTCGACTCGAATTTTCGTCCGCATCTTCAGGGCGCTTTCGTTGCTGTTATTACTCTGCTGCCGGCCCGTGGCAGCGCAGCTCGTTGGCGATCAGGGGCCGCCGCCGGCGACGCAGATGGATTCTTCCAACCCGCAGGTTCACGCTGGTAAAAAGCGCCTTGGAAAAGACTTCACGATCAAAGGCGATTCGCAATGGACCGATACGAACATAGAGGTGCAAGCCGGTGAGCGCGTACTGATCACGGCGGCGGGCACGTTGCGCTATCTTGACGCGAAAGAAGAAAACGGCCCGGAAGGAGTGCCGCGCGGATTTAAAGATTTACTGCGGATTCTTCCCTTCAACGGCGCCGGCCGTGGTGCGCTGATTGGACGTATCGGTGATGCCGACACCGCCGAAACTTTTTTGATTGGTGCGCAACGTGAAGTGCCTGCGCCAATAGCAGGCAAGCTTGCGATCGGACTGAACCAGGCAAAGACCGACTCGGCGGACGGCTCGTACTCCGTACACATTGAAGTGTACGCGCCGGAGGCCGGGACGGCGGGAACGCCGCGCGTCGTCGCGCAGCAAGTGAAATCGCTGCCGGGAATTGACAACGCTTTGTTTGCAAAAATTCCACGGCGCATCGGCGACAAAGACGGCAATCCCGGCGACATGGTGAATTTTTTGATTCTCGGCTCGGAGAACGGCATGCAACACGTTTTTACGACGGCGGGTTGGGTAAAAGTCGACGCCGACGTAAAAGACACGGTGCTGCACGGCATCATTGGCAGCCTTTCGAAGGAAGCCTACCTGACGATGCCAATGAGCCAGCTTTATCTTTTCGGAAGAGCGCAGGATTACGGCTGGGCGCACGCGGAGCCTATTTCCGTCGTCGCGTCGCGCAACCATCTGCGCTTATGGAAGGCTCCGTTTACGATAAACGGCGCCACAGTCTGGGTCGGCGCTGCGACGCACGACATCGGATTCGAACGCGATCAGCGCAACAACGGCATCACGCACAAAATTGATCCGAATATCGACGCCGAGCGCGACTATGTTGAGAAGACTCTTTCCAGCACGGGCTTCGTTGGACAAATAGTGCATTTTCTTCCGGACAACCCGATGAAGGATGCCAGGACCGCGACCGGCGGCTCGTTTCATTCGAACGGAGAAGTGCTGGTCCTAAAGCTCGGCGAAAACGAGAAAGATTTGTCCACCTCGAAATGACTTCCCACGTAAACTTTCTGTCTTGAACGCAAAAGTCCAACGCATCGGTCTAATCTCTGACACCCACGGGCTTTTGCGCCCTGAAGCGTTGGACGCGTTGCGCGGCTCCGATCTGATTCTTCACGCCGGCGACGTCGGCAAGCCGGAAATTCTGGACGAGTTGCGAAAACTTGCTCCGGTGGTAGCAATTCGCGGCAATGTGGATACATCTCCATGGGCCAAAAAACTAAAGGAGACCGAACTCGTCGAGACCGCTGCGGCCAGCTTCTACCTTATTCATAACATCAACGATCTCAACCTCACCCCTTCCGCCGCCGGTATTCACGTTGTCCTCTTCGGCCATTCCCATCAACCCGCTCAATACGAAAAAGACGGCGTACTCTACATAAATCCCGGCAGCGCTGGCCCACGCCGATTCAACTTCCCCATTTCTCTCGCGCGTCTTGGCTTGACCACTAAGCCCTGGTCCGTTGATTTCATCACGCTGAAGACTGCCGACTGAACCCGTCTGAAAACAAAACGGACGGCAGCGTTTCCGCCACAGCCCGTCGTCGACGCTGGCGTCGTCTAAGTCAAGGCGCGACATGCATCGCGCGTTCGAGAATATCCTTTTGAATATTCGCTCCAGTAATAAGCGCCACGGCAGTTTCGCCGTTTCCGGATTTTCGTTGCAGTAGCGCTGCCGTCGTCGCTGCTCCGGCCGGCTCCGCAATAAGCTGCTCTTGCGCCGACAAGAACGCAATCGCACGCAACATCTCGTCATCGCTTACGAGAACTACATCATCCACAAGCTCGCGAATCGCGCGAACGTTCTTGGCCTCCGGCGTCCGCGTCGCGAGCCCGTCCGCAATCGTGTTGCACGATTCCGTTTCCGTGGGCGCGCCGCTCTTCCACGACAAAAAATAGGAAGGCGCCGTTGCCGCCTGAACTCCAATCACTTTCACGCTCGGTTTCTGCTGTTTGATCGCTGCCGCGACGCCGCGAATCAGTGCCGTGTCTCCCATCGGCACATACACCGCCTGCACGTCAGGTGCTTGCTCGAGGATTTCACAGCCGATCGTTCCCGGCCCGGCCGGCAAAGCCGGGTCGGTAGCGTCATTCAAAAAATAAGCGCCCGTAGTTTGTGAGTATTCCTCGGCCGCTTTCCAGGCCGCCGCCAAATTCTCGCTTCCCTTCTCGACGATGGCCGCCCCGAGAGCCGCAATCCGCGCGCGTTTCACTGGATTGTTTTTCTCCGGCAAAAAGATCGTTGCCTTCAGGCGAAGTTTCTCGGCCGCATAAGCGACCGCCGCGCCATGATTGCCTGTACTCGACGCGGTAACTTCACGAATCGCTTGCGTTCGCAACTTTTCCGAAAGCGCCCACAGCGCGCCGCGCACCTTGAACGAGCCCGTCGGCAACTCCATCTCCAGCTTCAGGAATACGCGCCGTCCCGCCATGCGACCCACTGACGCCGCTTCCACCAGTCGCGTAGGCGCGAAGTACCGCGCAAGAAATTGTCTCGCGGACAGGATGTCTGCCAGCGTCGGCCGGATTTTTCTCATAATTGCCTTGGTCCCCATGAACGTCTCGATGAAACTTTAATTCGCCACTGCAACTGCCTGCTGCCTCATTCCCTTCCACAACGCAATGTATGGCTGCAATTCCTTCATCATTTCTTCGAACTGCGCCAAATCGAGCGACTGCGCACCATCGCTGATCGCTTTCTCCGGCGCCGGATGCACTTCCACGATCAATCCATCCGCGCCAATCGCTACGCCCGCGCGCGCCAGCGCCGGAACGAGCGAACGCTTCCCTGTCGCATGGCTTGGATCCAATATCACCGGCAGGTGCGTCAATTCATTCAGTGCTGGAATCGCCGCGATGTCGCAGGTGTTCCGCGTCACCGTTTCAAACGTGCGAATCCCCCGCTCGCATAGCATCACTTCCGAATTTCCGTGCGCCACGATGTATTCGGCGCTCATCAGCAGCTCTTTCACCGTACTGCTCAGTCCGCGTTTCAGCAGAATCGGCCGGCCGCATTTCCCGAGCGCCTTCAACAGCACAAAGTTCTGCATGTTTCGCGCGCCAATTTGCAGCACGTCCGCGTATTCAGCCACCAACGACACGTCGCGGTCGCTCATTACTTCCGTCACAATCGCGAGCCCTGTCGCCTTCTTCGCCTTTTGCAGCAGCTTCAACCCTTCTTCTTCCATACCCTGGAAGTCGTAGGGCGACGTCCGCGGTTTAAACGCTCCTCCACGCAACAGTTTCGCGCCCGCCTTCGCCACGCCTTCCGCTGCGCGCATGATCTGCTCTTCGCTTTCCACCGAACACGGACCCGCCATCACCACAAATTCATTGCCGCCAATCTCCGTGCCGTTCACGCGAATCCGTGTCTTCTCTTTGCGAAACTCTTTGCTCACGAATTTATAGGGCGCCGTAATCCGCGTCACCGCTTCGACCTGCGGCATCGCTCCCACGCCGACCACGCCGATCACGACGCGCTCTTCGCCCTCAATCGAATGCACTTTGTAGCCAAATCGCTTCACCTGGTCAGTCACTTCGTCAATCTCCTGCCGCGTCGCACGCAATTTCATCGAAATGATCATCGTGGGTCCTCTCCATGGAGCCTTCGCCCCAAAAATAAAAAAGGCCCACTCTGTGCGAGTGGGCCGAAACTTTTCTCGTTTAGCTTCTAACTATACACATGCCCCTCGCCACGTTTGTGAGTGGTCCGTAAATCGCCAATACCAATAAGCAAGGAACGTCATGCCCCAAACTCTACAACAGGTCCGCCATTCTGACAACTGCGGTTTTACAGCCGTTCAGTGCCCCAGCTTCCGGTCAAAATACTTCGCCATGATGTTGAGGCACTCCGTCGTTTCCGGCAATTCGAAGTGATACCAGAACGCATGCGGCAGCGCCTCAAACACGACCAAATCCGCGTCGTCCCCCGCGGCCAGCAGCTTGCGATGGAACATCGTCGTCCCGCTCAACAAAATGTCGCGCGTGCTCGTTACCGACAACGACGGCGGCCAATCCTTCAAATCGGCGAAAAGCGGCGACAGGACCGCATCCCGCGGATTCGTCTTGCCGACATATTCATCATGATGCGGCTGCGCCGGATCAATGACCGCCAATTCCCCCGGAAAACCCTCTATCGTGTACAAAAGTAGAGAATCTCCGGCGCGGCTGAAGTCGCCTGTCCCCGAAAAAATTCCCAGTGCACCGGGCAGGGGCAACCCCAATTGCTTGAACCGCGCCGTCGCCTCCGCCGTCAAAATCGCGCCTGCCGAAGTGCCAAATATCCCAACATTTTTCGGCTTGTACGTCTTCAGCAATTCCTTGTACACCGCCACCACATCTTCCACGGCCGCCGGAAACGGATTCTCCGGCGCCAACCGGTAATACACACTCACCACTCTGATCTTCGCCAGATTCGCGATCGGATCGCCTTCAATCAACGAACCCGAGTCCGAATTAAATCCGCCACCATGCAAATTGATCAGCACGCGATTCTTATTCGCGTCCGGAGTTTCAATCGGCGTAATCACGTCACACCGCACTCCGCCAATCGTCTGCTCCTGAATGTTCACCGGAAAAAGTTTCTTCGCCACCGCCGACTGCGACGCCCGCCAGGCATCTGTATCTGCGCGCCGCTCTGCCAAATTCTTCGCGCCCGGCCCGCGATGATTCAGCGACTCCAGCCACTTCTGCGCCTCCGGACTCACGGTCGCCGACGGCCGCATCACGCGTATAATATGCGCAGTCCCGTCCGCGTCAAACGTCGCGCTGTTTTTGTCTTGGTAGAGGCTCGTCGCAGCACAAATTCCGATACTGGCCGCCAACGCGCCTGCAGCAACGCCAATCCTTCGTCGTGAATTCACGATCCCTCCATCAGCTTCCAACTCACAAAGAAATGCTCCGACACTATCGGTTGTAAGTCATTCGTCAAGGCCGTATATTACACACATGAGCCCCCTCCGAGCGCGCGTCGCGAACGGCCGCATCGTACTCGACCAGCCGACAACTTTGCGCGAAGGCACCGTGATTGACCTCGTCGCCGATGATGAAGGCGACGATCTCACGAATGAAGAACGCACTGCTCTGCACGAAGCGCTTTCGGCGTCCAACGAATCCGCCAAAGCCGGCCATCTCCAACCCGCATCCGCAATCCTGGACGAG
>WNFS01006400.1_pt1 | contig 10845 bp, 12 predicted proteins | sample 5400141 | NCBI WGS metagenome assembly WNFS01 (sample SAMN13153358, study PRJNA577476) | soil metagenome | isolation source: 60 cm saprolite under Madrone tree | place: USA:California | collected 2016-06-14 | reverse complement strand
TTCTAGAAGATAAAGTTCAAAAGGGAGAATTACAGGTCGTAGAGTTACATGCTCCTGAACATACTCCTTTAACTGGATTCGGAGGTATAACTTCAGATCAAGTAATTAGGTATGCTCTTGTTCCTTCTAAGATGTTGTCTAATAAACCATTAGATTGGAATGCACAACTTCCATTTCGTGGAGGAGGACATTTTGTTTACGCACATCCTATTAGAGGAAGTCAATTAGATATTCGTAGCGATGGTGGTAAACATGTTCTTGTAAGTTCTAATACTGGTTGGACATTCGCTAATAGTCAAGATGCTGAATTTACTATAAGTCGTATGAATCAAGTTAGGGAATTGCTTCAAAAGGATACAGCTTTTAATAGAGCAGCAGCTAGAGATATTGTAGAAAATCAGTTACATGATAACTGGAATGAAGTACGTGGTTGGTTTAAGACTCCTCAGGTTCGTAATAAATTAGGACAGTACATATCAGGAAGTAAACCTAGGTTTAATCTTAATGAACCATTTAGAATTCACATGGCTAATGAGAATCTAGCTAACAAAGTTCCTGAAGCAGAGATGATAGCTAGATATGGTAAGGGGTATGAAGATATAAGAAAGAGTTCTCTAAATCAGCAATTCATGACTGAGTTCAGTCAAGAACGTGATGCCAATGAAGTCTTTACTTTCAATAATAAAGGTACTCCAGAGAATCCTTTCTATAACAGAGAACCGTCTCCTCTTGTAGATGCTATTCCCACTATGAATAGAGCTATGAATAAGATATCCAATTCTTTAGCAATGGATGATATGAAAGCACATGCTGTAGAAACATGGATGCAAGAAGCTAAGTCTATGTTAGCTATGGACGAATCTAGGATGAATTCATCTCCTCTGTGGGCATTCCATCACGCAGAATTTAAGAAACCATACGCAGGTAATGCTAAAAGAATAGCAGAATTAGAAGCAGCCAGGGAACAGATTAAATCATTCATAGGACAAGTATCAGAGACAGACGCAGTCATAGGGTACTGGACTCAAAAACTATCAGATGTAATGTATGAAAAGACTCCTTGGTTAGCCAAACGAATAGATCCATTCAATCTTGCTCATACTTTGTCTGATCCTACTAGAGGTATCAGAGCACTAACAACTCACATGAAGATGGGTCTATTTGCTATTCCTCAGATATTAGTTCAAGGACAAACATATGTAAATATTCTAGGTATAGCAGGACCTACCAGAGCTATACAAGGTACTGCCGCTGCTTTAATGCATCAATGGACTAGAGGAAACGCAAGTCCAGCTTTAATAGCTAAACTAGGTAAACATCTAGAAAATTATGGATTTAAACCTGGAGAATTCGAATCAATGAGGGAAGCAATGTTAAGTACCGGCTTCCATAACGTAGGTGGTGAATATGCAGTCATAGACAATCCTATGTCTAATAAAGTCATTCAAACTAACTTCGGTAAGTTTTTAGATTTAGGTATGTGGCCTTTTAAAGAAGGTGAAAGAAACGTACGTTTTGGAGCATGGTATACTGCTGCTAAAGAATATGCAGAAACTACACCAGTTAGTCAGTGGTCAAATGCAGATAAACTAAAAGTATTAGACAGAGCATCTTTACTTAATGGTAACATGAATAGAGCATCTAATGCTACGTACCAAAGAGGATGGGCTGCATTACCAGTTCAGTTTATGACGTATACCATCAGACAAGCAGAACTATTTTGGGGTAAAAGACTTACCAAGACAGAGAAAGCTCGTCTATTGTTTACAAATGCAATGGCCTATGGCTTACCTGTAGGTATGGGTATTACTGGTCTTCCATCTGACTTCTTTAAGAATAAAGCTTTAGAACAAGGGTATAGTGCTAACGATAATTATATAACTGGAATGTTACAAGAAGGAATTCCATCTACTATTGCTGCTTTAATAGACCACGATCGTTATTGGAATGTCGGAGAGAGATTAGGTAACTCAGGTTTAAACGATATATTCTATGGAGATAAGACTCTCTGGGAACTTGCTGGAGGAGCTGCTTTTAGTTCTTTGAAGAGTGTTTGGGAAGCTGGTGATCCGTTCAGACAAGCAATTATGTCTGGGTATAGACAAGATCCTAATACTCAATTTAAGTTACAGTACGAACATCTTCTTAGACCGTTTAGAGAAATAACTGGTTTCAACTCAGCTGAAAGAGCAATAATAGCTGCTAATACAAGTAATTGGGTTAGCAAGAACGGAGATACATTACTTAGAGGAATAACAGTTCCAGAAGCTCTTGTATCTTATTTACCGGGTCTTCAACCATTACCTGTAGCAGATCTTAGACATATGTCGGACATCAGGAAGTCTGAAAAAGCAGTCCAAGAGTGGGCTGAGAGACAAGCAGTAACCGAAGCAGGCAGAGGCATGCGAGCATACGGAGATAATGATCCAGATACTGGAGCATCATTTATAACTAATGCTTTAATGTATTTAAAAGTTCATACTCCGGAAGAAAGACACTCAGAAGTAATGACAAGAATGTTTGATAGATATCAAGACATAGCTGCGAGAATGAGAAGAACATTTGGTACTAAAGATGTACCACCAGATTTAGAAGAAGCTCGTAGACAACAGTGGATCAATAGCTTAGGGAAATAACATGGAAGAACATTTATGTTCTGGACAACGAACCGGAGGTGAGTTGTGGTAGCATTCGACGCAAGTACACCAACACCATCTTCAGATCCTAATTGGTTAGGATGGTCCAGAGCTATTAAACAACCTGAACCTGATAAATCTGGTGAGATATTAGGCAAGACCATAGGTACTGCTATATCTAAGGTAGGAGAGATAGGTCATGATGTTGTTCAAGAGACAGCTAGATCAGGTTCTGAAGATATCCTTAAAGGAGAAATAGGTAAGTTACAAGCCTTTCAATCTGGAGGTACATCTGGTGAACCGGCTCAAGATCAGTCTTTAGTAAATGCACAAGGTTCTGCTGCGGAATCACCTCCAGAGGTTGGTCAAGCTCAGCAAGTAGCTGAGACATTAACTTCAGCTAAAGCTAACGGTGCCATTAGTCCTACTTACTATTATGGACAATTAGATAAATATTCTTCAGATATGCGTAGTAGATTCCCTATGTTCAGAGGAGCTATAGATAAAGGTATAGCTAAAGCTACTGGTGTATCCAATACTGCTGAAGAGTTATACAAATCTACAATGAGAGATATCAACAGTTTCTTAACTAAGAAAGACGAGAGTAAGAATAAATTATTATCTAAAGCTTTAGAATCACCTGGTTCTTTAGAATCAATGTCGGTTTTTAAAGGACTTACTAATGGAACTATGGGTACAGACGAAGCAGCAGATAGATTACAGAAAGTTCATGCTTTTGATTTCGCAGTTAAGCAAAACAATGAGTTTATAGCAAATAAGAAAGCAAATAGAGAAGAGACAGCTCACGATGCTTTTAGCGGGTTAACTGTAGAATTACATAATCAGATGGCTACAATATCTACCAATGCTGCTGAGGAATTAGGTTTAACTCCGTCTCAAATAGATGATTATACTAAACATCCAGAGAAACTTAAAGCTCCTGATATGCAAATATTCGCTCAGAAGTTTGATGCCTATAGAAATACAGTCAGACAGAAATTGACTGAAATAGCTAATCAGCAAAGATATGTCTATGACTCAAGAATTAAAAAGAATGTTCCAGTTGATCCATACTCAGCTCAAACTCCTGAATGGGAGAAAGCTGTAAATACTGCTATGAATACATTTGATCATACTTCAACCTTGATTAAGGATGGACAGGTAGGTCCATTACATCACTGGGCTAATATGGAGAAAGCAGTCAGACAAGATTTCAGTATGTCCATGCTCATGGATAGGAGTGGCATTATAGGTCCTATGATGGCATCTAAATTCTTTAAAGACAATGGTATGGATAAAGTAGGTCAAGGTATCATTGAAGATATAATTGCAGATAAGTTTCCTGAAAAGGTTAGAGGCATAGTAAATTCTCTACGTACCAGATCTATGATGACTCCAGCACAAGCTGGTATATATGGTGGTAAACCATCTGAATCATTAGCTGATGATTTAGAATTACTTTATAATCACGGTATGAATAAATCAGAAATAAAAGGAACATTTGTCAACGATCTTCACAATTTAACTAAATCAGATGCAGAGTTTCCTGTTACACAGAAAGCAGCATTAATATTACATACTTTTGGGCCTAAGAATATAGACAATCTGAGTGCCTGGCAACGTAATGGTATTCAACCAGATGGCACTGTCTCTAGTGCTCCAGACAGATGGAACATCTTAGGAGCTATGACTGATCCTAAGATAACTCAGGAAGTTTGGAAATTAAATTCAGATTCTCGATTTAAAACATTAGGTCTTTGGGATAATTATAAATCCACTACTAATCTTATGATTAGGAAAGAGTTTCAGAAACAGGCTCTTGAACTTAATGGTTTCCAAGCACAGGTTGAATATAATTCTAATACAGGTACATTTAAACGTATAGTTCCTGAAGGAGTTATACCAAGATCGGGTATACATCCTGAAAATCATCCTGTTCAAAGATTATTAGATAAGCTTAATATTGGTGTTCAGTCTATGAGAGACATAGCTAAACAAGAAGGTAGTCATCCTGATGCTTATGTCTACAATATGATGAAAGACTTAGGTTTTGATATGGATAAATCAAATACTACAGGAACCATGATGGAGTCTCTTAAGAACACTCATGCTGCTCAACAGAAGAAACATGATGATGAGATGAATAAAATGGTAGAAGAAGTTAAAGGTTTAGGTAAGAAAAAGCCACAATAATGGTTATAGGTACACCAGATGGAATGTCTTATGAAGATGAAATGCATCGTGCATTGGGTATTCCTATGTTCGCAAACCTATCATCGTTTCGTCGAGACTCGACACAGGAAGATATAAAGAAGAGTCCTAACTACGATCCTAAGACAGATATCTATCAAGCTAATCAATTAACTGAACCTAAAGAAATACACATAGTACGTCACGGTGAGACTACAGAGAATGCAGATAATACAGTACGTGGATGGGAACCTGTCTCCCTCAATGAAAGGGGTCGCCAAGAAGCTGAGAAGGCCGCTGATGAGTTAAAATCTAAAGGGATAGATACTATAGTCTCCTCTGATTTACAACGTGCTAAAGAGACTTCTGAGATCATAGGTAAGAAGTTAGGTATAGAACCACAGTACGATCCTAGGCTACGTACATGGAATGTAGGTGAACATGCAGGTAAACCTTGTGAAACATCTAATCTTGTCTTAAAGAAGTTTGTACAAGATACACCTGATAAACAAGTACCTGGTGGTGAAAGCTTTAATGTATTTACAGACAGATCCTTTGCTGGTATCAGAGATGCTATCTTAAATAATAAAGACAAGAAGTTAGCTATTGTTACTCACAACAGAGTAGAGGCTACCCTTAAGGGATGGGAGAAAACAGGACAAGATAATCCAGACATAGATGTCAATGAAGCAGTTAAAGAAGAGACAGAGCCAGGTGTAGTCAGACCATTCACCATGCAACCTGATTCTTCTATAATGAAAGATGATGTTAACGTCTATAAGAATCTTAATGAAGCTATTCAAGCTTATCTTATGAATAAGAGATCGAAAGAATTTGAAGGAAGATTTAAGGGATTATCGGACTTTGGTAGAGAACGCACAGATACCTTTGGACAACGTTTTCAAGGACAAGACAAATTACCTATAGAAGGTCCTAGTTTTGATCCTAGAAAGATGCCAGACTGGTGGACAAGACAAACTGGAACAACTCCTTTCCCAGAAGATCTAAAAAATTTACCTTTGACAGAACAGACAGGACCATTACCTGACCCAGGTGGTGCTGCTAAGTTTACTCCAGTAGGAGGTGTTAAACCATACCCTAGTAAAGGACCTACTACTCAAGAAGACACTGTCTTCAGTAGATTCTCTGAGGTAGTTGGAGAAGCAGTAGCTGAACAATTAATGGCTATTCTAAAAGATCCTACTGCAGAGATTCCTTTAATGTTTATGGGCGGTATTAAAGGAAAGCTAACTGCTGCTGAAGAAGCAGTTATGAATAAATACATGAGTTCAGGTTCATTACGTGGAGGTAAAAGAATACAAACTCCAGTTAGTGAACGATGGACAGAAGACCGTATTAAAGAATTTACCAATCTATACCAACAAGGAAAGAGTGATAAAGAGATTGCAGATAAATTAGGTATAGCAAGAGGTACAGTCAGATCTAAAGTAGATGAATTCGGTTTAAGTCAGTAAGATAGAAATAAGACCAATAAAAGAATCAAGACACTAAAAAACCCTCTAAGGCGTGAGCCCTAGAGGGTTCTTTATTTGTAGTGGATGAATTAGGTTTTCATCACCTATGGCACACTACTCAGTGGAACTTAGTGTTCTCAAACTCCTCTACAATTTTTGGAAGTTCCTTTATATCCTCAACTCGGATACGATGAGAGGCCTTTCTATAGAATTTAGAAAGAATCTCTGAAGCCTCTTCGAAACCAGCTTCATCCTGGATCTTAGTTGGGTCTCTCCATTTGATCCAACATCCCACATCGTAATGTGAGAACTTATTCTTCATCGTATCGTTTGCATAACGTGGATTGACAACGTACTTCCCAGTCTTAATGCGATCAATGAAGTCCTCGAAAGTACGAGGCATCTCATCATCCTCGAGACCGTAGTGCTGATTAGCCTTACGAATTACAATACTCCTAGAAATATTTAACTCGTTCTGAAAGTACTCACGAGTACGTTCTGCCTCAGTCATGGAATCAGAATCCATATCTTCTAAATCACACATTGTATTCTCCTGTACAGGAACAGCATTTGCACATTGCAAACTGTTTAATGAAACATCAGATGAAGGAAATCTTTTGTAGAAGTCATCCATATTCCAGAATAAATGTTTCATCTTATTTTCCTCTTGCATTTCCTCTAGTCTTGGTAGGAGGTTGTCTAACTCTGTTAGCATGTTGAGTAATAACTCTCGTGGGCACGGAAGACAACGATCCGGTGCGATGAAAGCCAATATGGTCAACCTCCAAATTATCGTTCTTATGAACGCGTCCTGCATTATCCGCAGCCACTCTTGCTTTATTTCTTGCTTCACGGCGTTTCACCTGTTCCGGTTTGTCCTCCCATGCTGCTTCCTTCTTGTAATCTCTTGCCATTGTGTTCTACTAATCTAACCTCCAATTCTCTTTCTATTTGTAATTTAACAAAGAATGAATCTTTGCCTGTTATTTCTATGTCTGTAATGATCTCTTTGTCTTTAACAATTCCTAGTTGGTAGAAGAATTGTCCTATAAGATCTATTACATTACCTTTGGATATCTCCTTCTCCAACCACCGAGACATCTTCTGTCTCCCGCTTAAGACCTTGTTTCTCTCTTTTCTTCTTCTCATTAATCATCAATCGTTCTTGTTTATTTGTGGGATGTTTCATTTGATCATCGTGCTCCCTAAGATAACCATACCTACTAATGAAATAGATATACCGACAGAAATACCAGTTGCAAACCCATTCCAATACTCAGACATTACTCCTATCCTCTTCTCCTAACTTAGCTAACATAGTAGCAAACTCTTTAGCTGTCTTTTCTTCCATCGTTATCATTTTCTGGATGACGTACAATCTCCAATGATCCCACGTTATGACTCCTAGTGCGAATTGACGGCTCAGGTGGGCGATATCCTCCGCTGTCGGCATGTCTAACCATCCTTTCATTCTCTCTCTCAAAGAGATCGATAGCTATGTATATTGTTAAAGCGAAGAACAAGATAACACAGATACCAAAGAGTATATACATTCTATTCTCCCTTTTGCTTTACCTTAGGTTTAACTTTCAAACCTCTAAACATTCTACGAAGTTTTCTCGAAGATTGTTTCGGTTTGTGTGGATGTGATTTTCCTATTTTATGAAGTATAGGAGATTTCACTTTACATTCCTTCTAGCCATTCATGTGGAATCTCTTCCACGGCCCATTTGAAACCATTCTTCTCTGCCCATTTAATCTGGGTCTTACGTTGTTCGTAGAACAGAAGTCTAATATCTTTCCCTGGGTTCTGTCTTTTGACAGCAAGTAGTTTAGCTCTGTCTTCAGGTCGAAGATATCCTTTACATTCGACATATACTTTACCGAGAGGTGTATATATGATGAAGTCCGGGATATAGTGTCTTGCCAGAACATAAGCTATCCTCTCTGTCTCATATTCAAATTTAATCTTGTGTCTTCGAAGGGATAGTTGTGTTTTCCTTTCGAATTTGTTCCTTACTTTCTTCAACAATATTCTTTAATTCTTTCTTAATGTAATCGTTAGCTTTAGAACATACTGACTTCAGTAGAAGTTGAGTGTATGATGGTTCCTCCATGCCTATTTCCTATTTTGAGATTGTGAATGTTTTCTGTTCTGTGAATGTTTTCTGTTCATTGTAGTAAATGTTAAAATTGTAACTGGTGATTTTTACTCCTAGTTCTGTTTTTAACATTTTCAACCACATCTCTAGTTCTTCTAAAACCTCAGGAGATCTATCTCCTTCTAGGTGAATAGAGGCATGAATTTTAAAATCCATCGGTCTTGTTTCCTATGCTCGTTAAGTAGATGGGTTTTCCTTTGTCGATATACGTTGTAAGCTTAGGAAAGCAGCAGTGTTTATAAGCGCTGTAGCTGGCTCTTGTATCGAGTTTAAGATAGCCCGTAGCTCCATGTCTTGTTGTACCACATTGACAAGACGGCGGTTCAGAGAGATTAGCAATTCTCTTGTAATCACTAATTCTGTTTTTAATATGTTCATTTCTAGCGACATGCTCGTATAGTACCATATTTCCTAAGGTCTTGTCAATAGCCCAAAATCGACAATATTACCGTCGATAACACAGTCACGGTGACCGGGTACTCCATCCAAAGTAATCTCATCCTGTTCACCCTCTACTTGGTGTCCAGCAGCTTTAGCTAGTGTTAAGGCTAACACCTCTATGATGTGTCCATACGTATATTTGAGGATCGCAGAAGAAGGGAGACTTTCAGCGTATTCCGGATGATGTACTGAGCACCAGACTTGTCTTGGACAAGTATCTCCCATACGCGAGAGCCTAAGTCCCCTTCGTATTCCTGTATTCTCAGAATGTGCATCTCTGAGTCGGTTACCCAATTCTCTAGTGAAGTACGAATTGATTTCATCACTCCACCATCCTTTCTTAGTTAATAGTTCCTGTACATCAGGGATAAGAGTGTAGATTGATTTCACGGAAAGTACGCCCAGAACCATAGAGCATATCTTCTCCAGGCAGCTTTACAATAAGCTCCATAGCCTGGTTCACCTACTTGTGGCAATCTTCTTTTTTCTCTTTTCAATGCATTGTCTTTATTAAAGCGTTCTCTAAATTGTACCAGATAGGTCCAATGATGGGTGACAAGAAGAATAACCAGAAGACAGCTTCTAAATAACTTATTTTAGTCTCTGGTTTATTGTCTTTATCTTTCTTTTCTTTTTCTTTCTTTTCCTTAATTGTTTCTTGAGAGTCTTGCCATTTCTGGAATGATCTTAGATCTCTCAAGAAATCATATGATGGTGGTTGTCTTCTTGTCTCAAACATATTATGACCGCCACCGAACATGCTAGCCATCATCATGGCATCTGCAAAGGACGACATGTTATTCTCCATTAGGTCGTCTATATTAATGAATAAATAGGTGTTGAATATTGATTTGTGGTATACGTTATGTGGGGGCGAGATGCCCCCTAGTTCTTAGGGAGGTTGTCTCCCGTACCATAGACAGAACATGCCTCTTCACCATCTCCTAGTCCATCACTTCGGAGCGGATAGGCAGAGGATTCTCTCCTTTGAGAGTCGCTCTTCCATGTGTGTTCCAGAAGGCTACAGAGAAGACTGGTTGCAAACCGTAACGTCGATCTGTAGACCTAGCAGTGAGAGTTCCTTCAGGGGGATTATCTCCTAACAGTGACATGGCGTTTTTCAGTAGTCTATGGATTTCACGATAGATCCACAAGAGACATGGGTAAGTCGCCACCCTTACCTTCAGTAGATTTCACTCTACCTGCATGCTTGACACTCGCTCATACTTGGCTAACTTCAAACTGTTAGCGACCATACATACGAGGGAATCGAACCCTCTCACTAGTTTGACGGCATCAGCCTCAAGCCAATCGTTACCACAAACCTTGGAGGACTCGAACCTCATCTATGCACTCAATCGACACTACTGTGCCGGGTGCTTTGGCTATGAGTGTATCATATCTGCCACCATATCGCAGACCTATGTCAGCTACGTCTTCACGACTCGTGGGATACGACTCCCACGGCGACAACTGAATGTCGCATCCTACTTGTCCCACAGTCAGATCGTACTTTTACCTGCCTTAGAACATATACGGTGAACTTTACGTATATATTCACGTGTCTGCCAATTGCACCAGCTAGGATGGACTCGAACCATCATTGGACTTACGGTTACTGTGAATAGCCTATGACGTCACAAGCCACTGGCCTCTGGATACTGATCTGTGTTCCACTGGTTGCTATACCCAACAGTTAGTTAGGTGATGTCGTTTAGAGATATGCTCAGAGGTGTTGGACTTCCTCATGTTGCGGACGGTTACGTTTGTCAACGATCTCTAACGGTACATCCTACTTCCATACTAAGGCCCACAGTATGGGATGGGTCTTTCCGATACCCTCGGTATCTGCGGGGTAAGAGTTGCCTACTGTTATCACATACCCCGGAGCTACACTCTCCTAGTCCATAAGGAATGGGATTGTACTACCCATTGAGAGGA
>WNFS01004304.1_pt1 | contig 10845 bp, 11 predicted proteins | sample 5400141 | NCBI WGS metagenome assembly WNFS01 (sample SAMN13153358, study PRJNA577476) | soil metagenome | isolation source: 60 cm saprolite under Madrone tree | place: USA:California | collected 2016-06-14 | reverse complement strand
AAATTCTCCCTTGGCAGTAATAACCTCATCGCCCGGCTCCCACCTCAGGAAATGGGCCACGGCCGCGGCGCCGGTGCTTGCCCCGGTCGTGAGCGCGATTTCTTCCGGTTTCGCCCCAATCATTTTCGAGAGGGATGCCCGAATTCGGCTTGGAGCTTCGAAGAAAACGGCGTCGTCCATGTGATGCGGAAACTTGTTGGCTTCAATTGAGGTTTGCACCGCATGCAGGGCCACACGGGGGATGGCCGCATGGGCAGCTGTGTTCAAGTAGGTTGCATCTGCAATCTCGAACCACTCCTTCCGCCAGTCAGTTAGAGTTTGTGTTGTGGCCATGAGTCTCCTCTCGAGAGCCCGCAAAATTTAGTACCCCACTTTGATGACATATGCAAAAAAGGTTTTTCCTCGGCGCCTTCCATCCATCGTCTCCTCGCGCCAAATCTGGAAGGGCGACTGATAGTAGTCAACCGTCGACTCAGGTCCAACTCCCCCGACAATCCCTTGAGTCTTCATCCGTGGCACCTCCCTTTCCGCCTGCCTGAGTTCTCTTATTCCAGCGCGATGGCGTCGATCTCCACCAGGCTGTCTTTGGGTAGACGCGCCGCCTCGACCGTCGTTCGCGCAGGCGGATGAGGACCGAAGATCTTCTCGTACACAGCATTCATCGCTGCGAAGTCATCCATATTCTTTAAGAACACTCCGCAACGGACAACCTTGTCCAGGCTGGATCCGGCTGCCTTGAGAATTGTCGCGACATTCTGAAGGGCGCGCTCGGTCTGTTGGCTTGCGTCGCCCTCGATGATCTGCTGGGTTACGGGATCGAGGGCTAGCTGTCCGCTGACGAAAATAAATCCACCGCCCTTGACCGCTTGGGAGTAGTGCCCGACACCGGGAGCATCACTGGTACAAACGACATTGCGCATAGACTGTCCTTGTGTCTCCGTTTTAATTTAAGAGTTGATGGGCGCTCCCAGACTCTTTGGCACGATGCGCGCTTTTTGAACACGTATAACAATTTCATTTTAAAATAAGTTCACGAACGTATTCAATGCCCAGAACTTTTCTGTATTGATTCCGGACCACTCTGGCCTTGTTCTGACACTCGGTGTTACAGATTACTTTCTTGGCCACTTCTTCTTGCTCGACGCGTTTATCCAAAGCAGCTGCCCCGTCTTTAAAAGTGATCATAAGAATTATATTGGGCTGATCCGGTGTTTTTGGAGTGGCCCCGACGACCTTGTAATCGATGATTAGCCCAGCTTTCTTCATGGCTTCCATGGTCGGCTTCCATGTCGAATTTAGCCAATCGACGTATTCTTCAAAATGCCCGTACTCAACTTGAATGTAGTCCAACTCAGTGACTGGGCCATCAGTATACTGGCGCTCATCCTTGGCACCCGCATGAACATCCTGGGCGCGTGCATTAAGCGAAAGTGAGGAAGCTGCGAGACACATGGATAAGATAATCGTCTTAATCATTTGTTCTTCTCCTGTTTTGATACATCTCTACTCGGTTCGGTTAGCTGCCACAACAAGAAGGCGTACGTGTCTGCCGCTTCCCGGTCCTTCTGCGTGCGAGTGGAGCCGATGCCATGGCCGGCGTCGTAGTCGACGCGCAGCAGAATGGGTTTTCCGGACGTGGTGGCGGCTTGCAGTCGTGCGGTCATCTTCGCTGGGTGAAAGGGCGCGACGCGCGGATCTGTGACGCCGGTGGTGAGCAGCACGGCGGGATACGCGGTACCATCTTTCACCGACTGATAACTGTCGATCATTTTGAGCGCCTTGTAACCGGCGGGGTCGGCGATGGCGCCCCACTCGGGTTCCTTGATTGCGCGCACGTTGTTTGTGCAATCGCTGACGCGGCGAGGCACAGCAAGGCAGGGATCACAAGAGTTGTCTTCATTTTGTCCTCATCTTTTTTTGGTGAATCGGGCGGACTGCCGCATCCGCAATTTTTCGGACATCAGCCTTCAGGCTTTACAACCATTCGAACGCGTGTCAATACTCCAGAACCGGAGAACCACCAAAGACACCAAGTATCACGAAAGATTCAGTATCAAGGTTTTCCTTCGTGTGCTTTTGTGGCCTTTGTGGTTGACGGTTTAGCAACTTTCCCCTCCCCCAGCAGCGCAACCGAGCGCTTTTCGTCAATAAGGTGCCGACGCCCATCTTCGCTGGTGGTGGAGCCGCGTTTGATCAGGTCAATGACTTGCGCGGGCGTCAACGACGGTCGCAGCGCGAACAGCTTAGCCGCGAGATTGACGACATTCGGCGATGCCAGCGACGTGCCTGACCATTGGAGTTTGCTGCCTCCCGGCACATAGCTCTCAACGTTGTAGCCATCGGCGTACACAACGACCGTATCGCCGTAGCTGGTGAAAGAAGTCTCATCGCCCGCCTGGTTCACGGCTCCAACTGCGATGAGATTGGGCAAGTGCAGTGAGGACGGCACGTCCTTCAGGAATCCCACGTTGCTGTCGCTATTACCCGCCGCACAAATAAATAGAGTGCTAGGAGCGTTCTTGATCGCCATCTCAACCGCGTCATGCCAGATATTGAAGAGCTCAAGCGCGCGCCGCTTGAGCTCCGCCGGGTCCGCTCCAGCGCCTGTCTTCGAGAGCCACTCTTCAAACTCCGAAGGATCGTCGCCCCAGCTCATGTTGACTACTCGAACGTTGCGAGTGCGAAAGTAATCCGATATCTGCTCGAAGTCCGACGCCATTTTGTGCGCCCATCCCGTCGTCGGCTGGAACGTAAAATCGGGCAGCTGATCGTCAAACCGCGCCACCACCAGGCGGGCCGCCGGATTTCCTCGTATCGCAATTCCGGCAACATGCGTCCCGTGCATATAGGGGTCGAGAAACTTATACAGGTTGGATAGCTCATTGATTTGATCCGAGCTCAAAGTGCTGAACTTCAGTCGCAGCGCGGCCGCTTCTGGTGAATCGATATCATTGCTGAGGTCGCTACGGCCCTTGAGTTGGGCGCGAGCGTCAGGGTATTGCAGTTGCTGCGCGGGAGTAAGAGGCTGAAGCCACGAGGTCGACGGGCTACCATCGTCCGCGTACGCCAATCCGTGCGTCCCGCTTGCGGTAGGATGGGAGTCGGTGAATACCTGGTCTCCGAATATCGAGACGTCAACGCCTGAGTCCCAGATTCCGACCAAAACCGGCGTCAGGTTCTCTTTCGCGCTGAGCGTGACCTCTCTCGCGGCCCAAATATCCGGCTTCGTCACGTTATGGGTGCCGATGTAACCGCTCAACACATCCGCCCGTATATTTTTCAACGGCAGTTCGAACTGCAGCGCCGCTCGGTCGTGGATCACTGCCCAAGCTTCCTGGTTATTCACCACACCGGATTTCTCGACTGCAGGATCGATTTTTGTTTTCACAGAACCCACAATGAGGGCCTTCGACGACAGCTGAGCTTCGCCCCGAGCCGACTTGGCCCAGTCCTGCACCACATCCCATGGCAGCGAATCGACTGCCTCCCGGTAGCGCTTGGCAAAGTCCTGCTCAAAAGCGGGACCGCTCGCGTTATTCGTCGCGATCTCGCTTTCCAGCACACACTGCATATAGAGCCCTGTGGTCAGACGCGGAGACGGTTTCTCCTCGAGCGCGCGCACAGCTTTGACGGTCTCCAGCGCAGCCGCGTCTTCGCCGGCTAGGTGCTGAAGATCCAGCTTAGCGCTCAGTAGAGACCTCAACGTAGCCTTATCCTCGATTTCATAGTCGCGAAGGATTGCATCCAGATCAGTTCTTACCTTGACTGCAAAGGCGTTAAAGGTCGCGGCATCCGCTTGCAATAGGACGGACGCAGGCCCAGACAAGGGATACGTGAATCGGGGCAGATCGCTCTGGTCTTTGACCTGGATCTTCTTGTCGGCCTGTCCGGGTGCGAACGGGACGAACGGCAGAATCAAGGCCAAGGCACAAAAAAGCTGGGATCGCTTCACCATGACTGAAACTCCTTTAGTTACGTATAGGTACGTAAATGGCGAGTGTTCATTTCAAAATAAGTTCACGAACGTATTCAGTGCCCAGAACTTTTCTGTATTCTTTCCGGCCCACTCTGGCTTTGTTCTGAACCTCGGTGCTACCGATTACTTTCTTGGCTACTTCTTCTAGCTCGACGCCGTTATCTAAAGCCGCAGCCGCGTTTTTATAAGTGATCCAGAGAATTATATTGGGCTGATCCGGTGATTTTGGAGTGAGGCTGAAAACCTTGTAATCGATGATTAGCCCAGCTTTCTTCGTGGCTTCCATGGTCGGCTTCCATGTCGAATTTAGCCAATCGATGTACTCTTCAAAATGCCCGTACTCAACTTGTATGTAAGCCACCTCAGTGACCGGGCCCTCAGAATACTGGCGCACATCCTGGGCATGTACATTAAGCGAAAATAAGCAAACCGCGAAACACATGGATAAGATAATGGTCTTAATCATTTTCTCTTCACCTCTTGTGAGATATCTACCCGGCTAGCAATATCCTGATGCAAGGCTGTGATTATCAATCGATCGTCCAGGCGACGGACAAGACTTCCACTGCCCATCAATTTTGCACACCTGCCAGTGTTCGAGGCGATCAGCGCTCCTACTTGGACCAGGGCGGAACCACGCCGTTGCTGCGCGCGTACGCGATCGACTGCCCCAGATGCTCGTGTTGATCTTCGAGGATGTGCATCAGCGCGTCCTGCTTCGTCCAGTCTCTTCCGAACAATTTCACCGGCGCCTGCAGGTCGTTGTCGGAAAGTGCCGTAATCGCTTTTTGCAGATCGAAGTAAGAAGCCTTCAGGGCTTCCTGCATTTTCTCCGGATCGGTGATGAGCGCGGGCGGTGCCCCCTTATTCGGCGTGCCCGAAAGCACGCCGGCGAGCAGGCCGTTCTCTTTAACGATCAGGTTGAAGACCTCGGCGACGGAGCGAACGCCCTGGGTGGGCTTCCAGTCGTACTTGGCCGACATAACGCGCGCGAGTCCGGTGAATTTGTCGGAAAGCGTTCCGGCATCTTTTGCGAAGGCGGCCTGCAATCCTGCCGGTTGCGACTGCGCCCGCGCCAACGGCACCATCAGAGCGACCGAAAGAGCGCATACCGCGTACTGAATCAGAAACTTCTTCATGTAGAACTCCTCTATGTCACTAAATGACTCGTGCTGCTCGTAACGCCGACTGCAGGTCTCAACCGGCGTTTTTTACCCCTCATGTGTTCTTGGCGATGCGCCTGCTCACGGAACAATATGGTCCGAAGAATCAGTGTTTGCAGGAAAAGTGACATGCGGTGTCCGTAGTGAGACAAGCGGTCAGAGTCGGCCGTCAAGTACTCTTGCCACGGGTCCTTTCACAGCTCGGATCAGCTAGCTCGTTCATGCGTTCTCGTGTCGGCTGGACAACTCCAAGTTCGATCTGGTGTACAAGGTCGGTAATTGCGGTGTTTATAGATACCGGCATTCCGGATGCATGGCCTAACATCACCACATAGCCGTTGATGAAGTCGACCTTCCTTTTGAGTCTTCACTCCTTCGTGGAGACGTTCCGCTAGCGTCTTATAGAAGGTGTTCTTCAACTCGGTGGGACGGCCGCTATTCAATGTGATCTGAAAAAAGATTCAATCGTCCGACCGATGTATGCCGAGATACTCTCAATCGAATGGCTGGCTCACCTTCGTGTGTTCCGTGACTATCTGAAATCGGTCATGTTCCGGAACATTGAGGACATCCACCAAGGTCTGGTAAAGGATGTCGCCGACTTGAGCACGGTACTGTTCGATTCGCCAAGGGGGCTCCCGCCCCTTTGGAACCCCAAAGAGTCAAAGGGCTAAAGGTACAAGATGTAACTAGAGTGTTCTGGCTACGCGGAACCCGAGGCTGGTGGCCCGTTTGGACGTGCGGATCCCGCGGCGGTGGGCCGAGCGGACGACGCTGAGATCAGCGTCCCAGGAACCGCCACGCACAACGCGCCGCCCGCAGTCTCCAGACTGCCACGCCGTGCCATCAGTAGGCGCGCCACTATAGTTGGCGTTCCAGCAATCTTCAGTCCAATCCATGACATTGCCAAGCATATCGTAGAGGCCGAATCGGTTCGGCGGAAAACTTCCAACCGGCGACGTGAATGCATACCCGTCGCGGCACGATCGATTCACCCCGCTGTCGCCAGGATGCTGCTCACTATAATCCAGATCGCCAACATTGGTGTAGCGGCAGAACTCCGCCGGATTATCGCTACCGTAACGCGCCGTCGTCGTTCCCGCGCGCGCCGCGTATTCCCACTCAGGCTCCGTTGGTAAGCGGTAGACATGCCCTGTCTTGGCGCTCAGCCAAGCCACATAGGCCTGCGCATCGTCCCAACTCACACAGACGACGGGGTCTCTTCCGGTCTGCGGAAACCCCGGAGAATGCCAATTGCCGTTCGTAGCAATGAAGCCGCCGGACGCATTATTCGTAGTGCAGCTATCGGGGTCCGGCCGATTTGTCTCCGCCACAAACTGAGCGTACTCGTCTCGCGTCACGTCAAATTTGCCAATTGCGAACTTGTGTTGGATCTTGATCAAATGCTGCGGTACCGAGAGTCCGCGAAGTTCATTGGGTAGATTCGCGCGCGCTTCTTCCCCCGCTGGCGCCCCCATATTGAACTTACCCTGCTTCACCACCACCATTTCGGGGCAAGCTTTCGAACAGTCACGGAACGATGTTACGGGGGCAGACGTCTGCGCCTGCGCCAACGTCACCATCAGAGCGAAGGCAAGCGCGCACACTCCGTATTGAGTCAAAATCTTCTTCATGTGGAACTCCTCTCCGTCACTCAACGCCTCGTGCTGCCCGTAACGCCGAATGCAGATCTCTCCGCGGCGTTGTTCAACTCCCCCGCGCCAGCGAATCGGCTAGCCGTTTTCAGCACCGCCTGACGGCGCGGCTCCGCCGACCCTAAACTCACATGTGATCGGCGATGCTGCTGCTAACTGGACAATATGCCGCGAAGAACCAGTGTTTGCAGGAAAAGTGACATGCGGTGTCCGAAGTGAGTTCAAGCGGTCAGATTTGGCCGTCAAATACTGTTGCTGCCCCGTGTCAACGATTACTGCCCCGTCCTGCCAGATATCGTTGTGATCGTCGACATCATTATTAATGAAGGATCGTTGCGAACCCTTGGTTCGCTTGCCCCGCGGCCGCGCCGTGCAAGATTCCGACGTCGTCAACTTCAATACTGGAGGCGAACGGGCTCAGCGATTAGCGACGGGAAGGCATGATTTTAGGGCGAGGTGCTGTGTTGGTTTAAGAGGGGGCTCCGTGGTTCGGCAACGTTGCCCAGTGGTTTGCCGGCTTGCTGGCTTTCGTGGACGTGCTCGTCGCGCTGTTCAAGACTGGTATGTCCGCTGGCGCAACCGGCGAATACTGCGGGCATCGGCCTGGGCCGCCCGATTGTGCCAAGAACCTAGCCTAGATGTCCTTGCAGACATCAACCCATTTAGCATCGACGAGTTGGGCGAAGCGATCCGGCGGAATGCGGATGGCTGCGTGGGTCGAGCCCCCAGCGGTCACGACCTCCTCGAAACGCTTTAGCCCAATGTCGAAGAATACGGGCAGTAAGGAACCGAGGCAGAGCGGCGTGATTGCGCCCACAGAATGACCTGTAATCTCAGAGGCCTCGGATCCTGGCATCATATGGCATTTGCCGCCCAGTTTCTCCTTGACTTTGCGGTTGTCGAGCCTCGAGTCACCGCAGGTCACGACGATCATCACGGCCTCACCGACGCGCAATGTCAGCGTCTTGGCCACCTGAGCGGGTAGGACTTTCCACTCGCGCGAAATGTATTCGGTCGTATGCGCCTCAGGCAGCTCGACGACCTCGAGCTCCGGCGCGTGCGCGGCCAGATATTCCCGCATTGAATCGGGTGTCATGGCTACGCTCCCATCACCCTATTTGAACCCGTTGCCCTGCGACCGAATTGCAGAGACGACCGACACCCTCGATCTCGATTTCGATCGTGTCGCCGTGAGTTACCGCCTGCGTTTTGCCCGGTGTGCCAGTAAAAATCACGTCTCCGGGCATCAACGTCACGAATTGAGAAATGTAGCTGAGCAGTTTGTCGGGAGAATAGATCAGTTCGGTCGTCGACGAATCCTGCCGGAGATCGCCATTGACCCAGGTACGTAAGCGTAAATCGGAATAATCGAGCCCTGTGACGATCGCTGGCCCCATCGGACCGAAAGTGTCTGACCCTTTGGCACGGAACCACTGGAGGTCGTTCAACAACCATTCCCGGTCGACGAGGTCATTGCAGATTGAAACGCCGAACACGTAGTTCTTGGCCTCTGCCTCGCTCACGCGCGTCGCCTTTTTCCCGACCACGAGTGCCAACTCTCCCTCGAAGTGGACGTTGGTCGCTCCTTCCGGAAAAACGATATCCGCGCCGTCAGGGATCAGACTGGTGGGAAACTTGGCGAAAATCACCGGCTTGGACATGTCCAGCGGCTTGCCGCCCGGTGTCGTGAATCCGCCCTCTGCGGATGTCACGAATTGCTGGTGGCTCGCATAATTCAGACCCACGGCAACGACCTTGGATGGCTCGCAGGGAACCAGCAGACGAACCTGTTCGGAGCGGAAGGTTCTGCCGGTCGGTGCGGCCGCACCGTAGATCGAGCCCTCGAGCTCTTCGATTGCGCCGTCCCTCCACCGGCCATAGGCCGCGGGACGGCCGGTAATTTCGAACCGGACATACCTCTGTATTTCGGTTTGTGGCGCCACGCGCAGCCCCCCAGATTCAAGTGTTCTTGACCTTCTCACGGAGCATATGACGCGAATTGCAGTTTTGCTCATGGAAAACTTCTGTGGATACCGCGTTACTACTGACTTCAACAGAGCTAAATACAGACCAACTGTTTTTCGAAGAGGAACAAGCTCACAGAAAGTCAGTTGCGATCATAGCTCGTCCAGGCAACGGACAAGATCTTCCACTGCCCATCAATTTTGCACACCTGCCAGTGCTCGATGCCCGAATTCGTAACCTTGTCGTTGACGACGAAATCGTAATTGAAAGTCACCAGCCCCAGAGGACCGTCCTGGCGAATCTCGATGTTGTGAAATTTCTCTTCGATTTTGTCCTTCGACGTAGCGAGGAATTCAGCAAATCCATCTAGCTGGCTCGGGCCAATCCCATCGAACTGAGCGTTCTTTTTGCGGGCGCTATCAACCTCATCCTGGCCGTTGATGTGGTGAAACAGCACATTGGGGTTCAGCACGAGCTTCGTCAGGGCGTTCCCGTCCTTGCGAATAATATCCTGACGGAACTCCTCCAATACGCTGCGAATCTTCACGAGGTCTTCGGCATTGGAGTTGAATTTTGGTTCCTGGCCCTGTGCGTGCGCCAACGGCACGATCAGAGCGGTCGCAAGCGCGCACACTCCGTACTGAGTCAGAATCTTCTTCATGTGGAGCTCCTCTACGTCACTAAGCGACTCGTACTGCTCGTAACGCCGAATGCAGGTCTCAACGCGTTGTTTTTTTTACTCCCCTGCGCCAGCGAACCGGCTAGCTGTTTTCAGCACCGCCTGGCGCCGCGCCTCCGCCGGCCCCAACAGATTCATGTGTTCCTGGCGATGCGCCTGCTCACGGGACAATATGCCGCGGAGAACCAGTGTTTGCAGGAAAAGTGATATGCGGTGTCCGAAATGAGACAAGCGGTCAGAGTTGGCAGTCGAAGGTCAGCTATAATCCGTCCCGGAGGGTCGACACACCCATTGCTGCAGGCCACACCAGATATGGGACGGACGAGATGGATTTTGATCCCGTGTGCGTGGACGATTGTAGGACTGTTGTTCACGGTGCAGGAGATCGCGGTCGCGAAGGTTCACGGCGGGCACGTCAGTTGGGTGCTCGTGGGTGTGATCGAACTCGTCTACTGGAACATATGGGCGGCGTACACACCGCTTGTGATCGGTCTAGCCAAACGGTTCCCGTTGACGGGGCCGAGGTTTGTATCTCATATAGCGATCCACACAATCGCGTCGTTCCTGATGGCTCCCCTGGCATCTGTCACCGAATACTTTCTGAGCCGTGGACTTCTGGAACTCCTTTTTCGCATAACCGATCCTGATGCACCACGCCCTCTTCCCACGTTCACAGGCAGTGTTGTATCGATGGGCCTCACCGGCGTGATTACGTACTGGTTAGTTGTAGGACTGTATCAGTCGATCCACTTTTACCAGGCCGCTATGGAGCGGCAGACCAGAGCGGCGCAACTGGAGACGCAACTCTTCCATGCCGAACTTGAGAACCTTAAGAGCCAGTTACATCCGCACTTTTTGTTCAACAGTCTTCACACCATTGGAATCCTGATGCAGGAAAACGTCGATGCTGCGAGCCATCTGCTGGTCTGTCTTGGCGACTTGCTGCGCACGGCCCTCGAACGGCGGGAGAACGAGATCACCTTGCAGAGCGAGCTCGAGTTCGTCGGCAAGTATTTGGAGATCGAACAGACACGCTTTCATGATCGCTTGAAAGTTCACATGGACGTGCCACCTGACCTTCTCGGACTCTATGTACCGAGCCTGGCGCTTCAGCCACTGGTCGAGAATGCCATCAAGCACGGCTTCAGCGTAGATTCCGCGGCAGGCCGGCTGGAGATCGCTGCCTACCTCCACGACGGCAGAGTCTGCCTCTGCGTCCGCGATGACGGCCCGGGCCCGGCACCGGGATCGCGCCTGCGATTCGGCGTCGGACTCACCAATATCCAGTCACGTTTGAAGCAACTCTACGGGGACGAGTCGTCGCTTGAACTTACCGGGGGCGACGGTCGAGGCTGTGAGGCCATCATCACCATTCCACTGCGGAGTTCGCATGAAGACCAGAATCCT
>WNFS01004301.1_pt1 | contig 10848 bp, 6 predicted proteins | sample 5400141 | NCBI WGS metagenome assembly WNFS01 (sample SAMN13153358, study PRJNA577476) | soil metagenome | isolation source: 60 cm saprolite under Madrone tree | place: USA:California | collected 2016-06-14 | reverse complement strand
CGACTTATTACGCTCAGTCGTTTCTGCATTCAGCGCCATAGCGCGGATGAATTACCAGATTTTCGCTGTGGTTGCCAGCGTTATGTGGGCGAATAGGATGCATCCGCGCGCTTGGAGATGATGCCCTCCAATGACAATTCGCAGGCCTTGGCATAGAGCTCCGGACCCCGTCCGATCTGGTGATCGCTGTATTGCAACGGCGTGCCGCATTCGACAGCAGATCTCGAAGTCGCCCCTTTCGCTCTCGTAGCGGCGCCGCCTGATCACCTCGCCACCGAGGTAAAGGAGGTCGAACAGGAAGACGAGAGGGCCTAACTCCGAGCCGGTCCGCCAATTGCTGGATCTCGTTTGAGCTGGGGGAAAATCGGTATCGGCGAGGGATATGATAGGCTTGTACGCCTTCTCCGCAGCGGTTGCCGGCAGCGATCGACACATTGAGCACTCCAGTGTGCATTTCGAAGTGTGGCGCTCACCTCTTAAAGGTTGAAAGCTACGCAACACAGAGCGCATTATCGCAGAGTTAACTCTGTATGCACGGATTAGGCATTGGAAGACCCTCACCGATCCGCACACGGGATCGGCCCGCAGCTAGCCGCGGGAGCGGCGTTTGTTGTGATCGTGATGCTATCCCTCGGACTTGGCTGGTCCATTTGGGCAGCGCTCCGCTCATTAGCTGTGGCCGTGCTGAAGTCCGCAGGGTAAACCTAAGCCGCTGGCAAAGCCGCAGCGGGGAGAGGGCAAAAACCACGTCGCCGGGGTCCCCGACGCTCCGCCCGCTTCCAGCTCGACGCCTTATGCAGTGTGGCGTCCAACCAGCACAGCTGAGTACCAAGCGCAGAGGCAAGAATACGCAATTGCACCCAAAGTCCGCGGGACGTTTGGCCGGGGTAGGACAGCAGATATCGCGCGACTGAACGGCCTCAGCCGCGGCAGCTCTTCTGCGACGACAGAAAGTTGGAAAGCAGATCGCTTGCCTGGCGCCCGGAGAGATGGCTCATGTAGTCCGGGATGGAAAAGGCTACCGCTGGAAAACTTGTCAGCCGGTTCGCGGCCGCTATCTGCGCTCGAATTCGACCGGCCATCGCTGGTAGACGACGGCCGTCCGGCATCAGGGTGAACAGTTCGACGACGGCTCCCAATTGAGCCCCCGCGCTGCGAACCGCGCGGTCGAGGGCTTCGTAATACAGCCCAATATTATCAAGCGCGACCTTTCCCTCGCCGACACCATCCTGAAACAGGAGCAGGTCGATGCCGGAAGCTGTGATGACATCGGCCCAAAACGAAGCGAGAAGATCTGGATCGGCAAACGAATTGCTGAAGCCGGAGATCGCTACCTTCGATCCGGGCCGCCGCGCCTTGAGCAATGCAACAGTTTCTGTCAAGTACTTCTTTAGAACGGCACGTTTGCCGGAATCGAGCCATGTCCGGTCATCGATCTCGTCGGGGATGTACCAGCCGGCAAATGGGGCGCCCGCTGTAGCGGCGTTCAAATCGTCGAGGAATCCGGCCAGGTCCTGAAGGCGCCTGCGAAAATAAGGTCTGAGGAGGTCCGCAGGTTGCTTGATCTCCTCCCAATAGCTCGAATCCAAGGCTAACCCGAACCAGACACGGATCCCGGACTGCGCGGCGAGATCCAAAATGGAACCTAGCGGGGTGTTGGCGCGCGTCTCATTTCGTGCTGTCTGAAAGAGGGGCTTGCGATCGAGAACCGTCCATTGCAGGAAAAGTGTGTTGATTCCGATGGTCCGCAATTCGTCGAACAATTGCCGCCACTCTGCGGCCGGCCGGGCAATTTGCACTTCCGTCAGCTGGAGAAAAGTGCCCTGTAGTCCCTGGCATGCAGCCCCTGCTGCGGCCCCCGCCGGTGAATTCGCTATCAGAGACACGGCAGCGAAGATCAGAATCGCGCTGCTCCAGCGGATCAGCGAGACCACCTTTCGAGTTTTCACTTAGAACCTCGCGACGACGGTGATAGAAAAGACCACACTCGGCGTCGCCAACGAATCGTAGACGGTGTATCCGAGGCGAGGCAGAAGCTCCACCGCATCTCGTGGAGCGTGGTATTTGTCTTCATCGAAGAAGCCACGTAGCGAGACGCCCAGGCCGGTCTCCGCTGACGTATTTGCTCCAATGCCGTAATTTCCTCGGAAGATGCCATAGACAAAGGGCGAAATGACCATCCGGTCCGCGAACTTGAAATTTACGCCCCCGCGCCCGTCGACATAAGTGAGAATTTGGTGCGGAGATTGTGCGGTGCCGGCGAGATCGACGTACAACAGGCTGTACCACGACTGTGATGCGACGGGATCGACCTCGTAGCCCGTGCTGGTCGAAAACGATACGCGTCCCTCCCAGTTGTTGACCGCATTGGAGCCGAACTTGATCAGTCGCTCACCGGACAGCACCAAATTATAATCGCGCAGAGGCTTATAGTGGACCCCGACGCCGCCCTGAAAGCTGTTGCCCTGCGGACTGATCGTGCCGGGGGCGTAACTGAAGAAAGTACGCGCGAATCCCTGGAATATTCGACCATCGACATAGCCAATATTGGGCGGTTGATAGTCGAGTTCAAGACCGCCCTGGTTTGTGCTTATGAGACTCTCAAGGTTACGGGTTCGGCGTTCGCAATAATGGCCGGTAAGGCAAAGGTTCGTATAGCCGTATGCTGTCCAGTGAGGCTCGACAGCATTGATGGTCCGGCGCAGCCCATCGATCGTGCGCGCGGTGGTTTCGCGCTCTTCCTGTGTTTCGTTAGGATAGAGTTGCCGATTGTCGATCGCCCATTTAAACTGATCGATCGCCCTGTCGTTTTCGCCTAGGCCAAGGTAGGTATATCCAAGATCTTCATGGAGCCGATAACGATTCGGCTCGGCGGCAACCACGCTGGATAGCAGCTGCGCTGCACCAGCGAGATCGCCGCTATTGCGCAGCATGTAGCCGAGCGCGGCTTTATACTCCATATTTCCCGGCTCGGCAGCTACGGCTGCCTCGAGCTCGCGCCGGGCTTCTTCGCGATCACCTAGACGCTCCGCCAGCTGGCTGAGGCGGAACCGCCTTTCGGCTGTCGGATCGAGCGCCACAGCCCTTTCGAGCTCACTTCGCGCCTCACTCGGCCGGCCCAGGGTCTCCTCATCCCGCGCAACTTCGTCACGATATTCGGCTTCGAGTGCGGCCGACGGCCACGGCCCCGCACCGAGCGGTGCGAGCATGTCGAGCGCCCTTTGAGGTTGTTCCGTCAGGCGGTAACTCCGGGCAAGAGCGAGCGTCAGTCGCAATTTTTCGACCGTGGTAAACGCTGGGTTGGTTTGTCCCCTGACAGCCGCCGGAGTCTCCGCGGCAGCTGCGGACGGAAGTCCCGCCGGGGACAACAAAAGCAGCGCCGCGACCAACGCCCGTAAGGTGAGCCCGTAAGGAGGGCGAGTCCATCTGCGACGGCTACCCCTGATGCGCCGCGCCGCGCGCTCGCGGCCTAAAACAGCTCCTGAGCCAGCCCGCGCGGGGATCGTTGAATCACTTCTCCGGTGCTCACTGGATCGCCGCAGTTTCATTACCGACGCCACAGCTGCGATAAGCGGTTGAGCTCGGTAATACGCCTAGCGCCGTTTCGAAGCAACCTGCGGCCTTATCATGCTGTTGTGTGTCGGAATAGGCGTAGCCCAACGCAGCGCTGGCCTGCTGTTTCTGTGCCGCCGACAGTGCCTGCGGGTCGGCGAGTGCCCGCCGCAGAAAAACGATGGCTAGTCCTGGTTGGTGGGCCGCCTGATGGGCATACCCCAGCGACAAGGCGAGATCTGCCCGGGGATGAGCGTCGTAGGCCGCGCGGAATTCGGACACGGCCGCCGCGGCTCTCCCGAGACGCATGAGTACGATACCTCGGTTCTCATGAAGAGACGGGGTAGTACCGCCAAGCTGGATTGCTGCGTCATAGGCCGCCAGTGCCTCTTGGTCTCGCGCCAGGCTCGCGAGCGCGAAGCCCAGCCGGGCGTCGTAGCCGGCGCGGATCTTGTGCGGGATCCGTCCGTTCTCAGCGAGCATCCGGTACCACTGTACTGCCTCGTGCCAGTCTTTCGCCTGCATCGCGCTTTCCGCCGCTTGCGCGAGCCACTCCGGCGGGTGGGCTGGAGACAGGTGATACGCTTCCACGAAAAGAGACTGCGCTCGTTTCGTATTGCCTCGCGAGCTCTCTATATTGCCTAAGCGTTCGAGGTAGCCTGCTCTTCTTTCGGCCGGAAGGCTGCGGATTGCCAGAAGTGTTTCGAGGGTTGCCGCAGCAGCGCTGTTCTGACCCGCCCCGATCTGGGCGTCGGCGAGAGCGGCGAGGGTGGTCTCGCTTGGTTCGGCGGCCACAAGCTCGCGCAAATGCGCCAGCACGGTTTGACGATCACCCAGCTTCTGCGCCAGCACCGCCTCCCGTCGTATGATTTCAGGCTTGCTTCGCACAGCCCTGGGCAGTTTCGCAAGCGCTTCCAATGCCTTCCTTGTATGGCCCGTCGTCTCATAGACAAAACTGAGGCGGTCGAGATGCCGCGCGCGTGAGTCGGCATCATCATCCTCCGCAGCGGCGAGGCGCTCAAGATATCCAGCGGCCTCCGCGAGCTGACCGGCCTGAAACGCGGTCTCGGCTGCGGCTTCAAGGGATTTCCGGTTCGCTTCGATTTTGACCGCCTGCCGGAACGCCGCGAGCGCGCGCGCCGAATCGCCAGCCTTGAGCGCGGCAAAACCAGCGGCCAATTGCAGGCGGTATTTGTCCGCGGGAAGCTTGGCCTCAGCCGCCAGGGTCTCGAATTCCGTGGCAGCAAGAGATGGCCGCGCCACCGCCACAAGCGAGTTGGCGAGCATCTCGCGAAGGCCTGAATCGTTCTCCGGCTTAAGATTGAGTGCTCGCCGAAATGATTCAACGGCAGCATCAGGCTGCCCGGCCGCGAGCTGAGCCTCCCCCAAAGCGCGGAGGTTCGCTCGGGTCGGCTCCAGGTCCGCAACACGCTGGGCGTGTCTGACTGCGGCGGCAAGGTCGCCGATCTTTGCTGCAAGGAATGCAAATCGCCGCTCGACGCTGGCATCTCGCTGATCGGTCGGGATACGGTCCAGCGCGGCGAGAGCCTCTTGGAAATGCCCTCTCTGCTCCTCGACTACACTCAGTCGCGCCAGCGCGTGATCCCGGTCCTTCCCCTCGCTGGCATCAGCTAGTCGTGTGAGGTCGGCCGCTGCGACATCCAAATGGCCCGCTTGCAGCGATGCCTCCGCTGCAGCCAAGAGCATTTCGGGCTCGGGATTGATCGCGGCCGCACGCTGCAATTCGGAGAACGCACGCGACGGGTCGTTCGCAGCTTGCGCCGCAAAACCGGCCGCACGGCGTAGGCGATACTCCTCGGCTGGACCATCTGCCGTTTCCGCCAGCTCCTCGAAATTGGCCGCGGCCTGGTCGTAACGGCCCACGCGAAACAGCGCGTTGGCGAGCGATTCGCGGATCCCACGGTCCATAGTGCTAGCCGCTTTAGTTTCGCGCTCAGCGCTCTCCACCAGGTCGGTCCGCCCGAGCCTGGAAGCGGCCTCAGCCAATACAGTGGCAACCTCAGGATTCCCGGGCGCCAATTTCCACGCCGCCTCCGCACGCGACAAGGCGCCGGGCGGATCGCCACTCTTCAAGGCGAGCTCGGCGCCAAACACCCAAGCCACACGTTTGTCTTCGTTATTGTTCGTGCGCTTGACCGCGCCGTCATAGGCGACCGCCGCTTCCGTGTCGCGGCCGAGGCGTTCCAAAAGCTGACCTTTGGCCACCAGAAGCGTGCCATCTGCTCCCGAGTTGGCCTCTTCGCGGTCCAAGAGCGCGAGCGCATCCGCCGTCGCCGGGCTTGCCACCGCGGCCATCGCTAAGGAGCGCCACGCATATTGGCTGTCAGGAGGCGCCAACGCCTTGCTCTCCACGGCGGCCGCGAGATCGGGTAGCGCTTCTTTGTTCTCGCCCAAGGCCGCCAGGGCGATCCCGCGGTAAAATAGTGCAGGTGCGAAATCGGGCACGGAAACGAGGATCCGGTCGGCTGCACCGATCGCGGCACGATAACGCTTAAGCTCTGTCGCGAGAATCAGATGTCCGAACTGGATAACGAGGTCGTCGGGATCGGAGGCGAGATACCTCTCCAGCTCCTCGAAGGCTTCCTCATATTGCCCTTTGGCAACGAGTTGTCGGCTGTGTGCGAATGCGGGAAAAGAACGCTGACGCTGGAATTCCCGCTGCAACCAGCTTTGCGGCAATGCCGTGCGCAACCGAGCCAGATACGCATCAGTATCGCCCGGTCTTACGGTATTATCGGGAATGCCTGTCGCCACGCTCTCGGCGGAGGCGACGGATTCAGTGCCATTGGCAAGCATCAGAAACAACACTGCGACCAATACCAGCGCTGCTCGGAGTTGGACGAGCAGAGTATCGGCGCCTCGGCGCTGGATCAATGGGAACAACACGCCCCGCCTTGGCCAAATAAGAATATCTCGCATTTGTCGAAATTTGCAGCAAATATTGCTATCTTTGGCCAACCTACGCCGCTTTCTTCTTGAATTCAAGGTCGGCGGCATCGGCCGGCGAGCTCCCGGACCCAGCCGCAAGATCAGCACTTGCTTGCAGGCCTTTTAGCCGCTGCAGCTATCGGCAGCCTCTAGCTTATGACCGCTTACCAGGTCCTTTTCGGCTCTCGGGCCGCTCGGGCGAATCCGACCGCGACAGCGTTGGGAGCCGGATATGGCGTTTCTCCGCCTTAGACTATTAAGCCCAAAGCCTCTCCGATCGAGGCAAACAACCCTTTTCTCACACATTGGTCGATACTTCCTTGACTAAAGCTGGGTCCAGGTCGTCTCGTGCTCCGGGGTGCCCGACGGCCACCAGGTTCCCCGACTGATGTTCACCGACCCGCTGCCGCGCCATCGCCTCCACCATCTCCTCCGGTCGGATGAGGCCCTTAGCGAGCAGATATTCGCCCAGACGCTGGCCTGCTCTGGCTGCCTCTGAAACTGCCTTTACGAGATCCGGATAAGTGATTGCCCCCAGATCTATGAGCAGTTCTCCAATCGGCCGATATTCTACTAACCTCCATCCGGTCCGAGGGATGGCGATCTCCCGGGGACCCGGCTTGAGCCGCGCATAGCCGTGGCGCAGCGCCAGAGCGACCTCGGCACGATACGCCAGCCGGAACTCTACGGACACCCCCAGCGCCGCCTCGAGCTCCAGGATGCCCTGACGATCCGGGACGACGGCGCAAGCGAGCGCAATTTTCCCATCATTCTTTTCCTCAAGCGGAAAGACTGACAGCGCCTTAGCGCAGTGCTCCGGCAGGCGCTCTAACAGACTCAGTGATATACCGTAAGGGTCGAGCGCGTGCGCCCGCGCGAGATGCAGTAGATCGCACAAGACCTCGATGAGTGCATCCTCATCAAGCTCACCGATGTCGACAATGGCCGTACCCAACGGCCGCCCAGTTGCAGCCTGTGCAGCTAGCCCCCGATCCAGCTGCCCCTTGGTGACGAGTCCGCGCTCGATCAGGATATCACCAAGCTTGCGCCGATAAGTCGCGAGCAGTTCTTCCCCCGGGAAGCTGTGCGCGGTCTTGTCCCAGCCGATCCGTTCACTTGTCCTCAAATGTTTCAAATAGCGCAAGGTCGCGCGCGTCACAGCGAAATAGTTAACGACGTTTGCCATCAGATACCGGGGTATGATAAGCGGGAGCTGCGACCATCCGTAAATCCGGCATGTCCAGACATGTCGATGGACAAGCCGGTTCACGAATAACCCGACATTAACGTAGAACAGGTACCAAAGGGGACTGTCGTCATCAAACGGCGGCGCGAATATGTAGCGCTCCGGGAACAGCGCAGACGATACTTGTAGGCTTATCAGCCCGAGCGCAACGATATAGCCGAGTGCCATGAACTGCTGGGTAAACAATACCTTGCGGTCTCGAAACCAGAGATAGCGAACTCTCCAATCGCCCTCCCAACCGAATTTTTTCCAACCCTGCAGCGCAATACCAATCACCCACCGAGTCTTCTGCCGAACTGAAGCCCAGAATAAGTCGGGAAAGAACTCGCGAGTGGTGATAAAGTCTCGCTGGACAACCAGCCTCGGCTTGCGGTGGAGCAAGGAGCGGTGAGGCACCCGCCGCTCGACAGGCAATCGCACAAATGTCTGTTTCAGCCCGCGCTCTCGGACGCGGAAGGAAAACTCGTAGTCCTCTGTCAGGCTGTCAGTTGCAAAACAGTCTTCGTCAGCACCTGCGGCCGCGGCGTCGAGCGCCCGCATCGAGTAGCCAGTTCCGACCCCCGCTCCCGGCACGATTCCAGCAAACCATTCGCGGACGTGGATCTCCTTGCAATGCGCCTCAGCAAATTCGTCCATATAATGGCCACCAATCAGGTTCCACCACGACCGTTTGAGCGAGATGATCGGTATCTGGACGAGGTCCCATTCAGGCATGAGGCAGTTGAAGAGCTTTAGGCTCAGCGTATCTACAACATCCTCCGCATCGTACAAAATGACCCCCGCGAAGCGTATGCCGTGTTGCTCCTGGTATTCGCGTATTCCCCTGACGATCCAGTTGAGGCAGTCGGCTTTGCAGGTCGGGCCCGGATGCGGAACAATCAACTGGGTGACATTGGCATGGTGCCGCATCACCTCCTCGACCTCGCGCTGTGTCTCGGGGTCATTTACGTACGTGCCGACGAATACGTGAAAATTCCGGTAGTCTATGTTGCCGATTGTGTTTAGCAACGCGCGCCGGATGACGTCAGCTTCCTGCCAGGCAGGGAACATCAACGCAAATGGCTGCTCGGGCTTCTCTGCCATCTCCTCGATGCTAGGCTGATGACGTCCTGAATTACTGCCGAGCCGCACCGCCTTCATCACAAAGAACAGCAGATCGACAAACAGGTCGTCGAGTCCCGAGATGAGATAAACGATCATCATTAGGACAAATCCGGCCTGCAATGCCAGCAGACCAAGTGTAATCAGATCGACGGAGCTCACCGACGCACCTGAGTTCTAGGTATCTGTTTCTGAACTCTCAGTTTCGCTAACGATTTCCGTTGGTTTGCGCTGGGGTTGATATCGCTAGCCTGCAGATGGCTGGCGCCGCAACGGCTGCCGATCGTCTGAACCAGAAGGCTCGGTAGCCGGGCGGGACCCATAAAGACAGGTTTGCTTAAGCAGCTGTTGGAGATACAAACGTGTAGCCTAAGCTCTTCAAGCCGGTGACGGTCTGCTTGAGATAGCTGATGTTGTCGTAAGTGTGGTAAAAGAAGCTTGCCCACCCGTCCCGGACTACCAAGCTTCGCTGCGCGTCGGCGATGATGTCGGCCGGAAGACGAGCAGGATATGAAAAATATGGTAGCGGTTCGATGCCACCCAGCGTGTCTGCCAGTACTTTCATGTTGTACACGTCGCGAACCGTATAGGGCATATACTGCCCTGCGAGTTGGGTATAGTTGATCGGCTGACCGGATAGCAGGCCAGTGAAGTACAGCCTTCTCTCGGAGGCGGCCGTGAAGAATCCATTTGCGGCGTCGTAGTCGGCCGCCGAGGCGGCGTAGGAGGGGAACGTCATGAACTGCGGCATCGTGAAGCCTGCTGCCCTGTACAGCTGCTGTGCCGCGGCAAAACGACCTTGTGCCCAAGCGAAGGAATCCTCTGCAACCGGTCCTTGGAAATTCAAGGTATTATCGGAATTCATTGTGATTCGGTAAAATTCGCAATCATCTCCGCTAGCCCCGGAGTAAGGGTTTGCCACACTACCGTATTGATGGGTGTAGCCATGGCACATCATGATTCCGCCCTTGGACTGCATATATTTGATCATATTGACCATGGCAGGCTTGGACTGCAGCGTTATCTTCGTCCCGTTGTCGTTGGCGTTCAAAGGGTCGAGGTAGTAAGGGATAATCTGGAAACCAAAGGGCACACTCTGACTCTTCAGCCAATCTGCGACCGACTTCAATGCGTTGGTATCGTAGGTCGGATCGATGTCCTCGAGCCGCAGGAGTGCCCGATGCTGCACCGGCGTGCTCGCGGCGAGCGCGTCGAAGAGAACATCACAAAAGGCCAAATAGCGATCGCCTTCCGTGATGTAGACGAGCGGGTTTTCACCGATGTAAGTGAGGTTGCCGCCATTCGGACCAGTCGAGCGCAATGCCCAAGGGAAGGTGGACCCATCGGAGCGGACGCAGTTGGCTAGGACAGTTACGCCGGAGCTGAGCGACGCGTAGTTCATAATGCCAGCAGCATTTGCGGCATAACGTTTTAACTTCTGTGTTGTCCTAGTCGATGGCGGCAGCGGGTAATCGACCTCCGCGACCGATGAGAAATCGAACCCGGACCAGTTCCAACCATAGACCGACGAGAAGCCTGGATAACGCGCCGTTAGCTGCCATATATTGTCATACGCCCAGATGACGGGTGTCGTCGCACCGTATACGTCGTCGAGAAACGCGGTGGGCAGTGGTTCACCATAGGTCGAGCCGATATAAATGGCGGCTGTATATTGCTTGAGCTGACCCGTTTGGTAAGAGGCTACGGGCATCGCCGTCCACGAGCCAAAGTGGCTCGCCAGATTCGCCGACATGATTGCGTAGAGCTCGCCGAGCCACCCCCATTGGCCTGTCGTGTCGTAAAGGACGAGGGTCGAAGCTGTCATCGTGCATCCTCCTCGTTGACGCCTTTTCCATGTACCGCTGGCGGTCGAGGCATACGCTTGTTGGAGGGCTTGCCTTGCGGCTGGAAGTAAGGATTGGACGGATGCTCACCGCGCCCGGAAACAATATATCCCGGTGCCACTCCTACTTTGGAGGTTAGTCGGCTCGTAGCTCGTT
>WNFS01006469.1_pt1 | contig 10850 bp, 12 predicted proteins | sample 5400141 | NCBI WGS metagenome assembly WNFS01 (sample SAMN13153358, study PRJNA577476) | soil metagenome | isolation source: 60 cm saprolite under Madrone tree | place: USA:California | collected 2016-06-14 | reverse complement strand
TGGCCGATGCAAATCGGCGCACCGGCCGGGCCGTGCTCGGTGGGCTGCCCGCCAAGCCCGTCATCGCCGGCCTGCCGCCGGCGGAGGTCGCCGCCCGCGGCCGCCGGGCTATCGCCGAGATGGGCGGGCGCTTTCTCCTGCTGGGTCCAGACTGCTCGATCGACCCCGGCACGCCGGACGCCGTAATGGACGCCGCCAGCGCGGCGACGCGCTGAGGCCCCCGGGACGTCTCAGCGGCTTCCTCTCTCCATGATCCGCCCTCCCGTCGTGCCGTTGAACAGCACGACTCTGTCCAGACGGAACCTGAACGAACGGCGATCGCCCACGGCCACCTTCTCCTCGACGTCCACCTTTGCCACGAGCGAGGACGGCCCGCCATAGTCCAGGAAGAGGAGCGTTTCGTCGCCGAGCGGCTCGATGAGACTCACGGTGGCCGGCCAGCTCTCACGCCCGTCGGCGAAGCGCACGTGCTCGGGCCGCACGCCCAGGACCGCGGGACCCGAGCCGCCCCGGCATCCCGGGAGTGTCACGCGAAGGGACTGGGTCACGAAACGAGCGCCGTCGGGCTCCGGCCGGAGCTCGCCCTCCACGAAGTTCATCGCGGGCACCCCGAAGAAGCCGGCGACGAACCGATTGACCGGATCGCCGTAGACCTCGAGCGGGCGCCCCACCTGCTGGATCCGCCCCTGGTGCATGACGACGATGCGATCGGCCATGGTCATGGCCTCGGCCTGGTCGTGGGTGACGTAGACGAACGTCGACCGGAGCGCTGCGTGCAGGCGTTTGAGCTCGGTCCGCATCTCGACGCGAAGCTTGGCGTCGAGGCTGGAGAGCGGCTCGTCCATCAGGAAGACGGACGGCTGCACGACCAGTGTGCGGGCCAGCGCAACCCGCTGCGCCTCGCCGCCCGACAGCGTGGCGGGGCGCTTGTCGAGCAGGTGTCCCACGTGGACGGTGTCGGAGACGGCGCGGACCCGCGAGGCGATCTCCTCGGGCGCGACGCGCTTGATCCGGAGCGGAAACGCGATGTTGTCGAAGACCGTCATGTGGGGGAAGAGCGCCAGGCTCTGGAAGACCATGCCCAGGTTGCGCGCGCCGGGCTCCCAGTCGGTGACGCACGCATCGCCGATCCAGATGTCCCCCGAGGTTGGCGTCTCCAGCCCGGCAATCATGTTGAGCGTCGTCGTCTTGCCGCACCCCGACGGTCCGACGAGGACGACGAACTCGCCGTCCGGGATCGCCAGGTCGATCCCGTCGACGGCGCGTGTCGCGCCGAAGACCTTCGTCAATTGCTCGAGTCGGATGCCGGCCACGTCCTATTTCCGAAGGAGCCCGAAGCTGAAGCCCCGGAGCAGGTGCTTCTGGATGAGGAAGCCCATCACGACCACGGGCAGGGTGGCGAGGGTTCCGATGGCGGCCTGGGGACCGTAGTCGCGCCCCTCGTTGGCGGACTGGAACTTGTTGAGCGTGATGGGCAGCGTGGAGACCTCCGTGTTGGTGAGCGTGATGGCGAGCAGCAGCTCGCTCCAGTTGAGGATGAAGACGAAGAGGAAGGTCACGACGAGGCCGGAGGCGGTGAGAGGAAGTACGACCGAGCGCAGCACGCGCAGGCGCGAGGCCCCCATGAGCCGGGCGGCGCGCTCGAGCTCCACGGGCACTTCCTCGACGAAGGCGAGCATCATCCAGATCACGTACGGCAGGCATGTGGCCACGTAGACGAGGATCAGTCCCGTGTAGGTGTCCAGGAGTCGTAGGGTGACGAAGTACACCACGAAGGGCACGGCGATGACGATGGGCGGCACCATCCGGATGGAGAGGATGTTGTACGGATAGTTTCGCCCGCCGGTACCGAAGCGGGCCCAGCTGTACGCCAGGGCGCTGCCGAGGACGACGGCGAGCAGGGAGCCGACCCCGGAGACGATGAGACTGTCCCCGATCGGTTTCAAGATCTTGAGCGTCTGCCGGCCCAGCTCGAACGTCGAGGTGCCCGGAGTCAGGACCTTGACGTAGTTCACGAGCGTGGGCTCGTGTGGGAACCAGCGCGGCGGCCACGTCACCCACTCCCCCGCGTGCTTGAACGACGTCATCACCATCCAGTAGATCGGGAAGAGGGTGACGGCCGTCCACGCGAGCAGGAGCGCATGGCGGACGAGCGAGAAGAGTGAGCGGCGCCCGCGTCTCACGCGACGCCTTCCTCGGCCAGGCGCCGCCGCTCACGGCGGAGGACGCGGATGGCGACGAGGCTGTACATGGCCACCGCCACGAGCAGTACGAGCGACATGGCGGCGGCGTCGGAGACGCGCGCGAACTCCCAGCCCACGCGCCAGAGATAGACGGCAACCGTCTCGGTGGCGTTGCCAGGCCCGGCCTGGGTGAGCAGCATCGGGTAGTCGAAGATCTTGAGGGCTTCCATCGAGCGTAAGATCACGGCGATCGCGATGACCGGCTTCAGCAGCGGCAGCTCGACGTGCCAGAAGATCTGCCAGCGGCTGGCCCCCATGACCCGCGCCGCCCGGATCGGGTCCTCCGGCAGCCCGGCAAGGCCGGAGGTAAAGATGAGGAAGGTGAGCGCCGTCCACTGCCAGACGTCCGCCCCGATCACGGCGAGTTGGGCCGGGGTGTACTCGGACAGCCACCGCACCGTGATGGTGCGGCCGGTGAACAGGCTCAGGAGCTGGTTGAACGGTCCCTGATCGATGAGCAGCATCGAGAGGTCATAGCCGACCACGGCGGGGACGATCATCATGGGCAGGAGAAACACCGTCGTGTAGAAGCGTCGGCCGCGGAAATGCCGGCGGCAGAGCAGCGCCAGCCCGAAGCCGAGCAGGAGCTCGAGCGGCACCGCGGCCGCCGCGAAGCCGAACGTGCGGGCGAGCGCCCACAGGAAGCGTTCGTCCTCGAGGGCGCGCTGGAAGGAGTCGAGCCCGGTAAAGGCGGCGTTCCACCACGTGCCGCGCGTGATCCGCCAGGACAGGAGCGAGAGATACACGAGAAGCAGGAAGTTCGGGAGCAGGAGGAGGGCGAAGAGCCCTTGCACCGGGATGAACGGCAGCCACCTGAAGACGCGCTCCCGCTCGAGCCAGCGGCGCAGGCCGGTCATCGGGCTCAGTCGGGAACGTTCTTGGTCGGGTAGGCGGCCTTCAGCGCCTTCCAGCCTTCGATCTGCTGGCGGCGGCCGATCTGGTTGGTGATCTTCTCCCACGCGGCGGCCGTGTTCTTCAGCGCGTCCTCGGCAGTGATCTTGCCGAGTAGCGCTTCCTGGACATTCAGGTCGAGGGCGTCGTTGTACTCCACGGCGCCCTGAATCAGGATCATCGGCGCCATCACCTGCGCGTTCTTGAGGTGGATTTCTACCATCTCTTTCGTCCGCGCCTTGATGACGCGCGGATCGGTGAGATGTGACTTCCGGTACGGGTCGTAGACGGTGTTGGGGCCGGCCACGAGGCGTGCCGACACCTCCTTGCTGGTCATGTACTGCGAGAGCCAGTACGCGGCCTCCGGGTGCTTGGCGTAGTTCGAGACATAGAAGATGTTGCCGTAGCCCTGGAGCGCGCGGCGCACGAGCTTGCCGCCGACCACGTAGCCGGGCACCAGGCAGTACTTGTTCTTGCCAACAACCTTGGAGCGATCCGGATGCTCGGCGGCGATCGCGATCGACGGGTACGTCATGATCGAGAAGGCGTTACCACCCGCGTAGAAGGGGTAGGCCTGGGGAGTCGCCCACCCCAGGATGTCCTTGGGCATGAACTTCGTCAGCGCAATGTAGTCTCGGAGCGCCTCGACGCCTTCCTTGCCGGCGATGAGCGGCTTCATACCGTCGTCGAACGGCATTCCGCCCTTGGCGTAGAATTGCTGGAGCCACCAGCGCCAGCCCCAGCCACGCGCGCGGTACCCCATCGCCCCGTACAGTTCGGGCACCCCGGTACCTTTCGGATCACGGGTGAAGAACTCCGCAAGCTGGTACCACTGCTCATAAGTGTCGGGGCAGCCGGGCTCCCAGCCGTACTTGGCCTTGAACTTCTCCCCCTCGCCGGGTGCTTCGATCAGGTCCTTACGGATCACCATGATGAAGTTGTCTCCGTCCGCGACGAGGCCGTAGGTCTTGCCCTTGTAACGAGCCTGCTCCTGGAAGCCCGGGACGATGTCATCGAGGTCGGCCTTGCCGCGGGCCACGAGGTCGTCGATCGGGCGGGCCAGCCCGGCCTCCACGAGATCCGGCAGCGAGATGGGGTCGCCGATCCAGAAGTCGAAGCTCCCGCTCTTGGCGACGGCCTCGGACATGGCCTTGGCCTGGACCTGGAGGATGCCGACCTCGAAGTAGTGGACCCCGATGCCGGTCTCCTTCTCGAAAATCGTCATCTCCAGCGTGCTGCCCGCGGTGAAGATGGAGGGCATCATCATGTTGAGCTTGAGCGATGTGAGGCCCTTCGCCTGCATGTAGGCCTTGGCGCCGCTGATCGCCCGCACGTCGGCCGTCCCGCCCGGGGGCGTCTGCGCCGAGGCGGCGGTGGACCCGGCGACAAGCAGAGCGACCGTACCGGCGATGGACAAGAATCCGAAAGCTCGCTTCATGAGCGTCCTCCTGATCGTGATCTCACATCGTCGGGCTGGAGAACTCGCCGCCGAGCGCGACGAGCGCCCACGGCGCGCCCTGCGCGTCCCAGCTGAACCCGATGTGGCCGCCGAGCGCGTGCTGGTCTCGGAAGAGCCGCTGGATGGGATACCGATCGTAGATGCCGTTGGCACCGGCGAGCGCGTGGAGCGTATCGACCGCCTCGGTGCAGAGCTCCATCGCGTAGGCGACGTTGCGCTTGAAGCGGAGCTTTTCCTCGATGGTCGGAGCGCGGGGCTCCCTGGCAATCCGGTCGGCCTCCAGACAGTCCGCTCGGATGACGAGACGGGCCGCGTCGACCGTCGCGCCCGCGCGGGCGACGCGCAGCTGCACGGCCTGGAAATCGCGCATGCGCATGGCGGTGTAGTTCGTGCTGCGCTCGCGGATCGCCTCGACCGTCAGCTCGAGCGCCGCCTGGGCGTTGCCGACGCCAGCCGCCGCCAGGCAGTGGGAACCCAGGGCCGAGAGCGGAACCTGGTAGAGAGGATTCGGGTTGACGCTCGCCCCCGGAAACTGGCCGCCGCCGCGCGCCAGGTACATCGAGAGGGCGCGGTGCTCCGGGACGAACACGTCCTTCGCGCGGACCGACTTGGATCCCGTGCTCCGCATGCCGAGCACCTTCCAGTCGTCCACGATCTCATAGTCGCTCCTCGGCACCAGGCACATCCGGTGATCGACGACGCGCTCGCCGTCGAGGACCATCACCGCCAGCATATTCCAGTCGGCGGCGTCGACCCCGCTCGAGAAGTTCCAGAAGCCACTGATGACGAAGCCGCCGTCGACCCGGCGCCCGCTGCCCTGCGGGTAGGCGATGCCCGAGGCGATCAGGGCATCGGGGTTTTTGCTCCAGACTTCTTCCTGGGCGCGCTCGTCGTACAGCGCCAGCATCCAGTGGTGGACGCCGAGGTTCGCGACGTTCCAGCCCGTCGAGGCGCAGCCGCGGGCGATCTCGGCGGGGATATCGAACAGCGACACGAACTCGAGCTCCATGCCGCCCCAGCGTCGCGGCTGGTGGAATCGCAGGAGGCCCGTGCGATGGAGGTCCTCGATCGTCTCCTTGGGCATCTCGCGTCCGGCCTCGGCGCGCTCGGCGCGCTCGCGCAGGACCGGCACGAGCGCCCGCGCCCGGCGCATCGCCTCGTCATAGTCGACGTCGGCGAAGCTTGCGGACGCCCGGCCGGATCCCGTCATGCGCGCATGCTGGCGACCTGGGGCATCTTCGAGTAGTCCTCGCCGCCCCAGTCCTGAACGTCTTTCAGCCCGAAGAAGTTGAGCTCGATGGTGAGCCCGTTCGGGTCCTTGATGAAGATCTGATAGAGATCGAACTCCGGGAGAGAGCGCGGCTGGAACTCGAGACCCCGTGACTTGAGTCGGCGGATGAAACTACCGGGCTCGGTGGCCAGGAATGCGATGTGGTCGACCACGCCTGCGTGGTCCGTCACCGCGCCCTTCGGGGTGCCCAGATAAAAGAGCTCGGCGTTGTCGATGCCGTCCGGCCCCATGTGCACCTGGATCTTGCCGTTCACCCCCAGCCAGTAGCCCGGGAAGGGGAAGCTCGGCCGCGGCATGACCTCGAAGCCCAGCACGTCGCAGTAGAAGTCCTTGGTCTTCTCGAGGTCGTTCGCCCGGATGAAGTAGTGATTCAGCTCTGTCAGCGGCATGGGTTCCTCCTCGGCGATTTCGCCGTCTTGGGGCCGATGGTACGCGAAACGGCTCCGGGTGCGCAAAGCCGTCGGGACTGCTGGACCAGGGCCGGCATCCGCCGTATCCTCCCGGGCGGGAGGAAGCCATGGACCCCAACGCGAAGAAGACCACGCTCCGGATGATTCCTTACGGCCTCTACGTCTTGACAGCGGCCCACGCGGACGGCCGTGTGGCGGCGGGCACCGTCAACTGGGTGACCCAGGCCTCATTCGAGCCGCCCCTGGTCGCGGTCGGCGTCAAGACCGACTCCCATGCCCACGCGCTCATCAAGGACACGAAGGCGTTTGCCTTGAACGTCCTGGGCAAGGGGCAGCAGGCGCTCGCCTTCACGTTCTTCAAGCCCGCCGAGCGCAAGGGCGACACGATCTCCGGCGAGCCTTTCCGTCCGGGCACGACGGGCGCGCCGATCCTGACCAGCACGCCGGCGTTCATCGAGTGCACGCTCGAGGCGACCGTCGAGAAGGGCGATCATTCTATCTTCGTCGGCAAGGTAGTCGAGGTCGGGCTCACGAAGACACCCGACGGTCGGGCCGACGACGCGACGCTCTGGCTGAAGGATCTCGGCGAGAAGGTCTTCTACGGCGGCTAGTCGGTTGGCGCGCCGTTGCCCCGGCCGCGGATGAGCGCGTCGATCCGCGCGATGAGAGCGCGCATGTCCACCGACAGCTGACGCTGCTCCTCGACCAGCTGGTGCTGCCCCTCGACCAGCAGGCGTTGACTCTCCGCCAGATCGCGCTGGCTATCGACGATCTGGCGCTGCCCATCCGCAACCGCACGCAGGATCGTATGGGTCTCGATCGCTTGCTCTCGTAGCGCGACGTCGGGCTGCGCAAACCGCGCTTCGCTGAGCCGATTGTTCTCGCGGAGCGTCCGCAGTACTTCGCCGGGCCAGTTCTGCGGGAACGCCCGTAGACCCGTCGTGAGCAGGACCTTGACTGCTCCTAGGTCCTGATGCAGCGTCCGTAGCGTCACTCCGGAACGTCCGGCTGGGCTCATCGACTACCTAGCGTGCTTCACACGCCGGCCCCGCGTCAATGTCCTCGAAGTGGAACGCCTGTCGAGATCGGTTTCGCGCCGGATCCTGGTCGAACGGCGCGCGGAGCAGCCGCCGCGAGCGCATGCGAGCCAGCGGACTGCTCAAGCGCGCTGCGATGGCTCATTTGTCACGCAGCCGCTCCGGTGCTCGTCGCAGCAACTCGACGTACTCGGGCCGTAGAGGCTCGACCAAGCTCTGTCACGCTGACGGTCTCCGTTCGTCCATCGGCGTACTCGGCCATTCGTTGGCCTCGAACGCCGAGACCGAGACGAATGCCGACTTCGGGCGGGACGACCATGCGAACTGCGCCGGTGTCGACGAGCGCATCCGCCTCGTAGGTCCTAATCTGTTCGGGCGTCATCATGCCCCATCGGACCAGGGCCTCGTCCACCGCGTTCGTCAGCTTGACCGCGACCCGAACCTCGCCCATGCCTGACTGTGACCGTTCCAATGATCAGGCACCTCCTGCCGCCCTTCTATTGTCGACGATACGTACTTCAGGAGAGCCTTCAGAGCGTGCCGCGGTAGCGCGCCGGATCCTGGTCAAACGTCTGTTCCCCTTCAAGCACGAATCCTCGGCCTCCCGGAGGCGCGAGCGCCGACGAAGGGCCGAGGATCTTCGATCGCTTTGCGTCAGCGGCCTATTCCCTTGTGCAGCTCGGCCAGCGGCACGATCCGCCCGTGCAGCGGCAGGATCTGGTCCACGGTCAGGCTGAGGCGCTTGATGTTGTCCGACAGGTTCACCCAGTTCGAGTTCAAGGTCGCCGGCGTCGGCGCATTCGGTGCCGGCGGGTTATACACGTCGGCCTCCACGAGGACCTTCTCCTTCTGGAGATACACCATGATCACGCCGGCATGGTGGTTGTTGCCGGCGACGTTGTGGATCTCTACCGTCCGGGTCCCGTCGGTGAGCACTCGCTTGTCACGCATGCCCTCGACCGTGCCCTTCTTTCCCGACTTCGCGAGACGGTCGGGGCGGACCGTGGCCGGTGCGGCGAGCGCCTTCTCGAGGAAGGGTTTGTTCACGTCTTGGGCGATGACGGTGATGCCCTCCGCCGCGATCGCCCGGAGCCCGCCAGCGTGATCGAAGTGGTGATGCGTCGCGATCACGTATTTGATCCGCTTGCTCGGAACGAGATTCTTGACTTCGGCCAGCACGGCCACGGCGCGATCGTCGTTGAGCGGGCTCTCCACGAGGATTACGTGATCCTTCATCTCGATCAGCACGCTGTGATGGGTGCCCCCGGTGATGTACCAGACCCCGTCGGCCGCCATTTGGCTCGTCACCCGGGCGTAAGGCGCGGGCGTCTCACGAATCGGGTCGGGCACGGGAATGTCCACGGCGACGTTGGGCTGGACGTCGCTGACCGTCAGGTCGAGGGCCGGATACGCGCCGATCGTCTGCCGGATCTTCGTCGGGAACTTCACTCCGGCGAAGTCCTTGTAGTCCGAATAGCGGATCTCGACCGTCACGTCGCCGAGCACGGCGTTCGGGGCCACGGCGACGATCTTCTCCACCAGGTTCTGGGTATCGATCGTCGCCTGTACCTTGAAGCGCCCGGGAGCGGTGAACGAGATCGTCCGACCCTGGACGGTCGCGTTTGCCGATCGACCAGTGCGACCGGCGTCGGGTTGGTCGCTTCGCCCATCACGTTCCAGGCAAAGTCGCCGCTCGCGACGAAGATCTGGCGCTGCTCACCCGCGACGGGCTGTCCACCGCCGCCGCGCGGTGGGTTTTCGCCCTGCGTCCGCACGAGCTCGTCGCGAATGGAGGCGTTCTCGTAGTTCACGGCCCGCGTGTAGCTCTTGACGATGAACCGCGGCCACGGCGTGTCCGGGCTGAAGTTCTGGCCGACCTGGAAGTTCACGCCGCTGCCCGAGTACTGGATCGACTTGACGCTCGCCGCACCCATCGCCTTGGCGACGTTCTCGAGCGCCGCGCGCCCGTCCTGCGCGTAGCCGGCGAGCGGTGAAAGCAGCACGAGGGCGGCAGTCAGCACGATGGCCCCGCCGGGCGAGGCAAGCCGATAGAGTGGTCTGTGCATACCTGACCTCCCTGGGCGACCGGATTTGTGGTCGGGATGCTAGCAGCGCCCGTGACTGGCGTCAAACGCCGGAAGCGCGTAAAGTCCGCACGAGACTCACTCGTAGGCTCGCAGTCCCACTCCTCACCTCGAAAGGAGCAGACCTTGAGCACACAGCCCTCCGTATCCACCGCTCGTGACGTGGTCCGACAAGTCGCGCCCAAGCTCATCGACCTGAGCGAGAAGGTGCTCTTCGGCGACGTCTGGGAGCGCCCCGGCCTCTCCAAGCGCGACCGCAGCCTGATCACGGTCGCGGCGCTGACCGCCATGTACCGAACCGACCAGCTCCCCGGACATCTCGAGCGCGCGCTGGCCAACGGCGTCACGCGCGAGGAGATCGGCGAGCTGATCACGCATCTGGCCTTCTACGCGGGCTGGCCCTCGGCGATGACCGCCGGCCAGATCGCGCGGCGGGTCTTCGACGCGAGGAAGCCATGAAGATCGGCTTCATCGGACTCGGCACCATGGGACGCCACATGGCGTCCAACCTGATGAAGGCGGGTCACCAGCTCGTCGTCAACGACGTGCGACGCGAGGCGGCGGCGCCCCACCTGCAGGGCGGGGCGTCCTGGGCCGACACGCCGCGTGCCGTCGCCGAGGCGACCGAGGTCGTGTTCACGTCGCTCCCGGGCCCCGCGGAAGTGGAGGCGGTAGCGCTCGGCGAGCAAGGTCTCCACGCGGGGCTCGCGGATGGCAAGGTCTACTTCGACCTCTCGACGAACTCCCCGGCGCTCGTGCGGCGGATTCACGAGGTGTTCAAGCGCCGCGGAATCCACATGCTCGACGCGCCCGTGAGCGGCGGCCCTCGGGGCGCCGAGTCGCGACGCCTCGCGCTATGGGTCGGCGGAGACGAGGACGTCTTCAAGCGCTACCGACCGGTGCTCGACGCGATCGGCGATCAGCCCTACTACGTCGGCCCCATCGGCGCGGGCTCAGTGGCGAAGCTCGTCCACAATTGCGCCGGCTATATCATCCAGACGGCGCTGGCCGAGGTCTTCACGATGGGCGTCAAGGCGGGCGTCGAGCCCATCGCGCTGTGGAAAGCGGTGCGCCAGGGCGCGGGCGGCCGGCGCCGGACATTCGACGGCCTGGCCGATCAGTTCCTGCCGGCCAAGTTCGAGCCGCCGTCGTTCGCGCTGCGGCTGGCCCACAAGGACGTCACGCTGGCGACCGCTCTCGGCCGCGAGCACAAGGTGCCGATGCGCCTCGCCAACATCACGCTGGAGGAGATGACCGAGGCGCTCAATCGCGGCTGGGCCGAGCGTGACTCGCGGGTCGCGATGCTCCTGCAGGAAGAGCGGGCCGGCGTCGAGATTCGCGTGCCGGAGGCGGCGATCCGGGAAGCGCTGGCGGACGACAAGACCGGGCCGCGCTGACACCGCCGGGAAATCGAGGAGCGTCACGGGTTCCCTGG
>WNFS01005075.1_pt1 | contig 10851 bp, 13 predicted proteins | sample 5400141 | NCBI WGS metagenome assembly WNFS01 (sample SAMN13153358, study PRJNA577476) | soil metagenome | isolation source: 60 cm saprolite under Madrone tree | place: USA:California | collected 2016-06-14 | reverse complement strand
GAGTGCGCAGGGGAGAGGGCGTCCGCGATGTCCTTGGGATGCTCGCCGCGGGCGAGGCGGGCGCGGACCTCTTCTTCCAGGGCAAGGGGATCCTCGGGGGAGGGTTCCGGCGCGCCGCGGACGACGATCACGATCTCGCCGCGCACGTCGCCGGAGAAGCGGGACTCCAGCTCGGAGAGACTGCCGCGGGCGAGCTCCTCGTGCAGCTTGGTCAGCTCGCGCGCAACCAGCGCCGGGCGGTCGCCGAGACTCGAGCGCAGCTCGGCCAGCGTCCGCGCCAGCCGCTGCGGCGACTCGTGGAAGACGAGCTGGGCGCGCAGGCCCCGCAGCTCGGACAGCATCTCCTCGCGGTGGGAGGCCTTGCGGGGCAAGAAACCGGCGAAATGGAAGCGCCCTTCCGGGAACCCGCTCACGCTCACCGCCGCGACCGCTGCGCTCGCCCCCGGGACGGGAACGACCTGCACGCCCTGCTCGAGCGCGCGCCGGACCAGGATGGCGCCGGGATCGCTGATCGCGGGCGTTCCGGCATCGGTGACGAGCGCCAGCGATTGGCCCTCGACCAGCCGGCGCACCAGGGGCTCCACGCGGGCCGCCTCGTCGAACGCGGGAAGAGAGTAGAGCGGCTTGCGGATGCCCAGGTGCTTCATCAAGATACCCGAGTGGCGCGTGTCCTCCGCGATCACGCCGTCGCAGGCCTCGAGCACCTGGCGCGCGCGCTCGGTGATGTCGCCCAGGTTCCCGATCGGCGTCGCCACCACGTGAAGGGGCACGCTACCCCCCCGAGTCGAAGCGGCGCTGCGCGAGGAAGTCGCGGGCCGCCGCGATCACCCTCCTCTGCTTGCGCGCGTCGACCGTCTCCTCGGGCCCGCCGAATGCCGCGGTGGCCCGGGTGCGCACCTCGACGAACACCAGCAGCTCGCCTTTCTCGGCGATGAGGTCCACCTCGCCACGCCTGCAGCGATGGTTCCGGGCGACGATGCGGTACCCACTCTTGCGCAGGGCCTGGGCCGCCACCTCCTCCCCGAGCGCGCCCAGGCGCAGCGTCATGCCTGCAGGACCAGATCGGCCGTGCCGGGCGGAGGGGGGTCCGGCAGGCGATGAATCACCTGCGTCTGCGTGCCGATCCCCTTGAGCATCTTGCCGATCAGCGCGCGCTTGGGACCTTCGAGGACGCCGAAAGCGTCGTCGATCACGATCGGAAGCCGCTTGTACCCGGAGACCCGCTCGAGCAGGGCGAGGCGGACGGCGACGTACACCAGGTCGCGAAGCGGCGGCGGAAGCGTCATGTAGGAGCCGCTGCGCCCATCCGCTGCAGCGAGGACGAGCGTCCCCTTGTCGTCGGGCTTGCCGGAGACTACGCGCCGGTCGGTGAGCGCCCCCAGATATGCGGTCAGGCGCGGCGACATCTGCGCCCAGAGCTCGTCCACGCTCAGGTTCAGCAGCTCCGCGCCGCGGGAGACCAGGTGGTTGGGCACTTCCGCTTCCGGAACGGCGGCGCCGGTCTTCGTCGCGGAAATTCCCATCGCGTGCTTCAGGTCCGACTCGATCTCTCCGAGGGCCCGCGAGAACCCGGTCTGGTGCACCTGCTCCTCGAGCTTGGCCTTCTCGGTCTCCAGCAGCGGAATCTCCACCGACACCCGGGTGACCTCCGGGTCGACCTTCAGCTTCTGCAGCTTGGCCAGCGCCACCTCGCGCCGCTTCACCACCAGCTCGCGCTCCTTGAACACGGCCAGCAGATCCACGGGGGAGTCCACCTTCGCGGCCCGGAGCGCGGACTTGAGCGCCGCTTGCTCCGCCTCGTAGTCCTTCTTGATCTTCAGCTCGCGCTCCTTCAGCTCCTGTGCGTACGCGGCCGCCTGCTTGTCGGCCTCGTCACCCTCGATCCAGCGCAGCACGGAGATCAGCGGCGCGAGCAGCGGCACCAGGCCGAAGAGGGCGAGGGGCGGCCGCTTGAGGAGGAACGCCGCGGCGTCCGCCCCGATGCCGGCGAGGAGCCCGCCGTAGAACCAGGGGCTGGACAGCACCGGCTCCGGCGGGGGCGGCACCGTCTGGGCCGCCTTCTGCCGCTTCTTCACGATGTCTGCGAGGGCATCGTCGCGCTTCTTCAGATCCTCCTTCGCGCGCGAGGCCTTGGCGGTCAGCTCCTTGATCTCCTCGGGAGACCAGGGCGCCCGCTTCAGCTCTCCCTGGACCGCGGCCAGATCGGCTTCGGCTTCCTTGAGCTTCTCCGCCAGCAGCTTGAGATCGTGCAGGCGCTGCGCCACCTTGAACAGGCGATCCTGCGTCGCCTCGAACTTCTTGGTCATCTCCAGCTCGTCCTTGAGCGCCTTCACCCGCGGCTGGTCGACGTAGGCCTCGTTGGCGGCGGCCGCCGCCTTGCCGCGCAACGACGGCATCTCGTTGACCTCGAGCACGAAGAAGCCGGTGTACGCATCGGGGGCGGGCATGCCGCACTCGACGCGCAGGAAGGAATCGATCTCCAGCTGATCTTCGCTGACCTCCTCGAACTTCTTGGTATTTGCGTCGTAGCGCAGGAGCTGTCGCGTGCCGCCCATCTCCCGCAGCAGCCGGTACGCGCTGCCGTCGCCCGAGAGCAGCCCGACGCCGACGCGCGTGGGCCCCCCGCCGTTGGTGAGGCGCTTCGGATCGTCGGGCGCGGGGCACAGCGGCGCGGTGAGCGCGGCGCGGAGAGATGCCGCCTTGGAGACCACAGCCACGTACCCCGGTTTGAGCGAGAGCTGCCCTTCCCCGGGCAGGTCCTTGACCTTCTGGAACAGCAGCTCGGTGAGCTGCACTCTCTCCCCCGATCGGGGGACACCATCGAATGGTGTCCCCAATCACTTTACTGCGTGGCTCCGCCCTCTTCGGCGCTCTTGAGCCGCGCGGCCTTGCCCTGGAGCTCGCGCAGATAGAACAGGCGCGCACGCTTGACCTTGCCGCTGCTGGTCACCTCGATCTTGTCGATCCGCGGCGAATAGAGCGGGAAGATGCGCTCCACTCCAACGCCGTAGCTCATCTTGCGGACGGTGAACGTGGTGTTCACGTGACCCCGCTTCTTCCGGATCACGACGCCCTCGAAGATCTGGATGCGCTCCTTGTCGCCTTCGCTGATCTTCGTGTGCACCCGCACGGTGTCACCGACGCGGAATTCCGGGACTTGTCCCCGGATTTCCGGCTTGACGTTCCGTTGCTCCACCAGCTCGATCGCCTTCGCGCGCATCTTCGTATCCTCGTCTGATTACCGCTCGCCCAAAATCAAGACCCCGTCAAGCCTTCTGCCGTGTGAGCAGATCGGGGCGCCGCTCGCGTGTGCGCGCCACCGCCTGGTCCTGCCGCCACCGCGCGATCTTCTCGTGGTCCCCGGAGAGGAGGACCTCCGGCACCCGCAGTCCGCGGAACTCGGGCGGGCGCGTGTACTGCGGCCCTTCCAGCAGGCCCTCGCCGGAGAAGCTCTCGGACTGTGCGGAAAGCTCGTTGCCCAGCACACCGGGGACCAGCCGGGCAATGGCGTCGATGACCGCCAGGGCCGCGAGCTCGCCGCCGGTGAGGACGAAGTCGCCCAGCGAGAGCTCCTCGTCCACCCAGCGCAGCACCCGCTCGTCCACCCCTTCGTAGCGGCCGCACACCAGGATCAGCGCCCCGTGGCCCGCCAGCTCCTGTGCCTTGCCTTGGTTGAATCGCGGGCCCTGGGGCGAGAGGAGCACCACGCGCGCGCCCGGCCCACGCTGGCGGGCGGCCTCGATGGCCGCGACCAGCGGTTCGGGCTTCATCACCATGCCCGCGCCGCCGCCGTAGGGCACGTCGTCGGTGACGCGGTGCTTGCCGTCCGCGAACTCGCGGATGTCGGTCACCTGAACGCGCAGGAGGCCCTTCTCGCGCGCCTTGCCGAGGATGCTCTCCTCCAGCGGGGCCGCGATCATGCGCGGGAACAGCGTGAGCACTTCCACCGACAGCACGACTACTCCTTCAGCTCGAACAGCCCCTCGGGCGCGTCCACCACGATGCGGCGCGCCTCGGGCTGCACTTCCTTGACCAGCGCCAGCGGCACCAGCGCTCCGCCCTGCAGCCGCAGCAGATCCTGCGACCCTGCAACCTCCAGGTCCTCGACCACGCCGTGCACGGTACCCTTGGGGTCCGACACTTCGTAGCCGATCAGATCGATCGCGTACATCTCGCCTTCCTCCAGCGACGGCAACTCCGCGCGATCGACCCGCACTTCCTCGCCCCGCAGCGCCGCCGCCTGGTCGCGATCCAGGACCCCGCGGAACGCGACCAGATAGCCCAGGTGCACCCGCTCGGCGCGGTCTACCTCGAGCTCCCGCTCTCCGAGCCACATCCTCCGGACCCGCTCCAGCCCTTCCGAGTCCGCGTTGTAGGGCGCGATCAGCACGCGCCCGCGGATTCCGTGCGCCCTCGCGACGCGCCCCACCGCGAGGAGATCCGGCACGGCGCTACCTGTTGGCCGGCGGCGCCGCGGACTTCTTCGCCAGCTTGATCAGCTGGGCGACGGTGGCGCTGGGCTGAGCGCCCATCTTGAGCCAGTGCTCCAGCCGGTCCTGCTTGAGGTGGATGCGAGCGGGGCTGTAGTTCGGATCGTACGTGCCGATCTCCTCGTTGAAGCGGCCGTCGCGCGGGTTCCGCGAGTCGGTCGCAACCACGTGATAGAAAGGCGATTTCTTCGCGCCACGGCGGGCGAGGCGCAGCTTGACGGCCATTGACGGGGCTCCTTGAAAAAGCGGAGTTCTTTACATGGGTCAGACCGTCGCCGTCAAGCTGATCGCCCTGGAGGCTGGCCGGGCAGGCGCCGGGGAGGCAATCGAGCTCACCTCTTCAACACCGCCTTGAGAGTGGCGCCGAGCTCGTGCGGACCTGCTGCCAGGTGGACACCCGCGTCCCGGAGCGCGCGGAACTTGTCCTGCGCAGTTCCCTTTCCGCCCGAGATGATCGCTCCCGCATGGCCCATGCGCTTGCCCGGCGGGGCCGTCGCCCCGGCGATGAATCCGACCACCGGCTTCTTGTAGTTGGCCTTGATCCAGACGGCGGCGTCCTCTTCCTCGCTGCCGCCGATCTCGCCGATCAGGATCACGGCGTCGGTTTCGGGGTCCTGGGCGAACAGCTTCATGCAGTCGACGAAGTTCATCCCGTGTACCGGATCGCCGCCGATGCCGACCGCCGTGCTCTGGCCCATCCCGAGCTGGGTCACCTGGTGGACCGCTTCGTAGGTGAGCGTGCCGGAGCGGGAGACGATGCCGATGCGGCCCTTGCGGTGGATGTGCCCCGGCATGATGCCGATCTTGCACTCGCCCGGCGTGATCACCCCGGGGCAGTTGGGACCGATCAGGCGGGTCGGAGAGCCCTCCATCGCGCGCTTCACCTTCACCATGTCGTTGATCGGGATGCCCTCGGTGATGCAGACGACCAGCGGCAGGCCCGCGTCCACCGCCTCGAGGATGGAATCGGCCGCGAACGGCGGCGGCACGAAGATGACGCTGGCGTTGGGGCGCGTCTCCCGCACGGCCTGCGAGAGGGTGTCGAACACCGGCACCTTGTCCTCGAACTTCTGGCCGCCCTTGCCCGGGGTCACGCCGGCGACGATGTTGGTGCCGTACGCGAGCATCTGCTTGGTGTGGAAGGACCCCGCGCTGCCCGTGATGCCCTGGACCGCCACGCGGGTTTCCCTGTTGACGAGGATGCTCATGCGCGTTCTCCGGAATCGGTGAATCGGCCCAGGTCGGCCGGATCGGGTTGTCCCAGCTCGCGGTGCAGCTTCGCCGCGATGCTCTCGGCCTCGCCGCCGTCGGCGCGGCGATACACCCAGCCCAGGGGGAACAGGTTCCGTGCTCCCCGGTCCGGCCTGACGATGCGCACCGCCGGGCCCAGCGCGTGTCCGGGAACCCATTCGCCGGCGAAGTTGCGGACCAGGACCTCGCCCAGCCAGCAACCCAGGGCGTCGCGGTACTCGTGGTGGGCCGCGAGACGCGCAGCCAGGTCGTCCACGTACCGGAGCTCGTCGCGCGCGAAGGTGAGCGCGATGCCGTGCTCGCGCAGCACGGATACGAAATGCTCCGCGCTGTCGCGAAAGTCCGCCGCCCCGGGCTTGCCGAGGATGTTGCGGAAGATGGCGGAGACGAGGCCCACTCAAGCCTTGTCGGCGGCGGCGACCGCTTTGCGGGCAGCGTCTCCCAGGTCGTCCGCCGGCGTGATCGCGAGCCCGCTCTTGGCGAGCAGCGCCTTGCCCTGCTCGACGTTGGTGCCTTCCAGGCGTACCACCAGCGGGACCTCGAGGTGCACCTGCTTGGCCGCCGCGATGATGCCTGCCGCGATCACGTCGCACTTCATGATCCCGCCGAAGATGTTGACCAGCACCGCTTTCACTTGCGGGTCGGCGAGGAGCAACTTGAACGCCGCCGTCACCTTGGCCTCGTCGGCGCCACCGCCCACGTCGAGGAAGTTGGCCGGCTGCCCGCCTGCCAGCTTGATCATGTCCATGGTGCTCATCGCCAGGCCGGCGCCGTTCACCATGCATCCGATGTTGCCTTCCAGCCCCACGTAGCTGAGGTCGTGCTCCTTGGCTTGTGCCTCGCGCGGATCCTCTTCATCGGGATCGCGCAGCGCCGCCAGGTCCTTGTGGCGGAAGAGGGCGTTGTCGTCGAGGTTGATCTTGGCGTCGAGCGCGATCACCTCGCCCTGCTTGGTGACCACCAGCGGGTTGATCTCCACGATGCTGGCGTCGGTGGCGGCGTAGGCCTGGTACATCGCGCCGGCGAACTTCACGAAGCTGCTGACCGCGCTTCCCGAGAGGCCGAGCCCGAAGGCGAGATCGCGGGCCTGGTAGCCGGCCAGGCCCACCACCGGATCGATCGGGGCGCGGAGGATCTTTTCCGGGTGTTTCGCCGCCACCTCCTCGATCTCCACTCCGCCCTCGCTCGAGGCCATCACCACGTTGCGGCCGATCGCGCGATCGAGGGTGATGCCGAGGTAGAGCTCGCGGGCGATGTCGCAGCCCTCTTCGACGTAGACTTTCCTGACCTTCTGCCCCTGGGCGCCCGTCTGGTGGGTCACCAGCTGCATGCCCATCATCCTCTTGAAGATCTCGCCGGCTTCCTCGGGGCTCCGCGCGAGCTTCACGCCGCCGCCCTTGCCGCGGCCGCCGGCGTGGATCTGGGCCTTCACCACCACCACGCCGTTGCCGGAAGTCATCAGCTCCCGCGCGGCCGCGAAGGCCTCCTCCGCGGACTGCACCAGCTTGCCGCGCGGCACTGCGACGCCGTGCGCGCGCAGGATCTCCTTGGCCTGGTACTCGTGGATCTTCATGGCGGCGCCTCAGTACACCGCACCGCCCGGTCGTGCAAGCGAAGGTGCGCCGATGGACCCCCATTTCACCACTCCAAAAAAATTTCGCGGCACGGGGTCGCGGGCTATGAACGATCGACTGCGGGCCCAAAGGGGGGACCTTGCACATCCGACTCGGACTGATCGCTGCGCTGGTGATCTCACCGCCAGTCGCCGCAATGGACATGGGCGACATGCTCGAGCTGCACTTCGGCGCCGACGTCGAGGCGGGCAAGCGCTTCGGCGACTCGGCCACGCCCTCCGAATTCAACCTCGGGATCATCGACACCATGATCCACGGGCGGCTCTCCCGCGACTTCTCCGCACTGGCGGAGATCGTCTACGAAGACGCCGGCGGAGGATTCGGATTCGACGTCGAGCGCCTCATGCTCAGCTACGAGCCCCGCGCGTGGTTCCGGCTCTCGGCCGGCCGGTTCCACACGCCGCTCGGCTACTGGAACACGGCGTTCCATCACGCCCGCTGGATGTACGCGAGCACCCGCGCTCCACTGCTGGCCCACTTCGAGGACGACCAGGGCCCTCTCCCCACCCATACCATCGGCGTGCTCGTCCATGGCGCGGTCCCGGCCGGCGGCGTCCGCCTGGAGTATGATGTCGCAGTGGGGAACGGCCGCGGGCCCACAGCCGACCCGCCACAGCAGTTCGCGGACAACAACGACCACAAGTCGGTCTGCGCCGCGCTGCACGTGGGGATCGGCGGGCTGCGCGCCGGAGTGAGCGGACTGATCGACACGGCGACGCTCGCATCAGGGGAGAACATGAGCGAGAAGCTTGCGGTCGCGGACGTTCATCTGATCCTGGGCGAGCTGGAAGCCATCGCAGAAGGGGCCCTGATCCACCATGAGACTTCGGGGGTCGGCGCCACCAACCTCGGCGGATACGTGCAGCTCGCCTACGGGCTGAGCGAGGACCTGCACCTCTACGGCCGCGCGGAGCGCTTCGTGCGCGCCGCCACTGAGACTTATCTCGACACGCCTACCGCATCCAACGTCCTGGGCGGCATCCGCTACGAGCTCGTGCCCACCGCTGCGCTGAAGGTCGAAGGCGGCTGGGATCGGACGTCGGGTGTGGACGCGGTGACGGTGAGAGGGCAACTCTCATGGCTGTTCTAGGGTCCAGCGCGCGCATCCTCCTGGCTGCTGCGATCCTCGTCTCCCTCTCCGCTCGAGCCGAGCCGGTGATCGTGGTCCACCCCTCCTGTCCCGTGACCCGCCTCAGCCCGGACGAAGCACGCAGGCTCCTGCTCGGCGCGGACCTGAGCTGGAGCAACGGAGATGCGGCGCAGCTGGTCGAGATCCGCGGCGACGACGCGGTCGTCGCTGCCGGGTACCAGGCAATCGCGCGGAAGACGCCCTCCCAGATCCGCGCAGAGTGGAACCGCCTGGTGTTCGCTGGCCGCGCGAATCCGCCCCTGCGCTTCGGCACCGCGGTCGAGGTGCGCGCGGCGGTCGGGCGCCTGCCAGGCGCGTTCGCGGTGATCGACTCGTCGGCCGCGGATCCGAGCGTCAAGATCGTGTTCCGCGCTCCGGGGGCAGACTGAGGTGTCCCGGAAGGCCAGCCTGGCCACGCGACTGGCCGTCGGCGCTGCGCTGATCGCGCTGGTACCGCTGATCGCGCTCGCCGTCACCTTCACGCTGCTGGCGGAAGGCGCGATCCGCAAGCAGGTCGACATCGCCTTGATCGCCCGCGCCCAGAACTTCGCAGGGCTGGTGCAGTCGTCGATCCTGGAGCCGCTCTCGCGCGACAACGCGTTGCGCGCTTGGGTGTCCGACCCGCAGATTGCGGCCGCCTTCACCGGACCGAAGGGCCGCGAGGGCTGCAACCGGTTCCTGGCGACGGCCAGGCGTGGGCGTGTGGTGACGGGCGTGCAGCTGCTCGATGCGGGCGGGCGTTCGCTCTGTGCCAGCGCTCCCGAGCTGGCCGTCCCCGCGCGGGGGGGCGCTCCCTGGTTCAGGGCGGCGCTGGAAGGGACGCTGGCGAGCGAAGGCGTCGTGCCCGGCCCGCGCGGCCCCTCCGGCCCAGCGCTCTCGCTTTCGCTCGCTCTCGCGGCACAAGCGGCAGAGAGGTCCGGCGTGCTCCGCGCCTGGTACGACTGGAGCGCCATCGTGCAGCTCCTCGAGGCCCCGATCTCCCAGGCCCTGCTGACGGATGACGAAGTGCAGCTCCAGATCTCGGCCGGAGATCAGGTGCTGTACGACTCATCAGGCAAGGATGCATTGCTGATCAGGCCCGGCTCGGGCGCGCGGGGGAGGGGCGAGAGCGGCGAGCTGTTGATCGCCTGGGCGCGCAACGATACCGGCGCGACTGACCCCGGCGGGGGTTTCGCTTACGTCTGCCGCGTCCCACGGCGGGTTGCGTTCGCGTCGCTGCGGAAGCTGGTGAGAACGATCGCGCTCGTGGCGGTGGTCGCCGCCCTGCTCGCGGCCCTGGCGGCATGGCTCCTCTCGCAGCGCCTGGCCCGGCCCCTCGATGCGCTCGGCGCGGCGGTCGAGCGCATCGTCCGCGATGGAGACCTGACCCAGGAGATCGAGGTCTCCCGCCACGACGAGATCGGCCGCCTGGCGGCCTCGTTCGGGCAGATGGTCACCAAGCTGCGCGAGGTTCCGCGGAGCCTGCGCGAGTCGGTCGTGGCGCTCTCCGAGGAGGTCGCGCGACTTGACGGGGCCGCCCGCGATCAGAACGAGCGCGTCGCCCGGCAGGCGGCTGCACTGCAGGAGGCGCACGTGACGGCGCAGCAGATCCGCCAGACGTCGCTGATGGCCGCCGAGAAGGCGAACGCCGTGCTCGGCGCGGCGCAGAGGGCAGACGACGTCGGGCGTGCGGGGCAGGACGCGGTTTCCCAGAGCCTCGGGGAGCTGGAGCAGATCCTTGGTCACGTCGACGCCATCAACCGCACCGTGAGCGAATTGGGAGAAAGCACCTCGCGCATTGCCGGGATCGCCGGAGTCGTGAAGGATCTGGCGGACCAGTCGAACATGCTGGCGCTCAACGCAGCCATCGAGGCAGTCCGCTCGGGCGAGCACGGCCGCGGCTTCGCGGTCGTCGCGCGGGAGATCCGAAGCCTGGCGGATCAGTCGATCCAGGCGACCCAGCGGGTCCAGGAGAGCCTGGACGGCATCCGGACGAACGCGGCGCGGGCCCTCGCCATCACCGAGGAAGGATCGCGCGGGATCAACGCCAACCTGGCCCGCATGCGCAGCTCCGGGGAGAGCCTCCGGGAGCTGGGCAGCATCTCGCGCGACAATGCCCGGGCCGTGCGCGAGATCGCGGCGGCGGTCGGGCAGCAGAACGCCGGCATCGATCAGGTCTTCTCGGCGGTGCGCGATCTCTCCAGCTCGATGACCGACCTGGTCCAGCTGATCGAACAGAGCGCCGACTCGGTCCGGCAGGTCGGCAGCGTCTCGGCGCGCATCGACGGGATCGTCAACCGGTTCCGCGTCTAGTCCGCCAGCGAAAAAGAGGACTCGCTCGTCGTCATCCGCCTGCCCCAGCGTCAAG
>WNFS01004297.1_pt1 | contig 10851 bp, 10 predicted proteins | sample 5400141 | NCBI WGS metagenome assembly WNFS01 (sample SAMN13153358, study PRJNA577476) | soil metagenome | isolation source: 60 cm saprolite under Madrone tree | place: USA:California | collected 2016-06-14 | reverse complement strand
CCACCCTCGCTCGGCTTGAAGACCACGCGCACGGCCTGACCGATCCGCACCGAGTCGAGATCGCAGTCGACGATGTTCGTCATCATCGTCGGGCCTTCCTCGAGCGTGACGTAGGCGATGACGTAGGGCTCGGGCACCCGCCGCATGACGCTGTACGTGTAGACCTTGCCGCGGCCCGACGCCGGCCGCCACTCGGTCGCGTCGCTGCCGCAGAACGGACAGATCGTGCGTGGATAGTGGTGCGATTGACCGCACGCCGTGCACTGCTTGATCACGAGGCGGCCGTCGGCCGCCGCGTCCCAGAACGGCTTCGTCTCCGGCGTGACCGCCGGCGCGGGGATCTTGCGCTGCGCCTGAGCCATGGCCGTCACTCCCTGTCCATGATGATGGTCGCGCTGGCGTGCCGCGTGCCCAGTGATCCGCCGGTGCCGTGGGCGAGCGCGACGTCGCAGTTCTTCACCTGCACCTTGGGATGGGCCTCGCCGCGGAGCTGGCGCACGGCCTCGATGATCTTGGTCATGCCGCCGCGGTTGGCCGGATGGTTGTTGCAGAGCCCGCCGCCGTCGGTGTTGAACGGCAGCCGGCCGACGCCGGAGATGAGATTGCCGTCAGCGACGAACTTGCCGCCCTGGCCCTTCTCGCAGAAGCCGAGGTCCTCCAGCGTCATCAGCACGGTGATGGTGAAGCTGTCGTAGATCGACGCGTACTTGATGTCGGCGGGCTTGACGCCGGCCTCGGCGAAGGCCCTGGGGCCGGACCACACGGCGCCGGTGTACGTGAGGTCGACCTTGCCACCCATCTGGAGCTTGAGCGCCTCGCCGGCGCCGAGCAGCCGCACGCGCGGCCGCTTCAGGCTGCGCGCGATCTCCGGCGCGACCACGACGACGGCGCCGCCGCCGTCGCTGATCACGCAGCAGTCGAGACGATGGAGCGGGTCGGTGATGATCGGCGAGTTGACCACGTCCTCGACGGTCACGACCTCGCGCAGCATCGCGTGCGGGTTGTGCTGGGCGTGCTGCGACGCGGCGACCTTCACCCAGGCGAGCTGAGCGCTCGTCGTCCCGAACTCGTGCATGTGGCGCATGGCCGCCATCGCGTACATGTTCGCGGTGGCCGGCGCGAACGGGAACTCGAACGGCGCGTCGGGCATGGCCGCGGCCGGCACGCGCGGCGCCGTCCCCGTCGCCTGGCCCTCGGAGCGTGGCCGCCCCGCCAGCGTGATCAGTGCGATCTTGCACTTGCCGAGCGCAATGGCCTCGGCAGCGTGGGCGACGTGGACGACGTAGGACGACCCGCCGGTGTCGGTCGTGTCCACGTGGCGGAGCTTCAGGCCCAGGTAGTCGGCCATCGAGAGCGGCCCGAGCCCGGGCGCGTCGCCCGCGCAGAAGTAGCCGTCCACGTCGTTCTTGCTGAGCCCCGCGTCCTCGAGCGCGCCCCTGGCGACTTCGGCGTGGAGCTGCGGCACCGACTTGTCGTCGGCCTTGCGCGTCGGATGCTCGAAGGCGCCCGCGATGTAGGCCTTGCCCCTGATCGTCATCGACGGGCCGCTCCCTTCTCGAGCACGTCAGGGTTCAACACGTTGATCGGCTTGCCCGCGGCATAGGCCAGCACCTCGTCGAAGATGTTGCTGAACATGTGCTCGAGCCCGTCGCGCTCCACGTAGCCGAGATGCGGCGCGCTGACGACGTTGTCCATGGCCAGCAGCGGGTGCCACCCTCCCACCACGGGCTCGTCCTCGTACACGTCGACCGCGGCCATTCCCGGACGGCCGGCGCGCAGCGCCGCCTCCAGCGCGCCCGGCGCGATCAGCCCGGCGCGGCTGGTGTTCACGATGAGGGCCGTGGGCTTCATGCGGGCGAGGTCGGCGGCGGTGACGATTCCGCGAGTCTCCGGAATCAGCCGCAGGTGCAACGAGACGACGTCGGACTGCGCCAAGAACTCGTCCTTGCTTGGAGCGACCTGATACCCGTCGGCGTGCGCCTTGTCGAGCGTCGTCTGCCGCCCCCAGGCGATCACGTTCATGCCGAACGCTTTGCCGTAGCCGGCGACCACCGCGCCGATCTTGCCGTAGCCGAAGATGCCGAGCGTCTTGCCGCGGAGGCCGATGCCGATGGGATAGGCTTGCCAGCGGCCGGCCTTGAGCGCGGCCATCTCCTGGGGGATGCGCCGGAACGCGGCGATGATGAGCCCCCAGGTCAGCTCGGCGGTGGCGTACGACGGCCGGCCGCCGGCGGTGTTCGACGACACGATCACGCCGTGCCGCGTGCACGCCTCGAGATCGATGTGGGGCACGACGCCGGCCTGGCAGATGAGACGGAGCGCGGGGAGGCGGTCGAGGAGCGGCGCCGTGATCGGCGTCCGCTCGCGGATGAGAGCCAGCACTTCCGCGTCCTTCAATCGCCCGGCCAGGGCGTCGACGTCCTTGGTGTGATCCTTCCAGATCGTGACGTTGTGGCCGGCGACCTTCGAGAAGCACGCCAGCGAGCGGATCGTGTCCTGATAGTCGTCGAGAACGGCGATGTTCATCCAGGCCTCCCGGCGGCCGACACCGGGTTCGGCGCGCCGGGGCAGCCTACCACGCGATGCCACCTTGTGGGCTAGAAGGCCCGCCGGTGCGAAAACTCGATCTCCTCGCTCGTGATGAACTCCAGCAGGACGGCTCGCCCGCCCTCGTTCATCTTCCGGGCGCGCTCGAGGGCCGGGATGATCTCCGCCGGCTTCTCGACCCTTTCGGTATAACCACCCATGGCCCGGCCCATGTCGGCGTAGTTGCCCCCGATATCCCGCGTGCGGTAGCGGTCGTGCGAGACGACGAGCGCGTGACGCTCGATGGCCATGGCGGAGTTGTTGAGCACAATCGTGGTGATCGGGATGCCACAGCGCACGGCCGTCTCGAAGTCCAAGCCCGTCATGCCGAAGGCGGCGTCGCCCATGAAGTTCACGCAGAACTTGTCGGGTGCGGCGAGCTTGGCGCCCATGATCAGGCCGAGTCCGGTTCCCAGCGCGTGGGATTTGCCCCAGCCCATGTAGCCGCGGGGCGTGGTCGCGCGATAGAACGGCACCATCTGATTGCGCGGGCTGCCCGAGTCGTGGGTCACGATGGCGTCGCGCGGATCAATCGCCCGCGTGAAGTCCCAGATCACCCGGTAGGGTGTGATGGGCACTTCCTCCGACGTCAGCTTCGGCATCCACTCCTTCAGCCACGCCTCGCGTACCGTGTGCACCTCGCTCGCGACCGTCCCCTTCCCCGCCGCGCCCTTGCCCGGGAGATCCTTGACGGCGTCGATGAACTGGCGCAGCACGAGCTTCGCATCGCCGAGGATCGGATGATCGGCCGGGTAGTTCTTGTTGAGGTCGCGCTCGTCGTTGGTGGCGTGGATGATCGTCTTCCCGGCCGGGATGTTGGTGGCCATGCCGTGGCGGGTGAAGCTACAGCCGACGCCGAATACGAGGTCGGCCTTGGGCAGGAAGTGATACACCGGCCCCGACATCACGCCGCCGCCACCGGTCCCCAGCGAGAGCGGATGGTCCTCGGGAAACGCGCCCTTGCCCTCGAGCGTCGTCATCACCGGCGCCTGGACCAGCTCGGCCAGCTCCTGGAGCTCAGCGCACGCCTCGGCGTACAGCACACCCTGGCCCGCGTGGATCACCGGTCGCTCGGCGGCCAGGAGCGCGCGCGCCGCCGCCTCCACGTCGCGGGCGTTACCCGCCGGTGCCGTGGCCTTCACGGGCTTGTACGACAGCGCGCCATCGCCGATGTCCACCACCGCGACGTCGGCGGGGATCTCGATCATCACCGGCCCCGGACGGCCCATCTTCAGCAGATTGAACGCGCGGCGCATGACCTCACCGACCTGGTCGGGCAGGTTCAAGGTCTCCACGTGCTTCGTCACCGAGGCGTAGGCCCGCGCCGAGCTGAAGAGCGGAAAGACCTCGGCGCGATCGCGCTGGTGCCCGAGCGGCAGCACCAGCATCGGCACGGAGTCGGAGAACGCCGTCGCCACGCCCGCGAAGGCGTTCTCCGCCCCCGGGCCGTACTGCATCGCGAACACGCCGATGCGCCGGCCGTTCGTGGTCCGCGTGAACCCGTCCGCGATCCCCACGCCCACCCGCTCTTGCCGGCACAGGACGGGCCGGATGCCCGCGGCCGCGGCCGAATCGATGATAGGGGTCGTGGGATAGGCGCTCAGGAACTCGATCCGCTCCCGCTTCAAGATCTCCGCGATCGCGTCGACGACCTTCATCGTGTCTCCTCTCGTCACAGGCTCAGCAGACGGGCCGGCCCAGGGCCATGTCATACGGCGAGTCGGTCCCGAACACAACCCGAGGCGCGCGCACGGCGGTACACTTGCGCCGGAGATCGCCACCATGGACTTCACGTACACGGCCGAGCAGGAAGCGTTTCGCAAAGAGTTCCGAGGCTGGCTGGCCGCCAACCTGCCGCACGACCTTCGCGTCGACGATCCGGCCGACGACCGCGTCGCGTCCACCCGCGAGGTCTTCGAGCGCCGCTGCGCCTGGCAGAAGGCCATGCGCAAGGCGGGTTGGATCGGCATCGCGTGGCCGACGGAGCACGGCGGGCGCGCGGCGTCGATCATCGAGCGCGTCGTCTGGGACGAGGAGTACGCGGCGGCGCGGGCGCCCGTGCTGCCGGGCATGGGCCTCAACCTCGTGGGCCCGACGATCATCCACTGGGGCACCGACGAGCAGAAGCACCGGTACCTGCCGCGCATCCTCGAGGCCGACGAGATCTGGGCGCAGGGATTCTCCGAGCCCGGCGCCGGCTCCGACCTCGCGAGCCTCGCCACGCGGGCCGAAGACCGTGGCGATCACTTCCTGGTCAACGGCCAGAAGGTGTGGACGTCGGGCGCGCAGTACGCGCACGCCATCATCCTGCTCGTGCGCACCGATCCGAGCGCGCCGAAGCACGACGGCATCTCGTGCCTGCTCGTCGACATGAGCACGCCGGGCATCGCCGTGCGGCCGCTCGTCCTCGCCACCGGCCACCATCATTTCAACGAGGTGTTCTTCACCGACGTCGTGGTGCCGAAGCGGCAGCTCCTCGGCCCGCTCAACGGCGGCTGGAAGGTGTCGACGACCACGCTGATGTACGAGCGCCACTCGTCGGGCGCGCGCAACCCGATCGGCCAGGTTCGCGATCTCGTCGCGGCCGCGCGCCGGTTGCCGGTCGATGGCGGCACGGCGTGGGACGATCCGCGTATCCGCCAGCGGCTCGCGCAGCTCTACATCGACTGCGAGGCGATGAAGTACACGCGCTTCCGCGCGCTCACGCGCCAGAACCGCGGGGAGCCGCCGGGGCCGGAGGGCTCGATCCTCAAGCTCTCGGGCTCCGAGCTCGGCGTCCGCATCGCCGACGCGGCCGGCGAGGTGCTCGGCATGCACGCGCTGGTCAATCGCGGCTCGGAGCTCGTTCCCGACGCGCCGCGCTGGCTGAACCGGCTGGTCGCCGCGCGCCAGTACACGATCTCGGCCGGGACGAGCGAGATCCAGCGCAACATCCTCGGCGAGCGCGTGCTCGGCTTGCCGAAGGGTTAGTCCGCCGAGGAGGATGACGATGCCGCCCAGGCCTCGAATCGCCCATCTGGCTTCGTCCAACGCCACCATCCAGAACAGCCCGCCGCTCGTGACCAGCAACAAGGCCCGCGAGAAGTACGGCTTGCCGCTCCTGACGAGCCCGGACGGCAGCGCGCTGCGCTTCGACGCGCTCCGCCCGCAGCGCCTGGCCGCGCCGGTGACCGTCTACGTCGAGCAATTCAGCGCGCATCCTCTCGAGCGCGATGCCGCCGAGCTCTATGGCCCCCCCGACGGCTATCTGGATTCGAGGGGCACGTTCCACAAAGAACGTCGCGGCGCCGACGATCGGCCGGTGTACGAGATCACGCTGCAGCCGGACGACGGCGTCTACCCGCTGCCGTACATGGCGCGGCAGGCCGACGGGCGCGCGTGGGAGGAGGACTGCGCTCGGCCGATGGCGCCGGAGCAGCAGGCGCGGCAGCCCTTCTATCCCGACGGCTCGCGGCTCTTCGAGGAGATCGATCGGCTCGGCGTCGGCGACAAGGGGATCGGCAACCTCATCTCGGCGCGCGCCGAGATCGACTTCTACCGCGTGGTCCCGTCGTCCGGCTACACGAAGGGCCTCGCCGCGAAGCTTCGCACCGACGTCGGGGAGGGCGACATCGCGGTCGAGGTGCGCGGGCGCGATTTCTTTCCGTATCGCCCCTATCACCTCGGGCCCTCGCCGGCGCGGACAGCGCTGGCGCGGATCGCCAATGCCGTGCAGCGCATCCTCGCCACGGGGAAGTACACGGGCGCGGTCTGGACCCAGGGCAGTCCGCGCATCGAGGAGGCGATGTACTGGCTCAACCTCCTCGTCGACACCACGCTGCCGATCTGCGGCAACGCCGCCCAGCGTCCGCACGGACAGGTGAGCAACGACGGCGACAAGAACATCGTCGACTCGATCGAGTACATCGTCTCGCGCGTGTGGGCCGACGAGGCCGGGCGCAACCGCGCGGGCGTCGTGCTCGTGCAGGATCAGCAGGTGTTCGCGGCGCGGGACGTCCAGAAGGCCGACGCGCGTCCGGGTGGCTACGTCACCACCGGCGGTCACGGCGGGATCCTCGGCGCGGCGGGCTGGGAAGGCCCGGCCGCCCTCACCTACGTGCCCGCGACGCGGCACACGTATCTCTCCGCCGTCAACATCACACGGCTTCCCGCCGACGTCGGCGGTCATCTGAAGAGCGGCGAGCCGCGGGTGCCCATCAAGGACCGGCGCGGCGACCTGCTCGAGTCGGCGATTCCCAAGGTCACCATCGTGAAGGACGGCAACTACACGACCGACGATGACGACGACGATCCGTCACGCGAGGTCGATCTGCTCGCCCAGATCGAGCGCAATCTCACCGCACACCCGCTCGCCGGGTTCGTGGTCGAAGGCCTGTCGCCCTACGGCCGACTGACCTCGGCGGTGCGCACCCGCCTCATGCGTCGCGCGGCGTTTTCCGGAATGCCGGTGGTGCTCACGGGCCGCGGCAACGCCGAGGGCTTCGTGCCTCCGCCGCCGGCGCCGTTCATCGGCGGGCGGAATCTGACGTCGACGAAGGCACGGCTGCTCCTCATGGCCTGCCTGATGAAGCTCGGAAGCCTGCCCGCAGCGACCGATCCCGATCGACCGACGGCCGGCGAGGTCGAAGCCGTGCAGAAGATGATCCGCGAGTATCAGGACGTCTTCGACACGCACTGACCCGGGATGTCGATCTTCCTGATCCGTCACGGCGAGACCGAGGGCAATGCCGCGCGCATCGTCCAGCGCCCCGAGAGCCCGCTCTCGGAGCGCGGCGCCGTCCAGGCCGAGCGGCTGGCCCGTCGCCTCGCGCGCGAGGGCATCGCACAGATCGTGTCGAGCGACCTCGCGCGTGCCGTGACCACCGCCGCACGCCTTCACGACGTCACCGGGGCTCCGCTCGCCTTCGATCCGCTGCTCCAGGAGCGGAACTTCGGCGACGTCCGCGGGACGCCCTACGCCGACCTCGGCATCGACCTCTTCGCACCGGACTACGCGCCGCCGAACGGCGAGACGTGGCCGGCGTTTCACGCGCGCGTCGATCGCGCGTGGGCACGCATTCAGGAGCTGGCGGCGGCGAGCCGCGGTCACCTCGCCGTCGTGACGCACGGCCTGGTGTGCCGCTCACTCGCCGAGCGCCACCTCGTCCTCCCCGACGGCGAGGCGGTGCCGCTCCGCTGGGAGAACACGTCGCTGACGATCGTCGACGGCCGGGCGCCCTGGCGCGTGCGCCTGCTCAACTGCATCGCCCACCTCGACGACCTGGACGTCCTCCCCCTCCGTGGGTCCGGAGTCGTCTGACCGCCGGAACGCGATGATGGCCGTCCGCGTCGCTGACGGCCCGAACGCCTGCTCGAGGAGGCTCTGCAGGCCTTCGCGGCTGGCTCGACCGGCGCGTACGATCTGGTCGACGCCTACCGGCGACGCGCCGGCAACGACTGAGCGACGCGAAGCTTCACGTGACCGGAACCTCGCGTGAGAGCTCGGCGCCGTCCGGGAAGAACTTGAGCGAAGCGGAGTTCATGCAGTAGCGCAGCCCGGTCGGCGGTGGGCCATCGGGGAACACGTGACCGAGGTGGCCGTCGCAACGCCGGCAGCGGATCTCCACGCGCTCCATCCCGTAGCTCCGGTCGCGCACGGACGTGACGTGCTCGGGATCGAAGGGCTCGACGAAGCTCGGCCAGCCGGTGCCCGACTCGAATTTCGTGCGCGAGCGGAACAGGGGCAGCTCGCAGAGCCGGCACGCGTAGACGCCGTCGTGCTTGTTGTCCAGCAGGCCGCCGCAGAAGGGACGCTCGGTCCCGTGGTCGATCAGCACCCGCCGCTCCTCGGCGGAGAGGCCCCGGGCCAGCCGCTCGCGATCGGCCGACGTCAGCGGACCGAGGTTGAAGCCGGAGGGCGAGCGCGTCGCTCGATCAGCCAAGGAGGTCGGCCACCGTGAGCGAAAGATCGGGGAAGGCCTGCGGCGTCAGCCGTTCGTCCCGTGCAAGGGCTTCGACCGCACGATAGCCCGCGAGAGTCGGTTGTCGGAAGATCTCGACTCGATCCGTCGTGAGGTCCAGAAGCCACACTTCGGCGATACCGGCCCGCGCGTAGAGCGGGAGCTTCACGCTCCGGTCGGTGTCCGACGACGTATCCATGACTTCCACGAGCAGCAGCACGTCGTCGGCGCCGGGCTTGCCGGTCGAATAGAAGTCGGGCCGAGGGCGCACGAGAACGACGTCGGGCTGCGACATGGACCTGATAGCGCGAAGCTGGAGCGGGTTCTGGGCCCACACGATGCTCCGGTCGCTGAGATGTCTCGCAAACAGACTGGTCAGTCGCGCGACGACGCTGGCATGACGATCTCCGATCGGCGTCATCTCGACGATCTCTCCGTCGAGCAGCTCGGTCCGATCGCACTGCGTGAGCACGCGAGCCTGGGCCAGTCGCTCGTACTCGTCCACGGTGAACCGGTACCGCCTGACCATGACCGCCATCGTCACGCCGACGAATCGCGGAACGCCGGCACGACGTGCTCACCGAACCGGCGGAGCGACGCCATCGCCTTGTCGTGAGTCAACCCGCCCCAACTCGCCTGACACATGACGTGGCCGAGGCCGAGGTCGTGCAGGGCCGCGATCTGCTCGGCCACGCGCTTCGGAGTTCCGTAGAGCGCGCCGGTCTCGAGGACGAAGCGGACACCGTCCGGGTGGGAGACGGCGGGGTCCATCCACGGATTGATCGCCGCCGCGTTCACCCGAAAGTCGGGCGGGTTGTACGCCTCGCGGACGTGGTGCATGTGCTGGCGGTAGTGGAGCGTGGCCTCGAAGACGTCGTCTTCCGCCTGGGCCTCGCTGTCGGCGACGTAGAGGAAGCGCCACACCGACGCCTCGGCGAGCAGACGGCGCTGGGTGGCCATGTCGTGTCCGCCGGCCTCGAGGCCCTCGCGGTAGCGCGCGAGACGCTCGGGGATCCGCGCGTTCGCCACGCGCGACATCATCACGGGAATGCCGGCGCGTCCACACTCGACGAGTGACTCGGGCGCGATCACGCTGCGCCAGATCGGCGGATGCGGCCGTTGCACGGGGCGCGGCCGGATCGAGGGCAGCCGGACCGAGAAGAACTTGCCGTCGTGAACGAACGGCTCCTCGGTCCAGGCGCGCGTGAGCACCTCGATCGCCTCGTCCATCCGCTCGCGGCTGTCGTCACTCCGGAGCCCGAACGCCATGTACTCGTACTCGTTGTACGTGGAGCCACGGCCGATGCCGACCTCCAGGCGCCCGCGGCTCAGGTTGTCGAGCACGGCGAGCTGGATGGCCAGGCGCACGGGATGGTGCAACGCCATCTCGATGACGGCGAACCCGATCCGCACGCGGGACGTCCGCGCCGCCAGCGTGCCCGCGAAGGGAATCGGGTCGGCATAGGCGCACTCGCCCGTGAAGTTGTGCTCGGTGAGCCACAGGTAGTCGAACCCCATCGCCTCGGCGAATACTCCCTGGTCGAGCTGCTGATGGACGGACGCGAGGTCCTCCGCCGGCGACGGCGACAGCGAGAGTGTCATCCACCCGAACTTCATGGTCCGACACTGTACCGCACCTCGGCGGGCTTGGCTGGCGGAGCCAACACCTCCCGAAGCGGCGCTACATTCCGGCCAGCTTGTCCTGGACCTTCACCGTCTCGGCGTCGCCCTCCGGGTCCCTGATCGTGAGCATGCCATTCGTCTCGTCGACGGCGACGATGGCGACGGTCAACGTGACCTGACTCTCGACCGGACTCGCGGCGATATCCTCGGGCTTCGACGTCGCGACGACCGGGTCTCCGATTTTTACGTCAGCAAGTTTCTGCGGATCCTGCACCGGGAGTGTCAGCGTGCCGCCCAGCCGGTCCACGCGCGTCACGGTGCGCTCTTCCCTGTCGATCGCCTGGACGCCGCCGCTCACCCTCGCCGCCGGGCGTTCCTTCGCGGCCGGTTTGGGCGCGACGATCGGAGGCTCCGTGATCGTCTGCCCGAACAACACCACGTTCCAGAACGCGACGGCCGTGCCGACCGCGAGAATCACGATCGTCACCGTTATTGCGAGCACATCTCTCAGCATGAAGTCCCCCCCACTACGCAATCTAGTGACCACGGCCTCGTGTGACTATCGGACCTTGGGCGTATGCGGGAGGGACCAAAGGCGGTGCGACTCTAACCCGGATTTCACACCGCAACTCGGTGCAACTGTTTCTCTTCGGCACCATGGTTGCTTTCGTTATTACCAATGAAATCATTCTTGATCGTTACG
>WNFS01011518.1_pt1 | contig 10852 bp, 9 predicted proteins | sample 5400141 | NCBI WGS metagenome assembly WNFS01 (sample SAMN13153358, study PRJNA577476) | soil metagenome | isolation source: 60 cm saprolite under Madrone tree | place: USA:California | collected 2016-06-14 | reverse complement strand
GACCCAACGCATGGAATCGGTCTCCGCGAGTTCATTCCGTCGATGGCTCTTGCCGCAGTTGCGGCTGGTGCAGACTCCATTATCGTGGAGGTTCACAATGCTCCCGAGCAAGCAAAGAGCGATGGAGAACAAGCGTTGCTCCCTAGTCATTTTGAGGATTTGGTTGAACGCGTTCGACGCGTGGCTGCAGCGATTGGCCGGGAAATGTAGTGTTTGTGATAGATGGCGAATTTTTGAGCTGTCCCCGATCCGGATTTTGCGTCCGCCGTTTCTCGGTTATCGTCGGCGTAGCCTTCTCGGCAGTCTCCTGAGCGGCGCTGAACGTGTGCTTTTGGTTTCCCTGCTTATCAGCATCCTGGAGTTTTTGGCTCAGCCCGGCTCAGCTCGGCAGCCCGGCTCCGACGCCTCATTTAATGCTGCGGTACAGGCGTTTAACGCAGGCAAGCTGGAGGACGCGGAGAGGATCGCAGATGCCGCAGAAGAAGCGAATCCGAAACGGCCCGACATTCGGAATCTTCGTGGGGCGATACTTGCCAGGCAGAAGCGCTACGACCAGGCCGTAGAACAATTTAACGCGGCGCTTGCGATTGATCCGAACTTTTATCAGGCCAAGCTGAACCTCGCCGAGGTGAATCTCTACCAGGGGAAATACGCCGAAGCCGCGCAACATTACGAAGAACTACAGAAGCTTGATCCTGAGTCAGAACTGCTTCAGTTCAAGCTCATCCTTTGTGCACTTCTTTCCGGAAATGCAGTCAGAGCGTCAATGATGGCCGACATCATGAAATTTCCAGGAAAAACCCCCGCTTACTACTACGCGCGGGCAGCCATCGCCCTCAAGCGAGGAAACAAGGAGAGCGCGCAAAAATATTTTGGTAATGTCAGAAAATATTATTCCGAGGAGCAGTGCACCTATTTCGCCCAGTCGCTGAAAGATCTTGACCTTATCGATCCCAACTCGACTGAGCATGCAAAATCACAGGGTCAACCGGCCAAAAAAAAGACCGATGAAAACTAAGGAGCGCGTCCAAAGCATCGTTCGGAAACTTGAAGAAGCTTATCCGAATGCGCATTGCGAACTGGAATTTGAGACACCCTTTCAGCTTCTGGTTGCCACGATTCTTTCGGCGCAGTGCACCGACAAGCGAGTCAACATCGTAACGCGTAGCCTGTTTCAAAAATATCGCACCCCGAAAGACTTTGCCGAGGCGGGACAAACTGAACTGGAGAGCGAGATCAAGACCACAGGATTTTACAGAAATAAGGCAAAGAATCTGCGCGCTATGGCCAGGGACCTGCTGGAACTCTACAGCGGAGAGGTTCCGCGTTCCATGTCGGAGTTGGTCAGGCTGGCGGGTGTCGGCCGAAAGACCGCGAATGTGGTGCTTGGAAACGCCTTTTCTATGGAAGAAGGCATTGTGGTCGACACTCATGTCGCCCGACTTGCTCACCGGTTTAAGCTGACAACGAAGCGGGATGCCGAAAAAATTGAGGCGGACCTTATGCGACTGATTCCCAGAAGTCAGTGGACGAGTTTCAGCCATTGGTTGATTTGGCATGGGCGGCGCCGATGTTTTGCGCGAAACCCGGATTGTCCAAATTGTGAGGTCGCTCAGGTTTGCCCCAGCTTCGGTAGGTTCATAAAGGCCGGCGCAGTCAATCCTCGCTCGGAGATTGCCCCAGCTTCGGTAGGTTCATAAAGGCCGGCGCAGTCAATCCTCGCTCGGAGAATGCAAAGGGGGGCGCTTCGCCTACGTGGGCAGGGACTCCTCGTCTTCCTCCCCTGCGTTCCTCCGCGCCCTCAGCGTGATGCCGTGCGTTCACCGTTCGAGGTTCTGGTTCGCCGTTTGCATCGGTCCCGGCGTGGCGGAAAAAAGCGATTGCAAAGTAAGCGCGCAGATTTAGTAGACAGAGAAGATTTGTTTGCAGGCGCAGCCTTCGGCAAATTTTCGCACGATCTTTATCACTCTATGAGTTCAAAATCCCTCGAAGGCAAGGTTGGTGTAGTTTTTGGCGTCGCTAACAAACGCAGTATCGCTTGGGCGATCGCTTTCCCTTATATCCTTGCGATGTGACGAGTGACTCGGAGATTTCGGAGTTTTTTCAAAAGGTTCGCAACCATACCGATCGTCTGGATCTGCTGCTGCATTCCGTCGCTTATGCACCGAAAGAAGCGTTGGAAGGTGAATTTCTTGCTACTTCGCGTGACGCGTTTCTCGTCGCGCACAACATCAGCGCTTACTCACTTCTTGGATTGGCCAGAGAGGCTGCCCCGTTGATGACCCACGGGGGAAGCATTCTAGCGATGACCTATTACGGCTCTCAGAAGGTCGTTCCACATTACAATGTCATGGGAGTGGCCAAAGCGAGCTTGGAAGCAACTGCCCGTTATCTAGCCTATGATCTGGGCCCGAAGAAGATCCGGGTCAATTGTATGAGTGCCGGTCCCGTGCAAACGCTGGCGGCGCGGGGAATTGCCGGATTTACGACGATGCTGAAACATTACCAGGAACATGCGCCTCTGAAGCGGAGCTGCGATCCCGCCGAACTCGGACATACGGGTGTTTTCCTGGCAGGTGACGGGGCAACTGCTATTACCGGTCAGGTCATTTACGTCGATGGTGGATACCAGATCATGGGCATGTGATTTTCGGTTCTATAGCGCGAAAATCTCACGAACGCTTTGGCTTGTGTGAGATTCTCGGGCTAGTGGCGCCTTGAATGGATCTTTATCTGGAACTTTCCACTCTCCTGGGTGTTGAAATCGTCTCAAAGGACCGATCTCGACTAGAGGCGAACAGTCGTGACAAGTGGTTTGCAAGCCACCTTCCTGACGTTGTCGTAGAGCCGAAATCAGCCGAACAGATTTCTAAGTTGCTTCGTTTTGCGAACGAACGAAAAATTCCGGTGACTGCGCGAGGCGCAGGTTATGGCTATGTCGGAGGGTGCGTTCCAGAGCACGGAGGCATAGCTCTCGCCCTGATCGGAATGAACCGGATAAAAGAGATCGCGGTGGCCGACGGTGTCGCGGTCGTCGAACCTGGGGTGATTACCGGCGATTTGCAGCGTGAAGCAAGAAATCATCGCCTGTTTTATCCACCGGATCCGGCAAGTCTGAAGAATAGTTCGATTGGCGGCAACATCGCGACGAATGCAGGGGGGCCGCGCTGCCTGAAGTATGGTGTAACGCGGCACTACGTCCTCGGCCTGGAGGTCGTTTTGGCTGATGGAACGATTGTTCGAGTCGGCGGCCGAACACATAAGAACAAGACGGGTTTTGATCTTGTCGGCCTTTTCGTGGGGTCAGAAGGGATGCTGGGGGTTGTGACGGAAGCGATCCTGCGATTACTTCCTCTCCCCCCCGCTCGCGCGTCGATCTCCGCCAGCTTTCCGACGGTCGAGGACGCTGCGGCCGCAGTCCAACTGATCTTGCTAAGAGGCTTTTTACCTTCGGCGTTGGAGATCGCGGATCGATTTACTCTGGAGGCGGCTCGCCGGCATCTTGGGCGGGAAATCGTACCGGACGGGAACGCTCATCTGCTCCTTGACATGGACGGGCATGAAGCCTCGGTTCGGTCAGAGATGGAGGCTCTAAGCGCGATCATCAAATCGCTTGGTGCTCTAACCCTTCAGTCGGCCTTCGGCGACCAGGCTTGTGAAAGTCTGTGGGATCTTCGCCGCGGCTTTTCAGAATCGCTTAAGGCAACCGGTCTGACCAAATTGAACGAAGATGTTACGGTGCCGAGAGGCAAGCTCGTGCAGCTCATGAAATTTGCTGGCGATTTGCAGGCGAAATACGGATTCCCGGTTGCCTGTTTCGGACACGCCGGCGACGGAAACATTCACGTCAATGTCATGGTCGCGGATCCGGCTCGCGCGGAAGTGCGCCAGAACATGGAAAGAGTACTTGATGATCTCTTCGGTTTCGTCATTGCATCAGGTGGCGCGATAACAGGAGAGCACGGAATCGGATTGGCCAAAAAGCGATGGTGGCCGCAAGCGGTCTCGCCAGAGTCTTTGCTGTTGCATCAAACCGTAAAGCGGGCTCTTGATCCGGCAGGGATTCTCAACCCTGGCAAGTTCTTGTAGGTTGCCATCCCTGGCATTCCTTTGGTAGCGCACTTGATGAACTTTCAGAACAAAGCCGTTCTCGTGACGGGAGGCGATGGCTTCATCGGATCTCGTCTTGTTGAACACCTGATTCGAGCCGGAGCTCGGGTGACGGCGCTGGCTCAGTATAACTCGTTCAATCATTGGGGTTGGCTTGAGAATATTCCGATGCTTGGCGAGATCCAGGTTCTAAGCGGCGATATCCGGGACAGCCATTTTTGTCTGGCTTTGCTGAACAAGATCGACGTGGTCTTCCATCTCGCCGCGCTGATTCCTATCCCATACTCGTACCGCGCTCCGGACAGTTATCTGGAAACGAATATTCGCGGCACCCTGAACATTTGTCAGGCGGCTCTCGCGCATGGAGTCGAGAGGATCGTTCATACTTCGACAAGCGAAGTCTATGGAACCGCGAAATATCTACCAATCGACGAAGAGCACCCGTTGCATGCTCAATCCCCGTACAGCGCATCAAAAATTGCCGCGGACGCGATTGCCCTAAGCTTCAAATGTTCATTTGGCCTGCCGGTCGGGATTGCCCGGCCCTTCAACACCTATGGACCGAGGCAATCGGCTCGTGCCGTTATACCGACGATTATTTCCCAGATCGCGGCCGGCGCCCATCGAATTAAGCTGGGCAACCTGGCAACCACACGAGATTTCACTTACGTGGATGATACCTGCCGTGGACTCATTGCAGTTGCCGGTTTGGAGGATGGCGAGATTTTTCACATCGGGTCAGATGCCGAAATATCGGTTGGCGATCTATTTACATTGGTCGCCGGCCTGATGGAAAGCGACGCGGAGATCGAAGTTGATCCGGAGAGGAAACGTCCGCAGGAGAGTGAAGTCTTGCGACTTCGCTGCAGCTCGAAAAAGTTGAGAGATGCGTCGGGCTTTTGTCCCGAAGTTTCTCTGCGAGAAGGGCTAAGACGAACCATCGATTGGTTTCGGGATCCGAACAACCTTCGGAGATACAAACCTGGTTTATACAATGTCTAAACGCGCGATTGTTCTGGCAGGCGGAGTTGGAACACGATTGAGGCCTTATACCGTCGTCCTACCAAAACCGCTGATGCCGATCGGCGACTATCCAATCCTTGAGGTAATAATCCGCCAACTTGTGCATCAGGGATTCACGCACATCACGCTAGCGGTCAATCACCAGGCGGAAATATTGAAAGCTTTTTTTGGAGATGGAACAAAGTGGGGTGCGCGAATCGACTATTCTCTGGAAACCAGGCCGATGAGTACTGTCGCTCCTCTCCTGTTGATTTCGGATTTGCCGGAGAACTTTCTGCTCATGAACGGCGATTTGCTGACCGATTTCGATCTCACCGGTTTCCTCGATCGCCATACCAGGGAGAGACGGCTCTTCACCATCGCAGCGTCGCGCCGGTTGCAATTAATTGATTACGGCGTCCTGCAAATCGATTCCGCGCAGCAATTGACCGGGTTCCTAGAAAAGCCCCAAATGGAGTATCTCGTGAGCATGGGAGTCTATGCAGTCAATCGTTCGGTCCTCGAGTTTGTCCCGTCTGACCGCAAGTACGGCGTTGACGATCTAATGAATAACCTGCTTGCAAAAGGTGAATCTGTGAGGGTCGAACCCTACGACGGTTATTGGCTGGATATCGGCCGCCCGGACGATTATATGCGTGCGATCGAAGAATTCGAACAGCGAAAAAATGATCTTCTCCCCCCTGCATGAAAGGACGGGGTCATGTCTCAACTTTCAACATTCCCTTTCGGCAAACAACATGAGGTCGCCGCACGTTCGAATAGAGCACGGCAAATGTTGAAAGTTGAGACATGACCCCGTCCGCTCAGAGCAAACGCATCCTTGTAACCGGGGCTAGCGGGTTCATAGGAACCCATCTCACGAGCGCCCTCATCGCTAAAGGTTATCGGGTTGTGCCGCATTCCAGCCGGTCTGGAGATATTGCAAGCTGCGAATTGGACTTTGACGATGTCGGACACGTTTTCCACTTAGCAGCGCGCACATTCGTTCCTGAGAGCTGGAATAATCCTTTGAGCTATTATCGAGTTAATCTGCTTGGCACCGTGAATGTGCTCGAATTTTGCAGAGCGCACAATGCTTCAGTGACATTGATGAGTTCCTATGTCTATGGTCGGCCCGCTCGTCTGCCTATTTCTGAAGATGAGCCGCTGCAAGCGTTCAATCCCTACAGTCACACGAAGATTCTAGCCGAAGAGGCGAGCCGTTACTATCAGGAGCAGTTCCACGTTCCAGTGACGATCATCCGCCCGTTTAACATTTACGGCCCAGGACAGGATCGCAGATTTTTGATTCCGAAGATACTCGCTCAGGCTATTAATCCGGAACCAGGATCAATTGTTGTTTCGGATCTGCGGCCGCGCAGGGACTTTATTTTTGTTTCGGATCTCGTTGAGCTTCTGATCCGGACAGCGTTCCGAAGCAAGGGAGGAGTCTTTAATGCCGGCAGCGGTTCCTCTTTCAGCGTGAATGAAGCAATTGAAATCGTAAACGCGTTGTTGCCTGCGCCGAAGCAGGTTCTGGCCGAAGGCTCGATGCGGCCGGATGAAGTATTTGATGTTATTGCGGATATATCGCGGACACGCGAAGAGTTTGACTGGAACCCACGCACCGCATTTCGCGATGGCCTGCGTGAAACGCTCGACGGGGTCATGTCTCAACTTTCAACATTTCCCTTTCGGCAAACAATGTAAGATCGCCCGCGCGTTCGAATAGAGCACCGCAAATGTTGAAAGTTGAGACATGACCCCGTCCTTAATCGACATTGTTTTGCCGGTATATAATGAAGAACAGGGGATCGCTATCTTTCATGAAGCGCTATCAGCTGTTTTGGAAACGCTCGTTCCGAAGTACCACTTTAATATCATCTATGTACTCGACCGGTCAGGAGACGATTCCCTGGGCGCGCTCAAAAGAATTGCGGCGAGCGATGCGCGCGTAACGGTTCTACATTTGTCGCGCCGCTTTGGCCATCAGATGTCATTGATCGCAGGTCTTGACCATTCCTCCGGCGACGCCTCCATCGTGATGGATTGCGACTTGCAGCATCCCCCGCAGCTCATACCTGAATTGCTTGGACGATTTGAACAAGGGTACGATGTCGTCCAGGGAATTCGCATTTACGGTTCAGAAATTCATACCGGTAAAAAGTGGACCTCTGATCTTTTTTATCGAATACAAAACTGGTTGTCGCCTATCGAGATTCCGGTTGGCGCGGCCGATTTCAGACTCGTTTCGCGCAAGGTTCGAGCCGTGTTTCAGAACTCTATTCGCGAACAGAACCAGTTTCTTCGAGGATTGTTTCAGTGGGTGGGATTCCGCCATTGCACGATCGAATTTGTTAGCCCACCGAGACGCGCCGGAGTTACCAAATATCGAATATTCAATTTGTTGGCTTTTTCGCTCACGGGGATTACTTCCTTCTCCAAGGTTCCGCTTCGTGCTGCAGCTGTTGCCGGCTTTGCGATTTCTGCTCTTAGCGTCCTTTATGGACTATTCGCCATCGCCGTCTATCTGACGGTCGGGCATCTTCCGCGTGGTTATACTTCATTAATCGTTGCCATATCCTTTGTGGGCGGACTGGAACTGACCGTGCTCGGCATTTTAGGTGAATATCTGGGGGCCGTGTTTGACGAGGTGAAACGGAGACCCCTTTACGTCATCGATGAAATCGTCGGACGTCCGAATTTGAGGAATACGGAAAACGTGCCAGCCATCCGGTTCTCTCGGCGAAGCAGAGCACGACAAGCGACAGGATGCCAAGACTCGTGGATACAAGACCGGCAAAAAGGGTTTTCGGACAGAACCAGAATTCGACATGGTGTTTCCCGGCGGTTTCAATCAAAATTCCGCGGACACAGCCATACGCCGGAAGAATCGGCGTAGCTTTTCCGTCAACCGACGCCGTCCATCCCGGAAAGAACGAGTCTGCAACAATCAAAAAGCTGCGGCCCTCTGTCTCGATATCAAGATTCAACCGGGTATTTTCGATTTGTTCGGCAACGATTTTGCCGATTGCCAGCTTCTGTTCGCTCTCAAGATTTTCAACGATCGCTTCATTGGCCGGATCAAACCCTCGATTACGCATGATAAACAAGGCGTCTTCCAGATCTCGCGCAGCGATGATGCGCTTTACGAATCGAAATCGTGGCAGAGCTTGAGAATTTTCATAGATCGTTATCCCGTTGGGAGTTGTTCGTGCCAAAGAATACGCGGCGACCATGCCCTCGCTCCCGGACTCGGTTTTTGCCGCTTCAATGAGTCTTTTGCTTTCTGGCGAAAGCGCCAGCAGAAAGCGGGTTCCAAGAACCGAGAGGATCTTGTGGTTTTGAAGATTTTGCGCCGGCATTGTGCCGCCGGCTCCGAAGCCCGTGACCGCCTGGTACCGTTTTAGCCAGAACGGTCCATAGTCATTAATAGCCGATAATCCGGCGAACATGTTTAACAGTGGGTAAGGATAGGTCTTTAAGAGATGGTAGGTAGAAGTGAGTCGCGCGGTTGATCCCAGATCGAAATCGACGGGAAAGATGCGATAGTGGGATTCGTCGAAGTTCTTTGATTTAAGGAAATCGAGTTCAGGGCGAGAGATGGGCGAAAAGAGGGGAGCGGTCGAAGGATTGTCATACATGCGATGAGAAGCCAGGTATGAATCTGAAAGGTTGCCCGCGACGGACGAGCGAAACAATTGGGCAAGCAGGAGCGAACTAACAAAAATTAAAGAAACGATGATCAAGGTTGTGCGAACATACCACGGGCACCGCGCGAGTTCGCCGGCTTCAGGCAATTGTTCAATGCGCTCCGGGTCCGCATCCTCGTGCTTTGGTTCCGCAAACGTCTCTGCCTCGCGAGCCAGTTCTGATACCGGGTTGGAACGGCGCAAGAAGTAATCCAAGCCAAGAGCAGCGAGAACGCTGAGCGCTAGATCAACCTCGAACAAGTGCCGGGCAGGTACACGGAAGAGGTTGTAAATTGGAATATGAAACAAGAGGCGATAGATGGGAGTCATCCCGCCAAATGACAAAAGGAGACCGACGACGGCCACCCCAAGCCAGAACTTCGCTTGAAGACCGATGCTCAGACGAACGATGAAACAGCCGATGGCAAACGCCAGCGGCAGCAGTCCTACATAGGGATAGACTTCCGCCGCAAAAACTGTTGTTGCCGGCCCATACATTGGCACATGCCTATCAACTCCGCCGAACAGGTTCGGAATGAGGAAGGTCAGCAATTGCCATGGCGGAAAGCTATCCGATATGAACATCTCGTAGGTAAGACGCTCACGCGTTAAGTAAGGCAGCGTTTCCGCAACTGCAAATATCGGAAGGCAGCCGAGCAATCCCGCCAAGAAAAATAAAATGGATGCGGTACATATGACATACCTGAGTTTCGCGTTCCATCCCTTCAATTTCGTCGAATGGACGATCCTGATTGTCAGGTAGGCTAGAATCAGCGCCGAACAGTAGAGAGTAATTTGTGGAAAACCGGCAAGGATCGAAAGACTCAGCGGAACCGCTGCCCAAGCTATGGAAAGGATTTGCAGCCGTTCGACACACCTGTCGACGAAAAAAAGAACAAGCGGCAGCCAAATGGCGGAACAGAGGATGTATTCGTGACCTTTGTGAGCGCACATGAATCCGCACACCATGAAAACCAGTCCGCCGATAAACGCCGAATAGGTCGTCAGGCGAAGCGAGCCCAGATAAAGGCACATGAACACTCCGGCCAACGCATAGTGGACGAGCAAGTAAAAATTGAAGCCGAGTGTGTTTGGAAGAAGCGAAAAAATGATCAGATTTGGGGGATAAAAAGATTGATATAAGACATCCGCATAAACGTATTTGCCCGCCTGAACAGACGAGTTCCAGGGCGAAAACGAGGTGGAAAAGAGTTTGGAAGGGAGCCCTTGAATGAAGGCATCACCGCCGCCGCTGAGTTGAGTGGATGGATTGATGGTTCCTGCATGAAATGCCCAGGCGATGAGGAAGTATAGCAACGCGAATCCGGCCGCCCGCTGCATCGTTTGCGGAGGGAAATTCTGTCCGTCTCGGATTGCGGGTTTATTGGAATGCGAAGAATGCAAATTCACGACGGCGGATCTTTCTATCGCGGAAGAGGATCTGCGGCAACTTTATACGGAGCGCTATTTTGCCGGAGAAGAGTACCGCGACTATCTCGGCGACCGGCCGGTGATCGAAAAGCAGTTTCGCCTGCGCATGCGAAAATTGCTGAAGTTTGTGAAGTGTCCCGCGGAAAAAAACATGTTCGAAATAGGTTGCGCATATGGCTTTTTCCTATCCATAGCGAAAAGCGCATTTCGTTCGGTGGAAGGTATCGATCTCTCAACCGAAGCAACCGCATATGCGTCCAGTGTGCTTGGAGTCAACGCTCACAGTGAGGACTTTTTGAACTACCAATGCGGAATCGTACCCGATGTCCTGTGCATGTGGGATACGGTTGAACATTTGAGTCGACCGGATCTTTACATTCAAAAGATTGCCGAAACGCTGACTCCCAGTGGCTTGCTGGCTCTTACGACCAGTGACATGGATAGTTTTGTCGCCCGAGTTCGGGGAAGCAAATGGCGCCAGATCCATCCGCCAACTCATCTTCACTATTTTTCGCGTGATACGCTGAAGCGATTGCTGCGACGTTACGGATTCGTCGTTAGGGAGATCTGCACAGAGGGAGTTTATCGCTCTGCGGATACCATGGCGTACATTGTTC
>WNFS01011309.1_pt1 | contig 10853 bp, 9 predicted proteins | sample 5400141 | NCBI WGS metagenome assembly WNFS01 (sample SAMN13153358, study PRJNA577476) | soil metagenome | isolation source: 60 cm saprolite under Madrone tree | place: USA:California | collected 2016-06-14 | reverse complement strand
AAGCCGCGCGGGCTCTTGACCGCGCACGCCGATCCCGGCGGCCGGCCGATCATCTTTTCCGCCTTGCCCAAGGGCTTGCCGCGCCTCATCAGCGTCGGCCGGCTCGACATCAACACCGAGGGGCTGTTGCTGCTCACCAACGACGGCGCGCTCGCGCGCATCCTCGAACTGCCGGCAACCGGCTGGCTGCGCCGCTATCGCGTGCGCGCCTACGGCCGCGTCGCCCAAGAGCAGCTCGACGGGCTGCACGCCGGCATCACCATCGATGGTATCCGCTATGGTCCCATCGCGGCTACGCTCGAGCGCGCGCAAGGCAGCAATGTCTGGCTCACCTTTGCGATGCGCGAGGGCAAGAACCGCGAGGTCAAGAACGTGCTCGGCCACCTCGGGCTCAAGGTCAACCGGTTGATCCGGGTGTCGTTCGGCCCGTTCCAGCTCGGCGAGCTTGCGGCCGGCGCGATCGCCGAGGTGAAAACGCGCACCTTGCGCGATCAGCTCGGCGAGCGCCTTGCGGCCGTGGCGGGCGTGGATTTCTCCGCGCCGATCGGTCAGCTGGAGCCGCCGGCTGCGCCGCCCCCGGACGCCACCAACCGCTCGCGACACGCGCCGCCGCACCAGAGCAACACGAAACGCAAGCGTCGCCGCATCGATTCCGAGCGCATCGGCCAGCCCGAACTCGCGCGCAGGGAGAAACGGCGCGGCCGCCGCAGCCGCGCGCCGGGGGAAACGCGCTGATGCGCATCGTCGGCGGGCGCTTGCGCGGCCGTACGCTCGCCGCGCCCAAGTCGCACGCGATCCGGCCGACTGCCGACCGGCTGCGCGAGGCGCTGTTCAACATCCTCGTCCACGCCTATGGCGATCCCGTGAGTGGCGCCCGCGTGCTCGACCTCTTTGCCGGCACCGGCGCGCTCGGGCTCGAGGCGCTCTCGCGTGGCGCCGTCTTCGCGCTGTTCATCGATAACGGCGCCGCGGCGCGCGCGCTCCTGCGCGAGAACGTCGAGGCATTGGGCTTGGGTGGCGTCACGCGCATTTTCCGCCGCGACGCAGTCAATCTCGGCGACATCCATCCGCTGCCGCCGTTCTCGCTCGCCTTCCTCGATCCGCCCTACGGACAGGGGCTCGCGGAGCGCGCGCTCGCCGCGGCGCGCGCCGGCGGCTGGCTCATCCCCGGTGCGCTTGTCGTGGTGGAGGAGGCCGCGAGCGCGTCTTTCACCGCACCCGCGGGCTTCGATGAGCTAGAGCGCCGGCGCTACGACGACACCGCGCTCCTCGTGCTTCGGCACCGCGGATGACGCGCGCACACCCCACGCGCCACGAGCGCAATCCAATGCGCTAGTAGCGGCAGCGAATTCTTCTCCGTTCGTCCCCGCGCAGGCGGGGACCCAGAGCTATAGACTGGGGCCCCTGGATTCCCGCTTGCGCGGGAATGAGCGGTCGAGGGACTGCGTGTCAATCCTCGCTCACCCCGCTCGCCTTGATGGGAGCCGCCCAGCGCGCGATCTCGCTCGGCACGAATTTCGCCAAATACTCGGGCGTCCGCCGCTCCGCCGGCGGGATGGTCACGCCGATGCTCTTGAACCGCTCGCGCACGGCCGGCGCCTCCACCGCCGCGTCGACCGCTTCGGCAAGGCGCCGCACGATTTGATCGGGCGTTCCCTTCGGGAAGGAGAGCGCGCCCCAGCTGCCGCAGTCGAGCCCGGACAGGCCCTGCTCCTGCGCGGTCGCGAGCCCTTCGAGACCGGGCGCGCGATCGAGCCCGAGCGTCGCGATCGCTTTCACCGTGTCGGCTTCGATCTGCGGCAGCGCGGTCGAAATCTGCTCGGCCATGAAGTCGATGCGTCCGCCCATGAGATCCTGCATCGCCGGCGCCGAGCCGCGATAGGGCACGTGCGTGATCTTGGTGCCCATGGCGGCGTCGAGCAGAACCGAGCACACATGCATGCCGGAGCCTGCGCCCGCCGAGCCGTACTGCATCTTCCCCTGATTGGCTTTGGCATAAGCCACGAATTCGGAGAGCGTCTTCGCCGGAAGACTTTTCCGCGCGATCAGCACGCGCGCCGAATCGGAAAACAGCGCGACGTGCGCGAAGTCGCTCACCGCGTTGTAGAGCGGCTTCTTGTAGAGCGTCTGGTTGATGGCGAGGACGGCGCTGCCCGAGAGGAGCACGGTGTAGCCGTCCGGCGAAGCTTTGGCGACGCGGCTTGCGCCGGTCATGCCGCCCGCCCCGGCGACGTTCTCCACCACCACCTGCTGGCCCAAAACTTCGCTCAACCGTGCCGCGAGAATGCGCCCGAGCGTGTCGATGGGCCCGCCGGCGGCGTAGGGGACGACCATGGTCATGGGCCGGTTCGGCCAATCCTGCGCGCTCGCCAACGGCGTTAGCAGCAGCGCGACTGCGGCCGCGCCAATCGCCTTGCGCATGTTTTCCTCCCGCGCGTCGAACGCGCACTCCGATCTTCTCACTCCGCGCTGATACCGGCCTCGCGGATCGGCTTTGCCCAGCGCGCGATCTCCGCCGGGACAAACTGGGCGAGGTATTCCGGCGTGCGGTGTTCCGCCGGCACGATTTCGAGCCCGAGCTCCTCGAGCCGGCTGCGGATGACGGGATCATCGAGCGTCTCGCTCATCGCCTTGTTGAGCTTGCGCACGATCGCCTCGGGGGTGCCTTTCGGAAAAAAGAACGCGTTCCACACGCTTGCCTCGACCCCGCGCAAGCCTTGCTCGCCGGTCGTTGCGACATCGGGAATGATCGCCACGCGCTTCTCCGCCATCACCGCAATGGCTTTGATGGCGCCCTGCTTGGCTTGCGCTGCGCCGCTCTGGATGGTGGCGCACATGTAATCGATACGGCCGCCGACGAGGTCCTGCATCAGCGGCCCCTCGCCGCGATAGGGAATGTGGGCGATGTTTGCCGCGATCGCGAGGTTGAAAAGGACGCAAGGCAGATGCGTTCCGGAGCCGACGCCGGCCGAGCCGAACTGCGCCGTCCTCTCGTTCGCTTTCAAATACGCGATGAAGTCCTGGAGGTTGTTGGCGGGAAGATCCTTGCGCGCGATCAAGATGCGCGGCGATTCCGACACGAGTCCCACCGGCTCGAAATCGGTCACTGCATTGTAGAGCGGCTTCTTGTAGAGGCTCTGATTGAATGCGTGCGTGCCGGTATTGCCGATGAGCGCCGTATAGCCGTCCGGGGCGGCCTTGGCGACGCGGGCGCCGCCGACCATGCCGGCGGCGGCGGCGACGTTCTCGACCACGATCGATTGCCCGAGCAGTTCGCCCATGCGCTGTGCCTGGATGCGCGCGCTCACATCGACCCCGCCGCCGGCGGCAAACGGAACGATGAGCGTGATCGGCCGCGCCGGCCAATCCTGCGCGGCGGCATGCGCGCCGAGCGCGATGACCATTGCCGCGGCGATCATCATCCGATGCATGCGCGTCTCCTCTCGCGCCGACACTCGCCCGCCACACGGGCGGGATCAAGTCCGTCGCTGGCACGCCTATCGCCGCCGGGCCAAGCCCGAATCTAGGCCCGCTTTGGGGGCGCGAAGCTGCCGTCGCGGCTCTGCTCATCACGGCAGATATTGCGGGTAGAACGGACATGTCACGGACGTCGCGGGACGGCCGAGTCTGGACCCCAAGGCGACATAGACCGGATCGAAATCCCGCAGCGCACCGGTCTCTTGCCACGGTGTCATGTGCTATCCTTTCGGTTGAAAGCACAGGAGGCGATCAGAAACCGACCTCGATTCAGAACAATTCAGGTCTGACCCAAGGGCGTGCTGGACTGCCCGTGGCAGGCTGAGCGTGTGACCGACGGGGCCGGCCGTGGGTTGGTGCCGTGCCAATTATCGCCCCTGGGGTTTTGACCGGCACCAAATACGGCTGCGGCATCAAGCGGTGCGGCGCCTGCACGGTGCATGTTGACGGCGCTGCGGTGCGCTCATGCTCGGTCCCGCTGAGCGGGGTCGCGGGCAAGCAGATCACCACGATCGAGGGGCTCGCGCAGAACGGCGCGCTGCACAAAGTGCAGAAGGCCTGGCTCGAACATGAAGTGCCGCAATGCGGCTATTGTCAGTGCGGGATGATCATGGCGGTCGCGGCGTTGCTCAACGAAAAGCCGAAGCCGACCGATGCCGACATCGACCTCTACATTACCAACATTTGCCGCTGCGGCACCTACCAACAGGTACGCGAGGCGATTCACGCCGCTGCGAACGCGTGAAAAGGAAGGCAGTCATGAATTACATGCGGAAAATGAGTCGCCGAAACTTTGTCGTGACCGCTGCTGCCGCTGGTGGCGGGCTTGCGCTCGGCCTCGATATTCCGCTCGGCGGCCTGCCCGTTACCCGCGCCCAGGAGGGCTCGCCTGAGATCAACGCCTGGGTGGTGGTCAAACGGGACGACACCGTGGTTATCCGCGTTGCCCGCTCGGAGATGGGGCAAGGCACACTCACCGGCCTCTGCCAACTTGTCGCGGAAGAGCTCGAATGCGACTGGTCGAAGGTCACCTGGGAATATCCCACGCCCGGCCAGAGCGTTGCCCGCAAGCGTGTGTGGGGCGACTTTGCGACCGGCGGCAGCCGCGGCATCCGTGACTCGCATGATTACGTGCGCAAGGGCGGCGCAGTCGCGCGCGAGATGCTCAAGCAAGCCGCGGCCAACCAGTGGAAGGTGCCGGTTTCCGAATTGACCGTGGCCAACGGCGTGATCAGGCACCAGACTTCGAACCGCAGCACCACCTACGGCAAGGTGGCGGAAGCTGCTGCCAAGCTTCCGGCGCCGGATCCGAACTCCATCAAGCTCAAGGACCCGAAGGACTGGAAGATCGCCGGCAAGCCGGTGGCGCGGCTCGACATCCTGAACATGATCACCGGCAAGCAGGTCTACGGCGCAGATCTGAAGCTACCCGGAATGCTCACGGCGGCGATCAAGGACTGCCCTGTCTTCGGCGGCACGATCAAGAGCTTCGATGCTGCGAAGGTCACGGGCATGCCGGGCGTCAAGCATGTGCTCCAGGTAGGCGAAACCGGGGTCGCGGTGGTTGCCGACACCTGGTCGCAGGCCAATACCGCGCTGGACGCGCTGCCGATCGTCTGGGACGAGGGCGAGAACGCCAAGGTGTCGAGCGAATCGATCGCAGCGTGGCTGAAGGACGGCCTCGATGCTGAGCAGGCTTTCGTTGGGAACCAGAATGGCGACGCCAAAGCGGCCATCGCGGCAGCCGCAAAAAAGGTTGTGGCGGTCTACGCTTATCCCTACCAGAATCAGGCTCCGATGGAGCCGATGAATGCCACCGCGCGCTACACCGCGGACAAATGCGAGGTGTGGGTGCCGACGCAGAACGGCGAAGCATCATTTGCGGCAGTGCTGGCGGCATCGGGCCTGCCGGCGGAGAAATGCGAGGTCTACAAGATCAATCTCGGCGGCGGCTTCGGCCGGCGCGGAGCCTTTCAGGACTACGTGCATCAGGCGGTCAACATCGCGAAGCAGATTCCCGGCACGCCTGTGAAACTCTTGTGGTCGCGCGAGGAGGATATGACTCATGGCCGCTATCACCCGGTCATGCAGTGCAAGCTCGTGGGGGCGTTCGACAAGGACAACGCGCTGAGCGGCCTGCACATGCGGCTCTCAGGGCAATCAATCCTTGCCAGTGTGCGTCCGCAAATCCTGGAACAACAGAAGGGTCGTGACCCGCTGACGTTCCAGGGCGTTTTTGAGTCCGGCGAGCACGCATTTGGTTATACGATCCCGAACTTGCTGATCGACCACGCCATGCGGAACCCGCACGTGCCTCCGGGATTCTGGCGCGGCGTGAACATCAACCAGAACTGCATCTTCCTGGAATGCTTCATGGACGAGCTCGCCCAGGTGGTCGACCAGGACCCGCTCGAATTCCGCCGCAAGCTCATGATCAAGCACCCGCGGAATCTCGCCGTGCTCAACGCGGTGGCCGAACGCATCGGCTGGGACAAGCCGGCACCCCAAGGCATCTATCGTGGGCTCGCACAAATGATGGCTTACAACAGCTACGTGGCGGCGGCAGCGGAGATTTCTGTCACCGGCGGCAACAAGATCAAGATCCACCGCATCGTCGGCGCCATCGACTGCACCTACGCGGTCAACCCGGCGCAGATCGACCGGCAGGTGGCGGGCTCGTTCGTCTACGGCCTGTCCGCGCTGTTCTATCAAGAGTGCACCGTCGAGGACGGCCGCATCGTGCAAACGAACTTCGACAACTACAACTCGATGCGCATTGCCGAAATGCCGAAGGTCGAATCGATCGTCATGCCGTCCGGCGGCACCGGCGCCTGGGGCGGCGTGGGCGAGTCGACGATCTGTGTGGCGGCGCCCGCGGTGCTCAATGCCTACTTCAGGGCGACGGGCCAGCGCATCCGCTCGTTCCCGCTGAAGAACCACAATATCCAGATGGCTTGACGCCACCCTTACATTATCGTCCGGGCTGCTCAGCATCGCCGACGAGGTGATCGAATAGCGACGTCCCTTGCGGCGGTGCATGAGTCCTTAGCAGCACATTGATATCGCGCGGCTTTTCTCCCGACTGCGGAGAAAAGCGCACATGTCGCATCAAGATGTTACGGCCGAATCCCCGACTGCAATTCCGCGCTACGTTCAGGCCTTCGCGCGCAATGTTGCCCAGCGTGGCGATGCACTGGAGCTGCTGCGGTCATTGCCCGATGCCTGCGCCGCGTTGGCGTTCTTCGACCCGCAGCACCGGGGCGTGCTCGACAAGCTGGCCTTCGGCAACGAGGGAGCGCGCCAGCGCGAGCGCAGCAGGCTTCCAGCGATGGGCGAGGATTACATCGACGCGTGCTGCCGCGAGATCGCGCGTGTGCTGGCCCCGAGCGGCTACTGCATGCGCTGGGTCGATACCTATGGCCTATGCGAAGCCCACCACCTGCGCGTCGCCGATTGCCTGAAATGCGTCGATCTCATTGCCTGGGACAATCTGCGCCCCGGCATGGGCAAGCGCTCACGTCGGCGCGGCGACTATCTGCTAGTGCTGCAACGGCCGCCGGTGACCGCGCGCAACTGGCGTGACCACGGCATTCCAAGCCGATGGGTTGAAAAGGTCGACCGCCGGATTCATCCGCACGCCAAACCAATTGGTCTGATCGAGCGGCTGATCGCTGCCGTCACGCTGCCCGATGATCTGGTGATCGACCCTGCGGCGGGAGGCTTCGGCGTGTTGGACGCTGCCCGTCGCCTAGAACGCGAATTCATCGGCTGTGATGCTGCACAATCGGAGCTGAGCGATGAGCCGCGCCCGCTTCGAGTCAGTCGCAAAAATTTGCCGACGCTGGCAGCGAAGATACCGGCGCAAGGGATTCGGCCGCGCGCTTGGGGCTGCGTCATGAGCGATCGCCCCGACGACTTCGCCCAATGGCTCAAGGCCAACCCCGCGCCCGATCTGCAAGCGCTGGTCGAGCGCTTCGGCGGTTACGCCCGCGTTCCGCCCGAGGCTTGGGCCGAATTCGATCGCGCGAAGGAAAGGTGGGAAGCCGAGCGCAAGGCACGTCTGTCGCGCCAGCCGCCGACCACATCGGAAAACGATTGAAGAGAGCGTGCCGTGACCAAACGCAAGGCCGGTCGACCGAAGGGCACGACCGTTCCGCTGGAGCGCGATCGGCAACGCCACCAAATTGCAATCTGGAATGGATTTCGTTTGTGCGGCTACGGACCTACCACAAGCACCTATTGGGCAGCGTGGGCGACCAGCGACAAGCCGATTCAGCCGGAGGACATCGATAGCATGCTGACCGTCGCCAGCACGGTGATCCCGCACACGGCTTCGACGCTTGAAAAGCATATTGACCGGCTCGCACGCAACGCTAAGCGCACAACATCCGAACAAGCCGACAATCATTGGCTGGCGGCATCGTCGCTAGCGATCAAGGGAATGATCCTGGCCGTCCGCACCGGCAACACGGAAATCTATTGCGGCATGCTCGACGTGCTGATCGAGCTTGGCGACTGGCGCGATGTCCTTGCTCGTCTGGCCGATCGGGTGATCGCCGCGAGCAAAAGCAATGTGCCTCCGCACGAGGGCAAGCTCGGCCGCCAAGGGCAGGCACTGCTCGACCGGCTTCGGTCCGCGATGGAGCAAAAAACCTAAGCAGCGCCCGTCAGTTACGCGGGCAATTATTTGCGGGTAGAGAATTTTTTTGGGCGGCGTCATAGAATCGAGATGCTAAACCGCATCCCCGTTTCGACCCCCACCGACCGGCGCATCCGCCGCGAAGCCCGCTCCGCAGCGCGGCGCGCGCAGGCCCTTGCCCTGCGCCAGTCCGGCGCGACCTATGCCGAGATCGGCGCGGCGCTCGACCTCTCGCTGGAGCGCGCGCGGCAGATCGTCCGCAAGGCCGAGCGGCTGGCCAACGCCCCGCGCTGGTTCGATCCCTTGCCGATGCGGGCGCAGACTTTCTTGCACAACGCTGACCTGACCGAGCTGCCCGAGACCAAGGCGGCGGCCGCGATCGCGCAGCTCACCCGCCGCGAGCTGCTGGCGACACCGAATTTCGGCCGCGTCGCTTGCGATGCCGTGGTCGCTTGGCTCGCGCGGCACGGGCTCACCCTGAACTCGTCTCAATCGTAATGCGGGAGGGCGTGCCATGACCGAACTCACCATCTTCGCCAAGTCCGGCGGCCCGCTCACCAAGCGCATCTCGCTGCTGCCCGACGGCACATTGAAGAGCGATGGCAGTGCTTGCGTGATGGCGCGCGGAGAAGCGCGGCGCGTTACGATCGACAGCGTCGCCGATCTCGGTGCGTTAATCGAGCGCATACCTTCGAACGAGGCGCTTGCGCTTGGCCCGCTCGATAGCCGACTGCCCGACCCGGTCGAGGTGACGACTATGCGCAAACTCAACGGCGCGCCCAATGTGATCGCGCGCACGGGTGAGGCGCTGTTCTATCGGAAAGGCGTGTCGGCCTTCGCGCTGTTGGATTTCGATACAAAGGGCATGCCCGATGACGTCCGCGCTGAGCTACGGCGGCACGGTAGCTATTTTGCGGCCCTGGTCTCGCTGCTGCCGGACCTGAAGGATACCGCACGGCTGTTGCGACGCTCGACCAGCGCCGGACTTTGGCGCGCCGACAATGGCGAGCGCTTACCGGGCTCTGACGGCGTGCACGTCTACGTGTTGGCACAAGACGGCAGCGACATCATCCGCTTCCTGACCACCCTGCATCAAAGGTGCTGGCTCGCCGGGCTCGGCTGGTTCGTGGTCGGTGCTGGTGGGCAATTACTCGAACGCTCCATCGTCGACCGCATGGTCGGTGCACCGGAGCGCTTGGTATTCGAAGGCGCGCCGGTGCTCGATGAGCCGCTGCGGCAGGACAACGAGAGCCGTCGGCCCTACGTTTTCGAAGGGAGCGCGGTCGATACCCTGACGGCTTGCCCGCCGCTGACCATCGTCGAACAGTCGCGGTTGCGCGAATTCAAGAGCAAGGCCGCGTCCGGGCTCGACAACGAGCGGGCCAAGGTACGAGCCACCTTCATCGCCGCACAAGCCAGGAAACTGGTCGAGACCAAGGGCATTTCCGAGCCCGCGGCTGAACAAATCGTCAAGCGCCAATGCGAAGGCGTCCTCAGGCCGGATGTGGTGCTTCCGTTCGATGACGAAGAACTCGCTAGCTGCACCGTTGCTGATGTTCTTACTGCTCCCGATCGCTTCGTGGGCGAAACCCTGGCCGATCCGCTTGAAGGGCCGGACTACGGGATATGCAAGGCGCAAATCATGCGCCGTGCCGACGGCTCGCTGTGGATTCACAGCTTTGCCCACGGCCGTACGACCTATGAATTGAAGCTCGATCGCGCTGCGGGGGAGGCCGCGATGGGACGCGTCGAGGGTGAGGCGGTGGCAAGAGTGTTTCTCGATCTCGTGTTCCGTGCCGACCTCGACGAACTCGACATCGAGGCGTTGCGACTGTTGGCCGCCAAGAAGTCCGGCCTAGGCAAGCGCGAACTGAGTGCAAGACTCAAGGAGGCGCGCCGCAAGCATCTTGCCGAGCAGGCACAGGCGGCGCGCAAGCGCAGGCTCAGAGAGCGCAAAGACCCACGCCCGCGCATCGCGGTCCCCGCCGTCGACCAGGATTGGCTGCCGCAAGTCGAAATCGTCAACGACGTGCTCGGCGCCTCGAAGGCATCCAAACCGCCGACGCGCAATATCGACGGCACGATGACGCGTGCCCGCAAACTCTCACTGCCGAACCTGCACGCGTTTGCGCATAGCGAGCCCGGCAGCAATGACCTGCCGGCGCCGGAACAATGGATGCTGCGGCAGATGAACGAAATAGAGATCGCGGAGCTGATCGAGCGGCACATCGATTATGTCGACGAGGACGACCGTTCGGTGCACCTGCCGATGAGCTTCGTTCGCCATTACGTCAACCGCGATGACGACGTTCTGCCGACGGTGGTCGCCATCGCAACGCTGCCGATTGTCCTGGGAGATGGCTCGTTATTGGCGCCCGACGGGCTCGATCGCAATTACGGAATCATCTTCGAGATCCAGAAAGAACTGCGCGCCGTGCTACCGCGGCGCCAGGACTGCAACGCGGCGAAGATCCGCGAGGCCATGGAGTTCCTGTGCGATGAGTGGCTCTGCGACGTCGCCACCGACTACATCGGTAAGTGCATCCTGATTGCCGCCGCGCTCACCGTGATCGAGCGCTCGCTACTGCCGGACCGTCCGGCCTTCTTCGTCACCGCCGGCCGACGCGGCGGCGGCAAGACCACGACGCTTAAGATGCTGATCAAGGCGGTGACCGGAGAGTGGCCGGCCGCCGCCGCCTGGTCGACGAACGAGGAGGAACGCCGCAAGGCGCTGATG
>WNFS01006892.1_pt1 | contig 10855 bp, 8 predicted proteins | sample 5400141 | NCBI WGS metagenome assembly WNFS01 (sample SAMN13153358, study PRJNA577476) | soil metagenome | isolation source: 60 cm saprolite under Madrone tree | place: USA:California | collected 2016-06-14 | reverse complement strand
ACCTCGCGTTTTCTCGTCTTTGCAATCTCCGTCTTTACTCACTTGCTTCGCCACCTTCTCAAGCCGCTCCAGCGTATCCGGATACTTCCGCACCAGCAGCACCAGTGCCGCCTGCGGATTCGGCTTGGCCCGCCCCTGCTCCCACTTAGCCAATACCCTGCTAATATGTCCTGTGAATTCGACGCGCTGTGCGCCTCCGACGATCCCTTCGTCTCAGCGCGACCTCTGTGCCCTCGACGTCTCCGATCTCTTTCTTTTCCCTTTCGCTTTTGAACTGTCGACTGTGAATCTCCTCATAAGTCACCTTCCCGGCTCCTCTTACGAGCCGCGTCAACAATCACCGTTTTCCCATGGTTGACTTTCCTCTCCATCTCGATACAAATGGACCCGCCACAATGCACACCACCCGACCGAGCCGCCCATGAACATCCTCGACCTACTCGTTGGCAAGCCCATCAAGACTTCCGACGAACGCGCCGAACAGATCGGCCCCTTGCAAGGCATTCCCATTTTCGGTCTGGACGGGCTCAGTTCGGCGGCCTACGGCCCGGAAGCTGCCCTCAGCCTGCTCATTCCGCTTGGGCTTATGGGTGTGCAGTACATCGTGCCCATCAGTGCGGCGATCATCACGCTGCTGATCATCGTTTATTTTTCCTACCGCCAGACGATTGCGGCGTATCCATCGGGCGGCGGCTCATACACAGTCGCGCGCTACAATCTTGGCGCCTTCCCGAGCCTGCTGGCTGCGGCAGCTCTGCTGACCGACTACATTCTTACCGCCGCGGTGGGCATTTCCGCAGGCGTTGGCGCGTTGGTTTCCGCAGTGCCGTCGTTGCTGCCGCACACAGTCGCGATCTGCGTCGGCATTCTCTTCATCATCACGATCATCAATCTCCGGGGAGTCCGCGAAGCCGGCGGTGCGTTCATCGTGCCCACGTACCTTTTCGTTGGCACACTGCTCATCACGATCGCGGGCGGTTTGGTGCGCACGTTCCTCACCGGCGGACATCCAGTGCCGCTCGCGCCGTTGCCGCCGCCTCCGTCCATGACGCAGGCCGTCAGCTTCTGGCTGCTCTTGAAAGTGTTTTCGAGCGGCTGCACGGCGCTCACCGGCGTCGAGGCCGTCAGCAACGGCGTGAAAGCCTTCCGCGAACCCGCCGTAAAGAACGCGCAGCGCACGCTCACAATCATTATTTTTCTGTTGGCGCTGTTGCTCGCCGGAATCTCTTATCTCGTAAAGATTTATGGCATCGCCGCCACCGACCCCGGCCAGCCCGGCTACCAGAGCTTGCTTTCCATGCTGATTGCGGCCGTCTTCGGCAAGGGAGTTTTCTACTACCTGACGATGGCTTCGATTCTGCTCGTTCTTTCTCTCTCCGCGAACACCGCCTTCGCGGATTTTCCGAGGCTTTGCAAAGCCATCGCCTCGAACAACTATTTGCCGCATGCGTTCGGGTATCGCGGCCGCCGTCTCGTTTACACCTACGGCATAGTGGTTTTGGCTGTGTTAACGGCTCTTTTGCTGATTGCTTTTGGAGGCGTGACCGACAAACTAATTCCTTTGTATGCCGTGGGCGCCTTTCTCGCGTTTACCCTGTCGCAGTTTGGGATGGTCGTGCACTGGCGGAAAAATCGCGGACCGCACTGGGTCAAGAGCGCGATGGTCAACGGCCTCGGCGGCATCGTTACCGGGACTACCGTGATCGTGGTGCTAGTCGCGAAATTCGCGGAAGGCGCATGGATCACGCTGCTCTTTATTCCGCTGCTGATATTTTTCTTCCACAGAGTGCGGTGTCATTATCACGCCGTCGTGGTCGCCACCACCAGCTCCGATGCAGTCGTTCCCGCGCAACATGGGCGCCATCCCATCGTGGTTGTGCCCATCGACCGCTGGAGCCGCATCTGCAAACAGGCGCTGGAATTCGCTACGCGGCTTTCGCCGGAGATTATTGCCCTTCACGTCGAGCCGGGCGAGCACTCCGAGCTGTTGCACGAGGACTGGGAACGCTACGTCGAGCGGCCGTTCCGCGAAATCGGCGCGGAGCCGCCAAAGTTCGAGGTTCTTCCGTCGCCTTACCGCTTCATCATCGTTCCTCTGGTGCAGTACATTCCGGATAGTCGTGGTCATTCCCGAACTGGTCGAAGACCGCTGGTACGAGTATTTTCTGCACAACCAGCGCGGCCGCCTGCTCGAGTGGACTTTGCTGGTTCGCGGCAACGAGCGCATCTTTACGGTTTCGGCGCCCTATCACATCGCAGAAAACGCACGTCCTACTCAGGCGGTAGTGGCCAAACAAGTGGCGAAAGAAAGCCAGAAAGTTTGAATCATTGCAGCAACTTGACCTCACGCAAACCCAGCCATAGGACCGCCGTACATCATAAGATTATCTAAAGCCTGCAATCCCACTCTCTCTAATTTCTAACTCGCCGAAATTCCAGAAAGAATTGAGGAGACATCCCCAAGAAATTCTCGTCTTCCCATTAGCCCCGGTAAAAAGATTGAACCGTTTGCTCAGCTCGATTGGGTTAGTGGCCACCCGAAAAAGCTCCCCTGCAAGCGGCCTGTGGTGGTTGCGCAATTGGGGCAGGGGAGGGAGCGATGTTGGCCGCATGCAAGAGTCTCCTGGCTGCTTTACTGGTTTTGTTCATTTGTTTGATTGGCAGCGCACCTAGCTATTCGCAAAGCTCTACGGTTTTAGACGCTTCCAAGTCACTAGGCAGGCGAGCGAGTTACCGAGCCTGGTCAGCTGAGTGCAATGCGTCTTCTGCGAACACACTTGCCGGCGGGCGTTTTAGCGAAGCGCGCGAATGGCCGGCAGCGGGTAACGCCACCCCAGGCGATTTCAACGACCCGGGCACACCCGAGGCTCCATGTATCGAGTCGGCTCCTCCAGCCACGCCACGCTTTTCTGCGGACAATCCTTGTCCCGAGAATGTTGCAGGTGCCCCTGGTCTTCCTCGCGTCCCAGGAGTCCCCCGCAATCTTGCCTGTAACGATTCCGACGATACGGTTCTGGCGCAGCTCTCCGCGTTTGGCAAACCGGGTGTGAAGATCGCGCGGGCGCGCGAAGAGGTTCTAGATATTTTGCGCACCGAGAATGCATGCACGGAATGGTTCGCAACGAAGGACACGACCCCTGCGGCTACTTTCCAGTCACTCAATTTTCTACTCGACCAGCATGGCCCGCAAGAAATTTTCGAGTCGCGGCAGGCTGACTCGGTCGTCGCTTGGCGGCAGCCCTACGTCGCCAAAGCTACGCAGGATGGTGGACCGTATACGACCATAACAATCAATGCGCACGGCGCGTTCTACCGGTCGCAAGGAAACGTGCTGAAAATAGTCCCGGAAGGCGGTCCCGTACGCGGGGATGGCACGCGTCTGCTGATTGTTGGAGCTTATCTAGGGAACACGCTGCCCGCGCAGATGGTGACGCTGCTCCATGAGCTTGGGCACGTCATCGACCTGCTGCCCGGGGATGCGGATAATCTGGACGGCAAATCGGTGCGGAACACCGACGAAGTGCTGCGCCACTGCCGTGCGGAAGTGGAAGCGCGCTCGCAGCAAGCGAAGCAAGCCACCAAGCGGTAGTTCGCGGCAATTTCTGTCCCCCAAAACAGGCCACGCTCACCTTGACATTCTACTAGAAGCGCTGTATCTTCACCTAGAATGTCTACCAAAGAACAACGCGAGCGCATCGAGCTGTTGCAAGGAACCCTGGACTTGCTGATTCTCCGCACGCTGCGGCTGGGTCACGCGCACGGCCATGCTATCGCCAAGACCATCGAATCTAACTCTGACGAGGTGCTGCAGGTCGAGCAGGGCTCTTTGTATCCGGCGCTGCATCGCCTGATCAAGCGGGGCTGGATTTCGGTCGAAGAAGGAACGTCCGAGAACAATCGCCGTGCCAAATTTTACGGCTTGACCCCCAAGGGCAAGCGGCAACTCACTCTCGAGACCCGCAAGTGGGACAAGTTGGCAGGGGCGATCGCACGAATTCTGAGACCCACGAAGCAGGAGAGCGGATCATGAAACGCAAGCGCATGATGGAAGCGCTCGAGGAGGACATTCGCCACCACCTTGAGCGGGAGACCCGGGACAACATCGAACGCGGCATGTCACCTGAAGATGCCCGCTATGCAGCCATGCGCAAGTTCGGCAACATCACGCACGTCAAAGAAGAAACGCGCGCGGTGTGGAGCGTTGTCTGGCTCGACCAACTTCTTGCGGATGTTCGCTTTGGGCTTCGCATGCTGCGTAAGAATCCCGGTTTTACCGCCGTCGCCGTGCTGACCCTGGCGCTGGGCATCGGCGCGAACGCCGCCGTCTTCTCCGTAGTCTATGCTGTTCTCCTGCGGCCATTGCCGTACAAAGAGTCCTCGAGTCTTATCGTGCTGAACGAGACGACACCGATGGTTGGCACCGTCAGCGTGTCGTATCCAAACTTCCTCGATTGGCGCAACCAGAGCCGCACATTTTTGGAGATGGCCGCCGTTCGCGGGGTCGGTTTCAATCTCGCGGGCGTGACGCAGCCGGAGAATATCAGCGGCGATGCGGTGTCGCCGACTTTTCTTTCCATGCTGGGCGTTCGCCCGTTCCTTGGCCGGGATTTTGAGGCATCGGAAGAGAAAGCCGGCACGCCGCCGGTGATTCTGCTGAGTTATTCGCTGTGGCAATCCCATTTCGCAGGTGATCCGAACATTGTTGGTAGAACGATCAAACTGGATGACCGCAGTTTCACAATCGTTGGTGTGCTGCCTCCAAACTATCGTTCGCTGGACAAAACCGACGTGATGTTGCCGATCGGTGTGTGGGCGAGGGACAATTCCGAAGATGCCAAGGAACGTGGAGCTCGCGGCGACTTGGTTGTGATTGGAAGACTGGCGAGGGGCGTTAGCCTCACGAAAGCGCGCGCGGAGATGGAAGGCATTGCAGCACGGCTGGCAACGGAATATCCGTCGAGCAACGATCGGTTTGGCGTGGCGCTCCAGCCGATTCGAGATGCGTTCGTCAGCAACATAAGGCCCGCGATCCTGGTGCTTTTTGGTGCGGTCATGTTTGTGTTGCTGATTGCGTGCGCGAATGTGGCAAATCTGTTTCTCGTTCGCGGGGCGAGCCGTTCCAAGGAAGTCGCGTTGCGCATTGCCCTTGGCGCTAACCGAAGCCGCATCATCAGCCAAATGCTGACGGAGAGTTTTGTTCTGGCAGTGCTCGGCGGCGTATTGGGCCTGGCGCTTGCCGTTGCCGGGATTGGCGGAATGTCGCGGCTGATTCCGGCGGACATCCTGTCCGGCTCTACCGTCAATCTGAACGGCGCTGTTCTGCTGTTTGCGGCGGGCGCTGTGACCTTGGCGGCTTTCATTTTCGGACTGGCACCAGCTTTGCAGTTGACCAAGCCTGATGTGCAATCGGAATTGAAGGAAGGCGGCCGCGGCGCCAGCGTCGGCGCAGGGCAAAACCGCCTTCGCGCAGCGCTGGCGACTGCGGAAATTTCGCTGGCGTTGATTCTTCTCGTAGGCGCGGGGCTGATGATGAAAAGCCTGTACCGCTTGCTGGCGGTTGATCCTGGGTTTCGGCCCGATCGCGTGCTGACGATGGGAATGAATTTGCGGACCCAGCAATATTCGAAAGATCCAGCCGTTTTAAATTTTTGGCAGCAGGTACTTGATAAGGTGCGCGTACTGCCGGGAGTTGAGGCCGCCGCGGTGGGCACGGTGGTTCCACTGACAGGCAGTCACAGCCGCCAAGATATTACCGTGGAAGGTATGGCTCTGCCGACGCCAGGGAATTATCCGCATCCGGATGTGCACATCATCAGTCCAGGATTTGCAGAGACACTCGGAGTCTCGTTGCTGCGCGGGCGGACCTTCACCGAGGCAGACGACGAAAAAGCGCTGCTCGTTGGAATGATTAACGCGATGACGGCGAAGCGTTTTTTCCCGAATGAGGATCCTATCGGCAAGCGCTTTATGTTTGGCCATCCGTCCGCGAAGAACGCGCCAAAGTGGTGCACGGTTGTCGGCGTTGTCAGCGACACGAAGCTATACGGACTGGCGAATCCAGCGCGACTCGAAGTGTATGCGCCGCTTCGGCAGAACGCCACGAGCGAGATGACTTTGCTTGTGAAATCGGGAGCCGATCCAGCGGCCCTGGCTTCGGCGATTCGCGAGGCCGTGCAGTCGATTGATAAGGACCAACCCCTCTTTGCTATCTCGACGATGAAAGAACTGGTGAGCAATTCGGTCTCGACGCGGCGCATGACTCTGGTGCTGCTCGGCCTCTTTAGCGGGCTTGCGCTGGTTCTCGGAGCCATTGGAATCTACGGCGTGATCTCGTATTCAGTAGCCCAGCGCACTCACGAAATTGGCATTCGCATGGCGCTCGGCGCGCCGCGGCGGGACGTCTTCCGGCTGGTCGTCGGCCAGGGCCTCAAACTCGCTGGCATCGGAATCGCCATTGGCATTGCCGGCGCGCTAGGGCTGGCGCGACTGATGTCCAGCCTGCTCTATGGAATCAGCGCCACCGATTTCGAAACGTTCGCGGGTGTATCCATTTTGCTGGCGCTCGTTGCGGGGCTCGCTTGCTACATTCCGGCACAAAGAGCGATGCGCGTTGATCCGACCGTGGCGCTCCGATACGAATAATGCGGGGTCAAGAGGATTAGAAACTACAAACCAAAGCGCGGTGAGCCAATTTCCCCATTACCGCGCATTTACTAGCCAGCTTTCTCTTAAAAAAAAGGAACTTTTCTATTACCCTCTCGTCTTAGATTTGTCACCTGGGAGGAATCCATGAGAAAGCTTCTATTCCTGCTGTTTCTTGTTTTGAGTCTTTTTCTGTCACCTGACTCTTGGGCACAGAATGCACAAAAGGTAGCGCGTCCCGGAAACGCTACGGTATCCGGGCGGTGGGTCGTCAGCGCGGACTTCTACGGCACTCCGATCAACATATCCATGGAGCTGAAGCAGGATGGTGACAAACTTACCGGCCAGTTTAGCGGAGACAAGCTGGAGGGAACTCTCACCGGCAATTCCATACATTTTGTCGCTAAAGACCAGCAGCGCGGCACGGAGGAATGCAACGCCACCGTTAAGGACGACACCATTTCGGGAACCGTGGTGTTTGCCGACGGGGATGATCCGGAACCACCAAGCACGCACAGGTTCACCGCGATGCTTGTTCCGCAGCGCCGCCCGGGACCGCCCCAACGACACGAATTTACGCCAACAACTTTCTATCGCCAATTCTCCGCTGCGAACAAGCCGGTGCTAACCGTCTCTCCGGGCGACACGATACACACCTCTACAGTCGATGCCGGCGGCAAAGACGAAAAGGGCATTTCGCGCGTTCTGGGCGGAAATCCGGAGACTGGGCCTTTTTACGTGGAGACAGCCGCGCCGGGAGATACGGTCGCAATACATCTTACGCGCTTGCGCCTGAATCGCGATTGGGCCGGCAGTGATGACTTTGTTGTTGGCCGGGCACTGGACAACGATCTGGCGGTGAAGATGAAGGACGTTGGGAAGTCGATTCGATGGCATTTGGACACCGAACATGGCGTGGCCACGCCAGAAAAGCCGGCCGAACATTTGATGCGATATGCGGTACCGCTGCGGCCCATGCTGGGTTGCGTGGCGGTGGCTCCGAACTCGGCGCAAGCGGCTCCGGGAACGGGCGACTCTGGGCGTTATGGCGGGAACATGGACTTCAATGAGATCGTCGAGGGCGCAACGGTTTATTTGCCTGTGAATGTTCCCGGCGCTCTGCTTTATGTGGGCGATGGACACGCCGCGCAGGGCGACGGCGAGCTAAACGGAAACGCCCTGGAGACGTCGATGGATGTGGAGTTCACCGTGGACGTGATTCCCGGGAAACGCATCATGGGGCCCAGGGTAGAGTCGGCGACGCACATTATGGCTGTTGGGCTCGATGGGTCGCTCGATGACGCTTTCCGCACCGCCACGGCCAACATGGCGCAGTGGCTGACGGACGATTACAAGTTGACGCCGTCCGAAGTGGCGCAGGTGTTAGGCACGTCAGCGGAATACAAAGTGAGCGAAGCCGCCGATCGCAACGCGGGAATTGTGCTCAAAATTAACAAGGAACGCTTGCAGCCGATCGCGCCCACGGCGAAGTGACCCGGCCGAAGATGACCTGGCCGCGGCGCAGAATTATCACGAGCCCTCTGGACTAATCTAGGGAATGTTGCTCGCCACGTACTCCCAGTTTTTCGTTTCAGAAAACATTTCACCGGTTGCCGAGACAAACGCCCCGCGTGCGTAGTTGTCTCCCTGAAGCTGGAACATCAGCCAAGCTGTGGGATAGCCGAGATAGCCGTAGACGCCGTTGACACACGGGAAGGCCGCTTTGTTGCAGCTAGGTTGTCCAGCGACGTCATTGTGATTCGGACCGATCAGCGTTCCTTTCACTTTGCCGACTCCGGCAGGCTTGGACACGCGGATGAGCAAGGTGTTCGTTGGGGTTCGCGCGGGTAGAGCTGAAGCTGCTAGCTGGTCCGGGAGCGGCGGCGACCGACGAGATAGGAGAGCAAAGCGAAGATCGCAGAGTAAAAGATGGCATTGACGGCAATGGCGATGCGGAGAAACCAGCCAAACGTCCAGGCGAGCGACTCGTGCGTGGCGGGCATGATGAGTTCCGCAATTTTCAGACCGGGTGAAAAAAGGCACACCAGCGGAACTGGCAGGGATGATTCGCTTGTGACTGCCCAGGCTAGCGCGAGAAACCCTACCAGCAAGCCGAGTATGGCGGGGAGAATCCAGCGGAAGAATGGGTGCTGCGGCATTCGAACAGATTCTATCAAAACGCATGGTGTACAGCGGTCGTGCCATGCGCGCAGTTGCCAAGAGCCGCGTCTCCTGATTTCTAAGGTTCCGGGTTTCAGCGTGAAACGATTCTGATGTGTCGCGCACTATGCAGGTAGTAAGGCCAATCCCAATTCAAATGCCCCTGTTCTAACCAATGGGGCACCGTAGTTTCAGGTGCCAGTGGTGGGGTAATTGGTCGGGAGACGCGTGGGGGAGCACTTCAGGGAGAGTTGTGCTCCCCGCGTGTTCGGCCGAGCGTGCACAAACGCTTACCTCCTCGTGGTGAAAACTAACCTGGCGGTTTTGGCATCCCTCCGCGCGGAGACAAAAATACGAAGGCGAACCCCTCTTCACATGCGTGAAAGCTTTTGCTCCTGGCATCCAGCAAATGCACCATTACCGCGTCGCGGAAGGGATGCGGCTCGTGGCGCGCTAAATTACTCTTCGTGATCGAGCGGTTTGCCGTCAGGGCCTACCTGAACTTCGGATTTCTTCTTGTTCGATTCGACTTTTGCTTCGTAGGCGACTAGCTTGTCTTTCTTTGTGATGGATTCGACTTTCAGGATCTTGCCACTGCCTGCCTTGGCCTGCAATCCGGCTTTGACTTCCGGCGAAAGCGAGTCGAGAGCAACCTGCTCTTCGACTTCGACGACGGAGCCATCGGCGGTCATCGAGACATCTTTACTGTGGCCGCCGACCGTCATTTCGACTTCGTAGAGAGTCTGGCCATTTTCTTTTTCGGTGGAAAATCCGCGAATCGTTGCTCCCACGCTCTGTGCCACAACTGTTTTTTCGACAGCAGGCGGAAGGTCCGATCGCTTGATTTTCTTTTCTTGGGCTGAAACATTGCCCGCAATTAGCAAGAAGCCCGCCGCAAAAGCTACTACGTATTTCTTTGTCATGATTTCTCCTGTATGAGGAAGTGTCCTCCCCGTTAGGCGAAGTCTAGGGCCGGCTTCCTAAACGGAAGGTAAACAGGAATCAGGCAGGAGGTCGGCTCTACTTCAAAGGCACGACGGCGATATGAATTTGCGCAAGCTTTTTGGGGTCTATTATTCCGCCGTTGTCATCTAAATTGTCGATGCCGGTGTCGGCGATGAAGTAGAAATTTGATCCGAGGATGGCGCCGGTGGTGGCATCGCTCAGGAGCGGAGTGCGATGTTCGAGGACGTCGGTCTGCGTTACACGAAGACCGTCCGGCGACAGACGAAAACGCGCAACGCGAAAAGCGCCTGTGCCATACTGCACGCCAAGCAAGTCTCCGCGGTACCAATACATTCCGTCAATCCCCGCCAGCGTATTGCCCTTTCCGGAATTCACTTCGTGGACAGAGCCATTCCGCAGGTCCATGAGGAGCACGCCGAACAGGTCCGCGACAAAAAGCAAATTCGAGTCGCCTGATACTGTGATGCCATTGGGATAGAGAAGCGGGCGAGGAAAGGAGAGAGTGGTGAACTGGCGCGAAGCCCGGTCAAAACGGTAGACCTGTTGCGCATAGGTGTCAGTGACAAGAATCTCCTGGGCGTTGCGAAGGACGAGATCGTTGAGGTCATGAGGTCCGGGGCCGGGCGCGGGGAAGCGCTCGAGGAGTTTGCCTTGCGCGTCGAAGTGGAGCAGTTCCGAGCGATCCGCTTCGCCGGGATCGCTAGCGGCCCAGAGGCCATGGTCGGCGGGGTCGACATGAACGCCGCCGACGGGCATGAGATTGTAAAGGTCCGGTTTCACGAAGTCAGAAATTTCACCAGACTCGGTGATCTTGAGGATTTTCCTGCGATGCATACTGCCCATGTAGAAGACATGACGCTCGGGATCCACGGCGAGGCCTTCGGGAAATAGATCTTTTTCCGGGATGGTGAAGGCGATTCGTGCGCGATGCACGGAAGGATGGCGACGGTGAACTTCGTCGACGATCTGACGGAAGGCCGGGAATGAGCGCAATGGCTGAAATGCAGAGGATTCGGAGGGATCAAATCCTTCATGGAAAGAGTCGCATTCCTTCAGAAGCGAAAGAGCTTTTTGCAGATCGCCGGAT
>WNFS01004293.1_pt1 | contig 10855 bp, 13 predicted proteins | sample 5400141 | NCBI WGS metagenome assembly WNFS01 (sample SAMN13153358, study PRJNA577476) | soil metagenome | isolation source: 60 cm saprolite under Madrone tree | place: USA:California | collected 2016-06-14 | reverse complement strand
GAGCTCACGTAACGAAAAGTCTGGTCGAATTCCAGCTTTCTGGGTAAATCTAGCGAAGATTGGATCGCGATTTGGTGATGAGGGCTTGACCCCTGGGTTGAATTTGCGGTTGAAGCGTCCAGGCTGCTGGCCTCTTTGCTTAAGTCCATGTGCAGGTAGGAATACGAGCCTCTTAGCCGCCAAGTGCGTGTTGGCGTCCAATCGGGCGCGATCTCGAATCCGGCCGTGTTGCCTAGCAGCCCATTACGGAAGAAAAACGGAACAACGGTGTGAGGCGGGGGCGGTGAGGTTTCGGAGAATGGTGCACCGGGCTCAATACTCAGGAGATTGTCATAATTGTTATAAAAGGCGGCGATGTCCACGTAGAACTTGGGCCCCACTAGGCTCCGGTATCCGGCTTCGTAGCCAACCAAGCTTTCAGAGGAAAACTTTCGGTCGCCGACGACCCGGAGAAACGTCAAGGGAGTCGGTGCCAACAATGCGGTGAGCTGGAGGTCTTCCTCGACGCGGGAAGGCGTGCGTACGGCGCGAGTGACGGCGCCCCACACGGTTTGCCGTGAACTGGGCGTCCACAGGAGCCGTGCAGTCGGCTGGATCTCGAAGCCGCTGTAGTTGTTATGTAGAAACTTAGACCCGACGGTCAGCGAAAGCTGGTTTCCAACGATAGGGATTTCATCCTGAATAAATGCGTTGTAGAGCTTGTCCGTATAGTGATCCGGCGTGAACACAACGGTGTTCACAACATCGGAAACATTGCCCGAACTCAGGCGCGCCCCGAGGCCCCATAGGAAGTCCTGCCTGCCCGGTAGAGTCAGGTGATGGATGAAATCGATGTCAAACGTATCTCGAGACTCGGCAAAGTTGGCCTGTTTCCGGTTCGTACGGTCGTAATAAGTTTGGAACTGAACGTTGGACCCTGAACCGAACTCGCGCTCCCAACGACCGAGCAAATTACCTCCCGAAAGCTCGGCATTCTGTTCCACGTTGGTCATAAACGGTGGAGAGTAACTCGTGATCCCCACGCGTTGTCCGGCATCGCCGGAGTAGACGTCGCCTTGAAGCGTTAGCCGGTCGCGATTGTGTACATCCCAATCCGTCCTGAAGCCGGTCTGCCCCATGCGCCAGTCATCGAATTGTCTGTAATCGGGGTGAAACTCAGGGCCTCTGGTGAAGGCCTTCCCATATATACGGTAGTTAAAACCCTTGTCGTTGCCAGTGCCGTACCGGAAATTGACAAAGCCTTGATCGAGATTTCCGCCGCCGGTGGATACCAACGTTCCATGAGTCTCTTGAGCCCTTTTGGTGATGATGTTGATCACCGCGTTGACGGCATTCGCTCCCCAGATCGTACCGCCGGGGCCTCGGATGACTTCGATGCGTTCGATATCCTCAAGTAGTGTGTCCTGGACCTGCCAATAAACACCGGCGAACAGAGGCGTATAAACGCTCCGGCCGTCGATTAGCACGAGTACTGACCGGGAGAGTGTGCTCTCGAATCCGCGCACACCGAGGGACCACGTATTGGAGTCAACCCGTGCGACTTCAACACCAGGCGCCAAACGAAGGGCCTCCGGAATGCTTGTGGCCCCGGAACGCCGGATGTCCTCCTGGGTGATGACGTAGATCGCTGCCGGAGTTCGCGTGGCTTTCACCGGCACCTTGGACGCTGTGGTAACCTCGATTTGGCCGAGGTCTTCCAGGCTCAGGCGTTTCAGACTTTCACCAGGCTTTTGATCGCTGGCTCTGGCCTGGGCCCGAGTCATCTGACCTGTCACTGTGAGCCAAAGCAGAAGGGCGAGAGTGTTCGCGGTAGCGATCCGGCGAACAGATGAGCGGCATGGGCGGTGAAAATTGCTTAGCCGATTCTGAAAGCAGCTAGCGCTCATTCTTGGCTCCCACATCCGCCAACTGAAGTGCTGATTCGGCCACAAGCCGTTCAAGTTGATCGATCAAGGAACCATCCCACCAGCCGCGCTTTACTTCCTCCCGCATGATGGCAAAGGCTTTTTGCACGGGAAGAGCTTTGCGGTACGGCCGGTCGGTGCTTAGTGCGTCATAAATGTCCGTGACTTGGAGAATGCGTGCGGTGAGTGGAATCTGTTCGCCTTTCAGCCCGTCCGGGTACCCGGAGCCGTCCTGCTTTTCATGGTGGTGGCGAATGATCGGCAACACGTGGCGGAAGGATCGGAGCGGGGCGCAGATTCGCTCCCCCGCGATTGTGTGCTGCTCCATGATTTTTCGTTCTTCCGGAGTCAGCGGTCCGGGTTTCAGCAGGATGTGCTCCGGTACGGCCAGCTTACCGATATCGTGCACAAGACCGCCGCGACGCAGAGCGACGCGCAGGTCCTCGGGCAAGCCCAGCTTCTCGCCGAGCGCGACGGAGTATTTCGCAAGGCGGTCGCAGTGCCCCTCGGTATAGGGATCCTTCGCTTCGATGCTCAAGGCGAGGCTGAACAGGACGGCCTCGGCGTTGTCCAGCTCGTCGGTGAATTGCTTCAAGCGGAGGAGAGAATGTACGCGAGCCAAGAGCTCGTGCTTATTCACCGGCCTGCTGAGGAAATCGTCCGCCCCGCACATGATCCCGCGGATGCGGTCGTCCTCGCTGTTCAGACTGGTGAGCAATACCACAGGGATCAAGCGAGTTTCCGGCTTGGCCTTCATGGCCAGACAAGCCTCAAACCCGGTTCGGCGCGGCATGAGCACATCCAGCAAAGCGAGATCGATGGAGTCGCTGTCCAGGCGATCAAGTGCTTGTTGGCCGTCGGCCGCACAAACGACCTGGTAACCCTCTGCGCTCAGCAGAGCGGAGAGCAGTTCACGGTTAGCTTCGTTATCATCGGCCACAAGGATGATTCCCTCGTGCCTCTGCGGAGCAGACATCACGCCTCCTTAACGAACGTCTCGAGGGCCACGAGAGTTAGGGGCTTTCGCATACATTGTGAGATAAAGCCAATTGTAAGTATCTCAAATGTACAGGGGTTCGCTTTTTAGTTTGGCGGCGTTCTCGCCGATGAGTAAATAGAGAATGGCGTAAGAGACTAGGCCCCTTCTTGTCTCTCGATCTTAGCAGACGCCGGGCTCACTTTCACGAAGGGCGACCCGCTGATGGCGCCCCTGGGGCCCGATAAACGCTACGCTGTTTTCTTGAAAAAGATGCGCCTGCCCGCCTGAGAGCCACACGATTCTCGCGAGCGCCGCATATCAAACGGCGCTTCGAATCGTTGCCGGCTGAGGTGAGCTAGTTGCGCGACCAGTGAGGGGAGAATTCAGGGCCTTCTGCGGGGCTTGCGCGAGAGGGGCTTTCGCTTGGTGCGGGGGCGACGCGGCTCCAGCATGGCTTCGCGCGTTTTCCTGGGGAGCTTGGCAAAAACAAAGTTGTAGGATTCCCGGAGCAGAGCAGCCAGCTCTTCTTTCGGCAAGGCGTCCTTAGTTTCCAGTGCAACCCATTGCGCGCGGGCCATGTAAGGCGCGGGAATGATGGCGGCGCGTTCGGTGAGTTCCGCGAAATTTTCGGGGGAACATTTGAAAGAAAGCCAGACTTTCGCCGGTTCCAGAACGGTAACCGCAAAAATCTTTCCGCTGATTCTGAAGGTGAGATCAACGCCCCAGGTTACCTGCTCGGTTGCGTGAGGGAACGAGAGGCACAGATCGCGGACCCAATCGACATCCAGATTCATGGGCAGGAGTGTAGGGGAAATTTGGGTTTGTTGCGGAGATTTTTTGCAGCCCCAATCGGCGGGCACTTCGGGGGTTCGGCTCCACAGGCTGAGACACGAGAGAGGGGCGGCTCGATCAAGTGGCGGAGTGATGGGCAGCGCGAGGGGATCAGGCCGCGGTGTGCTACAGGATCATTCGACGCCGATGTCTTCCTTCCAAATGGCGGGATTTCCTCGGATGTAGGCGGCCAAGAGCTCAATGCACTCCGCGGAGTGGAGGTCGATGATCTCGATGCCATTTTCGCGGAGCCAGTCGGTGCCGCCGTGGAAGTTGACGGACTCGCCGACGATTACGGTGGGGATGCGGAATTGGCGGACGAGGCCGCTGCAATACCAGCAAGGCGCCAGAGTAGTGACCATAATTTTGTCGCGATAGGTGCGCTGACGGCCGGCGCGGCGGAAAGCGTCGGTTTCTCCGTGGATGGAAGGATCGTTTTCCTGGATGCGGCGGTTGCGGCCGCGCCCGAGCAGGTTTCCCTGCCGATCGAAAAGAGCGGCGCCGATGGGAATGCCGCCTTCAGCGAGGCCTCGGCGGGCTTCATCAATGGCGGTTGTCAGCATTTGCTCGTAGTCGGCCAGCTTAGTTGCAGGGCGATTCATCATGCGGGCTCCTTTGCGCGCTATTACGGTGTTGTTCGCTGGTTGAAGTTCCGTCCGATTAGGTGTCGTTTTCCCTCCAATAAATAACCGCCGGCCCGCGGGCCTCCTCAGCGTCAAACAGCGGCATCGATGGGGACGCGCACGGATTCCTTTGCGGTCGACAGGACGATGATGGTGCGCGTGTGGGCGACGCCCAGTTTGTCTTTCAGTTCTTTTGCGAGCAAATCATCGAGATCCTGGGTGCCGCGGCAGCGAACCTTGAGGAGGTAATCGTGGTCGCCGGCAACATGGTGACACTCAACAACGTGATCCATTTTGTCGATGGCACGGAGAAAAGCGGCGCGGTTGCGGTGGCTGGCGAGCGAGACAGAGATGTAGGCGGTCAGCGGGTGGCCCACAGATGCAGGGTCCACCAAAGCGGCGTAGCCGCGAATGACGCCACGCTGTTCCAGCTTGCGGACGCGATCGGCCGCGGAAGGAGCGGAGAGCCCGAGGAGCTGGCCCAATTCAGCCCAGGTGGCGCGGCCGTTGCGCATCAAAAGTTTTAGGGCCTTCACATCCAAGGACTTCGGTGATATTCCGCTACGAAACGATTGAGTTGACATAGTATTTCCTTCGATTCATAATACATGGAAGATAAGGAGATAGGAATCGAATGGAGACGCATTCTACCGCATCCGCAAACTCGGATTCCAGCAAGCCTGCGGCGAGCGGGGAGACGTTCGCGTTGTTGGGGAGCGAGAGCGAGCTGCAACAATTCGTAGACGCTTGGAAAGCGGGAAGGCTGCCAAAGGCCGAGTGGACGCACGCGGCACATGTGGCGATGGCGGCGTACTTTGCTTTTGATCATGCGGCGGACGCGACGTTCGCGATCATGAAGGCCGGGATTTTGCAGCACAACACGTCAGTTGGTACGCCGAATACGGAAGACAATGGCTACCACGAAACGTTGACGACATTTTGGGCCGGGGAGATCAGTGCGTTCATTCGGTCTGGGCGTTTCCTTTCGCGATTGGAGGCGGTGCGGGCGGCGGTAGCGGAGTTCGGCGGGGAGCGCGGCCGGTTCCGGCTGTTTTACAGCTTTGACGTGGTCCGCGACCGGCGAGCAAGACGGGAATGGGTGGCTCCGGACCGCGAGCAGCCAAAGGCATAGCTGCGGCGAGCGCGTTCGAGAAACAACAGCGTGTATTACGCGCCACGCCCGCCAGTGGATCGTTCGCTATCTAAGTACTTCCTACGCAATAACTTGGCGTCTGGCCTGCTTCTTGCGAACTTACTGGTTCGATGCGCCAGTCGGGAGGCCACCAATGCTGCGATGCAAACTGTTAATTGTGCTTATGCTTGTGCTTGGCTCGATTGGGCTTGCCGGTTGCGGTGGGGAGGCGGCGCGATCGCAGACAAGTTCAGCCGCTGCACGCCCGAACACGAGTAGAAACCAAACTGCTTTCGCGACCAGGCCCACGCATCCTCCGCGAAGGGAATTCGCACGCGAGGCGTCTCTTTCCACATACCACAATCCAGAGGCAGGGATTTCGTTTCGCTATCCGAGGAATTATTCACTGGAGGAAGGGGATGTGCAGGAGAGTTCGTTTTTTCTGAAACGGCAGGAGGATTTGGACAGCGAACAATCGCGAGCGACGTTGGTGGCGACGGTGCTGATTCCTGAGGACGGCTATCCGAACACCACGTTTGAGCATGGCTCGTTGCAATTGTTGGCGGATAGCGCGGGCACGGAGAAGGACTGTCGGGAATCACCATTCGTAGGAGCCCACAGAAACAATCCGAGAACCATGACGATCCAAGGAATCGTGTTCCGGTGGAACGGGCAAGAAAGCGAGACGGCGGGAATCAAAATCTTGGAGCGCGCTTATGCTGGATATTCGCAGGGCACCTGCTACGAATTTTTGTTGACGGTGGCGGCAGAAGAAGCACCTGGCTCGGACGGCTTCAAGAAACCAGCGGACACAATCAAGATCATGAAACAACTGGAGAAGATTGTTTCGAGCGTGCAATTTCCCACCAAGAGCGCGACGCCGCCGGCCGAAAGCAGCGAAGAGTCGACGGGTCGCTTGTGATTACAAGCAAAGGCGAGCGCGCAACGCGCTGCCGACCGGAAGTCGGGCAGGGACAGACATCCGCACCAGAAGGGCAGATTTCGTGAGTTAAGTCGTGCATCTGTAGTCGCGATTCGTTCAACCATAAGTTTGTAGTTCACTTGTAAGAACCTTTTCCGCTCGGAATTCCAACCAAGCTTCCTCCTCTCGAAAGCAAAACAGCAACAGGCCGTAGGCTGCGCTCAGTTCTTGCGTTGGGGCGAGGGTCGGATCTTCGCTCGCCCTGAAATCTTAAGAGGAGGAAATCATGCGTTTTGTGAAAATTCTGTTGGTGTGTCTTGGGTTGGTGTCGCTGGCGGGCATCAGCGCTGAGCACGGCTCGGTCGTAGGGGGCACAGCAAAGCTGTTGCAGAAGCCCTCTATCGTCGTGAATAGAGGAGATTCACTGTCGCAACCGTCTCTGGTAGCCGATGGCAGCGAACCGTTCCCGACTCCACCTAGCTTCGCAGATGGCAGCGAACCGTTCCCGACTCCACCTAGCTTCGCAGATGGCAGCGAACCGTTCCGGACCAAGACGCCAGAGCCCTCGCTTGGGCCCATGGTTGCCGCGTAGTCAAGCTTCATGAGATGAGGGAGAGATGCGGTGCTTCTCTTCCTCACTCGTGTTACTATCTATGTATATCAATCCTTACGGCAACGATCGGTTTGGCGGCTTCGGAGCACGATGCTCAGCCAATTCATCTGGCTCATTGGCAACTTACTGGAGGTTATACTCCTGGCGCGAGGGATTCGCGGCAGACTGATTCACCGGTACCCCTTTTTTTACTCCTATATTTGCTTTGTGTTATTGCAGTCACCGCTCCGCTTGGCGTTCTACCGTTGGCATCGGCCACTCTATGCAGATATCTATTGGGTTACCGAATTCTTGGGAGCGGCAATCGGCTGTGGAATCGTCTTTGAAGCTTATCGGGTGGGTTTGGCGGCCTATCCCGGAACGGCACGAATGGCAAGGCGGGCGCTATCATTTGTTTTTCTTCTCGCCGTAGCGATCGCGCTCGCAAATGCGGCTGATAAGCCGGGGTGGTGGGCGGCGACGACGGTCACGGAGATCGAACGCGCTTTAAGGATCGTGCAGGCGTTAGCGATCATTGCGTTGGCGTTACTGTTTTGGTCTTATCGCATACCTTTCGGTAGGAACCTCGGAGGTATCCTGGCGGCATATGGCTTGTTCGTGGGGGCGAGCGTAGTTTGGTTGACGTTCGTTTACACGGGAAGGAGTGGATTTCAACATTTCTGGTTTTACCTGAAGCCAGCCTCTTACGACCTAGCGCTGGGAACCTGGCTGCTGTGTCTATGGTCATACAGCGCGGTCCCGGAGTCGCAAGCATGTGTGACTCTAGAACAGAACTATCATCAGATTGCGGCAGCAACGCGGCGGCGTTTGCAAGAAACGCGCGGGTATCTGCGAAAGGCGGTGGGCTCATGATGGAGGTTGCGGGCGTTATCGCGGGAGCGGCTCTGCTGCTGTTGTTGACGACGGCTCTAAAGGGATGGCTGGCGTCGCGACAATTGGAACCGTGGCCTGCAGCCAGTCAAGAAGACACAACCGAGCCGTGCCCGGAAGAATTTGTCACCAGGGTGTTCTCCCGCGTCGACTGGGAATTCGTCCGTGGGCTCAAAGCAGGTGGCATTGAGCGATTATTCGAGCAGGAACGAAAAAAGGTTGCGCTGGTCTGGGTACGCCAAACCGCTGCGCTGATCCGAAAAGTGATAAGCGAGCATGCGCGGGCAGCGCGCCAAAGTAAAAATCTGGAATTCTCGACGGAGATTAGCATTTTCGCGCAATTTCTCATGTTGATGATCGTGTGCGGAATTTTGTCGATGGCCGTTCAGATAGCCGGACCGCTATGGCTTGGAGGCCTGGCGCATTTTGCGCAGGGGCTCGCGCAAAGGGTTGCGAAGTTGCACGAATCATTCCCAATGGGCGTGCCAGCACAGACAGGGGAAGCAGGATCTGCCTAGCTGCGGGTGAAAATGGTGAACAATTCCGAAGGAAGCGCGGGGCAAGCTGCATATATGAACGTTACGGACAAAACGGTGACGGTGGACGAGGCGTACGACGACCTCGCGCGCCGAACACTGTCACGAATTAGCGGCGATCTGGCGCGCCTGATCTATCTGGCGTCCACGCGAGACTACAACACCGGCCAATACCGTCACGATGGATTGGCGGCGCGCTTTCGTGCGGAAATCGCGTGCAAGGCGCTGGAGATGGCGCATCGCCGGACCTTTTATCACATTGCGGCATGTTCGCTGGAAGAGCTGGTGAGAGAAGTCGAACTTTACGCGAGCGCCTCGCAACAGAGCCGCGAAGAGATCCTGCGGGTGTGGCAAAAACTGGAACCCTATCGCGTGGCGCTGCCCGTGAATGTCAATGTGGCGTTGGCCCAGCTATTCGTGTCGAACATTAAACTTGCCCTGGCGATCTTGCGGGGGCGTCCAAAGCCGATGGCGCTAGGGACGTCAGCGTCATAGCCACAGCAGTCACCCGGCCGACAATTTCAGCGTCGGTGCCCTGCGCGAGCCGGCGAACCGCGCGAGGCGAGAGTGGGTGGGGCAACAGCAACAGATGCCCGTCTTGCAACTCGCACCAAGCGCAAGCATAGCCATCGCGCAGTTCCACAAAATAAATGGGGCGATCGAATTCGGTACGCCAACGCATAGGCTGGACTTTGCGCACGCGCGGGTCAATCTGCACAAACGAGCCAGGACGAAGCAGCGGATAGAGGGTCATGTCCTGAAGCCCGATGTATCCGTAGAGGCCGTGGCGGATGTCGAGGTGCTGGATCAGCGCGATAGGAACCTCGCCCCAGACTTCGACGAGGCGAGAGAGGAGATTGGTGTTGTCGATGTCGAAAGAACGATCGAAACGAATAGGAAAGGACACGGTGCGCTGCTGGTCATAAACTTCGAGATTGGTGAGGTGGGTGGCGGGCAAAGGTGCGGCCAATTGATGGCGGCTGAGGTGCTGCAAGTCGACACCGTAGAGGAGCAGGAGGTCGGTAAACTTGAGGCGGTAGATGGAGCTGAGACTATATAGCTTGAAGATGCTAGGGACAGAATCAGAGTTTTCGACTTGCGTGAGCCAAGCGTTAGAGATGTGAAATTCAGGATTACCTTCGGCTTCGGCGATCTTCTGGCTGAAGTCGGCGACTTCACGCGTGGTGATGCCCAAACGGAAACGAATGGCTTTGAGTTGTTCACTGGGGGGGTGAGCCCAAGCCATGCCGAAGTTTACCTCAAAACAGTAAAGGGAAAATACGTAACTTTAACGGTATCTCCGTTTGCGGACTATCCCTGAGGATTTGGCGGTAACCCCCAAAAAAAGGAGTCATGGCCATGACGAATAAACCGTCGTTCCTCGAGCAAGCGCTTGTGCCAGCGCACGAGTACTTGTAGCGTAAGACCGTTCGTCGCGAACTCGGAAGTTAAAATACGCGCTGCTACAGAAGCCGCTGCGATGATGCGGGTGGGCGACAGGATGGAGTATGATGCAACGCATCGATAGGACATGTCCGGAGGAGGTCGCTAATGGGCGCTCCGATGATGTCGACCAACGACGCGGCTCGCGTGGATGCGTTGCAAAAGTACGCAATCCTGGACAGCGAACCGGAACAAGCATTCGACGATCTGACGCTGCTCGCTTCTTACATTTGCAAAACGCCGATCGCGCTGATTTCCCTCGTTGACGAAGACAGGCAGTGGTTCAAGGCCAAGGTTGGGATTTCAGCGACGGAGACTTCGCGAGACATCGCGTTTTGCTCGACGGCTATCCAGCAGACCGAGGTGTTTGTGGTGCCGGATACGCTGAAGGATGAGCGGTTTCGCACCAATCCGCTGGTGGTATCGGAGCCGCACATACGCTTCTATGCGGGAGCGCCGTTGATTAACGAGGATGGCTACGCGCTGGGCACTCTGTGCGTGATTGACCGGGCGCCCCGTAATCTAGCCGACGATCAAGAGGCGGCGCTAAAGACCCTCAGCCGGCTGGTGTTGATGCAAATGGAGTTCCGGCGAAATCTGCTTTTGCTGAAGGAAGCGCTGAGCGATCGCACGCGCGAAGAGCACGAGCGGGAACGCGAACTGAAGAAGGTTCAAGACCAACTGCTCAGGGTGCTGCATCTGCATTCTTAGCGTATCGCCGGAAGACTATTTCAACGAAGCTTCTACTTTCTTTCCATATTCGCGCGCCTTGGCGAGAATTTCGCCTTCATGAAGGGTGAGAAGTTTGTGGTCTCGCATTAGCACTCGGCCCGCGACGACCACCGTGTCGACATTGGTGGCTTTCAACGCATAGGCGAGTTGGGAGTAAACGTCGTACATGGGCACGGCGTTCGGCTCGCTCAAGTCAATCAGGATCAAATCCGCTTTCTTGCCTGCTTCTAACGAACCGATCTCTTTTTCCAGGTGTACAGCTTTGGCGCC
>WNFS01022108.1_pt1 | contig 10857 bp, 11 predicted proteins | sample 5400141 | NCBI WGS metagenome assembly WNFS01 (sample SAMN13153358, study PRJNA577476) | soil metagenome | isolation source: 60 cm saprolite under Madrone tree | place: USA:California | collected 2016-06-14 | reverse complement strand
CAGGACCAAGACGTGGGCCTTCGGAGCTACCCGCTTGAGGGCGAAGATAGCCCAAAATCGTGGGTTCGAATCCCACCGGGCCCGCCCGGGCTAACTGTCAGAGACTTTCGGCCGGGAGATGAGAGCAATTTCTTTGAACTCTTGAGGAACTCTTTCGGACCGTTAGAATACTTGCCTCGTGTTAAGGCGGAAATGGCTGGACCGTATTTCAACGCGAAAGGATCCTTCATTGCGGAAAAGAATCGTTCAGCAGTTGGATGCGTGGGTCTAAGAAATTTTCCTCACAAGAAATGGCTTGACATCCAATACTTGGCGGTGAGAGATTCTGAGTCGAGGGCGTTAGTGGCCGAGAAGCTTGTTGCCGAGGCTATCCGGCATGCAGATTCAATCCATTGTGAGACTTTGAAGGCCCACGTTCCAGCGGTTCAGCCATTACGTTGATGTGTACAAACGTTCTAGTTTTGAACCCGTTAGGAGATCCCTCCGGATCGGCTGGGACTTAACTGAGCAACCGAGAGAACAGAGCAAAATCCTAACCATGGAGCTGACGAAAGAATCTGCTAATGACGCGGCGAAGGTCTGGGTGGAGGGGCTCCGTCCTTACTGGGACTGGTGGATCGAAGAGCAAGGCGACCCGACACCCTTGGTGATTGGGTCAAAGAATCGGTTGGGAACGACCGGGGTTGGATAGGAGCTTTCCTAGATGAGAAACTTGTCGGATTGGCGATCCTTCGAGCTGATGCATACGGACCACGCCAGGCAAGATTCAACGGAGCCTACGCCCTTCCAAAGTTCCGCGGACAGAAAGTCGGGTCAGCGCTTATGAACGCCACCATTCGCGAAGCGCAGCGGCTGCACCAAAAGGAGATGAAGGTCTACACCCTTGCCTTCCTTGATCATCTCGCACCAGGAGCCATCCTCTACCTGAGATCAGGCGGTAGAATTGAAGCGGAATATCTATAGCTGGAAAGAAAAGCCAGTTCCTAGATTATTAATCGGAACATTTCGTGTCTAGTTCAAACCATAGTACAGGTTTAGTGAGCGGGAGAGGGACTAGTCTAGTGTCATTGTCCGGGCATGCTTGCATCGAAGCTCAGTATGTTACGAAATCCTATGGTAAGACAGTCGCGCTCGATGATGTGTCCTTCACGATACCTTGCGGGGAAAGGTTTGCTCTTCTAGGCCCTAACGGGGCTGGCAAGTCAACAACTTTGAAACTCCTCGTTGGTCTCTTGAAACCTGATACTGGTACGATTCGAATCAGCGGTTACGAACCGTTCAGCTCGGACGCCAAGGCGATTCTCGGATATCTTCCTGAAGATGCAACGCCGTACCGGACACTTTCGGTGAGAGAGAACTTGGAGTACATCGCCGCCCTTCGAGGAGTAAGAGATGTCCGCGAAGCGACGGACAGATTCTTGGATGAATTAAATCTGCGAGAATACGAACGAGCCAAGGTTGGCAAGCTCTCCCGCGGGAACATGCAAAAACTAGCCATTGCTCTGGCACTCATTCACAGGCCAAGAATCGTTCTGCTTGATGAACCGCTAAACTATCTTGACATCCCAACTCAGGAGCGAGTTTTCAAAATGCTGAAATCTTTGGAATCGACACAGATTGTTTCCACCCATATCATGTCTATCGCCACACGCCTTACAGAGAAGGCCATCATGATCTCAAGAGGCAAGATTGTCTGGAATGGGACGATTGATACGCTGAAGAGTCTGGAACAGGGTGAGGAGCCGATTGAAAGCGTAGTTGCAAGGCTAATGACAAATGCTGGCTAAACTCGTAAAGTTCGTTCTCCTAACTAGATTCTCCAAACCACTCCTTGCTCTAGTAACCTTCTTCCTAGTCTATGACATTGCGATAAGAGCGATTACAACCGGGAACTCACCGGAATTCTCAGGCGGATTCTCCTACTATGCGGTGGGAGCGTCTATCTTCTTCATCGCCGTAAGCCTCCTCTTCGGAGGATTGTTCGTCCTAAAATCCGACAGAGACTACTTGCTGACTCTTCCGCTGAAGCGTAGAGAACTGAGCTTCGCGCTATTTACAGCTCAGTTCGTCGGTTCCGGGATCACCATCCTCTTCCTCTTCGGATTCTATCTTGCGGGCGCTGGAACCCTCCAAACCACAATAGTGCTAGGAGCCGACCTAGCGATTCTGGCGGCTGTAGTCACTGCACTTGGCGTCGTTTCGAACATTCTCTCGACCAGAGTCAGAATCGGGCTCGCGGTAATTCTCGGAGTCTGGTGCCTTTCCTCGATCCTCGGGAACCCCTTTACTCCCGTTTCTCCTTTCACAGGAGACCTACTGTATGGCAGCATCACATTGTTTGGGTTCGCAGTCGCAATCGTGCCTGTTGCCTTGAGAGAGCTGGCCTATCTAGAACTGGGATCGATGAGGAGTCTGTTGAGGGCTACTAGTTCTGAATACAAGAAGACTATGGGTTTCGCCGGGAAGAGTCCTGTGCGAGCGATCTACTCTTACCACTTGTCATTCTTGGAATTGGTGGGAAGAGTCAACCTCGCGGGCTCCACCAGCTACAGGGCAGCCCGTGTAAGAACATCTACCGTACTCATTATTTCCAGTGCTCTGGCCGCAATCTATCTTTTCTTGACCGGCCTATCACCATTTGCTGATCTCCTATCTAGGCCCTTCGTTATTGTCTTGCCCATTCTCATGGGGATCATAACTCTAGTCTTGATGTCCCAGGGAACGTTCTCAAACGAGAGAGGCTGGCTCGCCTTTACAGCTATGGACCCGGCTCTATACCTGCGGCATCTTCTTCTTTCGAGGGCTGTCTCGACATTAGCCATAACAGCGCCGTTCGCCGTTGCGAATATTGTCCTCGCTTTTCGGGGTGTTCCATCAGCTGTAAACTCTTCCATTGTACTTCTAGTAACGGTTTCTTCCGCGTCGATACTAGCGACGTACCTGGTGGCAAGGTTGGGCGCCGTTCAGCAAGTCAAAGAAGAGGGAATGATGCCCGGACAGTTTGATCTGAAACAACTTCTTGCTATCATTCCCACTTACATTGTGATCATACTCATAGTAGTCTCCGAAATATCATTGATAGCATCCATCATCATTTCCGGGGTCCTAGGAGTCATCTCGCTCATCATGATGCTTAGCAGAAGTGTCTGGCGAGGAATAGCGTATCGTCTTACTGAGCGAGGATTCGTTTGACCCTAGCCTTAGGTTCCCTCTCCAAACTAGTCCGCGAACTTGTAGTGTCGGTAGCCTTGAGGAGTAACATCGATAAGAACGAACTCGTTCTCCGGTTCAGCAACAAACTTTCTCCCATCCGGCAGTGGTCCCACTTCGTGAAGCGCCTCATATTCAATCAAAGACACTGGTCTTCGGTGTTGGAGCTTCTCTGAGTGACTAAACTTCCTCGCGACCTCATTCCATCCTTCCTGAAAGACCCAGCTCGAAACCTTTGCTTTGGAGCCGCTGCCATAGTTGCCTGAGCCTCCCCTTCTCCCTGCGAGATCGACGCCCTTTGTCCAGCGAGGAAGCCCTCGCCAGAAGTGTCTCAGAAGGTACGCGAAGCCTTTCTCAGCCATCTTCGGATATGGGACGTGAAACGACATCGGTCCCACGTGGTCCACTAATGATTCTCCAGGTCCAGCACTGATGAGTCTGGCGGCCTCTGCCTGTTCCGCCCAGTCGTCAACTGCTCCCTCCATAGCTTTCAGATAGCATTTCTCTGAATGCTTACCATGCACTATCGCGGTTGTGGAGAATAGTGGTCTCCAGAAATCATCTTCATCCTCCATATAGGTGCCGATGACGTTGTCGAAGCTTAGCAACCTTGGTCCCTCTCTGACCAGCAGAGCGACGGCTCCAGCGCCCTGGGTAGGTTCTCCAGGAGTTTTGAGAGGATACTTGGCAATATCCGTTGAACAGACAATGCTCGACCGTCCTTTGCTCCTGCCCGCCCATGCCCAGTCCAACGAACTCTCCAGCGCGTCAGCCGTACTAACGCAAGCGAACTTGTACTCAACCCCAGACGTTTTCTTGAACGAACCTTTGCCAAACTTCTGTTCCAGCATTCCGTGAACATAGGCTGCGACAGGTTTGGATTCGTCAACCCCTGTCTCGGTGGCGATATCGATCCTAGCAATGTTGGCGGGAGAAAGATTGTTCCGCTCGATTAGTTCGAAGATCGCGTTTGCGGCCAAAACTGAGCTGTCCTGATAGGTGTCTGGAATCGACATCTTCGCAATCCCGATGCCATGCAGATACTTCGCAGGATCAGACTCTCGCGCACGTGAGAACTCGGTCGGCCTTTCAGGATGCTGCTCATCGGCCAATTCGAGATACAGTCGAGGAACGTAGACTGCAATATCGTCAATGCCAACAAGTGTCTTCAATGTTCAAGCTCCAGAACATGACTTAGGACTAACGAGCCGGTCTCTGCCTCTTATGAGGCATTGATTACCGGGCGGGAAGATAGGCTCCCTGTTCTCTTGAGAGGCTTGATTTCAGTTACAATCCTTCATTGCTCCACAATTACTAGCGGTAAGGATATTATCGGATTCTGTATCTGATACGATATAGTTTATATTAAGCCCATTGATCCGATTTCCAAGCTGGTCAAATGCCCGGAATAATCGACGTGTCCCAGCTCGTCAAGACGTACAGCGACGGGACTCAGGCCGTGAAGGGAATATCGTTCAATGTATCAGAGGGAGAATTCTTTGGCTTTCTGGGACCGAACGGTGCAGGTAAGAGCACCACTATCAAGATTCTCACTACTATTCTTCGAAAGACCTCAGGTTCCGCATCCGTCGCGGGCTTCGATGTAGAAAAGGATGCTGCCAAGATAAGGAAGATCATAGGAGTTCAGAATCAGGATACAGCGGTCGATGAGGATCTGACCGGCCGAGAGAACATGATCCTTCAGGGTGAGCTCCAACAGATGCATGGACAAACTTTGAGGGATAGAGTTGACATACTTCTAAAGATCGTTGATCTAGTCGACGCAGCGGACAAGCGTGCCGGGTTCTACTCTGGTGGAATGAAGAAGAGGCTTGACCTTGCAACAACACTGGTCCACGACCCTAAGATACTCTTCTTAGACGAACCTACAACAGGTCTTGATCCACAATCCCGGGCCGCGATCTGGGCGTATCTCAAACAGCTTAACGAACAGGGGATCACGATATTCATCACAACGCAGTATCTGGAGGAAGTTGACCGGCTGTGCCGTCGCCTTGCAATCGTTGACCTTGGAGAGATAGTTGCGCAGGGAACCCCAGCTGACCTGAAGCAGGAGATCGGGGCTGACTCTATCTCGCTCGGCCTCGAGAACACAACAATGAATGGTGGAACAAGGGTGAAGGCGAAGCAGGTATTAGAAAGCAAGTTCGATGGAGTCTCGAACATTGTCAACTCAGACATTGGACTCACGGTCTATGCAAAGAACGGTAGCTTCCTGGTCCCTGAAATCGTCAGAGCCTTTGATGATGCGGGCATAAAACTCTCGTCTATCACTGTTTCTTCACCGACCCTTGACGACGTGTTTCTCAAACACACAGGTAAAAGAATTAGAGTCGAAGAGGTGACGAGTGCGAATTATCGTGGAATGTTCTCAAGAAGGAGACGATAAGACATGTCATTCCTTTCAGACTCATTCCACCTATTCATCCGCTGGATGAAGAAGCTAGTCAGAAACCCAATACTGATATTTTTCTCGCTATTCCAACCCGTTATCTTCTTAGTACGCCGGTATTGTCTTACAGAACGCGTTTTCGAGCGCCTTTCAATCAGGCACAGCGATCGTTGATGACATAAGGTCTGGATTCCTCACGAAGATGCTCGCTACACCTGTAAACCGAACCGCCATATTGTTTGGAAGAATTCTCAGCGACGTATTTCGAGTTGTTGTCCAAACCGTCATCATACTCGTTCTTGCCTATGTTCTCGGCGTATTCCCCGAGACTGGCTTTCCAGGATACCTGCTCGTCATTTTCACAGTGGCCGCCTTTGGGCTCGCCTGGTCCGGAATATCGCTTGCTCTTGGACTCAGGACCAAAAGTGCGGAGACTGTCTTTGGAATAGCAGGTTTTCTAACGTTTCCTCTTCTGTTCATGAGCACTGCGCTCGTAGATACATCGCTGATGCCAGATTGGATGAAGAGTGTATCTAACTATAACCCGATAAGCTTCGCCGTGAACGCGATGCGCAACATGATTACAGGATGTCTTCCCGGTCACTTGATGAGCAATTGCACGACTGGATTCGATTGGAGCACAATTCTACAAGCATACGGAGTGATCGCTCTCATCGGAGTGCTAACCTTGGGAGCAACCCTTTACTTGTTCAGAAAGGTCGTCAGCTAGAAGGTCCTTCAGAATGAACAATCCTTCGATCGAAGCCGTTAACCTCTCGAAACGTTACGGCTCATTTCTTGCTTTGTCGAATCTTTCCTTGAAGATCGAGGGTTCAAAGTGTGTTGGCTTCCTGGGTCCAAACGGCGCAGGAAAAACGACCACGCTCAAAATCTTCACCGACATGATCAGGGCGTCGGAAGGAAAAGCCCTCATCAACGGAATCGACGTGCACCTCAACAAGAAGAAGGCCTTGAGCTCAGTCGGGTCCCTGATAGAGAATCCTGAGATCTACCCGTCACTGACTCCCAGAGAAGCGTTGTCGATGGTCGCCGAGATCAGAGGACTTCCGAGAACGGAGAAGCGGAAGAAGATCGAGGAGGTTGTTTCCGAGGTTAAGATGGAGGAGTGGCTGGACAAGAAGGTCGGCAAGTTCTCCAAAGGCATGAAGCAGAGAATCAATATTGCCGCGGCACTCCTCTCCGACCCGGACGTCTTCCTACTTGACGAGCCTACTACTGGTCTGGACCCAAGAGGAATGGCCGAGGTTCGTGACATAGTTAGATCACTAAAGACGAGGAATCGACTCATCTTCATGAGTTCACACCTGTTGAACGAGGTCCAAGACGTATGCGATGAGGTGGCGATGATCGACCACGGCAAGCTGCTAGTCTATGACACCCTCTCCAACGTAACAAGGAGAGCCTCAATCGATGGTGGAAACACCGTCGAAGTCGAAGTATCGAGAGACGTTGACGAGCAAACGGTGAATGGTAATATCGCATCTCTAGCCAACGTGAGCTCTGTAGAGAGACCAGATCCTAGGAAGATACGAATACATTTCGCAGGTGGCATTCAGAATCAGGAAAGACTCCTGCTAGACCTTGCCAACCTGAAGATTGGAATGATCAGTTTCCATCCTTCGGCTTCAGCCCTAGAGGATACGTATCTGAGACTCATTAAGGACACCTTGTGATCAGAACAATGAGCAAACCACAAACTAGACCCGCCCCCTCGGCGGGCAGCACTGTCCTGCCGAGTAGCGTTTCTCAAGTCGGAACTATAACGAAATACGAGCTCGTGAATTATTTCAAGTCCAGACGATTCTTCATCCTCTTGGCGATCGGGCTAATCATTAGTGGAATCTTGACTGGACTGGTCGCCTATCTTGGTGTCAGCTATGTCGCCCCTTGCCCACCGAAGACCTGCTCAAGCCCCTCACTAGCGTTCTACTCCTTCTGGTGGGGAAGCTCGATCACATTCGTCATAGTACTCTCTGGAATATTCTTTGGTGGAGACGCAATCTCTGGAGAGTTCCAGAATAAAACCGGCTATTTTCTGGTTGGAAACCCTCTGCGCAGATCTTCAATATACATCGGCAAGTGGCTCGGCGCGTTGACAGCATCACTGATCGTGTTCGCTACATATGCCGCGATAACGGTGGGAAACGGTCTCTACTATTTCGGGATGAATGTCCCTTACCAGTTCGCAGAATCCTTGACCTTCTCAATATTGTATCTTATCGCCGTACTCGGGTTCACGTTCTTCTTCAGTTCACTCTTCAAGAGCAGCTCAATGTCGATCCTGATAACCGCCATCCTCTTTCTCTTCGCCTTCAGCCTGATCCAACTGATTGTGTCAGGTCTCGTGCAGATCGAACCGTGGTTCATTATTACCTATGGTTCAGGAATAATTGGAAACGTGCTAATGGATTCTTACCCCACTACACAGCCTATTAGGGGTCCAGGTGGAAGAGACAGCACAACGTTCGCTGTAACTATCCCAGAAGGGATTGCGATACTGCTGATATACTTCTTCGCTACTGCGATTCTCGGGCTGGTTCTCTTCGAGAGAAAAGAGTTCACTTAGATCATAATCTTTCGTTGAAGCGTTTCTATCCTCTGACATGCGACTGGACGAGCTCGCGGAATTTGCCGTTCTTCGTCAATTCCTCCGCGATCGTTTCGTTCTCTTTCCCTTCTCGATCCCAGACCAAGAACCTAGATTCACCACCACGCGAGAATCTCGCAACGAAGTAGGGAATGTAGAACAGGCCTCCCTCAAGAAGCTCGAATTTTTCGAGATCTACTTTAGAGGGCAGTTTCAGTCCGTCTGCGAACATCTTCCACCGCATCTCACGAGTCTTCCTTATGTGGTCAATGTTTTCCTTGATCTCTTGTTTTGCGCTGTCGTTCTTCGTTAGAGAATCACGTTGCTTTGACAATTCTTGCAACTGGTGGTCATAGTCAGACAGCATTCTCCTCAGCTCATCCAGTCTCTCGCTGACGAGAATCGTCGAGTCAGCTCCCTGCAAGACCGAACCAGGCTCAGGCTCCGCGTCCGCCAGTTGAGGAATGATTGAGATTAGTTCGGGGTAGAATCCTAGGTTTACCTCTCGGAGGGCAAGAACCACCGACCTTCCTTGAGCGAGAATGCTCTGTTTTGAGAGGAAGCCCTTCTGAGTAGAGTACTGGTAGGTAAACTCCAGATAGGGCAGATGCAGAGTCTTCCCGAAGACGAATCGTTCTTCAGACCCGCCGAGGATTCCCTTTTTCACCCGCTTCTTCTCAGCATCCTCTTGGACAACAGTTTCAGGAACGAGCAGGGGCAAAGCTCTGATAATGATATGTTCTGGAACATCACTTTCGTCCATCTCTTGACCTTCCCTGGCTTTCAAGGAATCCTCCGATACCTGATAAGCCATCTGGGAATGAAACTTCTAGAGTTCCCGGATCGAATATCCTACGGCAGGACTGTCCTATCTCAAGACCAGAGATTCCTCCGGCTCCTTGTGAGCAACAGGCTCTCCGGACTCTCTCGATTTCATGCTCAGGTCGAGAGAACCCACATAGGACATGGGGGACTGAGAACTAAGTTTTTTAGGAGTTCCCGACGTTCAGTGCTTGACGTGAGCAGGCGAAGGAAATCTGGCCCAGTCTAGAAAGCAAAAGGTACTGCAAGAGGTGCAGAGGAAACGACGTCAGCGAACCATAACCAGTATGGCAATCGTAGCGATCCTGGTTGCCGTTATTGTAGTGGCCATCTTTCTCATTCCTAGGTCTCCACCTAATGTCGTCCCGCTTCCGCCCTACCTGGATCACTGTGTAACAGGATCTCTTGTCTATCACTCTCATCCTGACCTGTCCATAACAATAAGCGGGCAAGCAGTTGTCATACCCGTCACCTTCGATTCGTCTTGTCCCCAGCCGCTCCACACTCACGATTCGAGCGGAGTGCTTCATGTGGAAACTGATCAGAATCAGAACTACACTATAGGAGACTGGTTCCTGCTTTGGGGACACTGGACCAATAGCCAGAATAAAGCGATCTTCAATAGCACCCAGATCTTCAATAACAAAGTGGATGCCACTCATCACATTACCATGACAGTAAACGGTGTTGATGATTCAGTAGATTACCAGAACCTTCAGATCCCGCGGAACGCCGTGACAGGACAGGATGGGTGCACTCCGATTCCGGCACAGGGGTGCCAACCCTTTAACGTCGTCATAACCTACGGATAAGGCATCTGCAAATTACCCACTTCACCTAGCTCAAGGAGTAGAGGATTCGCGCCCATCTACGCTTAATATTCTCAAACCTGCCTTATCTTAGTTGAAATGAGCCCTATCCTACGTAACGTTGTCAATAGTGCTGTTTGGGTAGCATCCGGCATAGTTGTACTCATCGTTCGCGCGACTGTCACTCAAGGTGGGTCGATCTTGGTATGGGAAATCATAGGCGGAGGAATGATCATCTTCGGGGCTGGACGACTTATTTGGGTCCTAATCAGGACCTCCTCGACAAGTGCTACACCCGTTTGAACTCTTGCCCGCTCAATTCAGAATTGGGCTTATCTCTATTGATGATTATCTCTTCATGCCATTCGAGAAGAACCCTTTGATTTAGACCGGGTCCAGCACCATCAGATGTTTCGTTTTGCCTATTGTTTCCCGCGTCGATTGACAAGGACCACGCCTGCTAGAATTAGTAGGAAGCTCACGCCGTGCCACGGACTTGCGTTTTCTCCCAGTAGGAGGATAGAAGATATCACGCCGAAGACGGGGACTAGGTTGCTGAAAATTGCTGCTCTGCTGGCCCCGATCTTAGAGACCCCCTCAACGTAGAAGAAATAGCCGACTACAGTCGAGAGCAGGGCCAGATACAATATCCCTAACCAAGACATGGTCGTCCAGGTGTAAATCCATGGAGCCTCCAGGAGGGAGAAGGGTATCATGAAGATCCAGCCAAACAGCGAGATCCATGCAAGGATCGATAACGAAGAAGGCGCCATTTCTGAGTAACTGGCCCGGTTGGCTGAAACGAATCTTCTCAACAGAACCGTATACAGAGCATACGCAGCGGCACCTCCGAAGACGAGGGTTACACCGAGCAATCTGTTAGGGACATTTGTATTGGGGGAGAGCAGAGAGATTACAGCTATCCCAGACAGTCCAGAAACCAGGCCGAAGACCTTGGTCTTGGTCAGAGACTCGTTGAGGACGAACGAGGCCAA
>WNFS01005457.1_pt1 | contig 10857 bp, 9 predicted proteins | sample 5400141 | NCBI WGS metagenome assembly WNFS01 (sample SAMN13153358, study PRJNA577476) | soil metagenome | isolation source: 60 cm saprolite under Madrone tree | place: USA:California | collected 2016-06-14 | reverse complement strand
CAAACTATTTCAAAGAGGTGAAAAAAGTCCTCGACCAGCACGGCATTCTTTTCATCGCGGACGAGGTCCAGTCCGGCTTCGGGCGCACCGGCAAAATGTTTGCCATCGAACATTACGGCGTCGAGCCGGACATTCTCGTCAGCGCCAAAGGCATCGCGGACGGCTTCCCCTTGAGCGCCTTCACTACGCGCCCGGAAATTGCCGCTGCCTTCAAGCCCGGCGACCATCTCTCCACGTTTGGCGGCAACCCGATTTCCTGCGCGGCGGCGCTCGCCAATATTGAATTCATGGAGAAAGAAAATGTGCCGACCCGCGCTGCGGAATCTGGCAACTACGTAATGGGCAAGCTGCACGAATTGCAGAGGGACAATCCTCTCATCGGTGAGGTACGCGGGCTCGGCCTGATGATTGGCGTGGAATTGGTGAAGGACGAAAAATTGACGCCGGCCCCCGCCGAAGCCGAGGCCATCCGCGACGCTTGCCTGCGCCGCGGCATGCTCATTGGCGTAGGCGGAACGTACGGAAACGTGGTGCGCTTCCAGCCGCCTTTGGTCATCACGCGGAAACAGCTCGATCAAGCGCTGGGCATCTTTGCCGAAGCCCTGCAGGAGGTATCACGGCCCGCCGCACACGTCGCTCGTTAGTCTTGGGTGGGTCTATCGGAGCGGAAGGCGATTGGAGCCGCAGTGTGAAAGACAAAGTGAGATTGTAGTTTTTGCTACTGGCGCTTCTTTCCGCGTGCTTTCTAATCTATGTCACTTTTCGATTTTCACGCGAAGAGCTAATGGTTGATCGATGCCTATCTGCTAAACACGGGAGTGTCAACTATTCGAACATGACATGCGACCTTGAGACAAACCATCCTTACGTCTCTTATCAGGTGCGGCATCCGCATGATAAACGGACCGCCGTACTTGCACTTGTTTCTTTCGTGGCATTCTTGTCGGGCTACTGTTACACGAGAACTAACCAGAAAAGGACATGATTTCGAAGCAGCCACTACCGACAATCCCGTTGACTTGCCATTTTAGTCGCTACATACTTCGAACAATTCACCTGAAAAGGCTTTGCCTGCCGTCAGGCACGGCAACTCGCCGGAGGAAACTCATGCGCGTTCTAGTTCGCGCTGACAGCCGAAGAGGTCGGCTCCGTCCACTTTGCCACTTCCTGCTCAAAATCCGTCGGTCTCAGCTTCAACCGTGCCGTCGCCCTGCTTCACTCTTTCCAGTACGAACAAGCCCGCGAGGCTTTCTCCGGCGTCGCGAAGCGGGATCCCCAGTGCGCGATGGCTCAATGGGGCGTGGCCATGTCTTACTACCATGGCTTGTGGAAGAACGGGAACACGGCTGCCGGCCGCGAGGCATTTGAAAAAGCAAAGGCTATTGCGGCGACCAATCCGAAAACGACTCCGCGAGAACTGGCCTACATCGGCACTTTGGATGAAATTTACCGCGAGGATGACAAAGATCAGGCGAACCACGACCGCGCGTTTGAACAGAAAATGGGGGTTTTGCAAGCGACTTATCCCGCCGACAGCGAGGCCGCGATCTTCCACGCGTTAACGCTCGACGTGGCCGCTTCCAAAACGGACAAGACCTTCGCCAATCAGCAGAAGTGCGGCGAGATTTTGGAGCCTCTGTTCAAATTGCAGCCGCATCACCCCGGCATCCCGCACTACATCATTCATTGCTACGACAATCCGGCGCTCGCGGAGAAAAGCCTTGGAGCAGCGCGCATGTATGCCAAGATCGCGCCAGCCTCCGCCCACGCCAATCACATGCCTTCGCACATTTTTACGCGATTGGGACTCTGGGATGAATCCATTCGGTCCAATATCCGTTCCGAGAAATTGGCCGCCGAAGCGGAAGCAACATCCACAAACGGCGAGGCGCGCGATCAGCGCCTGCACGCGATGGATTATGAGGCTTACGCCTACCTGCAAAGCGGGCAAGTAAAACAGGCTGAGGCGGTGCTCGCGAAGATGAATTCGCTTCCACCCGTCGGGGGACTCACCCTGACCGGCAACTATGCACTTGCGGCGATTCCGGCACGCTGCGCGATTGAGCTCGGCAATTGGAAGCAAGCAAGCGAGCTGCAAGTTCGAACAGACAGCGTGCCGTGGGCGGAGGCCATCACCTGGGCTGCCATCGGCGAAGGCAGCGCGCGCGCAGGCGACCTCGATCGAGCGGCGCAAGCCGAGCATGCGCTGGCGTTATTGGTGGACACGATCGCCAAAAGGAACAACACGTATTGGTCGAATCAAGTAGAAGTGCAGCGACGCGAAGTGGCAGCGTGGATCGCGGAGAAGAGCGGCAAGAGCAGCGACGCGATCGCTGCGATGAAATCCGCAGCGGAGTTGGAAGATAGCATGGACAAGGACGCGGTTACGCCCGGGGCGGTCACGCCTGCCCGGGAGATGCTCGCGGAGCTTTTGCTTTTGGAAAAACAACCACAGGATGCTTTGAAAGAATATGAAGCCGTCCTCAAGATCGCACCGAACCGGTTCAACGCGCTGTTCGGCGCTGCGAGCGCCGCGGATGCTGCAGGCAACTCCATAGTTGCGGATCGCTACTTTCGCAAGCTAAGCGAAGTCTCCGTCGGTGAGGAGCGGCCGGAATTGGTGACAGCTCACAAAAGAATCGCAGTCACCGCCCAGAAGAACTCCATGATGCGCCCTTGAAGAACTGCATGACGATTGCGCCTCTCGCTGCAGCAGGGCGGTTCCCTCACTGCTGAGAAGAATGCTTTTCCTCCCACTAGTGCCGTTCCAACTAAAGGAAACAAACTTCGGAAGCCTTGGTGTCTGCCAACTTGCTGAAAACAATTTGTGCGGAATTTCGTCACAAAAAGTTGGAACGGCACTAGGCTAGAATCCAATCAGGCGTGATAATCGTGGCAGCGGAGATCCTGTGTTTACTGGAATCATCGAGCATGTCGGCACAATCGAGTCACTCGACTTACGCCGGGATGGCGGCCGCATCGCCATCCAGGCACCGACCGTCGCGCCTTCGCTGGCCGTCTCGAACAGTATCGCGATCAACGGTTGCTGTCTTACGGTAGTTTCGCGCGATACGGAGCGCTTCTCCGCCGACCTTTCCGGCGAAACGCTCTCCAAAACTTTATTCCGCGAGCTGAAGCCCGGGGCGCGCGTTAATCTCGAGCAACCTCTAACCGCCGGAAAAGAATTGGGAGGCCATTTCGTTCTCGGACATATCGACAACGTTGGCCGCGTCACGCATCTCACCGCCGAGGGCGAGAACTGGTGGTTGGGCGTACAAGTCCCCGAAGATTTCGCGCGCTACATCGTTCCGAAGGGGTCTGTCACCATCGATGGCATCAGCCTCACGGTCGCGCGGTGGAGCAACCGCATCGCCGAAGTCACGGTCATCCCCTACACCTACGAGCACACCAATGTGCGCGACCGCAGACCCGGCGACGCGGTGAATCTCGAAGGCGATGTTCTCGGAAAATATGTGGAGCGCTACCTCGAAGCGCGCGGCGCTGCGACCGCGTCAAACCTGTCGATATCTCGCCTCATCGAAGAAGGCTTCTGACCACAACCGGAGAAACGCATGCCATCTCTGAACGGCGTTCTCGAAACATCTTTGTATGTGGACGACCTCGATCGTGCCGCAAGTTTCTACGAAAACCTCTTTGGCCTCAGCCGCATAATAGAGGGTGACGCCCGCCTTCGCGCGTATAGCGTCGGCGGACGGAGTGTCTTGCTGCTCTTCAAGCGCGGCGCGTCGAATTGCGTCACGCAATTGCCCCTCGGAAAAATGGGCCCGCACGACGGAAGCGGCCCGATGCATCTGGCATTTTCGATCTCGATCGAAGATCTCTCGGGATGGGAGAAAGTTCTCGCGGAGCGTGGGATTGCCGTCGAGAGCCGCGTGCAGTGGCCGCGTGGCGGTACGAGTCTCTATTTCCGCGATCCCGATAACCACCTCGTCGAGCTGGCTACTCCGGGCGTCTGGTCAATCTACTGAAGCGATTTCGATTGCGGAAACCCCTGGCGCAAGAAGTTCAGCCGGCCATCCCTTCACGTTTCTTCGCCCGCGCTCCGCGCCAGTATAAGATCAGTCCCAGCAAGATCGCCCCCACCGCTCCGACAAACAATTTCACCTCGAATAACATTTTGTTCGAGGAATCTCCCGGCGGCACCATGGAAACCGCCATGGCGAGCAGCACCACTAGAAACCCGAGTCCCCCGGCAAACCACACACCTGGTTTGCCCCACGGAATCAGCACGGCTTGCGAATTTGCCTGCCGGTCCTCCCGATTCACGAGCCTGATCACCGCCGCGAACATATAGAGGAACGGAATGAAATAGATGATGATGGTAATGTCCACGAGTACCTGATACGCACCGCGCATGGTTTCGTTGATCTGACTGACGAGCAGCACTGCACCGGAGGCGACTGCCTGCACGAGAATCGAAACGTAGGGCGTGCGCCAGCGCGGATGAATTTTTCCAAACGCTTGCGGCAAATAACGGTCGATGCCCACGACGAACGGCACGCGCGCAATCCCGGCCACGGTGCTGCCTACGCCGCCGGCGTTGCCGACCGACGCAAGCAGCGCGGCGAGCACGCCGACAAATCCGATCCGCAACACCGTGGAGCCCATGGTGATCGCCTGAAACACCCCGCTCTTTGGGTCCACCTGCACATCAGGAATCAGCGACAACACGGCGAACGTGCCGACAATATAAATCGCCGCAATCAGGGCTCCCGCGCTGAGAACGGCGCGCGGCAGCGTCCGCCTCGGGTCGCGGACTTCCGCGCTCATCGCCGAAACGAGTTCGAGTCCGGAGAAGGCAAACACGATCTGCGACCAGAAATTCACCGTGTCCCAATTCCAGTGCGGCATCATGTTTGCGAGCGTGAAGTGCGTCAGCGAGCCTTGCTTAAGCCACAGAGCCCCGGCTACTCCCACAAGAATGAGCAGCGGCAGATAGGTGCCCACGCCGCCTGCGTTCTGCAACCATTTCCCCACGTTTAACCCGATGATGTTCAGGATGACCGCGACCGCCAGCAGCACGAATGACCCGGCGAGGAGAAACGTTCTGTCTTGCGCCAACGCAGCCCCTGTGGAACCAGCCGCGTAGCCGCCCATCGCCGTGCTCGCCAGCAGCAATCCCGGAAAATAAAAAACCGTGTAAATCCAATACGTCCAGCCGGCAACAAAGCCGTGAAAATCTCCGAACGCCTCTTTGGCCCAAACGTAGAGCCCGCCTTCTTCGGGAAATCGCGAGGAAAGTTCGTTGATTACGAGCGCGGAAGGAACAAAAAACAAAACTGCTACCAATACCCACAAGCTAATCGAAGACGTTCCATTGTGCGCCGCGGCTGCGATCCAGCGCGGCCCCAGAACCGTCGCAATGTTGAAAAGCAGGACGTCCCAAAAACCCATTTCCTTCCGTAATTGCTTGATGGGGTCGGAAGAGCCGGCCGCAGGCTGGCTCACAGGGTCGCATCCATCGCGGGAATCAATTCATCCTGCAAGAGGAAATTGTGAAGAAACGGATCATTGGAGTTTTCGAAATCTTTCCAAGGACCAAAGAAGGAAACTCTGCCTTCCTGTAGAAACACAACCACATCCGCAAGTTTTCTGGCCAGGTGCGTGTCATGCGTCACCACGATCGAAGTGCGATGAAACATTTCTTTCAAACGCAGGATCAGATCGCCCATATATCCTGCCATGATCGGATCGACCATCGTGGTGGGCTCGTCGTACAGGATCGCTTCCGGGTTCTGCGCCAGCGCCCGGGCGATTGCCACGGCGCGCTTCGTCCCCGTGGATAGCTCGCTCGGCAGCTTATCAAGGACATTTTGCACTTCGAGCGTCACGGCGAGCTTTTCCACGTACGAAGCGATGTCCTCATCGGTCAGCCCCGGCTGGCCTTCCAGCGGAAACGCAATATTTTCGCCGACCGTCAGGGAGTCGAACAACGCCCCCGACTGAAACACCATCGTCACTTTCCGCCGCACCTCTGCAAAATCCGCTTCCCGGAAATCCGTCACATCCTGCCCGTCGATAAAAATCCGCCCCGAATCCGCCTTCAGAAATCCCATGATGTGCTTTAGCGAAACCGATTTGCCCACGCCGCTGCGCCCCATGATCACGCACGTTTCGCCATGCTTCACCGAGAAGCTGACGTGATCCAGCACCAGCCGCTCGTCAAACGACTTGCACACATCGCGAAACTCAAAAAAGTTGGCCGACTTCTCTTCGCTCACTTCCGCTCCGCTTCCAGAATACGCCGCGCTTCGTCGTAATCCGCTGCCGTATTCATATTCCAGAACAGCCGCCCTGCGCTATCAAATCGTTTCCAGTCTTGCTCGTCAAGCACTTCCGAGCGGAGCAGTGCGATTCCTTCGGTCACTTTGCGCACGCCGCGCTCGAATCCGGAGTGCAGCTTCGCCGCGGCACCCGTTTGCCAGCAGGCACAGAGCGGTTCTGGCCCAGACGCCGAGTGAGGAAAAACAACTTGCGCATTGCTCTTGGCGGTGCGATTCGCAAGGAATCGCAGCCAATCCTGCGTCAAGAAGGGCATGTCGCAACTGACGATCAGATTCCATTCCGACTTTTCGTTCCGCGCGCCTGCATCCTCCAATGCCGTGAGGATTCCCCCAAGTGGACCCTCGCCTGGCCAGCGGTCCGCAACGCAGCTGAAACCCAGGCGCGCAAATTTCTCCGGAGCCGCAATCACGGTAACTTTGCCGGCGACGCGGCCCAACAGTTCATACATTCGTAGAAGCATGGTCCGCCCGCCAATCTCCACGAGCGCCTTGTCTCGGCCAAACCTCGTGCTCCCGCCGCCCGCGAGCACATAACCTGCAATCATTGCCGAGGGGAGGTTTCCTTCGAGTGAGCCCATGTGGCATCCGCCAGTCGGATTTTACGCCGGGCCAAGTCGCACAACAATCGCCAAGTGCCATATTTTCCTTGCGCTTTGGAAGTTATTGAAAATATAGATGTTAGCAAAACTTGACTGTGAGAGGTGCGCCCGTCAAATGTCTGGAAAACCCTTGACATGACCGCAGATTCTGCTATATTAGCAGTCAGCTAGGAGGAGTGCTAATCTCGTTTTTTGCTCCTCGGCTTTAGTTCAAACCACAACATCACCTACGGAGGTTCTTTCAAGATGGCAGTGAATCTGACACCGCTCCACGACCGCGTTGTCGTGAAGCGCATCGAGGAAAAGGAAAGCGTCAAGGGTGGCATCATCATCCCTGACTCCGCAAAAGAAAAGCAGCAAGAGGGAGAAGTTATCGCCGTCGGCGCTGGCCGCCGCGAGAAAGGCGAGCGCATCCCTTTAGACGTCAAACCCGGTGACCGTGTTCTCTTTGGCAAGTACAGCGGCACGGAAATCAAGATTGAAGACGAAGAGCTGTTGATTCTTAAAGAGGACGAGATCCTGGCGAAGCTGAGCGGCGCTGCCAAAGCGGCAGGGTCGAGGAAGTAGTAGTCGTAGTCCTAAATGAATGTTTTCAAAGAACTCTTAGTCAATCTTAGGAGGAATTACCAGTATGGCGAAGCAGATTGTTACGGGTGAGGCGTCCCGCCAGGCGATTTTGCGCGGCGTGAACGCTCTCGCTGACGCAGTGAAGATCACCCTCGGCCCCAAGGGCCGCAACGCGGTGATCGAAAAGAAGTTCGGCGCGCCGGTCATCACCAAGGACGGCGTGACGGTTGCGAAGGAAATCGAACTGCAAGACCCCCTCGAGAACATGGGCGCACAGATGGTCCGCGAAGTCGCTTCCAAGACTTCCGATGTTGCCGGCGACGGCACGACCACGGCGACCGTGCTCGCGCAGGCCATCTTCCGCGAAGGCGTGAAGACGGTCGCCGCGGGCTCCAGCCCGACGGCCCTCAAGCGAGGGATCGAACGCGCCGTTGAAGTCGCTGTGGCGGAAATCGCCAAGCTCCACAAAGACGTCAAGGGCGACATGATCGCCCAGGTCGGCACGATTTCCGCCAATAACGACAAGCAAATTGGCGGCATCATCGCTGAAGCCATGAAGAAGGTCGGCAAGGATGGCGTCATCACCGTCGAGGAATCCAAGACGATGGAGACGACTCTGGAAGTGGTCGAAGGCATGCAGTTCGACCGCGGCTACCTCTCCCCCTACTTCATCACCGATCCGGATCGCATGGAATGCATCCTCGAGGATGTGCGCATCCTCATCCACGAAAAGAAAATCAGCTCGATGAAGGACCTCCTCCCCCTGCTCGAGCAGACCGCCAAGATGGGCAAGCCCCTATTGATCATCGCTGAGGACGTCGAAGGCGAAGCCCTGGCGACCCTAGTCGTGAACAAACTCCGCGGCACGCTGCAGTGCGCCGCCGTCAAGGCCCCCGGCTTTGGCGACCGCCGCAAGGCCATGCTCGAAGACATCGCCACGCTCACCGGCGGCAAGGCCATCACTGAAGACCTCGGCATCAAGCTGGAAAACGTAAAGCTTGAGGACCTCGGCCGCGCCAAGAAGGTTGTGATTGACAAGGACAACACCACGATCATCGAAGGCGCAGGCAAGCCCGCCGAGATCGAGGGGCGCGTCAAGCAAATCCGCCAGCAGGTCGAAAATACCACCTCCGACTACGACAAGGAAAAGCTCCAGGAGCGCCTTGCCAAGCTCGTCGGCGGCGTCGCCGTCATCAAGGTCGGCGCAGCCACCGAAACCGAGCTCAAGGAAAAGAAGGCGCGTGTCGAAGACGCCATGCATGCCACTCGTGCAGCCGTCGAGGAAGGCATCGTTGCCGGTGGCGGCACGGCGCTGCTCCGTTGCCTCACCGCGCTGGACAAGCTCAAGGTCAGTGAGGATGACCAGGTCGGCGTGAACATCGTCAAGCGCGCCCTCGAAGAACCTACCCGCCAGATCGCGCACAACGCCGGCTTCGAAGGCGCTGTGGTGATCGGCAAGGTCCGCGAATCGAAGGAAGAAAACTTCGGCTTCAATGCGGAAACCGGCGAGTACGGCGACATGGTCAAGATGGGCGTCATCGACCCGGCCAAGGTCACCCGCCTGGCGCTGCAAAACGCAGCCTCCATCGCGGGTCTGATGCTTACCACCGAAGCGCTCGTGGCCGAGATCAAGGAAGATGACAAGAAGGCCGCCGCTGCCGGCGCCCCGGGTGGGGGCGGCATGGGCGGCATGTACTAACCGCTGCTCATCCAATCCAATAATAAAAAGGGCGTCCCGGTCGTGCAGACCGGGACGCCCTTTCGCTTCTCTGCTTGGCCATTTCCCAATCCCTTAATCTTCTCAGCGCTTCCCTGCCTCTGGCGACGCCATCCTCGCTCGTGACATGACCACGTTCAGACACTCCTCTCCTTGCCTCTTTACTTCATTCCTTCCTCTTTTTACGCTATATTTTTTAATGACATGACGACCACTCATTCCCAGTTCGCCACCGTCGAAGAAGCGGTCGAAGAAATCCGTCAGGGGCGCATGATCGTCCTGGTGGACGACGAGGACCGTGAAAACGAAGGCGATCTCACCATGGCCGCCGAGAAAATCACGCCCGACGCCATCAACTTCATGGCCAAGTACGGCCGCGGCCTCATTTGCCTCACGCTAACCGAACAGCGCTGCGACGATCTGCATCTCCCGCTCATGTCCCCGATTAACACTTCCGCGCATGGTACGGCCTTCTGCGAGGCCATTGATGCGAGGTTCGGCATAACCACCGGAATCAGCGCCGCCGACCGCGCTACCACCATCCTCGCGGCCATCGATCCGAAAACGAAACCTCAGGACCTGGCGCGGCCCGGCCACATTTTTCCCCTGCGCGCACGCAATGGTGGCGTGCTGGTCCGCGCGGGGCAGACGGAAGCCTCCGTGGACCTCGCGCGCATCGCCGGCCTCAGTGACGCCGGGGTCATCTGCGAAATCATGAATGAAGACGGCACGATGTCGCGTGTGCCGCAGCTCCTCGAATTCTGCAAGCAGCACAATTTGAAGATGCTCACCGTCGCGGACCTGATCCGCTACCGCATGCGGCACGAGCGCTACGTCCGACGTATTGCGGAAGCGGTTCTGCCGACACGCTACGGCGATTTTCGGATGATTGCGTACGCCAGCGACGTGGACCACGACCAGCACATCGCCCTGATTCGCGGGGAACTCGAGGGGCAGACGCCTGCGCTCGTTCGCGTCCATTCCCACTGTCTCACCGGAGATGTTTTCGGTTCGACCGCCTGCGATTGCTCCGAACTCGTTTCGCGTTCGCTTGCCGCCATCGCCAGGGAAGACCGCGGTGTTTTCCTCTATCTCCACCACACCGGCCGCGGATTCGGCATCGAGTCTTCCGGCGACCCTGGCGCGCTCCCGCAGATTCATTTTCATTCCCGCGGCCAGCTCGACCGCGAGCCGGCTCGCCAGCGCATGGTGCAGCACGAAAGCGGCATCGGCGCGCAGATCCTCATCGATCTCGGCCTCAAAGACATTCGCGTCATCACTAACCATCCGAAAAAAGTCGTCGCCCTCGAAGGCTACGGCATCCGCATTGCGGACCAAGTGCCGCTTCGCATCGAAACACCGCGCCCCACCCACCAAACTCTCTGACTCCGCTGCACGAGCCAACGTGGTTTGTCTTCCTCAGGCGACCCGGCTTGTCCTGAGCGAAGCGAAGGATGAGGGTCGCGCAAGGATCTCAACTGACGGCTTGCTGGGAATTGCGCGTGCAGGGCTAGTTTGAGGGAGGGGGTTGCTCCGTTGGAGTGGCGGGCTCATTCGATTGCGTCTTCGGCGGAGGAGTCTTGCTCGCGGCCGCAGGTTTCCCCACCGTCAAATACTTGCGCATCTTATCGAGGCGTTTCTTGCCGATCCCGCGAATGGCCAGCAGATC
>WNFS01004290.1_pt1 | contig 10859 bp, 10 predicted proteins | sample 5400141 | NCBI WGS metagenome assembly WNFS01 (sample SAMN13153358, study PRJNA577476) | soil metagenome | isolation source: 60 cm saprolite under Madrone tree | place: USA:California | collected 2016-06-14 | reverse complement strand
CACATTCCCCGACGGCCTTGCCAACAGCTCCGGTCAGGTCGGCCGCAACTATATGCGTCACATGACCGGCAGCGTCTATGCGGTGTTCGACAAGTCGGTTCACATGTATCGCGGCACCACCATGGCCGGCATCATCCGTGATGAGGCGCGAAACGATCCGTCACGTGGCTTCCTGGGCGGCTATGAAATGGAGACCCTGTCGCTTGGGTTGCCCTTCATGGCGGCTTTCCTCAATCCGGGAGCCTGGGGACGCTCGTTCACGTCAGCGATGGAAGGGTATCCACGCATGGCAGGGATGTGGCTGGTCGGCGAGGACATGCCGCAGGAAACCAACCGCGTCACGCTCGACCCGAAAGCCAAGGACAAGTTCGGCCTGCCGGTTGCCAGCGTCCACTACGACGATCACCCCAACGACGTCGCCATGCGCGATCACGCCTACAAACGGGGTGCCGCGGTTTACGAGGCGGTTGGCGCGACTGTGACTTATCCGACCACGCCCTATCCAAGTACCCATAACATGGGCACCAACCGGATGAGCGCCAAAGCGAAGGATGGTGTCGTGAACAAATTCGGCCAGACCCACGACATCAAGAATTTGTTCGTCTCGGATGGCAGCCAGTTCACCAGCGGCGCGGCCTGCAATCCGACGCTCACCATCGTGGCGCTTGCCGTCAGGCAGGCGGATCATATCGCCGGCGCCATGCAGCGAAAGGAAATCTAGCACGGCTTCTGTTTGAACGCCGCGGTCCAATCTTGGATGCGCCAAGTGGCGCATCCGGGATGCACCACCCGGTGCATCCGGGATGGCCCCATCGAATACGCCAATGCTAACAGCCGATGCTTGCGGCTACTCGGCGGCCACAAGCCTTGGTGCTGCGGCGTCATGAAAATCGGGCACGACCGCTACGGCTTTCGACCGATAGATCAGGCACGAACAGCGCAGCAGCGAGGCGAAATTGTGCACTTCGCCGCAATGATCGAGAACCTCGCTGTGAAGACAGGACAGGAATTTCGCAAGACTCATGTCCTGCTTGCTCGCGATTTCTTCAAGCGTGTCCCAGAACGCCATTTCGAGCCGGATCGATGTGCAATGGCCATCGATGCGAAGCGATCTGGTCTGCGATTCATAGTCCCGTTGCGGCTGGTGAGCGAACAGCTGGCACATAGGTATCCTCCCGATCTTTCTTTATAGCTTTTCTAAACGATATACCGGGTCGGCACCGGTGCCAACGTTTCCGTCATCGGCCAGCACGGCATTGCAACAACGGGCTGGCTCCATCCCTTTGCTCAGTTAAGCTTTTTTGAGGCATCGATTTCCGCCCTGGGCGGACTCAACGATCGAGAACCTGCCGCCGGCTCCATTGCTGCCTTGCGGTTTCGAACAGGCCGATGGTCCAGCAGATCGGGCAGCCGCGAAACGCCAGCAGCGCCAGCGCCCCTGACGCGAGCGAACCCCAGGGATGGGTTTCGGCAATTGCCAGGGCGTACCCCAGTGCGGCAATTCCGATGGCGCCACGCAGGATATGCTCGGAGAGCGTGTTGCTTGCAAACATGTTTTTGACTCGCAGGGCCTTGTCGGCGTCAATCGCGGACCAGATATTCGCGGATCAGCATCCGCGCGCGGTGAATGCGGGCCTAGACGCTCTCGCGGGTCAGCCCGAGGGCCTCGGCGATTTCGTCGATCGACAACTCCTCGATATCGCGCAGCAGGATCACCTCGCGATAATGCTCGGGCAGCGACTGGATGGCGCGGGAGAGATCAATGCGAAGGTCTTCGGGCCGCAGATGCGCCAGTCGCGCTTCCGCCCCATCAACCGGAATTTCCGGAATCCCCACCGACATGCGCAGCAGGCGAAGGCAGGCGCGCCTCGCGACCGCGAATATCCAAGCCGAGAACGAGGTCACCGCCCGCAGCGTTCCGACGCGCCGGTAGAGCAGCAGCAGCGTTTCCTGCACGGCGTCGTCGATGTCAGCCGCCCGGCAATTGCGCGCGGCATAGCGCCGGACATCGGGCTGGGCCGCAGATATCAACGACACCAGGGCTTTCTCGTCGCCGCCACGCGCGGCTTCGATCAGCCTGGGGTCGCAGCGCCCGCTTCTGGTCAAGGACATCATGGCGACGGTAGCGTTCGACCGGCCATCGCGCACATCGGGCAAAATCCGAAAAATCCGGTCATCACGGTCACAACTCCGGCACCGGCGATCAAATACCCGATCGGCATGCCGGGAAGGCCAACAAGCCCGCACGCGACCATCGCCGCACCGCCGAGGACCCGCGCAACGCGCTCCCAAGCTGGCAAATTCTTTCGATAAAACATAGCGACTCCTTTGATTTTCGCGAGAGAACTCGAATGTTCTCGTCTGATAGAGCCGCCCTGCCGGGATTTCGGTTCGCGGGCCGGCATTCTTTTTCAATGCGCAATTGGAGTCCCATCCGGCCCCCTGCTCGCCTACAATGCCGCTTCGGTCACGAATCGACTTAAAAGACGCCCCATGCCCGTCCGCCAGCTTCCCGAACAGGTCGTCAACCGCATCGCCGCCGGCGAAGTGGTCGAGCGTCCGGCGAGCGTGGTCAAGGAACTGGTGGAGAACGCCATCGATGCCGGCGCCAGCCGGATCGACATCTTCACCGACGGCGGCGGCCGGCGGCGGATCGGGATCACCGATGATGGCGACGGCATGACATCAGGCGATCTGGCGCTGGCGGTGGATCGCCATGCCACCTCGAAACTCGACGACGAGGACCTGTTGCGGATCCGCACCCTGGGGTTTCGCGGCGAGGCCCTGCCCTCGATCGGCGCGGTGGCGAAGCTCGCCATCACCACGCGCCACGCCACCGAGCCGCATGCCTGGTCGCTGTCCGTCGAAGGCGGCGAGAAATCGGCGATCATGCCGGCGGCCTTGTCGCAGGGCACCCGCGTCGAGGTCAGCGATCTGTTCTATGCGACGCCGGCGCGCCTGAAGTTTCTCAAGACCGATCGCACCGAGGCCGAAGCGATCCGCGAGGTGGTACGCCGCCTCGCGATGGCGCGGCCTGACGTTGCCTTCACGCTGTCCGGCGAGGAACGCGCGCCCGTCACCTGGGCCGCAGCCCTCCCCGGCGCTGCCGGCCGGCTCACCCGGCTCGGCGATATCTTGGGAAGCGATTTTCGCGGCAGCGCCATCGAGGTGCGCAGCGAGCGCGAAGGCGTGGTGGTCGAAGGCTTTGCCGCCGCACCCTCACTGACCCGGGCCAATGCGCTCGGGCAGTATCTGTTCGTCAATGGCCGCCCGGTGCGCGACAAGCTGATCATCGGCGCGGTGCGCGCGGCCTATTCCGACTATCTGCCGCGCGACCGCCATCCGGTGGTGGCGCTGTTCGTGACGCTCGATTCCGCTGAGGTCGATGCCAATGTGCATCCCGCCAAGACCGAGGTCCGGTTCCGCAATGCCGGTCTGGTGCGCGCGCTGATCGTGCATGCGCTGAAAGACGGCCTCGCCCGCGAAGGCAAGCGCACCGCGGCCAACAGCGATGGCGCGGCGCTTGCTTCGTTCCGCCCGTCATTCGCGCCGCGCGCCAATTGGGACTGGCGGCGTTCGCCGGCCTATCCGACCGGACCGCTGCCCTCGTTTGACGGCTCGGCGGTATCAGCCTTTGCCGAACCCGGGCAGGCCGCGTTCGACGTCGGCACGCCGACGGCGGATGTGCGTTTTCAGGAAACCCCGTCAGCTGATCTGCTCGACCGCCCGCTCGGTGCGGCGCGAACGCAAATTCATGAGACCTATATCGTGTCGCAAACCCGCGACGGCCTTGTTGTGGTCGACCAGCACGCCGCGCATGAGCGCATCGTCTATGAAAAGCTGAAGGCGTCATTGGCGCGCAACGGCGTGCAGCGGCAGATTCTGCTGATTCCGGAGATCGTCGAACTCGACGAAGCCACCGTGGAGCGGCTGATCGCGCGCGCCGAGGAGCTGGCGTCGTTCGGACTTGCGATCGAGTCCTTCGGCCCCGGCGCGGTCGCGGTGCGCGAGACGCCGTCGCTGCTCGGCAAGACCAATGCCGCGTCGTTGCTGCGCGATCTCGCCGAGCACATGGCGGAATGGGATGAAGCCTTGCCGCTGGAACGCCGCCTGATGCATGTCGCGGCCACCATGGCCTGCCACGGCTCGGTGCGCGCCGGCCGCCGCCTCAAGCCGGAAGAAATGAACGCGCTGCTGCGCGAGATGGAAGACACGCCGAATTCCGGACAGTGCAATCACGGCCGGCCCACCTACGTGGAATTGAAGCTCGCCGATATCGAGAAATTGTTCGGGAGAAGATAAGAGCGCCAACATCGTAGGGTGGGCGAAGGCGCTCTTGCGCCGTGCCCACCAATCGATTCCGCCGTCATTTGTGTTGGCAAAAATGGTGGGCACGCTGCGCTTTGCCCACCCTACGAACTACGATTTAGCAAACGCAAAAACACAAACTCCGTGTCATCGTACACCCGGCGCTCCAGTTCCTCGAAACCTTCCGGCGCGGCAAACTCCGCGGCCTTGGCCTCCTCGACCACCAGCAGCGGAGCCGGCGTCAGCCAGCCGCCATCGCGCAGCGAGGCCAGCGCCTTCTCGGCCAGTTTCATGCGATAGGGCGGATCGAGAAACACCAGCGAGAACGGCTCGACCGGATGCGCCGGGCCAAGATTGCCGGCGTCGCGGCGAAACACTTTTGTCACGCCGCCCAGGCCCAGCGATTCGACATTGTTGCGCAACAGCGCGCGCGCCTCGGCGCCGTTATCGACGAACAGCGCGAACGCCGCACCGCGCGAGATCGCTTCGATGCCGAGCGCGCCGGTGCCGGCGAACAGGTCGAGCACGCGCGCATCTTGAATCGGATCGTCATAGGCATGGATCAGGATGTTGAACAGCGACTCGCGCAAGCGGTCCGCGGTGGGACGGATGTCGCGCGACGACGGCGACGCCAGGTTGCGGCCCTTCAATCGTCCGCCGACGACGCGCATTAGAGAAACGCGTCGTGCCCGGGCTTGTCCCGGGCATCCACGTCTTTGCGGCGGTTCAACAAGAAAGACGTGGATGGCCGGGCATAGGCGAGCGGAAGCGACGCCGTCCTTCGGACGGCTATGCCCGGCCATGACGGCTTCTTGGGAGTTGGCAATATTATTCCAACCATCGAACCCTACTCGTCCCGCGGCTTCAGATCGCGCTTGCCGTGATAGCCGCGCTGCGGACGCCGCGGCGGGCCATAGCCGCTGGCCTCGGCTTCGTTGCGCGCGCGCGCTTCGTCGCTGCCGGTGCGCTGCACCAGCACGCGGCGGCCCTTGCGGTCGGAGATCAGGCCGCTCTTGCCGGCCGGCTTGAAGGGCTTCTTCTCGCGCGGCGCGTCGGTCTCGTCTTCGTCCGATTTTGCCTGCGGCTCGCCATGCACCGGACGCGCGAAATCCGCACCCGCGAGTGCTGCCACCTTGTCGCCGAGCTGCTCGCGCAGCACCCGGGTCTTGACCTCCTCGACCTCGCCTTCGGCGAGTTCGCCCAATTGAAACGGACCGTAGGAGATCCGGATCAGCCGGTTCACTTCGAGGCCGAGATGCGCCAGCACGTTGCGGACTTCACGGTTTTTGCCTTCGCGGATCGCGAACACCAGCCAGACATTGGCGCCCTGGTCGCGCTCCAGCGTCGCATCGATCGGACCGTATTTGACGCCGTCGACCTCGACGCCCTTTTTCAGTTCATCGAGCTGGCCTTGCGTGACTTCGCCATGGGCGCGGACGCGATAACGCCGCAGCCAGCCGGTATCGGGCAGTTCGAGCACGCGCGCCAGCCCGCCGTCATTGGTCAACAGCAGCAGGCCTTCGGTGTTGAAATCGAGCCGGCCGATGCTGATCAGCCGCGGCAGGCCTTCCGGCAGATTGTCGAACACCGTCGGCCGTCCTTCGGGATCGGCATGGGTGGTCATCAACCCGCGCGGCTTGTGAAACATGAACAGCCGGGTGCGCTCGCGCGGCGGCAACGGCTTGCCGTCGACCGTGATGACATCGTTGGCGGTGACATCGAGCGCCGGCGAATTGATCACGCGGCCGTTGACCGTGATGCGGCCCTGCACGATCCATTCCTCGGCGTCGCGGCGCGAGGCGAGGCCTGCCCGCGACACCACCTTGGCGATGCGCTCGCCGGATTTCTTTTCGCGCGGAGGCCGCGGCGGACGCCGCTCGTCCGGCTTGCGCTCGCGGTACTCGCCGCGGCCGCCGAACGCCGGACGTTTTACAAAGACCTTGCTGTCGTCTTCGTTGTCGCGGCGGGGCCGGTCGGCGGATCGATCAGAGGATTGCACATCGCTGCGCGGATGTTCCTGCCAGGAACTCCCCCCTTCGCGTGGACGATCGAACTTCGGCCGCTCACGAAACGGCCGATCACCCTGGGGACGATCCTCGCGCGGGCGCGAAAAACGCGGGCGCTCATCGCCGCCGCGGTCCTCACGCGGTTTGTCGAAGCGGGGCTTGTCAAAGCGAGGCTTGTCAAAGTTTCTGGCGCCCTCACGTGGCGGACGCGAATTGCGTCCGGCATGGTCAGGCGCGCTGGCGTCGCGCTTCTGCCACGGCTTTGAATCGCCGCGGTCGGAACCGCGATCCCCCCGGTCGCTCTTGCGATCCGGCGCGCCGCGCGAGAACTTCTTGTCGCCGCCAAATTTTCTCTCAGGCCGATCACCGCGAGGACGGTCGCCGCCCTTGCGAAAACCTTCGCCGCGCGACGTGTAGGGTCGCTTCTCACCGCCGCGATCGTCGCCGCGAGGACGATCATCCCAGTTGAAGCGCTGCGGACGATCGGCAAACGGCCGATCGCCGCGAGGACGCGGCGAGTCCCCATAATCACGGCGCGGCGCGTCACCATCGCGGCGCGGCGGAGGACCTTCGCGTTTGCCGGCATAGGGTTTGCCCGGGCCCGAATACGGCTTCTTGCCATAGGATTTGGCGCCGTCGGACTTGGCGGCATAGGACTTGCCAGCGTAGGACTTGGCGGCGTAAGGCCGCTTCTCGCCGTCGCTGTTTCCGGCGAAATCGCGCTTGGCGAATTTCTTGTCGGGCCCGCGTGCTGCGCCGGAGCGGCCCTTGCCGCCGGATGGCCGATCACGCCGGCCGCGCGAGGAAGCGTTGTTTTTATCGTTATCGCGGGGCATGAATGGTCTCGTTTCGGGTGCAGATGAAATGGCAATCAGATTGATGTGGATCGGCTGGCACAACGATAACGGGCGCGCGCTCCGCTCGAGGCGCATTGTCACGCAAAACCGGTATCCACTTTTGCTGAATGCCCTTCTAGTAGCAGACTTTTCACGAAGAGACGAGGCATGAGCGCACCATCTTTCATGGATTTGGCGCTGAAAGCGGCCCAAAACGCCGGAAAAGCCGGCGAAGTGCCGATCGGATGCGTGATCGTGCTTGACGGCGAGGTCATCGCGTCAGCCGGAAACCGCACCCTGACCGACCGCGATCCCACCGCGCACGCCGAGATTGTCGCGATCCGGCAAGCTGCCGATGTCGTCGGCAGCGAGCGGCTGGTCGATTGCGATCTCTACGTCACGCTGGAGCCGTGCACGATGTGCGCGGCGGCGATCTCGTTTGCGCGGATCCGGCGACTGTATTACGGCGCACCCGATCCCAAGGGCGGCGCCGTGGACTCCGGCGTGCGGTTCTTCGCATCAAACACCTGCCATCACGTGCCGGAGGTCTATTCCGCGGTCGGTGAAAGCGAAGCGGCGACGCTGCTGCGGGAATTTTTCAAGGCACGACGGTGATTGGCCTGACGACGCGCGACTAAAATACCGCCGTCATCATCCGCGAAAGCGGATGATCCAGTATTCCGGCGCGCTGATGATTGATCGAAAGGCCGCAGCGTACTGGATACCCGCTTTCGCGGGTATGACGGCCTCGATATTTTGCGGGCTTTGTTCGAACTACGAAGCCGCGAAAAACTCCCTCAGCGCCCTCGCCGTCACATCCGGATTTTCCTCGGTCAGGAAATGACCGGAATCAACCGGCGCGCCCGAGACATTGGTCGCCCAGGTCTTCCAGGTGTCGAGCGGCGTTGCCGCGGCACTGGCGATGCCGGCATCGCCCCACAGCGCCAGCATCGGGATCGTGATCTTTTTTCCCGCGTCGCGATCCACCTTGTCGATCTCGAAATCGGCATGGGCGCCGGCGCGATAATCCTCGCACATCGCGTGCACCCTTGAAGGATCGCGGAACGCGGCAAGGTAATGCTCCAGCGCGCGCGGGTCGATCGCGTCGAGATTTTTCGCCTTGGTCTGGCTCGCCATCTTCTGGCGCAGGAAGAAATCCGGGTTGCCGCCGATCAAGGTTTCCGGCAGCGGAAACGGCTGCGCCAGAAAGGTCCAATGATAGATCTTCAGCGCATAGAGCCGGTTGATGCGTTCCCAGTAATCATAGGTCGGCAGGATATCCAGCACCGCGAGCCGCGACAGCCGGCCGGGATGATCGAGCGCCAGACGATAGGCGACACGCCCACCGCGGTCATGTCCGGCAGCTGCAAAATGAGCATGGCCGAGTTGCTCCATCGCCTCGATCATCGTCCGCGCCATCGCGCGCTTGGTGTAGGGCGTATGATCCTTGTCGCTCTCCGGCATATCCGACCAGCCGTAACCCGGCAGGTCCGCGACGATCAGCGTGAACTTGTCGGCAAGCTGCGGCGCGACGCGATGCCACATCACATGGGTTTCGGAAAAGCCATGCAGCAACAGCAGCGGCGGTCCCTTGCCGCCGACGCGGGCGAAAATGCGCCCGGATCTGGTGTTGATCCATTCGGAAGCGTAGCCGGGAAACAGGTCGGCGAGATCGGGCATGGGTTTGGCACTCCTTCGCCGCCAAACCTGACGTCATTCCTTGAAGCGGGGACGAGACGATGGTTCGCGCTTTAAACTTTGTTTGTCGTTGCCGCTGGCACCTCGCAGATATATGCCATCCGGCAAGCCTGACCAACAACAAACCCGAACGAGGAAACTTGCCATGTCGATCGATTTCGAAGTCCCGGCCGAGGCCAAGGCGATCCGTGAAAAAGTCCGCCAATGGGTGCACGACGAATGTATCCCGGCGGAAAAGGAACTCGACACCAAGCCGCTCGAGGAAGTGCTGGGCAAACTGCGCAAGAAGGCTCGCGCGCAGGGCCTGTGGTGCCCATTCGTGCCGAAGGAATATGGCGGCATGGGGCTGGGCCCGCTCGCCAACGCGCTGGTGCAGATGGAGCTCGGTGAAAGCATGCTCGGCGCGCTGTCGATGAACACGCAGGGACCCGACGATGCCTCGATGATGACCATCCTCGCGCATGGCACGGAACATCAGAAGGAGAAATTCCTCAAACCGCTGTTGAACGGCGACAAGCGCATCTGCTTCTCGATGACGGAAAAGGCGGCGGGCGCCGACGCCACCGGCATGCAAACCACCGCCGTGAAGGACGGCAACGAGAATTACATCCTCAACGGCGAGAAGTGGTTCTCGTCATCGGCGAGCGTCGCCGACATGGCGCTGGTGATGGCCAAGACCGATCCCAACGCGCCGCGCCACAAGCAGTATTCGACCTTCATCGTCGAACTGCCGAGCCCCGGCTACAAGATCAAGCGCAACATCAAGAACATGGCGATCGAGGGCCCGCATTACGACCAGATCGCCGGCGGCCATTCCGAAATCGAGATCAGGGATCTCAAGGTGCCGGCCGACAACCTGCTCGGCGGCGAAGGCAACGGCTTCAATATGGGGCAGCACCGCCTCGCTTACGGCAGGCTTCGCCACGGCATGCACAACGTTGCAAAAGCCCAGCGCGCGCTCGACATGGCGGTGGCGCACGTGACAAAACGTTCGACCTTCGGGGTGCTGCTCGCCGACCGCCAGGCGGTGCAGTTCATGCTCGCCGAGTGCGCCAGCCAGCTCTACATCGGGCGGCTGATGCTGCTGCACATTGCCTACAAGGCGGAAAAAGGCATGGACCTGACGCAGGAAAACTCGATCGCCAAGGTGTATCTGGCGCACATGGTCCACAAGGTCATCGACACCGCGATCCAGCTGCACGGCGCGCTCGGCTACAGTCAGGATCTGCCGCTGGCGAAATGGTACACCCAGGTCCGCTCGCAGCGGCTGGTTGACGGCCCCGACGAGGTGCACAAGTGGAAGGTCGGCCGCAACGTCATCAAGGCGTTCCGCGAGCACGGCACCACGGCGTCGGCTGCGGGCGGCGATTTGATTTAACTTTCGCTGGTCATTCCGGGGCGCATCGAAGATGCGAACCCGGAATCCCGAAATTATTTAGCACCTGAAAGCCTCATCTCGGGATTCCGGGTTCGATGCTTCGCATCGCCCCGGAATGACGGGCGTAAACTATCCGCCCGCCTTCTCCCGTCCCACCGCCTGCCAGCCAATGTCGCGCCGGCAAAATCCATCCGGCCATTGGATGCGGTCGACCGCCTCGTAAGCGCGGCGCTGCGCTTCCGCGATGGTCTTGCCCGAGGCGCAGACGTTGAGCACGCGCCCGCCATTGGCGAGAATGTGTCCGTCCTTCGCGATCGTGCCGGCGTGGAAGATCTCGGCGCCCTCGACCTTGGCCGCATCCTCGAGCCCCTCGATGCGGGTGCCCTTGGCAACATCGCCGGGATAGCCCTTCGCCGCCATCACCACGGTCAATGCTGCTTCCGGAAACCAGCGCAGATCAAAATTCTTCAACTGTCCGTCGCATGACGCCAGCAGCGCCGGCACGATGTCCGACATCATCCGCAGCATCAGCACCTGGCATTCCGGATCGCCGAAGCGGACATTGTATTCGAACAGTTTTGGACCATCCGGCGTCAGCATCACGCCGGCATAGAGCACGCCGCGAAACGGCGT
>WNFS01004289.1_pt1 | contig 10859 bp, 10 predicted proteins | sample 5400141 | NCBI WGS metagenome assembly WNFS01 (sample SAMN13153358, study PRJNA577476) | soil metagenome | isolation source: 60 cm saprolite under Madrone tree | place: USA:California | collected 2016-06-14 | reverse complement strand
GGTGACGATCAGCTCCGCGGCAAGCTGCAGCGCCGCCGCGAGCTGGTTCTTCGACGAGTAGACGAGCTGCACCTTGTCCGAGTAGTCCGCCATCGGTTGGTAATTAATGGACGAGGTCCGCAGCGTCGCGATCGTGTCGTTGGCGGTCGCGATGGCGGTGTCGAATAGCGCGCCATAGATGCCGGGCGTGCCCTTGTAGAGGGCGCCGACAGCGGCCTCGACCTCCGAACCACCGGTGAAGCCGAACGTCTTCTGGTTCTGGATCACGGTCATGGTCGCCTGCAGGTCGCGCAGCGCTCCCGGCACGTCGGTCGCTCCGCATGCGCAGCCGGTGAGCGGATGCCCGTTGGAGTCATACGCCTTCGCGAGGGTGCGTCCCAGCCAGCCATCGACCTGGCGCCGCGTAGGGTCTCCCGTCTCCCAGATGCGGATCGACTCGAAGTGCGAGAAGGTCGGGTTCGGATAGCCCACGCCCTGCACGATGGCGATCTTGCCCTTGTCCCACAGCGACTTGATTCCGCCGAGGTTGTGGTTGAGCCCGAAGTCGGCGGTGAGAGGAAGCGCCTGCGACACCATAGGACCGGCGAGCTTGGGCCGGAGATCGTGGAGCGTCGCGTCCGTGAGCGGGACCAACGTCCGCAGTCCGTCGTTGCCGCCCGCAAGCTGGATCATCACCAACACGTTGTCGTTGGCGATGCCGTTCTGCTTGGCCGCATAGACGGCGCGTGCGAATGCATCCGGAACCGCGGCGTAGCCCGCCGCCAGTCCGGCCGCACCCGCGCCGAACACGAGGCCGGCACGCAAGAAATCACGCCGCTTGAGCTGATTGATGCCGATCTCTGTGTTGTTCATCTCACGTGCACCTACTTGAGCTGAAATTCCGGCGAGGCGAGGGTGACGAACCATCGGGTCTTCTCGTCGGGCGCCTGGCTCAGCAGCTTTGAGGTCTGTGAGCTGACCACGCCGTCGAGATGCTGTTGAGCTGCATTGCGAGCTGACGGAAGAGAAGTCTTTGACTGTCCGAGCGCCATGGTCACGAAGTTGACACGCTCGACGACTGTGTTCGACGAGATCCACGCAGCGTTGTTCGGCCAGCCGCCGACGTCGGGCGGATCGAACAAACTCTGTCCCATTCCCGAACCCGCAGCCACGATCAGCTTGCCGAGGTTGGTCATGCCCAACGCCCGCGCTCCATGGACCATGAACTCTGTCGGCGACTTCAGCAGTGCTCGATAGCTCGCATCGCCCATGAACTCGGGGCTGGTCAGCACCGCTCGCATCAGCGCTTTCACGTCGTACTTGCTCTGCCGGAAGATGCCGGCAAGCCGGGTGATGTACGACTTCGACGGACGGGTCGTGACGAAGTGCTCGACCACCTTCGAGGCGATGAAAGTGGCGGTGGACGGCTGGGCGAGGATGCGGTCGATGACGCCTTGGGTGTCGAGGTTGCCGGTCTGGCCCAGGAACGTGAGTGAGCCCTTGTAAGCACGCTTCGGATTGAATACGCCCGGCCTCTGCATCGAGTAGACCGGGAGCTTCTGCGTGACCATCTTGGCCTTGTCGACGGTGACCGTCACGATCGAGTCCGGCGGCGGCTGCTGCCAGCCCGCGAGCGCCTTCGCGCTCTGCCGCACGTCCTCTTCGGTGTAGTTGCCGGCGCCCATCGTGAACAGCTCCATCAGCTCGCGCGAGTAGTTCTCGTTTGGACTCTGGCCCGTCGAGGTCGCCAGATCTAGGTAGCGCAGCATCGCGGGGTCGGTCGTGACCTGCATCAGCATCGGGCCGAGGCTGGTCAGCGCTATGCGGCGCCACGTCAGGTTCTGCCAGTACATGAAGGTGTTGTCGGCAGTCTTGCGATAGTCGCTGGTGAAATGCCCGTGCCAGAAAAGGGTCATGCGCTCGGCGAACGGTGTCGACGTTGTGAGCATGTGATCGACCCACCACTGCTGCAGCTGTTGCGGGGCGAAGCGTCCGCCTGGCGTGGCGGCGGCTGCAAGCGCCGGCGGCTCTTGCGGCTTCGTCTCGAGCAAGCGGTCGACGGTCTTGGCGTATCCAGCCGACAGGGCGCCATCGAGCTGCGCTTGCGTGTAGCCGAAGGTCGTCCGGCGCAAGAGCTGCGCGACCTGCGCCGACTCGCGGCTGAGAGGCGACACCCAGTCGGTGCCGGTGGCTTTGCTCGAACGCGTGATGTTCTGGATGGTCCCGCCCAGCAGACGGACGGCGCCGACGCTGACGCCGGTCGCGACCGCGGCCGCGAGCGCCTGGCGGCGGGTGAATCCCTTGCGGCTGGGAGCTGCGGTTTCGGAAGCCGGCTCGGGAGCTCTCAGAGCCATGGCTGGAGACCTCGGCGAGAGATTCGGTGGCCAGGTGGTCCAGATGCGAGGCGCGGCCGAGCACCGGAGCGAGCGCATCTTTCGATGCGTGAGCCAGGAGCGGAGGTCGCAACGACGCAGATGGGCCGCATGGGCGCCGAAGATCCGTCGTGGGGCTCCGGCCGGGGCTCTATGGCCATGGGCCAATTGAATCCCCGTCGCGGGCGCTTGACATCACCCAGATGTGAAGAATTCGTAAGGACCAAAAATTGAACCCCGATTCAGCCAACGCACCCCGCTGCCAGGACCGCCCCGGCACGTATGAGGCCTGGTACGTGACGGTCTCCGATGCAGCGTCGCGGCGCGGCTACTGGTTCCGTTACACGACGATGAACCCGGCAGCGGGCGTGGCGACCCAGCCGCACGCTGCCCTCTGGGCATTCGCGTTCGATCGCGACCACCGTGAGGTGAACTGGGGCGGCAAGGTCACCTTCCCGCTCAGGGCGCTGGGCACATCCTCGCAGCCGTTTGGGCTTCGGCTCGAAGGAGCGGTCCTCGACCGGAACGGCTGCTCAGGCCAGGTCCACACCGAAACGGGTTCGGTCCGGTGGGATCTTCGCTGGGAATCGCGCGAGCCGCCGTTTCCCTTTCTGCGCCCGCGCTGGCAGGGACTATCGTCGGTCGCCAACATAGGAGCACACCCGGCGCTCACAATCTCGGGCACAGTCGAGGTCAACGACCGCGAGCATCGCCTGGTCGCAGCGCCCGGCGGCCAGCAGCACACTTGGGGCACGAGTCATGCACTCGCATGGAATTGGGGCTTTGCGTCCGGCTCCGACTTCTGGCTGGACGGCGCCACATCCCGCGTGCGGTCGCGGCTCGGCCGCGTCCTGGTGGGCACCGCGATCGGCGCGCAGACCGGCGATCATCGCTTCCTTTTCAACGGACCCGTGCAGGTGCTGCGAACCAGAGGGCCGATCTCACCCGATGGATGGAAAGCCAGCGCGCAGCTCGGAGACCGCGTCCTGCATGCGACCGTGACGCCGCGACGAGAAGACCTCATCGGGGTGACCTATGCCGATCCTCGCGGCGGCGCTCGCTTCTGTTATCACACCGAGGTCGCCGACCTCGACCTGCGCCTGGTCCGTGGAACCGAAACTCTGGCTCACGTCATGCGGCCGGCGGCCGCGGCTTTCGAATACGCGTCGGAGACTCCGCTGGCCGGCGTTCCGTTGACGGTTTAGCTCGCCGCCGCGGCGAGGTGCCGCGAGCTGCGAGCAGCAAGCGCCATGATCGTGATCTGCGGGTTCACGTACGTAGATCCCGGCAGGACGCTCGCATCGGTGATGACCAGCCCGGGCAGGTCGTGCGCGCGCCCGAACTCGTCGACGACCGACGTTCGTGGGTCCGTCCCCATGCGGCATGTGCCCATCGGGTGATACGCGGATAGCTTGAGATCGGCGGCGGTCCATTTGCCTTCGGTGATCCAGTCAAGCTCCTCACGCTTGCGCACCGGGGGCATTCCCGGCAGCAGCGTGTGCACCTCTTCGGCGCCCGCCGCCAGGTAGACCTCAGATGCGAGCCTTATCCCCTCGAGGGTCTTGCGCACATCGTCGGGGTGCATGTCATAGGTCATGAGCAAACCTCCGCCTGGCGTGGCGCGAACGCGACCTGTGCCGGTGTCGGAGATGATCAAACCGGCCGCGGCGGTCTGGCGGTACCGCGCCAGGAAGTCCTTTAAGTCGCTGCCCTTACCGCCGACACCGCCGGCGCTGTAGCCGACGCCAGGTGGCGGATACGTCGCTTCCAGCAAAACACCGTCGCGCAGCTTCTCGTCCACGTAAGTGCTCTGCATGACGCCCTTCCAAGCGTTGAGGTCGTGGTCGAACACGCCGAGCACTCCACACCCGGGATGGATCCGCAGGTTGCGGCCGACCTGCCGGCTGGTGTTCGCCAGTCGCTGCCGCTGCAGCAGGGCCGGCGTGTAAATGGCGCCCGCGGCGAGGATCACGTGGTTGGCGCGCACCTCGAACCGGGCGTCGCGCTGCACTGCGCCAGACTCTGGATCGACGATCGAGCCGCGTACGCCGACGGCGCGACCGTTCTCGATGACCACGCCATCGACGCGACAGCCGCTGATGATCCGCGCCCCCGCACGCGCGGCGAGCGGCAGGTAGGTCACGTGCATGCCGAGCTTGGCGTCGAGCGGGCAACCGAATGCGCAGACACCCGAGCCGTGGCAGCCCCGAGCGTTGCGCCGGATCGGGCCGCCGCTGTAACCGAGCTCGCGCCGCCCTTTTTCCATCACCTCGCCGTTGGCGCCCATGATGTCGGCGCTCACCGGCCCCACGTTCAGCGTCTCCTCGACACTTGCGAACAGCGGATCGAGCTCGGCGCCATCCATGCCCCATGAGTCGAGCACGAACTCCGGCGTACGAAAGCAAGTTCCGGAGTTGATCAGGGTCGACCCGCCGACACCGCGACCGATGGGCAGCGAGATGGTGGGCACGCCGATCGTGAACGTGAGGCCGTTGCCGCGATAGAACCGACGCAAGCGCTCGGGGGGCGGGCCGGTGAAATCGCGCCGGTCGAAATGCTCACCTTCTTCCAGCACGATGACCTTGAGGCCGGCCTCTGCAAGCTCTTTGGCCGCGACCGCGCCACCGGCTCCGCTGCCGACGACGACAACGTCGGCGGATTCATAGAAACCGGGTTCTGGTTGCTCGACCTTCAGCTCGACCACACCTGGGTCGCCCTCGACCTTCTTATATGGCTGGCCGTCGTATCCGATCAGCGGTTTGATTCGATCGTCTGAGCAGAAGAACATCAGGATCAGCGCCTTGAGGGCGATCAGAGTCTCGCGGCGCTGGCGGATCTTCGACGTCTCGCACGCGAGGAGGTAGGCCTCGCGCGATCTCGCGTTGAGTGTGCGGAACGGGCGCAGGTGCCGGCCGAGTATTGACGAGAGATTGAAGGCCGTGAGCATGAGGTTGACGGTGCGGCGGGTCCCGGGCGCGCAGCGGTCGAGATACACCTCGAGCTGTCCGGCGACGTTGACGTCATCTGCTCCTGGCTCGAGAGCGCCGCCGTGGGGCAGGAGCGAATCGGCGAGCGCAACGAGGGTCGCATTGCGGGCGGCAGTCAAAGACATGCCGTGCGATTATGGCGGCGCGATGAGTCCGGCATCGAAGCGCCTCCGCCTCGTGCTCCGAATCTGGGTCGTGATCTTCGCGCTCGGCGCGCTCGACTTCTTCGTCTTCCCATATCTGACGATTCGCATCCTCGACTCCACAGCCAGGTCGTTGGGCATGCACGAGGTCGCCGCGCTCGCCGCCGGCCAGGACTTCTGGCTCACCCTGGCGGTGCCCTACATGATCCTGGTGGCCGCCTTCTCGTGGGTTGCGCAGCGTGGCCCGCGGATCCAGGCCCAACCCGTGCAGTTCCTGATGCTCGCGAAGGCGTCGAGCTCGGTCATCTCGCTGGCTCTGTTCCTGTTCGGAGGCTTCGCGTACCCGTTCCTCGCCAACTTCGTAGTCGATGGTGCGATCGTCTTGATCACCTTCTGGTTCTATCGGGCCGCTCGGGCCGAGCTCGTTTATCCCACGTAATAGCTAGCTCCTGCTAGCATTTCTCCGGAAATGCCTAGCTATCGCCTGGGGCGGGCCGCGAAGATGCTCGGGGTCAGCGCCGATACGGTGCGCCGGATGGTCGACGACGGGCGCCTGCGCGCGGCGCGCAGCTCAGGCGGCCAGCGCCTCGTGGACGGCGCGTCGCTGGCGCGGCTGGCCAAGCCAGACCGGAAGACCCAGGCTGAGGTGGTGGTCGCGCAGTCGGCCCGCAATCGGTTTCCCGGCATCGTCACCCGCGTGGTCAAGGATCGGGTCGCGGCCCAGGTGGAGATCCAGGCCGGGCCGCACAGGTTCGTATCTCTGCTGACGGCAGAGGCTGTCGACGAGCTCGACCTCAAGCCCGGAATGCCGGCGATCGCGGTGGTCAAGGCGACCAACGTCGGCGTGGAGCTGCCAGCTGACTAAAGTCCTGATTGCCATCCTCACGCTGGGCTGGCTCACTGCCTGCAGCAATCCGCTAGGGGTGTGCGCACTGCAGAGCTGCCCTCAGCCTAGGGTCTTGACCATATTCGCCGCCTCCTCGCTGCAGCCGGCCTTCGCCAAGATCGGAAACGAGTTCCAGGCCAACGAGGTCAAGGCCCAGGGTCACGTGATCAACGCACTCAGCTTCGTGTTCGCGGGGTCCCAAACGCTGACGACGCAGCTCATCCAGGGCGCTCCTGCTGACGTGTTTGCCTCGGCCGACACCGCGCACATGACGACCATCCAATCCGCCGGCTTGCTTCACAGCCAGTCGGTGCTCTTCGCGCGCAACCGGCTCGAGATCGCCGTCGGCAAAGGGAATCCGAAGGGGGTTCACTCGCTCGCCGACCTCGCGCGGTCGGGATTGGTTGTGGTTCTTGCAGATCCATCGGTGCCCGCGGGCAAGTACGCGGCCCAGGCGCTGGCCAAAGCCGGGGTCACCGTCCATCCCGCGAGCCTCGAGCAACAGGTGACCGGAGTGCTCAGCAAGGTCGCACTGGGTGAGGCCGACGCTGGGATCGTTTACGTGAGCGACATCGTGACGAGCGGCCAGGTGGACGGCGTCGTGATTCCCAACAACCAGAACGTCGTCGCCGACTACCCGATCGCTGTTCTCAACACCGGCCACAACCAGCCCGCGGCCCAGGACTTCGTCGATTTTGTGTTGTCGGCGAACGGACAGGCATCGCTCAAAGCGGCCGGCTTCCAGGGAGTGTGAAAAGAACCCGGGTCCCACCAGCCATCGGGCTGCTGGCAGCGCTGGGACTCCTCCTCTTCCTTCTTCCTCTGGCCGGGCTCATCGTGCGCGCGCCGTGGAACCAGGCCGTGGGCGAGCTAACCGATCCCACGACCACGACAGCGCTCGGCCTGTCGATCTTTTGCTCGCTGACCGCGACAGTGATCGCCCTCGTCCTCGGAATCCCGCTGGCGATGATCCTCGCGCGCACGCGAGGAACCCTGCGCAACATCCTTCGTGCGCTCACTACGCTGCCCATGGTTCTGCCTCCGGTCGTGGGTGGTGTCGCACTGCTGCTCGCGTTCGGGCGACGGGGGCTGGTCGGCTCGCTCCTCAACCAGTGGTTCGGCATCCAGATCCCGTTCACGACAGCCGCGGCGGTCATGGCCGAGACATTCGTCGCAATGCCGTTTCTGGTTATCGCGGTCGAGGCCGGCCTCCGTTCGCTCGACCACCGATACGAAGAGGCCGCCCGCTCACTGGGCGCCGGCTACTGGCGGGTCTTCACCCGGGTCACCCTGCCGCTGCTGCGGCCCGCCATTTTCTCGGGCGCCGTGCTCTGCTGGGCGCGGGCGCTCGGAGAGTTCGGGGCCACGATCACGTTCGCCGGCAACTTCCCCGGCCGAACGCAGACGGTGCCGATCGCGGTCTACCTCGCGCTCGAGACCAAGCCCGAGGCGGCGATCACGCTCAGCCTCATCCTGCTCGTGGTCTCGGTGGCGATCCTGGTCGGCATGCGCGACCGATGGCTCGGGGCGCTGTGACCCTCGAGGCCTCGGTGCGAGTCCGCCGCGACGGCTTCACGCTCAATGTCGAGCTCACCGCCTCTGCTGACGAGACGGTCGCGGTGCTAGGTCCCAACGGGGCGGGCAAGACCACTTTGCTGCGAGCGCTGGCCGGCCTGGATGAGATGGAAGGCCGAGTGGTTCTCGACGGCGAGGTCCTCGACGACAGCGCGCGTGGGGTTTACATACCCGCAGAGCGCAGGAGAGCCGGCCTCGTGTTCCAGGACCATGTCCTCTTTCCGCACCTGAGCGCGGTCGAGAACGTCGCCTTTGGCCTGCGCGCTCAGGGCCGGCCGCACGCGGCCGCCATTGCTCGTAGGTGGCTCAACGAAGCCGGCCTCGGAGATCGAGCAGACGCTTTGCCCCGAGCGCTGTCCGGCGGGCAAGCGCAGCGCGTCGCTCTTCTGCGCGCGCTCGCGACCGAGCCGAAGCTCCTGCTGCTCGACGAACCGCTGTCGGCTCTCGACGTTTCCGTTCGCGCGGAAGTGCGCCGCGAGCTGAGCAAGCAGCTCGCCTCCTTTCATGGCGTGCGCCTGCTCGTGACCCACGATCCGCTCGAGGCGATGGCGCTGGCGGACAAGCTCGTCGTGCTGGAGCACGGCTCGGTGGTGCAGTCCGGCACGCCTGGTGATGTGACCGCCCGACCCCGATCGCGCTTTGTCGCCGACCTTGCCGGGGTCAACCTGCTCCGAGGCCGCGCCCACGGAGACCATGTCGCCCTACCGGCCGAGGCCTCGCTGGCGGCGGTGGATGCGGGCAGCGGCGACGTCTTCGCTGTCGTCCATCCGCGGGCCGTGGCGCTGTATCGATCGCGGCCGGATGGCACGCCCCGAAACGTTTGGCGCGGACAGGTCGACACCGTCGACCTCGAGGGCGAACGCGTTCGCGTCCGGGTCGTCGGCCCGGTCCCGCTGGTGGCCGAGGTCACGCGCGCCGCGGTGCTGGAGCTCGGGCTAATTGCCGGCGCCAGCGTCTGGATTGCGGTCAAGGCGACCGAGGTTTCGGTCTACCCGGCATAGGGCATAAAGGGCCCCTCACGCCACTTGTCCCAAATCGTCGTAATGTTGTAATCACCATGAACGAAGCCCCCACCGCCGTATCCGAAACCGAAGCGCTCGACGCCTACTCCTCGACCGTGACCGCAGTTGCGCAACGAGTGCTCCCCTCGGTCGCAAGCCTCCGTGTCCGGCGCAGCAGCCGATCGTTCGACGGTGGCGCCGGCTCGGGTGTCGTGATCACGCCCGACGGATTCCTCGTCACGTCCGCTCACGTGGTCGCGCAGGCCGGCGCAGCCACGGCTTCGTTCATCGACGGTTCCGAATACGAGCTTGATGTAGTTGGCGCCGATCCCCTGTCCGACCTCGCCGTCGCCCGAGCTCGAGCGGCCACGCTCGAGCCGATCCAGATCGGCAACGCGGACAACCTGCGGGTGGGTCAGCTGGTGGTCGCCATCGGCAACCCGATGGGGTTTTCGGGATCCGTCACGTCGGGGGTCGTCAGCGGGTTAGGCCGCTCGCTGGCGACCGCAGACGGCAACGGGCACCGCCGCTTCATCGAAGACGTCATCCAGACCGATGCCGCGCTCAACCCCGGCAACTCGGGCGGCGCGCTATCCGACTGGCAGGCGCGCCTCGTTGGTGTCAACACCGCCGTCGCAGGGATGGGACTCGGACTGGCCGTGCCGATAAACAAGACCACCCAGGCCATTCTTTCCGCGCTGATGAGAAGCGGTCGTGTTCGCCGAGCCTTCCTCGGCATCGCCGGCGGCACTCGACCGCTGCCTCCCGCCATGGCGCAGCGCCTCGGCCGCAAGGCTGGAGTCGAGGTGCAAGAGGTGGTCGCGGGCAGTCCCGCGGCTGCGGCCTCGCTTCGTGGCGGAGACATCATCGTCTCGGTCGGCGACGTGGCCGTAGGCAAGGCGGGCGACCTGCAGCGCTTGATGGTCGAGGCGCAGATCGGGTCGAAGGTCGGGCTGTCCATCTTGCGCGGCGGCAAGCTGATGACCCTCGAAGTCGTTCCGGTGGAGCTCGCTTAGACTCCCGATAGACTTGCGGCCGTGACGAAGCAGATACGCGACCTGCTTCGCGCCGAGGTCGAGGACGGACGCTTTCGGCTCGCCGACGTCGACCCTGCATCGACGCCGGGCATCACCCATAAGAAGCGGGCGCTGAAAGACCTCCCCAAGCAGCACGCGCCCCTGTTCAAGCTCCAGGACAAGCTGTACGCGCAGCGCAAGAAGGCGCTGCTGCTGGTGCTTCAAGGCATGGACACGAGCGGTAAGGACGGCACCATCACCCACGTCATCGGCAACTTGAACCCACAGGCGGTCCAGATCACGCCCTTCAAGCAGCCGACCCCCGCGGAGAAGCGGCACGGCTTCCTCTGGCGCATCCGGCGCCGCCTGCCCCTCCCTGGAGACGTCGGCATCTTCAACCGCTCTCATTACGAGGACGTGCTGATCGTGCGGGTCCACAATCTCGCCCCTCTCAATGTCATCGAGCGTCGTTACGAGCTCATCAACCGCTTCGAGCGGCAGGTCACAAACCAGCGCATCAAGCTCGTCAAAATCTGCCTTCACATCTCCTATGAGGAGCAGCGGAAACGGCTGATCGACCGACTCAAGGATCCTGACAAGCAGTGGAAGTTCAGCGTGCATGACATCGACGAACGTGCTTACTGGGACGACTACCAGAGCGCATACAGCATCGCCATCACACGCTGCTCGACCAGATGGGCGCCGTGGTACGTGGTCCCGGCCAACGACAAGGACTACCGGAACTGGGCGGTGTCGAGAATCCTGATCGAGACGCTGAAGGATCTGGACCCGCAGTACCCACACCCCAGGCTGGACGTTCCCCGATTGCTGAAAGGGCTCCAGGCGTGAGGTCTGACGGACGTGAAAAACTGTTGACGTGAACCGAATAGGCCTCGTCTC
>WNFS01017676.1_pt1 | contig 10860 bp, 10 predicted proteins | sample 5400141 | NCBI WGS metagenome assembly WNFS01 (sample SAMN13153358, study PRJNA577476) | soil metagenome | isolation source: 60 cm saprolite under Madrone tree | place: USA:California | collected 2016-06-14 | reverse complement strand
GTCTTCCTCCGAAACTTCGATGGTCACATTCACGCCGTCGTCCTCAATTACAGTAAACGCAAACGGTCTGTAGGTGGATGGTTCGCTCACGTGGTTTACGCTGCCCGTCGCGACCGAGGGGCCTGTTTCCGAGCCCGCTTCTGAGGCTTGTCGGCACTCGCCCGCTGTTTTGCAATTTTGGCAATAGTGCGTAGCGTCTCGTTTATCAATTTGTCGTCCGGAAAGGCTGCTCTCACATCTCGATCCAGTCGCACCAGATTTGTGCCGGAGCGAAATCGCTTCGCATAGATTCCGCGCCCTACGAGCTTCATTTTGCTAAAGTCGTATTCTGGCAATAGATCGTCATCCTCTACTGTTTTATTTGTTTTTTTCTTCATACCATTTTCTTTCAGTCGGTGTGGCCTCGCGCGCGCTGATTATTCGGATCCTTTCGCTTCGCATTGTATGCGCAACAATAAGCAAGCGTCCTCGATTGGAAATTCCTAGGGTAGCGTATCTCCGCTCGGTAGTTGAGTGCGCCTCGTCGGCATAAGTAAAAGAGAGAATGTCACTGAAAACCATGGCGGCCTCTTCGAATGAGACCCTATGCTTGCGATGATTAGTTCTTGCTTTCCTCCAATCCCACTCGAATTCCATTAGCGTCCATTAACAAATCGCCCGAAGGCACAGCCGTCTAGTCATCTCTTTGCCGTTGCCAATATGCCGCGCTAGCCCTATTCTGAAGTCACTCCTGCCAGCTTCAAAACAAAGTCGGGTGTCCTTGGTTGTCCCGGAAAAAAGCTTGTCGGGACGCCGCGTGTGATTGCCCAGCGATCCAGCCAGGAGATACCGCCTGGGCCGGTGTAGGTGTCGGGCGAAGCGTACGCTTTGTCGCTCAATGCATCTTGAAGGGTGATAAATTTGTAGCCACGTTTCTGCAACATGGCGACGATGTCTTTGAAGTGATCTGCATTGATGGCATTGGCGTGCACGAGCAAAACCTGTTTGATATCGCGGCCAAATAGTTTGACTGACTGGTTCTCAAAATAAGCAAACGTCGCTTCCATGTACGGCACGTAAGCGTCCGCGACCTGCTTCATGGCAGCCGGATCATTTGCATCCCGAGCGTTGTCGTAAGCGCGCGCGAAGATCCAATCGGAGTTATCGATCGTAACCGGAGCTACTGCGTAGCCATGAGCATGCAAAAATGCTTCAAACTGATCTCGCGTCTCGATTGAGCTGCCGGTGTGTAGGAAAGGATGACGAAAATAGCGCAGCTGATTCTTTCGTTGCGCCACCAGGCCACGAGTTACGGTTTCACCGCGCAGCACGTCCGCTTCGAAATCCGCAACCGCGGTTGAATTAAGTGAATGATGTGAATAGCTGTGATTGCCCAATTCGAGTCCCGCATCAAGCCATTCTTTGAGTAGAGCCACGCGCGCGGGATCTAATTTGTCGTTGGGATAAAGTTTGATCTCATTTACAAAGCCAATGACAGGCGTCTTGCTTTGCTTGAAGGTAGCTAAGAGCTTGTCGGTAATTTCCTTCAAACTCTCATCATCCTTTAATGTTGAGATGACTGGAAGATCATCAAACGTAATTGCTACTTCACGTTTTTGCGGTCTCGGTCCTCCGCTGGTGGTTGGCACCCACGCTGCAACGAGCAGGATCAAAATGGACAAGCTTTTCTTTGACATAAGACTACCTATGAACGCATCGCCAACAGCTGCAGCTGGCTACCTTCAAAAACCGTTTTGATCTTGATGATTGGCTGATCTGGATGCGCCGGGTTTCCAATGACGCGTTGATTCATAAAATCAACCTGAAGATCCAGACTTTCAAGCACAGTTTGTCCGATAAGGACATCGGAACCCAGCACTAACATCTCTTCAGTGGTGCGGCGGCCCAGGAGGTTGATGCCGACCACTTCCGAAACGTCGACGTCTTCTACCGCGTCATTGGCGTAGGTTGCTCTTGCCTTGCCGACTATAGCCAAACCAAGAAGTTGGACAACATGAATTGGCAAAACCGATCGCACTGCGCCGGTATCAACCAGGGCCTCCGCCTCGTAGCTGCGAATCTTGTCCGCCGTGAGCAGTCCTCTACGAACCATGGCCTCATCGACCGCATTCGTGAGCTTAACTTTTACTGTGACCTCTCCCAGCAGTGCGTTCCCTTCATGGCTGGCATTTGCCGGCAGCCCAGCCCAGTCGCTGCGACCAGCGACACGGATTGTGCTGAGGTCGTACTGGGAAGGCAATTGGTCCTCGCTTGATGTAGTAATCTTATCCATGCAAGTTCTCTGGCAATAACTAACTATGCACCGCGACGCGCGGCATCTCTTTGCCATCCCCGCCTTCGGCTGGCGTCAACACCCGCAAAGGCTCGGGCCATTCAACGGTCGGAACTGCATCTGGTCCATAGCGACCATCGCGGCCTTTCGCTTTTTCTTTTAGTGCTTTCAAGACTTTCTCCGGAGTGATCGGCACTTCGTCTATGCGCACGCCAACCGCGTCATAGACAGCATTCGCCACAGCCGGCGGCACCGGCAGCAGCGGTCCCTGTCCAACTTCCTTTGCGCCGTACGGTCCATTTGGATCAGGATCTTCGATCAGGTAGGTCTTGACGTCGCACATTTCCATCGTCGTCGGGCTCTTGTATTCCAACATCGACGGAAACTTGTGCACGACGTTGCGATTGCCGCGATAAGCCATCTCCTCCATCAGGACTTCGCCCAGCCCCATGTAGACGCTGCCCTCAACCTGGCCCATCACCAACATCGGATTGATCGACTTGCCAATGTCATGCGCAATCCAAACTCTTTCGACAATCACAATGCCGGTATCGGGATCGACATCGACCTCCGCCACGGCTGCGGAATAACTGTAAGCCGGCGATGGTCCAACTCCGGCGCCCTTAAACTTACCGGGTGAACGTGGTGGCGAATAAGACCCGACAGTGCCGATGGTGCCAAACTTCGACTCCGCCAGTACCACGGCTTCAGCAAACGAGACGCCAACTTCCGGATTCTCAACGTCGAAGACTCTACGTTCGGCCAATGAAAGATTCTCAATAGGCACCGACAGCTTTTCCGCTACTGCCATCACCAACAATTCGCGCGCTCGTTCTGCTGCTTGGATCGCAGCATTGCCGGTCATCAACGTTACGCGACTCGAATAACTACCCAGATCGACCGGCGTCAAATCCGTGTCCGCGGTGACGACGCGAATGTCGAAAGGATCTATTCCAAGAACTTCAGCGACGATGTAGGCCAGAATCGAATCGGAGCCCTGGCCAATGTCGATCGAGCCGCACATCACGCAAACGCCACCCTGCCGATCGAGCCGGAGTTGGACGCCGGACTGCGGCATGTTGTTCCAGTAGATCGGCAGCCCGGCGCCGCAGATGTAGGAACTGCACGCGATCCCGACGCCTTTGCCGTAGGGAAGTTTGCGATTGTTCCGGTCCCAACCTGAAAAACGGTTCTTCCAATCGGAGCCTGCGACAACTTTGTCGATGCACTGGCCCAGACCCATGCTGCCGATGCGCAGATAATTTGCAGTGACTGTATTTGGCTTGACTAAATGACTGCGACGCATCGTCGCCGGATCCAGTTTTAATTGTTCAGCAATCTTGTCGAGTTGAACTTCCAGCGCATAACGCGGCTGTGGCGTTCCATGACCCCGCTTTGGACCACAAGGTGGTTTGTTTGTAAATGCGCGTAAGCCCTGAAACTTGTAACGCGGCACGTCATACGTGACCGTTTGCAACGCGCCGGTGTAGAACGTGCTGGCAACGCCATAACTCCCATAAGCCCCGCCGTCGAGGAACGACTGGAAATGCATCCCGGTTATGGCGCCGTCTTTTTTCACACCAGTCTTGACGTGCATCAACACCGGATGGCGTCCGCGATGGCAATAGAAAACTTCTTCGCGCGTAAGCGTGTTCTTCACGGGCCGGCCGGTCATCATGGCTAGTTTGCAAACAACCACTTCATGATTGAAGGGATCGCTCTTGCCACCAAAGCCGCCGCCGTTCGGCGTAGCAATCACGCGAATGTGACTGGCCGGTATTTCCAAAACTTTTGTTAACGCTCGATGAACGTAGTGCGGCGTCTGCGTGGAACTCCACAGCGTCAGTTTATTGTCGGTATCAAAGTAGGCAACGGCGGCATGTTGCTCCATCGGCAGATGCGTGTTGCCTTCGTAAAAGAAGACGTCTTCTCGAATCAGGTCTGCTTCTGCAAAGCCTGCTTCGACGTCGCCAAATTCCAGTGAAACTTTCTTATGAATGTTGCCGCCCTCACCGTAATCCTGAATGCGCGGTTCGTCAATCAACACCGCTTCTTCGATCGATGAAATTGTGTTGAGCCGTTCGTATTCAACTTCGATCAGATTCATTGCATCAAAAGCTACGTCTTCATCGATGGCAGCAACCGCCGCCACCGGATCGCCGATGAAACGCACTTTGTCGATGCAGAGCGCGTGCTCGTCCTGACTGACAGGTAGAATTCCGTATGAAATGGGCAAGTCTTTGCCGGTGATGATTGCGATCACGCCGGGCAGCGCCAGCGCTTTGGACACGTCAATGTTTTTGATCAGGGCATGGGGCTCATGGCTGCGCAGGATCTTGCATGACAGCATGCGCGGCAGCACGATGTCGTCGGCAAACTTCGTTTGGCCGGTGCACTTTGCACGCGCATCGACTTTCCGAAAAGGCTTGCCAACAACCTTCAAGGGCTTCCCGTTGTTGTTTCCGTTCTTAGCCATTAAATTCCACTCAAGAAGTTCAGAGTCCAACCTTCAGGTTGTGCTTTTCATAAAGCTAAGCAATCAAGCTAAAGCTTATACTCTGAACTACCGGCCCTTGCCGAACGACAAATACTCCGTTCCTCCGCGGCCTCATTCCAAACCATAAACACTCTCGCGCGGCAGTTCCATTTCTTCGCCGCGCATGCGGGCTGCCGCCAGTTCGACTGCTTCGTAGATTTTTATGTAGCCGGTGCAGCGGCAGAGATTTCCAGAGAGCGCTTCCTTGATCGTCTCGCGATCGGGACTTGGGTTCTTTTTCAAGAGCTCTTCAGCAACCAACAAAAATCCGGGCGAACAATAACCACATTGCGCCGCGCCAGTATCCGCGAATGTTTCCTGGAGCGGATGAAGTTGCGCGCCGAATGCCATGCCTTCGATGCTCTTAACGTGCTGGCCTTCTGCATCCAGGCCGAGCATCAAACAGGAAAGAATCGAACGGCCGTTAACAAGCACTGTACAGGTGCCACACTCGCCTAGTTCACAACCATGCTTTGTCCCCATCAAACCAAGATCCTCGCGCAAGACTTCGAGCAGCGTCTTATGCGGCGCGAACGCAACCTCCGCCCCCTCGCCGTTCAAGACAAACTTTATGTGCGCTTTTTGCTTATTTTGATCAGACATACGTTAACGATGGATTTTAACAGAGGGGGAGGAAAACCGCAGGGCGTTCGTCGATCTTATCCAGCTTCTCCAGCGTTTCGGCATCAACAATACTTACATAGTCGAGACGCGCATGCGGCTCGGTCTCAATCGTTGTGCGCACAATGTCCAACAGCTTGGCTGCGTGACGTTCGCCTTTCTTGAAACTTTCTTTCGCTTTGGCGAGGGCGCGATGAATTACCGCGGCAGACTCGCGCTCTTCGTCAGTCAGGTAAAGATTCCGTGACGAGATTGCCAGGCCCGAATCTTCGCGCACGGTTGGCAAGACGACGATCTCCGTATCGAAAGCGAGGTCTCTCACCATGCGCTTAATGATGACTGACTGCTGTGCATCTTTCTGTCCAAAGAAAGCGAAGTCAGGTCGCACAGTGTTCAGCAAAATGGAAACTACGGTAGCGACGCCGCGAAAGTGGCCGGGCCGCGTCTCGCCTTCGAGCAGCTTTGAAAGTCCGCCGACGTTAACGTAAGTGCAAAACCCGCGCGGATACATTTCCTCGGCGGTCGGCGCGAAAATGTAGTCAACGTTGTAATCAGTCAGCAGCGCCGTGTCTCTGGTCAGGTCGCGCGGGTAATGCGCGAAATCTTCGGTTGGACCAAACTGAGTTGGGTTGACGAAAACCGACACAACCACCACATCACACATTCGTCGCGCTTCCGTTACCAGGGTGAGATGTCCCTCGTGCAACGCGCCCATCGTCGGCACCAGCCCGATTGTCCGATCCTGGTCGCGGCGAATTTTACGCGCGACGGAACTCATGCGCTGGCGGCGGTTAATTATCTCCATAGTTTAGTTTGGGATTAATGTCAGGACTTGCGGGCTTTTGAAACTTTATTCGGCTCGGCGATGCTCAGTTCTTCGGCGGCCTCAGCCGGAAGCGCATACGACTCGTCAGCGGAAGGATAGACTCCGCTGCGCACGTCATCGGCATAACGAGAGACGGCGTCAGTTATTACCTCGTGCAGATTTGCATAGGGCCTTACGAAACGCGCAAGTTTACCAAACGAGAGACCAAGCATGTCGTGGATTACCAGTACCTGGATGTCGCAATGCACCCCGGCGCCGATCCCGATCGTCGGAATGCCGACACTCTCGGTAATCATTTTGGCAATTTCTCGCGGCACAACCTCCAGCACAATTGCAAAAGCGCCCGCGTCTTCCAACGCGCGCGCATCATCAATTAATTGTCTTGCGCCGACCGCAGTCTTGCCCTGTACACGATAGGCCCCGAGCTTGTTGATTGATTGAGGCGTCAAACCGATATGGCCCATCACCGCAATCTCTTCATCCACCAAACGCTTTACGAGCTGCACGCGTTTGTGACCGCCCTCGAGTTTGACTGCTTCGGCGCCGCCTTCTTTCACCAACCGCAAGGCATTTCTTACCGCGTCGTCGGCGCCGGTGTGAAACGAACCATAGGGCATGTCGGCAACCAGCAATGCGCGTTGCACCGCGCGCCGCACTGCTTTCAAGTGAATCAAAATTTCATCGAGCGTAACGGGCACAGTATTGCCATAGCCCAAGACGACGTTGCCTAAGCTGTCGCCGACGAGAATGATGTCGATACCTGCTTCATCAACGATGCGAGCCGTCGGGTAATCGTAGGCAGTCAGACAAACCAATCGTTCGCCGCGTTGTTTGCTTGCCTTCAGCGACGGCGCGTTAACTTTTTCGGGGCGTTCAGGCTTCAGATACGGCATATTTCAGCTCTCTGGCTACACTCGGTGGCCGCTAGATTGCCATTTTACCGGCAGATTTGAAATGTGTAAGGCTTGTTAGCAAGTGGCCGCCATTATAACGGCAAAAGCAAAAAAAGGGGAAAAACCGAGAAACATGTTCGCGCTTTGCGCTCATTGCGGGCGAGACGCCCGCGGTCCCAGTAATTTCAGGGCTTCCAAAGATTGACTTCAGAGGCATCGTCAAGCTCTTCGAGCAGTTCCGTCATCGTCTTGTTTAGTTTCGGATGAACGAGCGTTGGCGCAAGCTCATTCAAGGGCACGAGTACAAAACGGCGGCGATGCAAACGCGGATGAGGCAAGGTCAGAAACTGAGTGTCGCTGGTTTCGTTTGCATAGAACAGGAGATCGAGATCGATCGTGCGTGGGGCCATGGCGGCCTCGCGCGTGCGGCCAAGTGAGTACTCGATGCGCAGCAACCGCGCCAGTAGCTCTTCCGGACGCGGAAGTGTATTGCCGCGCAACTCCGCCACCATGTTTAGAAAGGCTGGTTGCTTGAATGTTTCTACTGGTTCGGTTTCATACATCTGCGACAGTCTGATGACTTCGAGATTAGCATCGAGCATGCCGCGAATGCCGAGCAGCAGATTGCCGGCGCGGTCGCCAAGATTTGAACCGAGACTAATGTAGGCGTTCATTCAGTAAACAGTGAACAGTGAACAGTAAACAGTGAACAGCAAACAGTGAACAGTAAACGACGGAACTTGTTGGATGAGTATAGAATGAAAGCAACAGTTGATGAAGAATAAGTAACTGGGTAGCGGATGGCTCGTATCTGACTGTTCACTGTTCACTGTTCACTGTTCACTGTTCACTGTTCACTGTTCACTGTTCACTGTTCACTGTTCACTAAGTTATGTCCCAACTCGCGACACTCATCTGGCTTAAGTGGGCTCTGTTTCGCAATTCCCTGCGCAGGTCCAAGGCGGTGGTCAATCGCCTGGCGTCTGCGCTGACAATGCTCGTGGCCCTGGCGTTGTCGCTGTTGATTGCTGTTGGTCTTGGTGTTGCGGCCTACGCTTTGACGGCTCCCGGCGCTGGGATCGACACTCAAGCATTCATGCCTCCACATCGTGGCGGCGGCGATGTAGTTCCCTCTGTCGAATTTATTTTCTTTTCGATCTTTTCTTTATGTTACCTGCTATGGGCCACGTTGCCATTGAGCATTGGTGGTGGGCGGCAGTTTGATCCCGGCAACCTACTGCTTTACCCAGTCAGTCTACGAAAACTCTTCGCCCTCGATTTCCTCAGCGAAGTTGCCACCTTGCAATCTCTCTTTGCGATACCAGCAGTGGTTGCGGTTGGGATTGGTGTGGGACTCGCCACCGGAAAGATGGCTGCCGCCGTTTTGATTGCGTTCGGTGCGGCTGCATTCGGCGTTGCATTGTCGAAATGGGTTTCCACTTCGATCGGCTCATTGATTCGACGTAAGCGCACTCGCGGCGAAACCGTGCTGGCGCTTGTTGGTGCAATTGCCGGTTTGGGTGGCGCTCTATTTGGTCAAATTGCGCCCGTAATTTTTCGTCACGCTGATTCAATTGCCGCGCTACGCTGGACGCCGCCCGGCGCCGTTGCCTACGCACTCACCCACGGCCTGCGTCCGCGGCATGCGCCTGAATATCTTTTGGTATTGAGTCTGCTCAGCGGTTATACGTTTGTTTTGGTAGTAATTACTTATTGGTTGGCTCGTCGCGCCACTCTCGGTGGCGGAGCAGCAAAAAGAAAACGACAGCGCGCAGTTGAATCTGATCGAACGTACACCGGCTGGAACTTTCCGTTCATCTCGCCGGAACTCTCGGCCATCATCGAGAAGGAGCTGCGCTATTCGATGCGCAACGCCCAGCTGCGCATGATGACGCTGATGCCTTTGATACTCATTGTCATTCGCTTTATGAATAGACGCCGTTTCGGTGCGGCGCGAGTTGGGACGGATAACATCGGGCCTGCCGGAGACTTCTTCAACTATGGCACGGGCCTAATGGCGACAACCGGAATTCTTTACGTGTTTCTGATTCTTGCCGGCCTTTTTTGCAACCAATTCGCTTTCGATCAGGCAGGCATGCGCACACTGATACTCTCGCCAGTCGATCGCAAAAAAGTGCTGCTGGGAAAAAACATTTCAATGGTGTTGCTCACGCTCGCATTTTGCAGTGGCTTGCTGGTAATCAATCAACTTGTTTTCCGCGACCTGACTGCCGGCGCGTTGCTGTTTGCGGCGCTTAGTTTTGTCGCCTTCGTTTCACTGATGTCGCTAATAGGAAACTGGCTTTCGATTCACTTTCCCAAACGCATGAAGTTCGGCAAACGGCTGAACGTTTCCGGAGTGGTCGGATTCTTGTTGATACCGATGATTGTGTTGCTGGCGCTGGTTCCGCTCGCAGCTACAGCCGCCGGTTACGTGACGCAGAGCGTCCTGGTTGAGTATGTTACACTCGCAGTTCTGGCGGCTCTTTCACTTGGTTTCTATCTGATGTTGCTTCCTTTTCAGGGCGAAGCGGTTCAGAAAAGGGAACTGGAAATACACGAGGCCGTGAACGATCCCGGGAACGATTGATATCGAGCTCATTCGGTGCAGACAGATGGCTCGCAGAAAATTTCGTAGTAACCAGCGGCACGATCCAACCACCGAGCGCTCATTCCAGGAGTACTTCCTCTCGACCCCTGCCCCGGCAACTTCACGCACCGAACTGTTGCGCCTGATCCGCGGCGGCGAAGATACTTTCCTCGAGCTGAAGGTAAAGCTCTCAAATACTGAAAAAATCACGCAGGAAATCGTTGCGCTCGCCAACACCGGCGGCGGCGTGATCGTTTTTGGCGTTAACGACCAACTGCGCATCGAGGGAGTTGATAATCCCGAGAGCGTTCAGGAAGAGCTGGTCAGAATTTGCCGCGAAGACATCGAGCCGCCGCTTTTTCCCTTTGTCGATCGCATTGCTTTCGATAACGGCCGCCGCATTGTGGCGCTCGACATTGAAGGGAAACGGCGTCCTTATCGCACGCACGACGGCCGTTTTTATCTACGCATTGGCGACGAAAAACGCGAGGCCACTCCTGAAGAGCTGGCAGAACTGCTGGACGGGACCCGGCCGTTGACGTTTGAAACTCTGCCGGCACTGGGAGCGACGATTAAGGATATCGATGAGGCGCACCTTTGGAGTTTCCTGCGCGAATTCGAAGGCGATGCTTTTGACAACGCGCGAGCGAGCGGCTACCCAACCGGTGAAGTGCTCGAACGCGATCTGCTAATGGCCACGCAACGAGCCGGTGAACTGACGCCGACCGTTGCCGGGCTCCTTTTGTTTGGTCATGACGAGCGCGTCGCAGAGCTGCTGCCGCGTTCGCTGATTGTGGCTACGCGCTTTGGTGGTGAGTCAACTCTGTCTCCCGTGATCGAGCGCGTCACGATGGCCGGCAGTCTTCTGACTCTTTATGAAAGCACGCTGCGCTTTATCAAGCGCTACTGTGATCTTTGGGAGTCACGACCCAAGACGTTCTCGCCCGCAGCTACGGACGAGAGTCCAATTGCCGCTCGCGCGAATTATCATCGCGGAGCTGTGCTTGAGGCCCTTTCCAACCTGCTGGTCCATCGCGACCTGGCGCTGCGCGAGCTGCCCACGCGTTTGCACCTCTTTGACCGTTCACTGGAGTTGATAAATCCGCGCCGGACTGCCGGTTT
>WNFS01004288.1_pt1 | contig 10864 bp, 15 predicted proteins | sample 5400141 | NCBI WGS metagenome assembly WNFS01 (sample SAMN13153358, study PRJNA577476) | soil metagenome | isolation source: 60 cm saprolite under Madrone tree | place: USA:California | collected 2016-06-14 | reverse complement strand
TAAATTAAGCCGGATGGGAAATGCTACGGTAATGCAATTTGGCGCGCTGGAAGAGCGTGGCGAGAAATTGCCTAGTCATGTCTTGCAAAATGCGAGGTGCTGTCGCGGGGTTGGTAGGAATTGAGGGTGGCGTAGTCTCCGGGGTGTTCAACCTCGAATCACTTGGCGTTAGAGCGCCAAGCAGGAGACCACGCCATGACAAGCGTTACCACGAAGCCAGAACTTTCGCAGCTGACGACCGAGAGTAACTCCCACCTTTTCGACGATTGGTTTGACCCAATTGAATCTGGGATCCGTGACCGTGTTCGCGAGCTGATTGAAGAGATGATTCGTAGCGAACTTGACGCCGTTCTGTCTCGCCCGCGCTATGGACGGCGCGTGACGCCTGCGGAGGGCGGAGACGTTGTTGCGGGTGCTGCCGGCCATCGGCATGGCAGCCGGGTCCGCACGCTGATGGGGACCTTCGGCAAGACCGAGATCGCCGTGCCGCGTGCTCGCCTGAACACCTCCGACGGCAAGACGACGGAATGGAAGAGCCAGTCCTTGCGCGCTTATCAGCGCCGCACGTTGACTGCCGACGCGCTGATCGCGGGCACTTATCTGGCAGGCACCAATACGCGCCGTGTGCGCCGCGCACTGGGCGCGCTGTTTGGTGGAGCGGTCGGCAAGGATATCGTGAGCCGGGTCTGGCGCAAGGTGAAGGGCGACTGGGACGCGTGGAATAGCCGCTCGCTGGCCGATGAGCCGATTGTACGGTTGATTCTCGACGGCACCGTGGTGCGCGTGCGACTCGACCGCAAAGCCACGTCCATCTCGCTGCTCGTCGTCCTCGGTGTGCGCCAGGACGGCCAGAAAGTTCTCCTGGCGATCAAGCAAATGGGCGGTGAGAGCACCGAGGCTTGGCGCACTGTGCTCGATGATCTCGTCAAGCGCGGCCTGCGGCGCCCCGAGCTTCTCATCGTCGACGGTGGGACGGGGCTCGAGAGCGCGATTGCCGCCGTTTGGGATAGCGTGCCGGTGCAGAGGTGCACCGTGCATAAGCACCGTAATCTCCTCGCGCACGCCCCGGAGCGCCTTCATGAGGAAATCACCGACGACTACAACGCTATGATCTATGCGGCAACGCGAGAAGAGATCGAAACGCGCCGCAAAGCCTTCATCCGCAAGTGGCGGCTCAAGCACCGAGCCGTGGCCGACAGCTTGGAAGAAGCCGGCAATCGGCTCTTCACTTTCACGCGTCTGCCGCCGAGCCAATGGCGCAGCGTTCGCACCACGAATGCAATCGAACGGCTACACGAGGAATTCAAGCGCAGGATCAAGACGCAGACCGTGCTGCCGTCGGCAGACACCGCCGCCATGTTGTTCTGGGCGCTGCTCGCTTCCGGTCAGATCAACATGCGCAAGGTCGATGGATGGCAAACCCTTGCTACAAAACCCATCGATCAGCCAATTGACCTCGCAGCTTGATCCGATACCTTCAGTTACCCGGAGATTGCGCCGCGCCAAATTCCAACCGCATCACGGCCGGCACCTCGCCGCCGGCCGGGACCCTCTCATACATAGTAGTCGCGAGACCACAGTTGAGCAGACCGACGACCAAGCTCGCGTCGAAGCCATGGGCGTCCAACGACGCTTGCGTGGCGCCATCGCGCCCTGCGGTCGCTAGCATCGCGAGAGCGCGGTGCTGCTTGGCAGTGAGGTGCGGCGATGTCATTGTCCGGAACTCCTACGGGCGCTGCGGCCCATCATTTCCCCCGCCTGACCTCCTCATAGCGCTTGGCGAAGGCCGCCTTGGCCTCATCGAGGGCGTCGGCCATCCCGCTGTTTGGGGGCGGCGCCGGCACCGTCTGCAGGAGCCAGTGCCATTTCATTTCCCCATGGATCGGCTCCCTGTAAATCCGGCCGATCCGCGTTTCATCAACGACGGCGTAGTCGTCTTCGCCCGTGTCGATCGGCTCGCGTCCTTCGATGCGATCTTGGGCGCGCATCCTGCGGAGGATAAGGGTCATCGTTCGTACATCCTACGCGGTCACTGGCGCTGCAACCGTGCCATCAGCTTCGTCGCCTGCACCTTGAACTGTTCGGCCGCTTTCTGTTTATCGGTGGCCTCGACTTCGCCAAGCCGAATCGCTTTCTTGGCCGCGCGGTAGATGGTCCACGTAGCGGGCTGCGACGTCGGTTGCACCTTGCGCGCCACGTCAATCCTCCTCGGGTGGAAGCTTGGACAGCAGGTGGGGCCAGTTGCGAGCGACAATGCCGCGTATTTCGTCATCGACGGCAGCTATGACCTCGCAATCGGCTGCTGTGGCGACCTTGCCCCGTGTTCACCGCGGCGAATCTTGCGGATCTCCTCATGTACGAACGCACCCGCCTGTGTTGTGGGGGCTTTGCCCGCACGCTTGGCTCTTCGAGCCTTCTCGATTGTCCTTCTTTGAGGCATAACATTCTCCTTGCAGAACCTGCATGGCAGCCGCGTGGGGTGTCAGCGCACATCATCAACGCTCGTGTCATTCAAATTGATCCGACCAACCATTGAACGATCCGCAGCTCGGGCAGATTGCGTCACGGTGGCCGCTGTTGTCGCAAGGTCAAGCGGAAGAAATACGATCTTCGCAACCTTCATCATTCACCAACGAAGTACGACCGTGCTCTTTGCCAGAGACGTAGTGCGAATTTGCAAGCTGATCGTGATTGCTGCCTTGGGTCGGCTGGACTATTGATGAACGTGAGCTTGCCATCCCATGATCGCCTCGGGACCCAGCACAACAGCGCTTCGATCTAAAGCCTAAGCGATCAGCCGCGATACGACCCATGGGTCAATTAATGACGGATAGTGGCGCGCGATTGGACCACATCACGTTATGCGGGGGTTTTTTTCAGTACGCCCGGTCGTGGCGCGATCAATCGCAGCCATGATGAGGTCCGCGGCTTCGGGCGCTTCACCCCAGCGAGAGAGTTTCACCCATTTTCCCTGCTCAAGGTCCTTGTAGTGAAGAAAGAAGTGACCGATTTGCTCGCTCAAAACCGGCGGCAAGTCCTGATACGAACGAACGTCCGCATAGAACGAATGTACTGCGTCGACTGGCACGGCCAGGATTTTTTCGTCGTTGCCCGCCTCATCCTCCATAAGCAGCACACCGACTGGGCGGCATCGCACCACAGCACCCGGGACGACCGCGATCGGTCCTAAAATGAGCACGTCAATGGGATCACCATCCTGCGAAAGGGTGTGCGGAATGAATCCATAATTGCCGGGATAGAACATCGCGGTGTGCCAGAAGCGGTCAACAAACATGGCCCCAGATTCCTTGTCGACCTCATATTTAACCGGAGCGCTGCCTTGCGGGATTTCAACGATAACGTTGATGTCGTAAGGCGGGTCACGACCGACCGAAACCTTGGCGATATTCATATGCGCGAGCCTCTGAAGTGAAATGGGACGCGGACGCCCCAATGGTACAGGCTTGTTGAAGCCGTGGTTGGAAAACCGCATGTGATGGTTACGTAGTCGACACTTGTGCAAATGATTCTTGGCATCAGACACTTGAAATCTCGGAAACTGGCCCCACCACCGACAAGCGTTAGTCATCTGTCAGGAATGTCTCTTCAAGCCGGGGAAGTTTTGACGACGGCCCGCGTCAGAATCGTAAGCGTCTGGCCGCTGTGGTTGCCTTCACGTAAACACCTCATATTTGAGGCACGAATGCGAAAAAGGTATCGCGTGAGGCCAGTCGCGAAATGACTGAAGCCAGGGCCGAACTCGTGATGCTGCGACCGACAATACCTGGCAGCGCTTGTTGCGTATGTCCTGGGAGATTCGGGATGGCGAAGATACTCAAAGTCGGCGATCATGTGAGTTGGAACTCCGAAGCCGACCGAGTCAGCGGCCGTGTCGTGCGCGTGCACACGGGGGATGTGAACTACAAAGGCTATGTCCATCACACGAGCACGGACGATCCACAATACGAGATCAAAAGCGACAAAACCGATCATATCGCTCTGCACAAGGGTCGAGGCTTGAGGCATCTCCGCCGCTGATGGCCTTCGAGGTTCGTTCAACGCGCGACCCTCAATGACATACCATCCTAGGGTTAAACTCAATTAACCATGTTGAGATTCAACAGGTTGGCCAAGCGAATCGGGGGGCCAACCGATGAGAGCGAATTTGTTTTGGTTGAATGATGAGCAGTGGGCGAAGATCAAGCCTCTTATTCCAACGAACCGACCTGATCGGAAGCCGCAGAATAATCGACGGATTTTGAGCGGGATCATATATGTGCTGAAGACGGGATGTCGGTGGCAGGACTGTCCACCGGAATACGGACGCTGCGCTTCGTGCCATACCGATCGCAATTTCACCCTTTCGATCGGCGAAACAAGGTATCAAAGCATACCGGGCCATTCGCGGTGGGGGCTGGCGCTAATCGTCGACCTACTAAACTCAGGCGATCGTCGCCGGGTTCCTAAGGAGGGAACCGGCGCCCCGGCAATCATCTGTTCGACTTCGCTGCCCGCCCGCTGCGCCTCGACACTGCGAGATTGCGTATCTTGATCAAGACCGGGCACGACCAGATCTATACTGCCGTCGACCTTCTCTGACACGAGCCTTCGGCGCCAGGCCAGCAGGTGCGCGCGAAGACGATAGGGCCGCTGGTCAGGCCGGATGCCCAGCGAGCTCAGGGCTGTCCATACCCGCCCCCGGAGCCATAGACGTTCCCCGTTGCGAAGCTGGCATCATCGGCCGCAAGTTGGACATATATCGAGGCGAGCTCCGCCGGCTGTCCGGGGCGGCCGAAAACAGTCTTGCTGCCGAACTTCTCGTACTTCTCCTCCGGAGCACCGCCGCTGATCTGCAACGGCGTCCAGATCGGCCCCGGCGCTACGCCATTTACGCGGATCCCCTTGGGTCCGAGCCGCTTGGCCAGCGACTTCACGTAATTCATCGTCGCGGCTTTGGTCTGAGCATAGTCGTATAGATCAGGCGACGGGTCATACGCTTGCTCAGAAGTCGTACCGATGATGCAGGAACCTGGCTTCAGGTGCGGTAGGGCGGCCTTGATGATCCAGAACGGCGCGTAGATATTGGTCTTCATCGTCGCATCGAAGTCCTCGTTCGTGACATCAAGGATCGAGGATCTTGATTGCTGCCGAGCTGCATTACAGACCACGATGTCGAGCCCGCCGAGCCTCTGCACCGCCTCGGTCACCAACCGCTGGCAGAACGCCTCGTCGCGCAAATCGCCAGGGACGGGAACCCCGGTCCGGCCAGTCTCCCTGACGAGTTGGATCACTTCCCGGGCGTCGGGCTCTTCAGAAGGAAAGTAGTTGATCGCAACGTCCGCCCCTTCGCGCGCGTAAGCGATCGCCGCAGCCCGTCCCATGCCGGAATCGCCGCCGGTGATTAGCGCTTTGCGACCTGAGAGGCGACCCGACCCGCGATAGCTGGCTTCGCCGTGGTCTGGCCTTGGGTCCATGTCGCGCGCCAAGCCGGGCCAGGGTTGTGTCTGCTTCCTGAACGGCGGCTTCGGGTATTTTGAACGCGGATCTTCCATGGTGAGCTCGCTGTCGTGGGTGCTGGTGCTGGGCTGATCCATTTCCTGCGCGAATGTCGGACCTGCACCGGCTGCCGCCATACTGATCCCGACACCGCCAACGACCTCCCGCCGGGACAAGGCGTTGCATTCGTTCTCGTCCATTGGCTACTCCGTTACCTAATGATGGCGAAAACCGGTGAGGACGGATTTGGTTGCCCAGAACAGCCAACGGCGTCTGATCCCGCCAAATATTGATGCGCCAGATCGTATCCGGAGCGATTGCCGGGCGACCAGGGGGCGATCCGCGTTACTGCAAAAGGTTCCGTGACATTTAGGGCGGCCTTCTGCCCCAGACATTGATCGCCGCACGCGGCAACGCGTCCGGAACTACTGTGTTTTCCTCCGAAGGCTGGGGCTTCTCCAAACAACACAGGAGTTAGCTATGCGCAGCACAGTCATCGGCTTGGCCGCCGCCGCGACGATTATCACAGCGGGCTCAACGTTAAGCGCCTCCGCTTGCCCATACCATGAGGGCTATGGTGGCCCACGTGGTGAGTATGGTCGTAGCGAGTACCGACCAGAGTTTGGTCGCCGCGAGTACCCTCGTGAATTTGGGCGCCACGAATATCCCCGTCGGGAATTCGGTCACCGCGAGCACCGTCGTGAATTTGAACGCCGTGAACATCCCCGCCGCGAGTTTGGTGGCGGCGAATATCCGCGCCGAGAGTATCGTCGGGGCGAGTATGGTGAGCGTGGTGGCTACGGTGAATATCGCGACTGAACCCGAACGACTGCGATGCGCTCTTTGCCAGCGAAACTCTCCGGCACGCCTGTGCCGGAGAGACGTTAGTAAGTGGGAAGCTCTACAAGTAGGCGAATGGAGTGCGTCATGAAACTGAATTCGGCGCAGGTCGAGCACACTCTGATGCAGTTCGAAGCTCAGGTGATCCCCGAGGACCATCCGTTAGTTCCGAAATTGAACGAATTGTTCGGTGACCACACGTTCTTCCTCGACGGTAACGGACTGAATGTCGTAGAGCCGAATGAGAGTATCGAGGCGGGCCCGCCGGCAGGGACGGTGGTAAACGTTGCCAACTGGAGCGATGCGCAATTGACCAGTCTAACACCCCACGAACCTGAACCGACGGAATTGGTCGTCATACTTGAGAGTCAGCACTGATCGATTGGAGTCTCGATCGCTTTATTAACAAGAACGGGCCGGCGAACCGATGGGCCGAGATCGTGCACCGTCGCGCTGTCGAGCATGACGCGCCGAGCAGATCTACATTAATCTCAGAGCGGCGCCGTCGCTCGAGGCATTCGGCCGTGGCGCTCCAAGCCGCCAACCCGTTCGCCGCAGGTCGCAGAGCTCATCTAGCAGCCGGTGGCTGTTGGCTGGGCGCGCACAGGCGCTGCCGTGGACGCTCACACTGGCGCGGCCGGGCGGCGACGGCGCATCACGTTCGGCGCAGGAGCACGGCTCGCCGGGTTGAGGATCCCGGACCGCTTCTGGTGCTGGCACCCCCGCGAAAGGTGACCATATATCGCGACTTCGTCGCACTCCGATCGGAAGCAAAAAATGAGCAATCTCCCCCTGACCGCCGCAGGTCGCGCGGTACTTGAAGACGAGTTGAAACAGCGTATTCGGGTCGAGCGACCTCGTCTCGTGCAGCGAATTCAGGAAGCTATCGCCGACGATTCCAATCTGGCTGAGAATTCGGAATATCAAGCTGCCAAGGCGGAACAAGAAATCAATGAGGCCCACATTGTCGAGCTAGAAGACAAGCTCGCGCGTGCCGACGTAATCGACGTGTCGAAGCTTTTCGGCGATACCGTCAAATTCGGGGCTACGGTGACGCTGATCGAAGAAAATACCGGCGAGAAGAAGGTTTGGCAGATAGTTGGCGAGCCGGAAGCCGACGTGAAGAAAGGAAAGATTTCCGTGACTTCACCGATCGCGCGCGCGTTGATCGGTAAGACCAAGGGTGCCAGCGTAGAGGTTGAGGCTCCAGGTGGCGCCAAGGTCTACAAAATCCTCCGAGTGGGGTGGGCTTGAGGACAGGCTGACCGACTCGTCGCAGCTTGTCCCTTCGCACGTGAGAAAGCCTGCTTCCTCGGTGTGAAACGAGAGCGCGTTTCGCGTATGCGACAAACGACCGTTTGTCGCGGGCGGCATTTTGGCTCAATTGGCGCGTTGTGCGGCCAATCCCATTTCGCAGCAGTTGCATAGTCAACAGCCAGCGCATCGAAAACTCCGCATGTCAGCTGCGACGGGATCGCCGAAATTGAGCGAACCATCCGAAAAAGACAGAACGCCGATCGTTGAACGCAAGCGCAGTGGAGTTGAGCCATCCCCTCTGTCACCGGCCCTGGAACGGCGCATCCGGCAACAAAAGCTACTCGCCGAACTCGGGGTGACGGCCCTTCAGGGCGCGAGCTTCAATCAGCTGTTGGACGACGCCGCGCGCCTGACGGCCGACGGCATAGAGGCCGAGTTTTGCAAGGTTCTCGAGCACATTCCGACAGAGAAATGCTTGTTGGTCCGCGCCGGTGTGGGCTGGGAGCCAGGCGTCGTTGGTGTGGCGACCATCGGGGATGACATTGCATCGCCTGGCGGCTTCGCCCTGCGCACAGGCCAACCTGTCATCGCCAATCAGCTTGAGAACGAAGAGCGATTCCGAACGCCCGAGCTACTGGTGCAGTATGGCATTCGCCGCGCCATGAACGTTATCCTGCAAGGAGAGGGCAGGCCGTTCGGGGTGCTGGAGGTCGACAGCCGGTCCGAGCACGAGTTCAGCACCGACGACATTGCCTTCCTCCAGGGCGCAGCCAACCTCTTGGGAATGGCCATTGAGCGCGAGCGCAATGAACGGAGCCTCAAGGCCGCGCTTGAGCGCCAACAGGTGCTGCTCAAGGAGATCACGCATCGGGTCAAGAACGGTCTCGCCATCGTGGCGAGTATGCTCAAGCTCCAAGCCAGCGAAGTGAACGATCCGGCATTGACCCCGCACCTCGAAGAAGCCGCCTATCGCGTCTCGGCCGTCGCAAAGGCGCACGAGCGCATCCACCAGGGCAACGGTCCGGACCGGCTCGAGCTCGGCGTCTATATCAGGGACATTTGCAAAGATCTGAACGACGCCGTACCACTTTGCCGCATCGAGGTCGCGGTCGAGCCTGGCATCAATGTCATGACCGATCGGGCAGTTCCGATTGCGCTCATGGCCAATGAGTTGATAACCAACGCGGTAAAATACGCGTATCAGGATAATCAGCGTGGAACCATCTGGGTTCGCGTCGCGCGTGGCGCCGATGACACAATCGAACTTTCGGTACGCGACGAAGGCCGGGGGCTCCCGACGGATTTCGAGCTTCGCTCCGCACCGGGGCTTGGGATGCGCATCCTTGGCGCACTTTCGCGGCAGTTGAATGCTACGATCGAGGTGCGCCGCCTTGACCCCGGCACCGAATTCGTCGCGACTGCCCCTCGTGAAGCGACGTCGTAATTTCGCATCCCGTGCGTCGCCTGCGGTGAAATGTTCATCCCCAAGAGGGCTGATGCCAAGACCCCGCCTCGCCGTCGATCGTGAAGCTTTTGGCCTTCATCCGCGCCGCCGCGGCCGCGATCACCGACAGTCTTGCGGTCCAGTCATAAGCGTTGCGGGTGTAAAGCCGAACTGTGGGACCATCCTGACGGACGATCAGCCGGTAGGCATCATGCTTGATTTCGTGAACCCAATCGGGACCGGATGGCGGTTTTGAAGCTTTAATCGGCTGGGCGGGGACGACGAACCCGGCCGGAAGACGTTTGATTTTCATGTCCCAGCGTAAAAGGCCCCGCATTGCCCCTGAGACGTTGTCGCAACTTATAGGCCGACTGGAGCCGTTGAGATGGCGTCACTCTGTCTCAATGTTTTGCGCCCGATTCTCCCGGTCTGGTTGAAGCGAGTTGGATCTGGAACCACTGCCCTTCACCCTCGTTCTTGTGCTGTCTCAGGAGGCAGCCATGGCAGATGATCCGTCAAAAAAGGGGGCCCTCAGGACCGGTCTCGTATCAGCACAAGCGAAGACCACGAAGTACGCTATTGGTCTCAAAAGTTCAGCGTCTCGCCCGAACGGCTCAAGGCGGCCGTCAAAAAGGTCGGAAACTCGGCGAAAGCGGTCGAGAAGGAGTTGAAGGCAGGCGTGGCTTCATAGTCGCGGACCGACACCGGTATACCGACATCGAAGATTATTTGGTTGGTCTGACCTTAGGGCAGGTACGAAGCTTTGATGCACGGGGTCGCTCCCCACATGTGCGGTCAAGTCGACCACCCATTGTTGGACCGAGGGGCCGGGGGTCGCTCCCCCGGCTACCTTATTACTATCAACGCGAACGTGGCGCGGATAAATGCCCGGCAAGCGAGTCCAATTCGATGACGAGACGTGGCACGTGCTCGACTTGCTTGCCCGAGACCGCATGATGGACTTCCAAGAGCTAGCCGATGAAGCCTTCAGTGACTTGTTGAAGAAACATGGGCGACCAACGGACCTGAAGACAGCCTTGCGCGAGAGTGTGAAAAAGGAACATTCGAAGTAGCCTGTTTTCGAAGAAAGGGGCTTCTCGTCATTTGATCAAGATTTGTTTGAATGCGGAAGCCGCTTTGCATTCACAAAGTACGGAACATTAAAATTCTGCCTCCTTGGCGAAGGCCACGTGAACCGAACTCAGTTCGGAACCTGCGACTCCGGATTCCCGAACGTAGCTGGGCAATGGGGCAAATAGTCAGGCAAGCAGACAGGCGAGCCCCGGTCCTTCACATGACGCTGCAGAAGAACCGGGGCCACGTGAGGCACCGGTCGATGACCTCACGCAGCAAGCCAACGCCCGCTGCGGCGGCGGCGTTCCGCGGCCCGGCCAAAGCCCCGGCCCTTCGTCTGACCCTGCAGAAAGGCCGGGGCTGCGTGAGGCAACCGGGGGGCAAGCCCCACACGTGAATCCAACGTTCTCTGCGGCGGCACGTTCCTGGCAGCAATCGGTTTAGGAACCGCCGTCCTTCGAACAGGTTCTCTCAGAGACAGTGAATAATGACGCAGTTCCTTTAGCGTCAAACGGAGCTTCCGATGGCAGACGTATATCAACCCGGCGCGCCGCGCATTCGTGACGCCCCACCCACTAGCCCGGCGTTCCCAACTGAAGATGTGCGCACCGCTGCGCTCAGTAAGATATCTTGGGGTGCGGTTTTGGCGGGAGTGGTCTTAGCTCTCGCCACGCAACTCGTGCTCAATCTGCTTGGAATGGGCGTTGGTGCGGCGACGCTGAGCCCTTTCACGGGCGATAGTCCATCAGCGAC
>WNFS01009838.1_pt1 | contig 10868 bp, 10 predicted proteins | sample 5400141 | NCBI WGS metagenome assembly WNFS01 (sample SAMN13153358, study PRJNA577476) | soil metagenome | isolation source: 60 cm saprolite under Madrone tree | place: USA:California | collected 2016-06-14 | reverse complement strand
TTCCCGCTCGGTGCGCTTGACCTCGAGGAGCCGGTCGATCCCATAGAGAGCCACGCGCCTATAATCGCCGATGATCCGCCCGCGCCCGTAGGAGTCTGGAAGACCGGTAATGATCCCCGACCTTCGGCAGCTCATTATCTCCAGCGTGTAGGCATCGAATACGCCGTCGTTGTGCGACTTTCGATATTTCGTGAAAGCCTCCTGAACGCGCGGATCGGGATCGAAGCCCGCGGCCTTGAGTCCGGCCTCCACCATCCGGAGCCCGCCGAAGGGGAAGATCGCCCGCTTGAAGGGCTGGTCCGTCTGTAGACCCACGATCACTTCGTTGTCGCGATCGATATAGCCGGCCTTATGCGCGAGCAACGTCGAGGGATTTTGAGCATCGACGGCAAGCACTCCCTTTTTTCTCTCTTCCGCGAAGTACGGCTGCAGTTTCGCCCACACGTCTTTCGTGCGCTGCGACGGCGCTGCGAGGAATTCCTCATTGCCGGCGTAAGATGTGACGTTCCGGACGATGAAATCGCGAACATTGATGGAAGTGGTCCAGTCCCCGGGCCGAAAGGCGTTCCAACAATCGCCGGCATCAGCTTGCTTCCGTAGAGCTGCGCTTGCCTTCATGGTAGCTCTCCCAGTTGTATTGATTACTTTGACGCTGGCGATCGATCCAAAACCGCCGCAATTCTTGCCCGAGACAACCCAAGTATTGGAGCGCTGGCTCTCCAACGTTTGATCTATGTCAAGCCAAAGAGACAACAGCTCCCAAGCGAGGCCGCCCCCCGGCGACAGGAGCTTTGGATACGCCTTGCATTTCAATGCAGCCGGAGCGTCGATGTCGGATGGGCGTCAGGGTGGGATTGGTGAAGGCAGGTTGAGCCGAACCATTGACCTAGATCAAAGTCCGGTTAGCGAACGGCGCGCCTGATCCAAAAGGATCCGGAGCGACACCATGACCGTCATGCCAGCTAATTCAGTCGAAACGCCCCCAACCAGCAAATATGACCGTCTGATCGCGGCGGCCCAAGCGGTGCCGCCGGCGCCGACCATTGTCGTGCATCCCTGCGATGAAACCTCGTTGCGCGGCGTCGTCGATAGTGCTGCGGCAGGGATCATCCGGCCGGTATTGGTCGGACCCGAAAAGAAAATCAGGGAGACGGCTAGTAAATACGGCCTCGACATCTCCGGCTTCGAGATCGTCGATGCCCCGCACAGCGAAGACGCGGCCGCCAAGAGCGTTGAACTCATCCATGCCGCCAAGGGCGAGATGCTGATGAAGGGCAGCCTGCACACCGACGAGCTGATGCGCAGCGTCACGGCGAAGGTTGGCGGCCTGCGGACCGACCGGCGGATCAGCCATGTGTTCGTAATGGATGTGCCGGCCTATGCCGAGACCCTGTTTGTAACGGACGCGGCGATTAACATCTTTCCCGATCTCGATGCCAAGCGGGACATCATCCAGAACGCCATCGATCTCTATACGCAAGCCGGGTTCGGCAAGTCTCCGCGTGTGGCAATCCTGTCGGCGGTCGAAACCGTCACCTCCAAGATCCCGTCCACGATCGAGGCGGCGGCGCTCTGCAAGATGGCCGATCGCGGGCAGATCACGGGCGGCGTGCTCGACGGACCGCTGGCGTTCGACAACGCGATCGATGTGGAAGCGGCACGGATCAAGGGAATCAACTCCGAGGTTGCTGGCCGGGCACAGATCCTGCTCGTTCCCGACCTCGAGGCCGGCAATATGTTGGCGAAAAATCTGGCCTACTTTGCCAAGGCGGATAGTGCCGGCATCGTTCTCGGTGCCCGGGTGCCTGTCGTTCTGACGTCGCGCGCTGACTCGGCGCGAGCGCGGATGGCTTCCTGCGCGGTGGCGGCGCTCTATGCCCATGCAAGGCGTCAGCATGCTCCAACGGTTGCCGCGTGATCGCCATGGATACGATCCTTGTCGTCAATGCAGGCTCCTCAAGCGTCAAGTTCCAGGTCTTTTCGATTGAGGGAGAGGGGAAGCTACGCCGGCTGATCAAGGGCCAGATGGATGGCATCGGCAGCCGTCCTCGTCTGCGCGCGAGTGGTGCGGACAGCGATCCGCTGGCCGATCGCGCCTATCCGATCGAATCGGTCCCGGACATTCCGGCCGCGATGGGTATCGCCGGCGCATGGCTGCGGGACGAGCTTCGCATCAACCCGATGGCTGTCGGACATCGTGTCGTTCATGGCGGTCCGGATTATGACCGGCCGGTGCTGATCGACCATGGCGTCGTCGCCAGGCTGGAGCGGTTCGTCGCGCTGGCCCCGCTTCATCAGCCGCATAACCTGGCCCCGATCCGCTCGCTTCTGGCCAATTTTCCGACTCTTCCGCAGGTGGCCTGCTTCGACACCGCGTTTCACCGTACGCATGACGCGGTCGCGGACTACTATGCGATCCCGCATCAGCTTCATGCCGAAGGCGTGCGGCGTTATGGATTTCACGGTCTCTCGTACGAATATATCGCGAAGACCTTGCCGCAGATCGCACCCGAAGCCGCAAAGGGGCGGGTGATCGTCGCGCATCTCGGTAGCGGCGCTTCCATGTGCGCGCTGAAGCAAGGACGCAGCGCCGAGAGCACCATGGGCTTCACCGCCCTCGACGGACTTCCCATGGGAACGCGCCCGGGGCAAATCGACCCCGGCGTCGTGCTCTATCTCATCACCGAGAAGGGGATGTCGGCATCCAACGTGCAAAATTTCCTCTATCGCGACTGCGGATTGAAGGGACTCTCCGGCGTCGGTAGCGATATGCGCGAGCTGGAGGCGAGCGAGGATTCCAAAGCAAAACTGGCGATCGAGTATTTCGTCTATCGGATCGGCCTCAACGCGGGGATGCTCGCGGCAGCGCTGCAGGGAATTGATGCCTTTGTTTTCACGGCCGGCATCGGGGAAAATGCGGCCCGCATCAGGGCGCGCATTGCCGAAAAGCTGGCATGGCTCGGCGTCGTGCTCGACCCCGCCGAGAATTCGCGCCACGCGCGGCTGATATCGCGGTCCGACAGCGGGATCCCGGTATACGTCGTACCGACGGACGAGGAGCTGATGATCGCGCAGCACACATTGTCGCTGCTTCTGAACCGACCATCGGCCAACGCGAACCGTGCGAGGGTGTCATGACTATTCCCGTTTTTCCGGATACCAAGGTCGCCTTGAAGGGTAAAAAGGGCCTGATCGTTGGCATCGCCAACCACCAATCGATCGCCTGGGGCTGTGCCAAGGCGTTCCGCGCGCTTGGGGCCGACTTGGCGGTCACCTACCTCAATGATCGCGCGAAAAAACACGTTGAACCTCTCGCACAGGCCTTGGAGGCCCCCATATTCGTGCCGCTTGACGTGAATGTGGAGGGGCAGACGGAGCAGGTATTCGAAAGAATCGAAAAGGAATGGGGACGCCTCGATTTCATGCTGCACTCGATCGCCTTCTCTCCCAAGGAGGCGCTGCACGGACGAGTGGTTGACGTCGGGCGGGACGGCTTTCTGAAGACGATGGAGGTCTCGTGCTGGTCATTCATGCGAATGGCCCACTTGGCAGAGCCATTGATGAAGAATGGCGGAACGTTGTTCACGATGACCTATTATGGCAGCCAGATGGTGGTGGAGAACTACAATGTGATGGGCGTGGCGAAAGCCGCCCTTGAGTCTGCCGTGCGCTACATGGCGGCGGAGTTGGGTCAAAAAGGTATCCGCGTTCACGCGATTTCGCCCGGGCCGCTTGCTACGCGCGCAGCGTCGGGAATCCCTGAATTCGACGAACTGCTCGACAAGGCCCAGTCGAAGGCGCCGACGCGCAGTCTGGTCAGCATTGACGACGTCGGCAACGCAACGGCCTTTCTGGCGCTCGATGGAGCAAAGCTGATTACCGGCAGTGTCATGTATATCGATGGCGGCTATCACATCATCGATTGAGCGCGGTCGCCGGCGGCGATTCACCGATAATGCAGAGCAATCAGCTCGGCAACGCAGGCCGGGCGCTTGCCGCCCTCGATCTCGATCACGAAATGATAATTGACGCGCAAGCCATCCGGCGGCACGTCCTCCGCCTCGGCGACCGTGACGCGGCCGCGCAGCCTCGACCCCGCCGGCACCGGCGCCAGATATCGTATCCTGTCCGCGCCGTAGTTCAGCGTGGTGCGCAATCCCTTCAGCCCGATCACCGACCGGATGAAGAGCGGTGCGAGCGCGAGCGACAACAGACCGTGGGCGATGGTGGTGCCGCCGGGCAGTTCCTTTTTGGCGCGCTCCTGGTCGACATGGATCCATTGCTCGTCGCAGGTCGCTTCCGCGAAGCGGTTGATGCGGTCCTGGGTCACCTCGATCCAGTCGCTGGCGCCGATCTCTGTGCCGACGGCGGATTTGATCTCGTTGAAGTCGCTGAATATCCGCATGTCCGTCACCTGCTCAGATCTTCATTTCCGGGACCTTGTCGGGAACGATGAGTTCGGCTTCCGTGACCGCCATCACCTCGCCGACGCTGACGCCGGGCGCGGTCTCCAGCAGGGTGGCATTGCCGTCGGGGAACGCGATGACGGCCATGTCGGTCACGACCAGGTTGACCGGCCGCGCCGAGGTCAGGGGCAGGGTGCACTTGGCGACGATCTTCGATTTGCCCTTCGCCGCATGCTGCATGGCGACAATGACCCGCTTGGCACCGCTGACGAGATCCATCGCGCCGCCCATGCCCGGCACCATCTTGCCGGGGATCATCCAGTTGGCGAGATGCCCGTGCGCGTCGACCTGCAGGCCGCCAAGCACGGTGACATCGACATGACCGCCGCGGATCAAGCCGAACGACATCGCACTGTCGAACGTGCTGGCGCCAGGCAGTGCGCTGATCGGGCGGCCGCCTGCATCCGTCAGCAAGGGATGTGCCAATCCTTGCTCAGGGATCGGTCCGGTCCCGATCAATCCGTTCTCCGACTGAAAGAACACCTTCAGCTCAGGCGGAACGTAGTTGGCGACGAGCGTCGGAATGCCGATTCCCAGATTGACGAGATCGCCAGTATGGAGCTCCTGCGCGACGCGCCGGGCGATGATCTCCTGTGCGTCCATGCTTCACCCGTTCGGGTTCGTAATGAGATAGTCGACGAGCGGCGCCGGCGTCACGACGTGGTCGGGCGCGATGACGCCTACGGGCACGATGTGCTCCGCCGTCACGATCACGGTGTCGGCCGCCATCGCCATGACCGGATTGAAGTTGCGCGCGGTGAGCGCATAGGAGAGGTTGCCGAGATAGTCGGCGAGAAAGGCGTGGACCAGGGCGAACTGCGCCCGCAGCGCGGCCTCGAGCAGGAACGGCTTGCCATCGACCTCGATCTGGCGCTTGCCTTCGGCAACCAAGGTGCCGACGCCCGTTGGCGTGAGCACGCCACCCAGGCCGCAACCGCCCGCGCGAATGCGCTCGGCGAAGGTCCCCTGCGGAATGAGATCGACGGCGATTTGATTGGCCAGCATTTGCTGCTGCGCCTTCGGATTGAGGCCGATGTGGGTCGCAGTGAGGCGCGAGACGAGAGCCGCATCGAACAGCTTGCCGACGCCTTTTCCGGGTGTCGCCGCGTCGTTACTGATCACCGAGAGACCGGTCTTTTGCTGCCGCACCACCTCGTCGAGCAGGCGCTCCGGTGTCCCGACACCCATGAAGCCGCCGACCATGATGCTCGCGCCAGTTGGGATCATCGCGACGGCTTCTTCGACGGAAACGGCTCTCATGATTGGAGCTCCAGTCAGCAGGCGATCAAAAGAAGGCGACAGTGGAATGATGTTGACGAGCGGTCAGCGCGCTCCTTTGATCTGCGTCAAGGCTTCTCATCATTCCCTTCGCGGGCGGAGATGCCGACACCCTCGAGCGCTTCGCTCCAGAGCTTGCGCACTTCAGTGTGGCGGCGTTCGAGAGCCGAATTCACGGCGTCGCGAAATGGCACGAGGCTCTCACCCTTCAGGAAAAGAATTTGGGCCTGTAGGAGCCGGCTGCTCTCGAATTCGATGCGCCGCAGCGTCATCACGAAGGGATCGTTGGTATTGGCGTCCACCGGCAGCAAGGCTGCCGGCCGGATGCCGGCGTGAGCGGCATGTGCAAGCGTTGCGAGACCGACCGCCAACGCCAGCGGCTGATCTGGAATCCCTTCGATCGGCCGTGGAAACCATGCGGTCTCCCAGGATGCGGCCATGTAGCCCAACGCGACATCCGGCACCCACGAGGTCGCGCGCAGTAGCAGGGAAACGAGCTCGGTTTCGCGGTAGAACTGCGCATTCAATTCGGTTTGCCAGGCGGATTCGAGCTTCAGCGGCAGGGCAAATGCGAACTGCCGCGCCAATGCGCCATGGGCCGAGATCAGGAAGGCCGCGACGCGCGTCTGCTGTCGCGGCGGCACGCGGCCTTCGGAGTCGAGCGGGCCGAAAAATTCGCTCATTGGATCGTCCCCTGCACGGGAATCGCGCGCAGATGATCGTAGCCGGCGGGAAACGGAACGAGGTCGCCGCCGGCTTCCTCAGGCGCAATCCAGACGGCCTTGTTGCCCTGCCAGCGTCCGGCCAGCACGTCTTCCGCGAAGCGCGCGAGCAGGTCGGCGGTGAGCACCGGCTTCTCCAGCGTGAAGGCGTGATAGGCTCGTGGGATGATCACGAGCGAGCTATTGGGAATCTGGACGCGGAGGGTTTCGTGCAGGGCGCGCGGCGTCAGAAAGTCGAACTCGCCGTTCAGTATCATGGTCGGCACGCCGATCGCCGAAAGTTGCGGCGTCAGGGGCTGGAAGTCGAGGAAGGACTCCATCAGGTTTTGCAGGGCGTAGACGTCGTTGACCAGCCAGCCCTGCCGTTTCACGCTGTCGAGCTTGTCCAGCACCGGCCTTAGCCATTGATCGGAGACGTTCATCGGCAGCAGGAGGTCCTGCAGATAGCTGGTGCCGCCGAGGATCAGCCCGGTGCGCAGGGCATTGCCGAGCAGGAAGAGTTGCGGCGGAAGCTCCGCGAAGCAGCTCATCGGCACCAATCCGGCCAGCCGCTTGCCATGCGTAATCGCATAGCGCAGCGCGATCAGGCCGCCGAAGCTGATACCGCTCAGGAACAGGGGCCCGTCGCCGAGCTCCCCGATCAAGAGATGAAGCGCTGCGACCTGGTCATCCTGGCTGATGAAGAGCGCGGGCTTGTCGGACGCGCCCTGGCCGAGCAGATCGAACGTCGCGACACGAAATCGTCGTGCGACCAGGGCGTCGCGATAGGCCGTCCACAGCTCGGCATATTGCGTGAGCCCGTTGACGAGCACGTAGGCCGGGCTCGTAGCGGATTCGGTAAGAGCCGTGGGTGAGGAAAGGCATCGTGGCTATCCGGCAGGTAATTCGATGCGGACATCCTCCCGCGCCAAGTTCGGATTCCCTTGAGTTAAATCAAGCGATGTGGCGCCGCCACTCCTAGCGTCCGATCAAAATCAATGTTGGAGGAATTCGCAATGATCGGGAGACAAGTGATGCGGCGATACGTCATCAGCCTGCTTTTGCTGCTGATCGGTACTTCGCTCGCTGTCGCACAACCCTTCACCCGCCGCTCATCGCAGATGCAGCATGACGGGCTCAAGAAGACCTATGAAATTGCGAACTTTCGCCTCGGCGGCAAGTACGATCTCTCCGATCCCTCGAAATGGGAGAACGGTGGCGAGGGCGGCGTCACGCTGGAATCGCTCGGCGCCGGCAAATTGCGCACGGCCTATATCGCGATCGGCACACCGCGGCGCAACGCGGCCGGTGAGATCACCAATGCCGTGATCGTCAACTCCTATTATTCCGGCGATTCCACCGACATGTACGAGCAGTGGGTCAAGGGCACTGCCCTGTCAGGTGGAGTACCTGTCATTGGCCCGGGCAGGCCGATCGATACCGATCGCTACTATGTCGTCATGGTCGATCCGCTCGGCACCTGGGGCGCGAGCAAGCCGTCAGACGGACTCGGCATCAAGTTTCCGCAGTATAGCTACTACGACATGGTGCAGGCGAACTACCGCATGCTGCACGACGGCCTGAAGATCGCGCATGCGGCGCTGATTACTGGCGTCTCGATGGGCGGCACGCAGACCTATGTCTGGGGCGTGATGCATCCGGACTTCATGGGCGGGCTGATGCCGATCGGCGGCACCACGCAGTCGGATGCAGAGGACCCGGTCGGCAACTGGACCTTCCAGATGATGACCGCGGCCATCCAGTCCGATCCCGTGTGGCAATCCACCAAGGGCGAGTACTACAAGCTGCCGAAAGAGAAGCACCCCGTGCCGGGCGTCGCCTTCGGCTGGTCGGTGCTTGGCCTGACCGGGTACGATTTCGCCTACCGCACGACGCAAAGCTTCGCCGCCGTGCAGCCTGAAGTGTTCTACTGGGATCCGCCGAACGAGAAGGCCGGCAGCAGCGTGACCAACCGCGCCAAGCTGTATGACGCCGTCGATCTCGTCTGGCGCAATCGGGTCGGCGAAACCCATAACGTCAATCCCTATCTTGGCCGCATCCAGGCCCGCACGATGGTGATGCACATCACCAACGACCTGTGGCTGAACTTCAAGCTGGCCGAGCGCGCAGTCGACCGCGTACCGGGCGCTCAGCTGATCGCGGAGGAAAGCCCCGTCGCCCACTATGGCGTGTTCTCGATCGTGAACCACCGGAAGAACGACCCGAAGTTCGTCGCCTTCATGGATGACGTCGCGAGCCTCGATCGCGCGCAGAAGTTTGACGACAAGAACTATCGCGTGCCCGGCGTGGCCGCGAACATCGATCCGGGCAAGTCGTTCTGGAAGGATTTTGTCACCTATCCCTATCCGGTCAAATACGCGACCGCGAAGGACAAGCGTGGCACGTCCTGGCAGATTGGCTACATGGAGGAGTATGCCGGCACCGACAAGGATCCGAAGGTGCTGGTCATCATCCACGGCAAGGGCGCGTTCGGCGGGCACTACGGCAACATCATGCAGTATGCGCTGCGCAGCGGCCTGCGGGTGATCGTGCCCGATCTGCCGCACTACGGCATGTCCGGGCCGGGCAATCTCGACAAGAGCCCGGCGCGCACCATGCAGGATATGCGCGAAGTGATCTATGACCTCGTGGTCAATCAGCTCGGCGTCAAGAAGGCGTACTATCTCGGTCACTCGCTCGGCGGTCAGTTCGTGATGGGCTACGCTCTGACTTGGCCGGATGCGGTGCAGGGCCTCGCGCTCGAAGCGCCGTCCGGTCTCGAGGAATATCCGCGCGATATCACGATCGCCAAGGACAAGAAGGCGCGTCTGTTCGATGAGGCGTTCGGCCGCGACTTCGACAAGTGGAAGCAGGCCTGGGACCAGACCGGCATCCTCGCCGCGGAGATCGGGCGTTCGGAGCAGAACATCCGCGATTTCTTCTACTTCAAGAAGCGCGATCCGGAGACCGGCGCGGTGTCGGCGGCCAAGAGCGGCTATTTCTACAGCGACAGCGAATATGCCCGCTTCCACACCGAGCAGCGTGTCGGGTTGACCAAGGGCAATCCCAAGGAGCTGGAGCAATGGTGCAACGTCTTCATCTACGATATCCACACGATCGGGGCGGAGGTACAGCAGGACGATCCGAAGAACCTTTACGAGCGGCTCACCCAGATCAAGGCGCCGATCTTCCTCTCCTTCGGTGACAAGGAGCCGTTCATCCCGACGCCCGCGTTCAACGGACTGACGGACCTCGGACGTGATGTCATCACGCCGTTCATGTCGCGCATGACCAATGCCGGCAACCGGCCGATCCTGAAGATCTACCCTGAGACCGGGCATTTCATCCATACGGACAACCCGGTTGAATTCCCGGTCGACGTCGTCGACTTCGTGACCAAGGGAACGGTCGACACCAGTTCGCCCCTCGGCACCGACCGCATGATCAAGGGGGCCGTGGTGTCGGCATTGCCGGTGGCGCCGACGCCGGCCGGCGCCGCGCCCACGGCCGGCCTGAACAAATAGGGCCGCGTCATGTCAAGGGTGCAGGCTGGCGAGGTTAAGCTAGGCTGGCGGGAATGGGGCCGGGGCGACGTCACCGTCGTCTTCATCCATGGCAATCTCGCGAGCAAGGACTGGATAGAACTCGCCGCGCCGCTGTTTCCCTCTGGCCTCAGGGTGATAGCGATCGACTGGCGCGGTTGTGGCGAAAGCGATCGCCCGAAGGCTGCGCCGGACTATTCAAACTACTCGATGAAGCAGCATGCGCGCGACATGCTGGCGGCACTGGATGCGCTTGAGATATCGTTCTGCCACCTCGCGACCCACTCCACCGGCGGCATCATCGCCGCGCGAATGCTGCTCAAGCAACCGCAGCGTTTCGGAAGGGTATTTGCCCTCGATCCGGTCACGCCGCTCGGCATGTCCTTCAATGCCGACCAGATCGGCGTTTTCCGCGCGATGATGGCGAGTAGGGAGGTGACGCGAACGGTGATGGCAACCGCCGCGTCCTCGCTGTTCGTGCCGGAAAGCATGGCGCCGAACGCGATCCCTCGTTTCCGCGAGGGGCTCGGCGAAATCCAGGCGCTGTTCGACCGGATCATCGAACAGACCTTTGGGGTCTCCGAAGGCATCTGGATCGGGACGCCGGTCAATCTCACCCGTGAGCGGGAGAGCAGGGAATTGGAGCGCCGCATGCCGGAAATCCGCCATCCGCATCTGGTGTTATGGGGCGAGTGGGACGGCTGGATTCCGCCGACCGATCTGCGCGCCATGGCCGAGGCGATGCCGGATTGCCGGCTCGTGGTCGTGCCGGGCATCGGGCATTCGATGAACCTGGAACTGCCGGCCCTCTACGCCGGTTATTTCGGCGCTTGGTTCGGGGGACTTGCGACATAACCAACAGGAGTAACGTCATGGCAGAG